>Ga0116129_1000480_pt1 | contig 25841 bp, 18 predicted proteins | sample June2015DPH_17_2_FD_89732 | JGI IMG/M metagenome (GOLD analysis project Ga0116129, IMG submission 89732) | Peatland microbial communities from SPRUCE experiment site at the Marcell Experimental Forest, Minnesota, USA - June2015DPH_17_10 | ecosystem: Environmental > Terrestrial > Soil > Wetlands...
CGCCAGGCTATAGCTCCGGCCAGGCGATGGCGGCCCTGGAGGAGGTCTTTCACAAGAGCATGCCCGTCGAGATGGGTTTCGACTACACCGGCATGTCGTTCCAGGAGCAACAAGCCGCACTGGGAGTTTCCCCGTCAACGATCTTCGCCATCTCCTTCCTCGTGGTCTTCCTGATCATGGCGGCACAGTACGAAAGCTGGTCACTGCCGTTCAGTGTGTTGCTCGGCACACCGATCGCCGTGTTCGGAGCCTTCTTCGCGCTCACCTTGCGCGGGCTGGAGAATAACGTGTACGCCCAGATCGGGCTGGTCATGCTGATCGGCTTGGCCGCGAAGAACGCCATCCTGATCGTCGAATTTGCCAAAGCAGAATACGAGCGCAACATTCCCGTTGCCGAGGCGGCGCTGGCGGGAGCCAGACTCCGCTTGAGGCCCATTTTGATGACGGCCTTTGCCTTCATTCTGGGTTGTGTACCTCTTTGGACGGCCTCCGGAGCCGGCGCCGTAGCACGAAGAGTCCTCGGCACGACGGTGATCGGTGGCATGCTGGCCGCATCGCTGATCGCGATCTTCTTCATTCCGATGGCCTTCGATTTGGTGGAGCGGCTGGCAGCCCGTCGGGAGCCCAAAGTGCCCAGAGCGGTGGATCAGGAGGCCGTGGGGGGCGCCGCCCATGACTAAAATCGCTTCTGTTGCCGTCATCGCGACCATGGGGTTGGCCGCCTGTGCCGTCGGCCCCGACTACAAGCGTCCGGCGGTTGACGTGCCGTCCGCATATCGAGGGGCCGCAGATTCGGCGTCATCGCACACCGCTGATTTTGCCGAGATGCAGTGGTGGGCGGTGCTTCAGGATCCCGTGCTGCAATCCATGATCAAGGAGGCGCTCGCGAACAACTATGATCTGCGCATCGCCGCCAACCATGTCCTGCAGGCGCGCGACCAGCTCGGTATTACGCGCGCCAATCAGCTTCCCTCGATCAGCGGATCCGCAGGGGCCGAGCGCGAGTTGGCGCCGCCGAGCGTCCCCGTGAACGAGACTTTCTATGCGACAGGAGTGCAGTTTTCCTGGATGCTCGATTTCTGGGGCCAATTTCGCAGAGCGACGGAAGCGGCGCGGGACACGCTGCTGTCGACTGAATATGCCCAGAATACGGTACGCCTGACGCTGATCTCGAATTTGGCGGTCGCCTACTTTCAACTGCGCGCCTTTGACCAAGAGATGAGCTCTTCCCAGCGCATATTGCAGACCAACCAGGAAACGCTGAGGATTACCAAGATTTCCGTCGACGGCGGCGCGAGTCCGATTACCGATCAATTGCAGGCAACACTGCTCGTCGAGCAGGCCGAAGCCCAGATCACGCAATTGGAGGAGTCGATCGCGCAGACGGAAAACCAGATCAGCATACTGCTAGGACGCAACCCGGGTGATATTTCCCGCGGCTTGACTCTCACCGAGCAGCCTCACTTCCCGGAGGTGCCGCTTGGCTTGCCGTCGGAGCTTCTCGAGCGGCGCCCGGACGTACGCGCAGCCGAGGAGGCGCTGGCGGCGGCAAACGCCAATGTCGGCGTTGCGAAGGCCGCCTTCTTTCCGCAAATTCCGCTCACGGCGAGTTATGGCGCAACCAGCACCTCGCTGAGTGATCTATTGAAGTCATCGGCCAGCATGTGGTCGGTGGCTGGACAAGTCGCTCAGCCCATCTTCGAGGGCGGCAAGATCAGATATGGCTACAAGCTCGCCTGGGCGCAGCGGGATGCCGCCGAACTCTCTTACCGGCAGACCGTGCAGCAGGCCTTCGCCGACGTGGCGAACGCACTGGTCGGATACGATAAATCACGCGCCTTGCGCCTGAAACTCGACGAGCAGACCGCAACCTATGCGGAAACCGCCCGCTTGGCCAACGATCGTTACCGCGGCGGCAGTACCAACTTTCTCGAGGTACTGACAACTCAGCAGCAGTATTTCACGTCCGAGTTGCAGGCGGCCCAAGCCTGGTATTCGGAGTTGCAGAACTACGTTCTGCTCTATCAGGCGCTCGGCGGCGGCTGGCAATAATGACTACGCGACGAGTAGTAGATATCTGGATGCGTCCGTCCCGCCCGAATTTTCAGGGTTCTAACGCTGTCCGGCGACGAAGCCGGCGTGCACTTGGCCGCCGCGATTGCCCCAGTTCGAGCGCAGGTAGTTCGTCAGATCCGCTGCCTGCGCGTCGGTCATTTTGTCCTTGAAGCCGGGCATGTCCTCCCAGACATCGACGGAGGGCGGCAGACCCGAGGCCGGTACGGCCCCGTAGAGAATCACGTTGACCAGCGAGGCCGCATTGCTCGCCTGTACCATCGGACTGCCGGCCACGGGCGGGGCCTTCCGGAAACCGCCCCGACCCGTCGATAGGTGGCATTCGTCGCAGTACTGCTCGTAAAGCGCTTGTCCGGAGGCTTGCTCCGCGGCGCTCAGTGTCTGTTGCTGACTCTCGCCATTGGCTGGAAGGCTCTTAAGATAAACGGCCATGGCGGCAATGTCCGAATCGCTCAGGTATCGAAGACTGTTGGCAATGACTTCGTTCATGGGGCCCAAGACGCCGGCGCGACGGCTGAAGCCGTTCTTCAAGTACTTCTCGAGTTCATCGAGCGACCATCGCGCCAAGCCGCTTTGCGCCGATGTCAGATTGGGTGCGGACCAGCTGCGATTCTTCCCCGGTTCGACCTCGCCGACTGCGACACCGCCGGTCAAGCGCTGCTCGGCGCGCTCCGCGAGCAGAACATTGCGCGGCGTATGGCACGCGCCGCAATGTCCGAGCGACTCTACCAGATAGAATCCGCGATTCCATTCGGCGGACTCCGCGGCATTGGTAGTGACCTCGCCCTCCGTGAAGAAGAGCGTGTTCCACATGGACATCGCCCAACGCTGACGAAACCAGAAGCTGGCCGGCGGCGGTGACGAGCGGACCGCCGGAATGGTGCGCAGATACGCGTAGATGGCCTTGATGTCGATCGTGCTCAACTTGGAGAAAGACGTGTACGGGAAGGCCGGAAAGAGATTCCTGCCGCCCGGAGCAATGCCCTGGCGCATGGCCTTCAGAAAGTCGGCTTCGCTCCAGTTGCCGAGGCCGGTTTGCCTATCCGGCGTAATGTTGCTCGAATAAATTTTGCCGAGGAAGCCGTATCCCGTTTCAAACGCCTTCCCGCCCGCGAAGCCTTTTCCGCCCTGGTTCGTATGGCAGCTGATGCAATTGGCGGCCAGCACCAGATACGCGCCGCGCTGCACCGCCGTTGCCGCGGCTGGCGCGGATTCCACCGCCGCCGCTGACCCTGAAAACCAGGCGGCAAGGATCGAAGCCGCGATCAGGGTCTTGACGGTCATACGGCCATTTCGCGGGCCGCGGCGCAGAACTATACTCACGGGGAGTAGGATACGTGTTCCGAACCCTATCGTCGCTTTTATTGAGGGATGCAGCGATGGCAACGCATACGGCTTGTCGAGCGGAAGAACTTGGCGTCGGTCAGATGAAGGCATTCACGGTGGGCGGGCAGAAGGTCGTCCTCTATCACTTGACCGATGGTTTCTTCGCTACTCAGGCGAGCTGCAGCCATATCTTCGCGCCGCTGGCCCGCGGCAAGCTCCTCGAGGATCGAGACGTGCAATGTCCCTTCCATCGTGCGCGCTTCGACATTCGCACGGGCGAGGTCGTTCACTGGGCGAACTTCCCGCCGGGAATTCAGATGCTCAACGTAGTTCGCGGCGAGAAGGCACTGCGCACATTCAAAGTCAGCATCGAGGGCGGCAGCGTGAAAGTCGACATTCCCGGCGACCGTGCCTGACGATCCTTCCGAAGCGGCGCGATCGCTAGAATAGCCCAACAATCGTGCCGTTCTCATCGAGATCGATCGAGAGTGCCGCGGGATGGCGCGGCAAACCAGGCATGGTCATTATATCGCCGCAGATGACCACGATGAATTCGGCACCGGCCGCGAGACGCACTTCTCTGATAGATACCGTATGACCCTGCGGTGCACCTCGCCGAGCGGCATCCGTGGAAAAGGAATATTGAGTCTTCGCGATGCACACCGGAAAATGACCGTAGCCGGTGTCTTGCAGCTTTTGAATTTGATTGCGTACACGTGAGTCTGCGCTGATTCCATCGGCGTGATAAATCTTGCGCGCAACCTGAGACACCTTTTCCCATAGGGTCTCGGTACTGCCGTAGGCGAAGGTGAGTTCTCGTTGCGGGGATTCCTCGCACAGCCGCACGACCTCGTGGGCCAGTTGCGCCGCGCCTTTGCCGCCTTCGGCGAAATGACGCGCAAGAATGACCTTTACCCCTTTCCGCGCCGCCATTTGCGTCAGCAGCTGAACCTCCGCATCGGTGTCTTCCAAGCGATGATTGATGGCTACCAAGCATGGTATTCCGAACACGTTCACGAGGTTATCGATGTGGCGCTCCAGATTGACCAGCCCCGCTTGCAGGGCAGGGAGGTTTTCGCGGCCGACGTCCGCAACATCGACCCCGCCGTGATACTTCAGCGCCCGTACCGTCGCAACGACCACCGCAGCGGATGGTTTCAAGCCTGCTTTGCGGCATTTGATATCGACGAATTTCTCGGCGCCAAGGTCGGCGCCGAAGCCCGCTTCGGTTACGACGTAATCAGCCATTTTCAACGCTGCACGCGTGGCAATCACCGAATTGCAACCGTGGGCAATGTTGGCAAATGGACCGCCATGAATGAGCGCCGGATTATTCTCGAGGGTTTGTACCAGGTTGGGCGCCAACGCCTGCTTCAACAGAACGGCCATGGCGCCATTGGCGTTGAGTTGGCGCGCCAGGATGGGAGCGCCATCGGTGGCATAGCCAACGACGATCCGGCCAAGCCGCTCGCGCAGATCCTGCAGGTTCTCGCTCAGGCAGAATATTGCCATGACTTCCGAGGCGACGACGATGTCAAAACCATCCTCCCGCGGGTAGCCGTTTGCCGGCCCACCTAGTCCTGCGACGATTTCGCGCAGTGCTCTGTCGTTGATATCGATGACGCGCCGCCACGTGATCCGCCGCAGATCGAATTTAAGCTCATTGCCGAAGTGAATGTGGTTATCGATCAACGCGGCAAGTAAATTATTCGCATGGGCGATTGCGGCAAAGTCGCCGGTAAAGTGAAGATTGATATCCTCCATGGGGACGACCTGCGCGTACCCTCCACCGGTTGCACCACCTTTGAGGCCGAAGACCGGTCCGAGCGCAGGTTCTCGTAGGCAGATCATCGCCGGCTTGCCGATGTAATTCAATGCATCGCCGAGGCCGATCGTGGTTGTGGTCTTGCCTTCCCCTGCGGGCGTGGGTGAAACAGCGGTCACCAGCACCAGTTTTCCATCCGGTTTTGCCGTAAGTCCGGCGAGGTACTGCAACGAAATCTTGGCCTTGAACCTGCCAAACTGGTCAATGCATTCCGCTGGGATGCCCAGCCGCTCATGAGCGATTCTTGCAATGGGTTGCAGCTGCGCTTGCTGCGCAATCGCCAAATTGTTCATAAAAGATCCAACTTCTTTTAGTTGATAGCGGCCAGTGTGCGTCAATGACGCCTTCGCGGGAAGGACTTAGTAAGAGCCGCCCGGCGCATCGCCGCCGGCTGGGCTGCGCCCGGTAGCGACGATCGGCGGATCACCCATGTGGCTGCGCCGACCGCGGCCGCCATCACCCGATTGGCGAGACGATGCCTGTACTGGCCAAACTTTCCCGGATCATCGCTGCGGCAATTTCCAGCACCGCGACAAAATCAATCTGTGCGGACGGAATGACGCGCCGATAGCCTGCAAAACCATGAATGGTGCCCGCGACTTCTCTATAGGTCGTGGACACGCCGGCGCCGATGGCCTTTGCCGCGTAGGCACGTCCCTGGTCGCGCAGCGGATCCAGAGCCGCGGTAACCAAGAGAATGGGCGGCGCTCCAGTCAGATCGGCAACCAGCGGCGAGCCGCGCCAGTGGCCCGGAGCGGGGTTGTAGGCCTGCTGGTAGAAGCGCATTTCCGAGGAATGCAAAGAATAGCCGTCGGAAAAAGCCTGCACCGAGGGGTAATCGCCCCGCATCTTGCCATCCGAATCAGCCTGAGGATACATTGCGAACTGCAGGATGACAGGGGCCGCCGCCGGCCGATCGCGCAAGGCTAGAGCCGTGACCAGGGTCAGCGTACCTCCTGCGCTGAGGTCACGCGCTTCTGGTGCCGTCTTGCGTTTTGCCTTCAGCCGCGGGGCGGGACGCGGGATCGCGATAGCATCAGGCAGCCACGGCTGCACGGTTTACGTGGCGGGCCGCTCGCAGAAGGAGGGCGATGCTACTTTGCCGGGGACGATCTACGAGACCGCGGAGGCGGTGACGTCGGCCGGCGGCCAGACACTGTGGTGACGCTCAGTGTCCAAAACGGTATCGCAACCGTGCCCCATACATGGTCGGCTGGTTGAGGTAAGCGACGTCATAGCCGAAGCTCTGAAAGGTACCCGCGCTAGCCAAAAAGTATTTCCTGTCGGTGACATTGGTCGCAAACAGCGACAAATCCAGCGGGGATCCAACGATATTGTTCCAGTTCAGGTTCAGGTTCAGGTTTTCCTCCGACTCCAAGGTTTGAAACCCAGGCGGTGCGGTATTGATGTTGAACTGGCTGCTCTGATACGTGTAGGTCGCCGAAAGGGCGATCGAGCCAATGCTTGCGGCCAGTGGCAACTTGTAGCTGCCGGTCAGCGAGACTTTATTCTTCGGCGAGAACGGCAGCGGTCCACCCACATTCGTCGGGAAGTTGAATGCTGTGAATCCCACCGGGACCGCAGGCGCCACAATCGACAGGAGTTTGGTCTCGAGATAGGTATAGTCAATATCGAACCTCAGGCCCTGCAAGGGCGCAATCGATGGAAAGGGCGTAATCGAGCTGTCGACCTCGACGCCCTCGATCCTGGATTTGCCGGCATTACCAATTCCGGACGCCGCCGCGGGTATGAAGGGGCACTGCGGCAGGCTGATCGTAGTGCACGCGATCCCGTTGATCGCCAGCTGTTGATTGGTGAAATCATTATAAAAAGCGGCGATATCGAACGCGCCGTGAACGATGCGGTCAAACGTCGTCTTCGAGCCGATCTCGTAGGTGTCGACCTTTTCCGGCTTCCAGCTACTCAGTCCATATTCCGAAACGTCGACGTTGCCCTCGCGATAGCCACGGCTCTCCTTGACATAGAGCATCGCGTTATCAATGGGCTTGTATTCCAGGTCGACCGTCCAAGTGGGCGCGTGCGAGTCCTGTTCGCCGCGGATATCACACAGGGAAGGATTGCTCAGGATCGCGGCTGAAGTGCCGCCTGGGGTCAATGGCGGCACGAACGAGCAGCTGAAGTTCGCAACATTGGTGGCTGGGTAGTGCACTGTGAGATCCTGACTCAGGCCCGATGATTCGTCCTTGGTATAGCGAACACCGCCCGTCAAGGTGAGTTGGTCCGTGATCTTGTAGTTGGCCTGGCTATAAATCCCCAGATCGCGGAAATAATACTGGGTTGCAGAAATGCTGGTGCTGCCAAAAGCTCCTTCGAACCCAAACGCGCGGCCGGCGACATCGGTGCACTGAAAGGCAAAGGGGTTGCTGCAATTGAGCAAGCTAGTGGCCTCAGTGGTCTGGAAACCATTCAGCGGCATGTTCAATTCGTAGTAAACGCCGCCTTGGTAATTGAGCCGATCCCCGTCCGTGTGTCCGTGCGCCTGGAGCTCTTCGGTCACGGTCTGCTCAGCGGTGTTGTGCGAGCCCGGCGCTGCAGCAACCGAGACGACGTAACCGATGGTCCCCGGTGCAATAGGGCCAACCAAAGGGGAAATACCCCCGGCGCCGGATTCACCGAATATATTGGCGTTGTGCAGTTCCTCGAACTGGGCATAGCTCGCGATATTCTTGATCGTCAGCAGATCGGTCGTGTTCCAGGTGGTGGTGTTGATGACTCGCCACTGTTGAATGACCTCTTCGGCGTACGGATTGCCGTTCTCGATATTCCAGAAGTTGCCGTTGGTGGCGGCGATCTGCGCTGGAATATTCGCCACGAGGTCGGTAGTGCCGCTGGCAATCGGACCCGGCGTATAGCCGAAAGCTTTGGGATAGTCGCCATTCGTATTGGACTCACTCCAGCTGGCAATCGTGTAGTTCTCGAGATTGGGGGTGACATCGATCACCACGCTCGCGCGCACCGCTGTGTAATCGACATCGCCAAAATCCCTCGGGCCAATGCCCGAGATATTGCTGAGATACCCGTCGCGGGTTTGGTGATCGATCGCAAGGCGGACCCGGATCTGGTCGTTGAGGGGAAGATTTAGCACCGCCTGAGTGCGCTCCATGGCGTAGTTGCCGACTGACTGCTCGACATAGCCGCCGAATTCGCTGGTGGGCTTTTGCGGCACCAGCAGAATGTCGCCGCCCGTGGTGTTGCGGCCGAATAGGGTGCCTTGGGGGCCCTTCAGCACCTGCACGTTTGCCAGATCGAAGAAATTGCCGGGTCCGGCGCCATTACCCCCGGCGAGCTGGCCCTGGCTGTGCGGTGCTGCGACATCAGCGAAGAAAACGCCGACCGAAGGGGTGGTGTTGCCTGCCTGCACAAAGCCGCGGATGGCAAAGGTGGCGTTGTCATTGCCGAAAGTACCCGGCGCGGAGAGCGAAGGCGTATAGGTGGCGAGGTCCTCGATGCTGGAGACGTTGCGGTCCTCGAGCTGCGCCTGATTGAATACTGTGATGGAGATCGGCACGTCTTGCAGGCGCTCCTCGGCGCGTCGCGCCGTGACGACGATCTCGTTCAGGTCCCCGTCCTGGGTAGCGCCACTCTGCGCCGGCGCTTGAGCAAAAACAGGCGCGGCCAGACCAAAGTTCAGCGCTGCCGCGACACAATATATTGGTTTGATTGAGCTAAACCGCATGATTAAATCTCCCCTTTGCCGGTCCGCTTGAGGCGGGCTGGCAGCCGCCAATCTTATTTATACCTCGTAGGTCTAATTATCATAGGCTCGATGGGTTGAGCAAGGAATTTCTCTTGGCAGACAATAATTCTCGTGTTTCAAGCCGATCACGACCTCGCCCGGGGCGGCCCACACGTGCGCAGGCAGAGCAGCGCCAAGCTCAGTTGCTCGATCGCGCGTTGGAAGTGTTCTTGGAGTACGGCTATGAATTAGCAACCATCGACGAGATCATAGGGTCGATCGGTATGCACAAAAGCACTGTCTATAGTCTGTACACAGGTAAGAAGGCATTGTTCCGCGCGACGCTAGAGCGCGCAATCCAGCGATGGAAACAACCGGTTGAGGCGCTCAGGGCAGTCGAGACTGATGATCTCGAGGCGACGCTGATCGCAATTGCGCGGCTTCTCATAGAGAACACGGCCAGCCCCATGGGTCTGAAACTGCAACGTATCATCATCACTGAGTCCTTCCGTGTTCCTGAGATCACCCAGATATTCTGGGAGCAGGGGGTTCGGCCCGGTTTCGAGGTTATTGTGGATTTGTTCGCGCGACGTGCCAGGCAGGGCGAGATTCTGGTAGACCAGCCCGAGCTCATTGCCCATGGGTTTCTGACGCTTACCGTGGGCCTCGTGACTCGCATGATTCTCATGGGAACGAAGATCTCTCAGCGGCAGATCGATAAGCGCATCAGGCTGTACGTCAAGCTTTTCCTCGATGGTGTTCGACCGCGGCCGGCACGGGAGCGGCTGTGAGTCTTGCTAATCCGAGGGTTCGGGCCGCAGGCGAGGATAGCGGCTTCTCAGCCGGTCAAAGGCGGTGGCAGGTCCCGCCGCGAGGCGCCGTTCGATCCGGTCGCATACCTCTTCGGGTGTATACCTGACCGTGTCGATCTCTAGATCGTAACAATCGTTCGCACCGGTGGCCTCATAGAACCACGGTCGCAGACGGTTCAGTCGATCGCGAATACGATTCGCCGCCTCCTCCGTCAGCGGGGTAGCAGATTTGCCACCCATCTTGCGGGTAGCTAGCCGCTGTTCGAGGATCTCATAGGGGGGGTTGAGCAGGACGAACAGGACCGGCCGTCCTTCAAGCTGCCAGATCGCATCCTGCAGCACTGGCGGGTCGATCATCATCAGGTGGTCAACGATGATGTTGCATTTCTGGCGCGACGCCGCTGCGATCCACTCGTGGAACACACGAATGGCACGTTTGCCGTGAGGCCCAAAACTCCAGCGCAACGGTCCTTCCGGCTCCGAGGCATCCACGGGGTGGGCATGGATACCTTCCTGCGATCGTGGTCCGTGATGGCCGAACTTGGCCGGAAAGGTACCGGCCAAGAAGTGATCGATGCCATAAAGCAGCCAGAAGTCCTGCGATCGTCTGGCGAACAGCTCACAGGTTGTTGATTTTCCGGAACCCGACGTGCCGCTGACGATGATGATCTGTCCCGTCACGTGCAGGCCTCTTCAGTCCGGCGCACCAGGTTTCAGCTCGCCGCGGGCGATCCTGCGGAAGCGCACGGCGGAACAGAATTCCTGATTGTCGCCCCAATGCTCGATACCCTCCCAATCCCAGCGCGCGAGCCCCCAGTGCACCGTGTGATCCGTATAGCCAGTGAAGATCAGACCGTCATCTATCTCCCCCGTCGCGCGGATGGTTCGGCCCAGCTTGTCGGTCGCCTCGAACAGCACTTGCTTTGCCGAGTACTTGCCAAACATCGTGATCACGCGTTTGCCCGATACAAGACTCGAGAGTCGGCCGTCCTTCCAGATGAAGCCGCCGATCACGTTCTGTTCGATATTGCCCTTGGCGATCGCATGGAAGGCACTGTTGCCAGCGATTCCCCAGAAATAGCCACCGGTGGCAAGTGATTCGTAGCTGCGCGGGCCGGAAGAAGTGTCGCGCATCGAAAAACAATCAATAGCGATCTCGCGTCCGTTCAGACGCAGCGTACCGGTCATGCGCCCTGGCTGTTCGATGTGGAACTTGGCGGCCTTTTCCTGACTGACCTGCCCGGTTTTGAGCTCATGCGTGGGTCCGATCGCCTGCCAGATGCAGTCGAGCTCGAGGCCCTCTTTGTCGTAACCGATGGCGTAACGCGCTTCCGGCTCCAGCACTTTCACGGACAGAGAGTTATAGGCTGTCATGTTGAACTTAGCAACGCCCGGCGGCATTGCTTGCAGATGTGCCCAGTTATAGTAGAGGCAGTTCCACTGAAACTGCCCGCTGGGATCCCATAGCACCGGTCCGCCATTCAGCATGCCCATATTCGGCCGGAAATAATACTGAATCAGTCCATGCAGTCGTTCCTCGGGCTTCGAGATCGAGAACCAGACGCTCTCGTTCCAATAAGGGTCGTCGGTACGTTCATCAGAGAAGCGATCGGCCCGCGGTAGTTCATCCATCATGTTTGCTCGCTCGCGCCATGGATGGCGCTGAATGCTCGATCATATCGTAGGTGACGCCTTCGGGCGCGTCATGCTTCGTCAAACTTGCACTGAAGATCGGCGCGAACAGATTGCACAACGCGGGCCTTGTGCAACGCACCGATGCGCTCGCTCACAACGGAAGCTAAGGCAATGGTTGAAACGCTTGTCTCATATGTGGATTGGAAGAGCTATGATCGATCATCGTGAGGGATCATAAAAATGACAGAGCCTGACTTTTTCCGAGATCCAACGATCATAGCCGACCCGCACAGCTATTTCGCCATGATGACCCGCATATGCGCGATGCCGGCGGCGGTTCGATCATCAACATGGGCTCGAGTTTCGGCATCCGCTGCGAACCTGGTTTTCTGGCCTATGCATCCAGCAAGGAATCGATCCGCACTCTGACCAAAACCGCAGCGCGTGAATGGGGAAAGCATAAGATCCGGGTAAACACCATTCTGCCGTCCGCGATGTCACCCAAGGCGCTGTGGTATCTCAACGAGAGCAAAACCTATGATTCGGAACTGGCCAAAGTGGCTCTTGGCTTTTTCGGCACACCGGACGATATTGCGCCGCTCGCGGTGATGCTCGCCAGCGACGCATCGAACTACATCACCGGACAGACCATCGGCGCCGACGGCGGCAGCACGATGTTGTGAGTGCTATCGGTCCACTTGCACCGGCTTTTCCCCACCCAAATTCCAGGAGCAACGCAAATGAAACCCGGGACGTACAAGGCCGCAATTTACAGGGACATCGGCAAGGTCGATGTAATAGATCTGCCGTATCCCGAATGCGGAGTCGACGATGTCGTCGTCAGGAACCTGATGACCGGTGTTTGCGGTTCAGATGTCTCGGCCTATAGGCACGGAGGCGATGCGAATATGATCTGGAAGGATCATGAGTTCGGCCACGAATCCATCAGCGAAGTCGTGGAAATGGGCAGCAACGTGCAAGGGCTGCGGCTCGGCGATCATGTGTTTCCGAACCAGGGCAAGGCGCTGCGCGACATGAATCGCATGGCTACCGTTGGGGGTTTCTCGGAGTATATCCGCATCCCTCAGTGCGAGGTGGGCTACAGCGTACTGAAAATCGACAATGACATTCCCCTCAAGACCGCCGTGCTTGTCGAGCCATTCGTCATTGGCACGCGCGTGGCCGGGAACCTTAGCCCCGGACCGGGCAAGACGGCCATCGTGTTCGGCGCCGGCATCATAGGCATGTCCGCGGCCATCATGCTCAAATGGTATGGTTGCTCCAAAGTGATGATCGTCGACATTTCCGAGGCGCGGCTGGAAAACGCCAGGAGATTCGATTTGCTCACCTGCAATTCCGCAAGAGAGAGCCTCAAGGCGAGGGCTCTTGCGGAGTTCGGCACTCAGAAGAGTTCCTTGGGCGAGCGCTGCGGCGCTGATCTTTATATCGATGCGGTTGGCCTGAAGGCCGCGATCGACGATTTCGCGACGATCGCCTGTAGAGAAGCATCGCTCGCCATTGTTGGGGTACATCATGAGCCCGTTTCCATCGACTTGTTGAAGCTCTGCTACAGCAACTGGCACATCAGCGGCTGCGGCAATATCCCAATCGAAGTCGCCATAACGGACATTCTGGCAATGATGAGATCGGGAAAATATGATCTTTCCTCCCTGGTGACGCATTGTTTCGCCGTGGAGCGAATCAACGATGCTCTCGTCATGGGCGGCAACGCCAAAGAAGCACAGAAGGTTTGCATTTCATTCCTACCGTCGTAAGCTCGCTCTCGCGAACGCGGCGCGCGTATAATCGATCATCACCACGATCTGGACATGGCAAAGGACTAAATGATGACGCAGCCGACGCTGGATACTTCCGACATAGCCCAATACCTAGGCAAGCCGATCGAGTCGGCGACTCTTCGCGAGCCTATCGGCAATAATGACATCCGGCGCTGGGTGCATGCCATGCACTATCCGAACCTGCTGCATTATGATCCGGCGTTTGCGTCCACGAGCCGGTGGGGCAAGCTGGTCGCGCCGCAGTCATTCCCCATCGTGGTCGATGATGGCCATGGTTCGGCGCCCGCCTGCGTCGGCCGCATCCCCAATTCGCATCTGCTCTTCGGCGGCGACGAGTGGTGGTTCTATGGCCCTCGCGTCTTCGGCGGCGACATTCTCACCAACGAGCGCATTCCCTTCGACTATGTCGTCAAGGAAACCAAGTTTGCCGGCCCCACCTGCTTCCAGCGCGGTGATAATTTCTACCGCAATCAGAAGGGCGAGCTGGTCGCCAAGCAACGCTCGACCGCGATCCGCTACCGGGCGCAGGCCGGCGCCGAGACCACCAACACGAAGGAGTTCGAAGAACCGGAGTGGAGCGATAAGGAAATCGAGGGCTTGGAGGACCGCAAGTTCGGCTGGATCCAGATGCTCCACGATCTTGGCCACAAGGAACGCTGGTGGGATGACATAAAGTTGGGCGACAGTCTGCCGGAGCGTGTCTTCGGACCGCACTCGGTCGCCAGCTTTGCCACGGAGTGGCGATCCTACTTGGTCAACACCTGGGGAACGATGAATCTGCGCAAGCTCGACCTGCTGGCACTGGGCTTCACGCCTGAGATGGCCGGGTGGGAGAACGATCCCGATGTGCAGCTCGTCAACCCCGACATCACCGACGGCGCCTACTATGGCCCCTCGCGCGGCCATCTCTTCCCGCGCTACGCCCGCAGGATCGGCATGCCGCGCTCTTACGGATATGGCGCCTCGATGGGCGCTTGGGTAACGGATTATCTTTGCGGCTGGGCCGGCGAACACGGTCTCGTGGTGCATTCAGCCGCGAACTACCGTGGCCCGGCGCTCTCGGGCGACATCACCATCCAGACCGGCGAGATCATCAAGAAGACCATCGATGAGGAAGGCCGCCCTATAGTGCAGGTCAAGTGCCTGATGGCCAATCAGAAGGGCACGATCTTGTGCACGGCCACGGCGGAAGTTCAGCTGCCGAAAAAATAGGCGTCACGGTCGGGAAAAGGCGGCAGCCACCCTGGCCGCACAGCGGGACACCTGGAACCGTGAGCAGCCGCCCAGCCGAACACCACGGGGGTGGCTGAACCCCCGTGGTCGGCACCGCCCAAGTTTGCACCAGCCGCACGTCTTGCGGCCGTGCCGCATCAGCATTGGCATGCTAGATTATTCGAACCCGGCACTGCTGACAGGGCGAGTCGCGCTGGATGTTAGGGAGAACGGTGACAACCAAGAATACCAAAGCGGCGAAGGGCGAAGCCACCAAATCGCGTATCCTCTCGGCCGCATACCGTGTGTTTGCCGCCTCTGGCTATGACGGCGCTTCAGTCCGCAAAATATCCGCTGAATCGGGCGTCGAACTATCTCTGATCCTTTACCATTTCAAAACAAAGGCAGGGCTGTATCGAGCCGTCTTTCGGACCAGCACCGAGGCGATCCTGCAGAAAAGACTGGTGCGTGTCAGACAAGCTCTCAAAAGTCAGAAAAAGCCCAATGTCGAGGGTGTTCTCTGGACTTTCTGCGAATCCTGGTTTGCGCTGTCGGAGGGTGAGAACAGGGAATTGGCAATCATCTTCGCAAGATCCATCCTCGATCAATCGGATCGCCAGGTCGCTCTTGCAAAAGAGCTGACCGATGCGCCGACCGAGCTTTTCATCGACGCTTTGAAGCACGCCGCGCCGCGGGCATCCGAGGCCGACATTCATCTCTGTTATCACCTCTTTGCCGGAGCGCTGATTTATTTTACTTTGGATAACAAACGCGTCGTCAGACTGTCGGGGCGCAGCGTGGGCAACACGCATAACTCGATGCGGAAGTTTGCCAAGATGATAGCGCGTCGACTGGATGGCACCGACGGCTGGAAGCAAATTACGGGCTTGCGAGACTCAGGTGAGGGGCGCGCGCGCCGCGCGGTTCCCGTATGAGAAGGCACAAGCCGCCCCCGAGCACTGCGATCACCGCCAGCGCGAGCAGGGCGGGCGCGTAGCTGCCTGCACTTTCCTGAGTCTTGGCGATCGCAAACGGCACCAACCCATCGAGCGGAAGGAAGGCTACCAGCAGGCCGAAGGCGCGGCCGAATCCGTCCGCGCCGAACTCTGCCGCAACGGCGGCTGCGAGCAAGGTCCAAACACCGCCGCCGATTCCGATGAGCGCGGCGGCGGTGGCCATTCCCGGCAGACTAATGCTGAAGGCGGTCAAGACGGCGGCCCCGGCCATGACTACGCTCAAGCCTGCGAGCGGCAGGCGATTGCCGAAACGATCCGATACCAGCCCCAACATCAGGCTCGAGGTCACGTGCGCCACGCTCACGACGGAGAGCAGCGTGCCCGCGGAGCGTTGATTGAGGCCGTGGGAAGCGGCAATCGGAGCGAGATTCTGAGTGCAGCCGCCGTAGATGGCCATAATCGGCAGAAACACGGCGAGCAGCAGCCAAAAGTTTTTGCGTGAAATGACGTCGCGCCAACCGAGACCGCCACCGCGTGCTCCGATCTGGCCGTGGCCGCGATGAGGATGTGCGTTCCCTTGACCGCTCAGATAGTGAATGCCCTCGAGCGCCGAGGGCCGGTCGCGCAGAGCGATCAAGACCAGCGGCACGACGACGAACCCGATCACGAGGCTTGCGATACGAAAAATACCGCGCCATCCGACCGAGGGCATGGCGGCGCCTATGACAGGTGGTAAAAGCGCGCCGGACAATCCCACGCCGAAGGCAGTGAGGCCCAGGGCAAGCCCGATACGCCGCACGAACCAGCGTGAGACCAGTGCGTTCGCAACGACGGTGGTTGAGAAGCCTACGGCCAGCGGCAGGAGAGTTCCGTAGAGGACGTAGACCTGCCAGGTGGCCTTGACCGCGCTCAGAAGCAGACAGAAGGCGGCGATGCCGAGCAGACCGCCACCCATCAGCCAGCGCGCCGGGAATTTGTCGGCCAGGATACCGGCAAGCGGCGAGAGCAGGGAACTGATGAGAAGCATCGGCACTATCGCAAGCTGCAGGGCGCTGATCGGGCTGTGCAGTTCGCTGGACCAATCATGCAGAAACAGCGAGAAGGCGTTGAGTGCAATGCCATTGGCCGCGATCTGGGCGAGAACCGCAATGGCAATGACGTTCCAGCCGTAGTACCAGCCCCAACTTCGAGCTGCGTCTTGCGAATTTGCGCTCATGCAATGACGCCGGCGGCCTTCAGGGCGGATATCTGGTCCCATTCCAGTCCCAGTTCCTTCAGGAAAGTCTCGGTATGTTCCGATGCCTCGGGCGCCCGCGTCGCCGTCGACGATTCTTGGTTGAATTGCACCGGACCGCTGGCGACTCGCATCGGCGTTCCGCCGTCCGCCGCCTCGACCTCGATCAGCATGCTGTTGGCCAGCGCCTGCTCATCATGGGCGAATTCCAGAAAGCTCTGGACCGGCGCCCATTGGCCCGTGTAGGTCCTCAGATGCTCGCACCAATAGGCAAATGGCCGCGCTGCGAAGGCTTCCACCACATAGTCGCTGGCCGCCTGCCAATTCTTCATCAGCGCCTGCGCGTCGCTGAAACGAGCGTCGTCCGCCAGCTCCGGACGACCGAGATGTTCGAACAGACTACGAAAATGAAGGCCGGGCTGCATGGTGAATAAGTTGATCGTCTTGCCGTCGGAGGTTTTGAAATTGCCGATGAACGGGCTCCCGGGTGCTCCGCCGACTGAAGGCATGCGGTTGCGTGTGACCTTTTCCGATAGAGTGGCCGTATTGACCGCAACCCCCGCAACCCACCATGCGCTGCTCAACAGGGATACATCCACCTCGAGCGCCTCGCCCGTCTGACTGCGGTGAAAGAGCGCGGCAGAAACGCCGGCGGCGATGTTCATGCCCCCGATCGAATCCCCAAAGCCGCCGATTCCCGGCATGAGCGGCCCGTCGAGTTCCTCGGGTGTTACTGAGTTTGCAATCCCGCTTCGCGACCAAAAAGCGGTGACGTCGAAACCGCCCAGCTCGCGTTCGGGCCCCTTTTCTCCATGAGCACTGCCCCGCACATAGATGATGTTGGGATTGACTGCGCGCAGATGCTCGACATCGATCTTCAACTTCTGCCGTACCGACGGCAAATAGTTGGTCAGGAAAACGTCGGCGGTCTTGGCGATCTGATAGATCAGCGCCTGTCCTTCAGGGGTCGACACATCGATCCCGACGCTGCGCTTGCCGCGATTGGCATGCTCGATCACCGGATTGCGATCAGGATTGATGGCCAATCCGCCGAGGCGAGCCAGGCCTCGCTGAGCATCGCCGCGGACCGGATGCTCGATCTTGATGACGTCTGCACCCCATTCCGCAAGAATGACGCCGGCAGAGGGAACAAATATGAATTGCGCGACTTCGAGCACCCTGATGCCTTTGAACACTCGTATCATCGCAAGCACCCGGCCTAGTGACCGAAGCGGTAGCGCACGGTCACGCCGTACATGCGCGGCTCCCCGAGCGAGGCCGTCTCGAGGCCGGCTTGGGGACCCAAGCCCGGTATGTAGGTGTAGTAATGCAGATTGGTCACGTTGGTCCCGAACAGCCCGGCATCAACCGTCGATCCGAGAATCGAATTCCAGCCCAGACTAAGGTCAAGCATTTTGCGCGAAGCCAGGGTGCCGTAATTTCCCCCAAATGCAGCCACGTCTGCCGCACTGCTGTAAGCATAACTCGACAGCACCTTGCCGGTGTAGGTGTAGGTCGCCCCCAGTGAAATCTTGCCGATTTGCTGAGCGAGCGGCAGCGTATAGTTGGCGGAGAGCAACGCTTTGTTTTTGGGCGTGAGGACCAGCGGAGAACCGACCGGGATCTGATTCGATATGATGTAATTCGGGTCCGTCGATACCAGCGGAGCGATGCTCGTAATGCGCGTGGCCAAATAAGTGTAGTTGACGTCAAAGGTCAGGCCGGTGAGCGGCGTTACCGATGCCTCCATCTCCGTGCCATAGATGCGCGACTTGCCGGCGTTGACGATGCCTGTCGTCGGCCCGACACCTGAGCCAGGCGCGGCGAAGAACCCCACTTCAAGTTGTTGATTGCGGAAGTTGTTGTAGAACGCTGCAAAATCGAAGGTCCCGTGCACGGCTCCGCCGAAGCTGGTTTTCAAGCCGGCCTCGAAGGTGTCGACTTTCTCCGGCTGGAAGACACGATAGTCCGACGGGGCACTCGGGAAGACACCGCCCGCGCGATAACCGCGGGAGTACTTGCCATAGACCATCATGTCATCCCATGGCTTATAATCGAGATCGGTGACCCAGGTCGGTGCGCTCGAAGTCGCCTCGCTGGTCTGGAAGCAAGGAGCCGCAATAGGATTCACGCATTTGGATGTAGGCGCAGCGGTGAACGGCGGCGTGACTGGGAAGAAATACTCAACGAATTGGCTGGTGTTCTCGTCCTCATCCCAGGTATAACGCAAGCCTTCCGTCAGTTTGAGCTGATCCGTCAGGCTGTAGGTCGCCTGCTCGTAAATGCCATAGTCACGGTATTTGGTTTCTTCGACATTGTAATTGACCGAGCCCACATTGATCGGTACTCCTGCTGCCTGACTGAAGGCTATGCCTAGAACATCGGTGCACTGAAATGCGGCCTGATTGGAGCAAGAGAGCAAAGTAGAGGGCTGGGTGCCGGCCCAATTCACTGGATTGCTGACCTCCACATAGCCGCCTCCTTGGTAGGTCAACCGCTGATCCAAAGCGGATCCCTGAATCTGCAGTTCCTCGGTCGTGGTGGACTGATTGGTGCTCCAGAGTCCCGGCGCCGCTTCCAGGGTCGCAAAGGAGAGCGGCGGAATTCCGCCGCCCACCGGGAAGTTGGTTCCGAACAGCGCTGAGTTGAGGGTATCGCGCAGTATCGAGTAGCTTACGATGTTCTTGAGCGTCAGCGTATCGCTGGCGTGCCATGTCGTCGTGTTGATCGCCTGGGACTGCTCGAGCAAGGACTCGGCGTTCGGCACAGTACTCGCCACCGTATAAAAGCCGCCCCCTTGTTGCTGCTCTCGCGCCAATTGGGCGCATGCGAACGGCCCCAAGAGATTGGAAGCACTGGGAGTGGGATTGCAGGCGATCAACTTCTGGATCGGACCGTTGTTGTCTGAACGGGTGAACGTTCCAATCAGGTAATTTTCGAGGTTTGGCATCACGTCTACCACGAGGCTGGCCCGTACGGAGGTGTAGTTGACGTTGTCGAACTGCGCCGGCCCTATACCTGAATCGTTGTTGGCATAGCCGTCCCGGCGTTCATTATCGACGGCAAGGCGGAAGCGCACGCTGTCGTTGAGCGGTAGGTTGAGCGCCGCTTGGATGCGGTGCATGCCGTAATTGCCATACGAGGCCTCGGCATACCCTCCGAATTCTCCAGTCGGCTTCTGCGGCACGAACAGAACCGCGCCGCCGGTCGTGTTGCGGCCGAACAGGGTACCCGTCGGACCCTTGAGCACCTGAACGTTCTGCAGATCGTAGAAGTAGCCGGGCCCGGCGCCGTCACCTGCGGTGGTGCCCGACGACGGACCGCGAGGCGCGACCACGTCGGCGAAATAGACACCGACGGATGGCGCCGTGCCAATGTCCTGCACGAAGCCGCGGATGGCATAGCTGGTGTTGTCATTGCCGAAATTGCTGTTCACCGAGAGCGATGGCGTATAGTTGGCGAGGTCCTGAGCGTTGAGCACGTTGTGGTCCGTCAGCTCTTGCTGGTTGAAGACCGTAATCGAGATGGGCACATCCTGCAGCCGCTCTTCCACCCGTCGCGCCGTCACCACGATGTCGGAGAGATGATCGCTGCTATCTGGGGCGGTGGTCTCTTGTGCCCATCCCGACAAGGGTGTGCCCAGGGTCAGGACGCCCGCTGCGCACAGTGCAAATACAACGCTTCTGCTTGCCATGCCTTTGCTCCCCTTGCTGCTTCGATCTGCGCCGAATCGCTACGTATTTGCATCCGAGTATACTGTGCACGCGATCAGTTTCAAGCGGATTCGATACGAAGTTGCGCAAACGATGAGGCAGTTGCTGCGGGCGAAAGGCATTCTGGCCGCATGGTGCTTGCTGGTGTGCCTCTGTTCGCCCGCTCGGGGTGCGTCGCTTCAGGTGGTGGTAGTCGGATCCGGCATCGCCGGCTTGTCGGCCGCGTTGGAGGCCGGACGTGCAGGAGCGAACGTGTTGGTCCTCGATATGTCATCGGTGTTCGGCGGCCATGCCGTGATGTCGGGCGGCGACGTCACGATGATCGATACTCCACTGCAGCGAGCCCACAATATCGTTGATACCCCGGACATCGCCTACGAGGATTTCATGGCGTGGGGCGGCGACAACAACAAGGCCTGGGTTCGCTACTATGTAGATCACTCCAAAGTCGAGATCTATGACTGGCTCACGGCCATGGGTGTGCAATTCGACGGCGTTGGACGGTACCCCGGCAGTCGAGTGCCGCGAGCACATTCCACTCATGGTGTCGGGCTTGGACTCGTCGCACCGATCTATCGGGCTTGCCTGGCCAATGCAAATGTCTCGTTCCGATGGAATACCCAGGTCACCGAGCTCATCGTGGAGTCGGGTCGCGTTGTGGGAGTGCGCACCAAGAGCACGCGCAGCGGAGCCATCGATGCGGTTCGCGCCGACGCCGTCATTCTGGCCACGGGAGGCTTTCAGAGCAACCTTGCGCTGGTGCGCCAGCACTGGCCGGCGGGTGTACCCATGCCTGCCAGGCTCTTGGCCGGGTCCGGAATCAATTCGATGGGCTCAGGACTGTCGCTTGCAAGCGGCGCCGGTGCTGCGCTGTCAAATCTGGACCATCAGTGGAATTACGAGCGAGGTCTTCCCGATCCTCGCTACCCGGGATCGGAAAGAGGTCTCACCCGGCGCCTTGGAATCCACGATCGCGCGTTGGAATGCTGCGGTGGATAGCGGCAGCGATGCGCAATACGGTCGCTTCAATAAATCGGGCGACGCAAAGAAGATTCAGACACCGCCATTCTACGCCATGCAATTTTTCCCGATGACTCGAAAAAGCATGGGGGGTATCAGCATTGATTCATCGGCCCAGGCCGTCGACCGGGAGAACCGGCCGATACCTGGACTGTATGCTGCCGGCGAATCCGCTGGATTGGCCGGCATCAATGGACGCGCTGCGCTTGAAGGCACGTTTTTGGGCCCATCGGTCTTGACCGGTCGTATTGCCGCTCGCGCTGCCGTCGCAACCCTGCATCTGGCTGCAGCGAGTGCAACGGCCCCGACGGTCCGCGCCGCAATCACACCCGCCGTTGCCCCAACCGAGGCGGCGTCCTCGGCAGAATGCGTTTCCTGCCACAACATCAAAAGCCTCGTAAACGATAACCGGGCGGGATATTGGCATTTCGAACGCGTGCATCGAGTCGTCATCGAACGGAACCTCGAATGTTCTTCATGCCATGCGCGCATGAGCACAAGATTCGATATTGCGACACACAAGGTTGACCGGCTGGCTCAGTCGTACAATTGTCAGGTATGCCACGGCGCCCCTTAGAAGCTCGCGCTGCGTATCCCGCCGCGATCCGGCAACCGCGGGGGACTTCGCTACAGCAGGCGCAGGTGACGCAAGTCGGCGACGTATTTGTTGATCAGCTCCGCCGACAGGTGGGGGATGTCAAAGCCGGCCGCTTGCGACGCCGCTCGGAACTTTTCGGCTGAAAGGCGCGACTTCGCCACCGGTGTTTGCGGATGCCGGTAGGGCCCGAGAATGGCGAGCATCGACTCCTGGCGCTGCGCTTCGGGCAGCGTGCGCATGGCGGTTTCGAAGCGCGACAGCCACTCGTCGTACTTGTCGATTCGGGCTATAGGACATCCCGCGTCAATGAGCCAGTCGACGAAGGTATCGAGCGAGATGCCGTCATCGTGCGCGCTGCCCAGGTTGTAGGCGTGAAACCCTTGAGGGTCCTTGGCGCCGATGGCGGTGATCGACTCGGCGAGGAAATCGACGGAGAGGCCATCGTAGCGGGCCCGCGGGCGGCCTGCGGTTGAGTCGGCGGCGTAGAACGTCGACGGTGCGATGCCGGTGATGATTAAACTGAACAGCAGCCGGGTAAACATGTCGGGCACGTTCAGCTGGCCGACGTAGCGGCTGTGGGCCAGAATCATGCCGGGACGAAACACGGCGACCGGCAGAGCACACAAATCGAAGGCTTCCCGCAGCAGCACTTCGCTGGCCCACTTGCTGACCCCGTAGCCGTTGGCGTAGCTGTCGTCGAGCTCGCAGACCGGGATGGAAAGGCGAATGTCGCTGTCTTCGTCGACCAGGCTGTCGGCCACTGCGTTCACACCGAGGGTCGAGACGTAGTGAACTCGCTTGAGCTTGCTGGTGATGGCGAGCCGGATGAGCTCCGCCGTGCCGACCACGTTCGCGGCGAACAGCTGGTTGTAAGGGAGGACGTGATTGACGTGGGCAGCGGGATGCACGATCAGCTCGATGGTCTCGGCGAGCCGGGTCCAGGCAGCCTCGTCCAGGCCCAAATTCGGCAAGCCAATGTCACCCGGCAGAACTTCCAGATGCTCCTTGGCCAGGGCCCGGAAATGTCCGATCAGCTTGAGGTCGGTGTCGAGCGCGGATTCGATCCGTTGGCGCGCCTGCGCGGCGTCGGCACCGCGAGCGATGCAAACCAGTTTGCCGCCCGAAGCGGCGAGCCGCTCGAGCCACGCCAGCGCCTGGAACCGGCCGAGATAGCCAGTCGCGCCGGTCAGTAGGACCGCGCGGATGGGACCGTCCGGTCGCGCCAGCGCCTGCGCGTTGGCGAGTAGCTCTCGGTCGATGAATTTGTCGAGCAACAAATCCTTGGCGTAGACCTTGGTGCTGTCGGCATGCACCGTCGCAAAACTGGGCCGCTTCGCACCCGCGCTACGCGCGGCGTCGATGTAGTGCGCAAGATGCCGAATGTTGCCGGCGGGGTTGATGATCACACCGACCGGCACCTCGACGCCGAAGATCTCCTTGAGCAAATTGGAAAACGCCAGTGCCGACAGGGAGTCTCCGCCCAAGTCGCCGAAGCGGGCGTCGGGCCGCACGTCCGCCGCCGCAACACCGAGAGTGGCTTGCAGGGCGCGGCTGACGGTCTCCTGCACCGGCCGATCGTTGCCGCCGGCCCGCAGCGCGCGAAGTTCATCGAGCTGGTCTTGGGCGAGCTTGACGTACATCTGTTCCAGGCGCTCGCCGTAACGATCTCTGAACTTCGGCCGCAGGAACTTGCCGATTCCCGACAGCAGCCCGTTTTCCAGGCTGAAGGGCGCGCGCTCGATCAGAAAATCGCGTGGGACCTCATAGCCGTTCAGATGATGCTCGTCGGCGATCTGCTGCAGCGAACGGCGCAGCGCCCACTTCACTTGGTCCGTCCCGGCGCCGTCATGGCCAAGCTCGGCGACCAGCTCGGCGGCGGGAACCACCACGGCGAGCAGGAACGAGCGCTCGCTGCTGCCGTAAATATAGATCTGCCGTATCACCGGGCTCTGCGAATACAGCGCCTCCAGACGCGCGATGGCGACGAACTCGCCTTGCGACAGCTTGACCACGTTGTTGCGGCGATCGACGTAGATCAAACGGTCGGGGCCGATCTCGGCCATGACGTCGCCGGTCTTGTAGAAGCCGTCCTCGTCCATTTTCTCGGCGGTGAGATCGGGGCGCTTGTAGTAGCCGCCCATGAAGCGATCGGTCTTCACCAGCAGCTCCCCGCGGGGATAGGGCTTGTCGGTGCGGAAGTAGCCCAGCTCGGGAACATCGGCGAGCTTGTAGGCGATGACCGGGGGGCGCTGTATCTGGTTATCGACGGTTACGGTGCCTCCCGCGATCTCCGTGGAGGAGTAGCCGATGGCCATGTGCATGTCCAGCATGGCCTCCATGAACGCATAGGTCTCCGGCGCCAACGAAGCCGAGCCGCATCCCACCGACAACAGCCGTCCGCCCAGCAAGTTCTCCCGCATCTCGGTTTTCACGGCCTCTTCGACCAGCCTCGAGTCCGCGCCGCGCGCCACCCGCCGATCCACCTCACCGAGGTAGTGGTGATAGAGCAATTCGCAAACCCGGGGCACCAGCGAGGCCATGGTGGGGCGTGCCAGCGGCAAGTCCTCGAACAGCGTCGACAGGTCGCTCTTCGGCGCACAGTAACTCGTGCCTCCGTTCGCCAACGCCATGAGCAAGTAACCATTGCCGACGAGGTGGCTCATGGGCATGAAACTCAAGGTGATCGCCGGTACGCGCGACTCGTTGAGCCAGGTGCCGATAACGAGATTTTGCGTGAATATCGCCCCCTTGGGGGTGCCGGTAGAGCCGGAGGTGTAGAACAGCCAGGCCAGCGGGTCTTCATCGGCGTTGGGTACATACAGCGGCGGCGCCGGCAACGACTTGGCGCGGTTCACTATGACGTCGAGCGTATCGATGACAATGGGGCACTTGGCGTCTGCGAGCCGCCGACGCGCCGATTCGAATTTGTCGCGTTGCTCGTCGTCGCGGGCTTCGTAATCGAATACCACCAAGCGTTGCGGCACGGTACCGCTGAGCACGGCGTCCACGGCGGCGTCGAGATAGTGGACGCTGGCGGCCAAAATGCGCGGCTCGGTCTCGGCGATGATCTCCGCGTGCTGAGTTGCCGGCGCGCTCGTCTGCAGCGGGACCATGACGGCGCCCAGGTGAATGCCCGCCAGGAGAAGCGTGGCGTAGTCCGTGCTGGTGAACCCGAGGATGCAGAGAAAATCACCCGGCTCGAGCGGATATTCAGCGTGGTGCCACTCGGCCGCGACCGCGCCGGCCCGGGACCACAACTCACGATATGTGATAGTGTCGAATCTCGGCAGCAGGCGAACGGTTGTGCGGCCGCTCGAAGGATCGGTCACCAACTCGCGAGCGCGTTGGCCAAGGGCTGGCCGCTCGGCGTACCCCTCCATGACGATTTTCACGACCTGCGCGAGCCGCAGTCCGGGTTGGCGTTTAGCCGCGGCGACCGCCTCGAGTGGCCACGAGTCGCGGAACTGCGAATCCTCGGCACGCAACCTTGCCAGCCGCTTTGCCCGGCGTTCCTCACGCGAATCTGTAATGTTTACGGCGGTGTTCATGTGGCTCTCGCGTTATGCGCAGCGCGCAACCGCACGGGCAGGCTCTTCAGTCCGCGAAGAATGATATTGGTGTTGCTCAGATCGAGTTGATCCGGCGTCACAGCGAGCTGAAGCGACTCCACGCTGTTGACGATCTCCCTGACCGCGCACTTCATCTCGTTGCGCGCGAGCAGCGCGCCGATGCAATAGTGAACGCCGGTGCCGAAGGCTACATGCTGGTTAAGACCGGTTCGATCCATATCGAATACGTCCGGATTGGTGAAGCGTCGCGGATCGCGGTTGCCCGAAGCCCAGCAGAGCAGCACATGAGCTCCTGCCGGGATGGTTTTGCCGCGCAGCACTGATTCGTCTTTGGTAACACGGGGCAGCTGCGGCACCGCCGAATAGAAGCGC
>Ga0116129_1000481_pt1 | contig 25808 bp, 23 predicted proteins | sample June2015DPH_17_2_FD_89732 | JGI IMG/M metagenome (GOLD analysis project Ga0116129, IMG submission 89732) | Peatland microbial communities from SPRUCE experiment site at the Marcell Experimental Forest, Minnesota, USA - June2015DPH_17_10 | ecosystem: Environmental > Terrestrial > Soil > Wetlands...
CAGGTTTCATACTGCGCCTTCTTCCGCGACGGCCGGGCGCACAGCAGTTTGGTAGCCCGGCGCGCGCGTCAGCATCCTCGGGAATTTGGGCGGGCGGCGACTTACGTTGAGACTATCGATCTGCCACTAATCGAAGAACTCTCCGATCGTTTTCTGAAGGCGATTCACTACTATGGTCTCGTTGAAGTCGAGTTCAAGCAGGATCCGCGGGACGGCGAGTACAAGTTGTTGGACGTGAATGCTCGAACTTGGGGCTTTCACTGTCTGGGATCCGCCGCCGGAGTGGACTTTCCTTATTTGCAGTTTGCGGATCAAATCGGGGAATCGCCAACCCCTTGCCGGGCCCGGGCTGGAGTTGGTTGGCTTCGTCTGGTAACAGATGTGCCCACGGCCATGTCGGATATTCTCCACGGGCAACTCAAATTCAGCGAATATCTGGCATCGCTCCGGAAAACGAAAGTAGAATCTGTGTTCTGTCGAAGAGATCCGTTACCGTCGATTGTGGAGGCGTTGCTGCTGCCTTATTTGATTGTTAAAAAGCTTGCATAGGCGCGGACTCCGACGTTTGCCCGGTCCATTCGAAGCGCCTTTTTGGTCGGAAATCGCTCGCATTCCCGAATCCTCTGTCAACCGTTTGCCTTCACGGGAGCGGAGAGGTGGACGTTCCCCATCAGCGTCAGAAGCACGGCGATTCGGCGCCGCCTGGCAACGATGGAACAGAACACGAGACCAGCGGTTGCGTAATCCTTCCGAATCGTGTTCTCAATGGCGGCCCGATTCATTCTGGCGCACCACTGAATGGACTCTAGAGTTCGCAGGTCCGCCCATCCGCATTTCGAGGATCTTCAGTGGACTGGCCCGGTGAACAAGGGCATTTTTGGAGAGGAGAGCGAAAGATCAAACATGCTACGGACTATTGTAGAAAAAACACTGTTCTACCGCGATGGGGACAAGACATTTTTCGAGCCCGAGGCCTTTCCCTGGGTGGCCGGCATAGAGGCGGAATGGAAATCTATCCGCAGGGAGTTAGACGCATTGATGGTGCGGCGCGAGGAGATTCCAAATTTCCAGGATGTGTCAAAGTCGCAGAGAGCGCTGACCGAAGGCGACCAATGGAAGACTTTCTTTTTTTCTTCGTTTGGCGGCAAGAAAATAATAGAGAACTGCGCACGATGCCCAGAGACTACGCGGCTGTTGCAGCATATTCCTGGGTTGAGACAAGCGATGTTCTCTATCTTAGCTCCCCGAAAGCACATACCTCCGCACCGGGGGCCTTATAAGGGCTTGCTGCGCTATCACCTCGGATTGATGATTCCCGGGAAAGAAGGCAGTTGCAGGATCAGAGTCGGAAACGATGTCCGCAGTTGGAAGGAAGGAAAGAGCATGATTTTCGATGACAGTAATGAGCACGAAGCCTGGAACGAAACGGATTCCTATCGAGTGGTGCTGTTCGTCGACTTCGTTCGCCCAACTATCTTTCCCCTCTCAATGGTAAATCGCTCGATTATCTGGGCGCGCGGCCAGTATCCACTCTAGCCGTCTTACCAATCCTCTGCAGAGACGCGCCGGCTGCGTGGATCGACCGATTCGACTGATCGACGGGCCGATCCGTCGCGATCTGTTGCGACGCCCGGGAGCTTCACCATCTCCGAGTAGGTTCCTGTCTCTTACTGAGGTTCTCGATCTTACCACGCCCGCTGGTCGAGCCATGGCCGGATTGGTTGCTGTCTTCGCCGAGTTCGAACGCGAGATTCTACGCGCCCGCGTCGGCTAGGACTATGGCACGCCAGCAAGGCAAACAGTTAGACCGCCCGTCGTCCGTGCTTACGCGCTTCAAAGCCCTGAAGCTAAACCGGCAAGGCCTCGGCAAATCGTAGATCGCCAGCGCCTGCGGAAATTGGTGAAAACCGAACTGCCTCGATCAATCTTGCTGCGGTGAGATACCATGGTGGCAAGAGACTCCATCCGGGCGTTTTTGTCTTGCCGCACAACGCGCTTTGGGATGCCTGATCGCACTACCCCTCGATTTCAAAGTAATCGGGAAGAAATCCCAAATCGTCTTCCAGATGCCAACGAACACCCCTCCGCTCCTGACATTTCCAAGTTTTCAACCTGTTGAATCACAAGAGGTTTTGAAACATTAGAGAGGCTACTAAGTTTTGCTTTGGCAGCCAAACTGCTCTAATTGCATTTTGAAATGCCCTTAGGTCCAGCAGGGACGGGCGTTTTGGGATTGAAAAGGCGGTAGCTTGCCGAAAAAGCGACATTGGGCTGCGGTCTGTTGCAATGACGTTTGAGGAGACGGGGTTAGCGGGCGTCTTTGAAATTCAGATTGAGCCCAAGCCCGATGAACGGGGTTTCTTCGCGCGCTCCTGGTGCCAGCGGGAGTTCACCGACAAGGGGTTGGATTCCAGGCTGGTTCAGTGTAGCCTTTCGTTCAACGCCCGCAAAGGAACGCTGCGCGGCATCCACTATCAGACTGATCCTCACGCCGAAACCAAAGTCGTGCGATGTACCGGGGGAGCAATCTACGACGTGGTTGTAGATCTGCGGCGGCATTCGCCGACATTCAGACAATGGACCGCCCGCATTCTGACGAGTTCCAAACGGAACATGATGTACGTGCCGGCCGGTTGCGGACATGGCTTCCTGACCCTCGAAGACGGAACCGAAGTGCTGTATCAGATGTCGGAGTTCTATTATCCTGCCTTGGCTCGCGGTGTACGCTGGGATGATCCGGCCTTCCAAATTGAGTGGCCGAGCGACGTTCGCGTGATTTCCGAACGCGACCGCGAATACCCGGACTTTTGAAAGACGCGATGAGCCCAATAGAGGAACTCCGCCAGAGGGAAACCGCTGACATCGGCCGGGAGTTGCACGGCTTTGCGGCCCAGCTTTATCCGATCTGCCGTAGTATTACGGGCTCCGGGATCCGCCAAACGCTGTCCATGATCGCCGACCGGATCCCGCTCGAGACCAATCAAATAGCCAGCGGGACTCCAGTATTCGACTGGATTGTGCCGCGAGAGTGGAACATTCGGGACGGCTACATTAAGGACCCCAACGGCAATCGGGTTGTCGATTTCCAGCGGCTCAACCTGCACGTAGTGAATTACAGTGCGCCAATACAAGCCGTGATGACGCTGAGCGAATTGAAGCCGCACCTATTCACTCTTCCCGATACCCCGGACTGGATACCCTACCGAACGTCCTACTACCAGGAAGACTGGGGATTTTGCCTATCCCATAACCAGTTCTTGGCGCTAGACGACGTTGACTACGATGTGCGCGTCGACGCCACCCTGGAAGACGGGTTTCTGACGTATGGAGAATGTTATTTGCGGGGCCGATCGACCGACGAGGTTCTCATCTCGTGCCACGCCTGCCACCCATCCCTGGCGAACGATAATCTCTCGGGCCTGACGGTTGCGACCGCTCTGGCACAGATTCTCGCCAAGCGGGATCATTATTATTCCTATCGGTTTCTTTTTATCCCAGGAACGATCGGGGCGATCGCATGGCTTGCCCAAAACCGCGAAAATGTCAGCCGCATCCGCCACGGCCTGGTTCTGACCTGTCTTGGCGACGCGGGCGGGTTTCATTACAAGAAGAGCCGACGTGGCGATGCGGAGATCGACCGGGCCGTCGCTCATGTCCTCCGCCACCACGGCGAACCCTCCGAGATTTCGGAATTCTCCCCGTATGGTTACGACGAGCGTCAATATTGCTCGCCCGGGTTCAATCTCCCCGTGGGTTGCTTGATGCGAAGCGTCTGGGGGACTTTCCCCGAGTACCACACTTCAGCCGACAATCTCGATTTCATCCGTCCGGAACAATTGGCCCGTTCGTTATTGGTTTGCGCAAGCATAGTGGAAGTTCTTGAAAACAACTGCCGCTATTGCAATCAGAACCCTTATTGCGAACCTCAAATGGGACGGCGCAACCTCTACAAGTCCACTGGCGGTGGCGCCGTTGGAGACGAAATCCCGGCACGCCTCTGGGTGTTGAATTTATCTGATGGAGAGCATTCTCTCCTGGACATCGCGGAGCGTTCCGGCCTCCCTTTCCGAGCGATCTTCGATGCTGCAGACTTGTTAGCCCAAAACGGACTACTGGCTGTCGTTCCCGATATCCCGGTCCCCAACAGATAACGATCTGGATATCGGGTCTCCGTACGGACGATCCAAAAGGAGAAAAACGCGTGAACGTTTTCTGGGATTCAAGGCTGGACGATGTTAAGCGGCGCGAAGAGTTGTACCAGGGATCAGTTTTTGTCTACTCCCCGTCTCCGGGTGCGCTGGAACTGTGCGAATTTGCCCGCGAATTGATCGAGGCGGCTTTCCACCCATATGATCCACGAAAGATCCATGAGTTCATGCCGGTGGAACAGTGCGTGACAATTCTGGCTGAACTAAAGCCGAAATTCATTCATCACGCCAGATCCAAAGAACTTATTAAGAAGCTTCTGGCGGAGCGCGGGTGCGACGCCGCCAAGACCTACTTTGACGTACCCCGTCTGCGCACAGCTTTCTCGTCCGATTATCTGTCTTCGGGAATAGCCTACGCATTTCATCCGCACCGCGACACGTGGTATTCTGCGCCGTTTTCCCAAGTCAACTGGTGGATGCCAGTTTACGAAATCGAGCCGCGTAACGGAATGGCTCTTCACCCGCTGTACTGGGATAGGGCGGTGCCGAACAGTTCCGACACGTACAATTACTACCAGTGGAATCTCCGGAATCGGCGAAATGCGTCTCAACACGTCAAATCGGATACCGGGACGCAACCGCGCCCCCAGGTTTCGCTAGATCCGGATCTACAACTGCGTCTGGTAGCCAACGTAGGCGGCATAATGCTTTTTTCCGGTGCGCAACTCCATTCTACTGTGCAAAACACCCTGGCCTTGTCCGTTACAGCATCGATTTCCGGACTGTGCATCTGGACGATGTTTGGAATAGGCGCGGAGCGCCGAACCTCGACTCGGCGTGCACCGGAACCACTATGCGGGATTACATTAGAGCCACGGACTTAACACCGCTCCCCGAGGAAGCAGTGGCTCTGTATCTTGATGGGACGGAAGCTGAGTTCTGCTATTCTCCGTCCTCTGCGTAGGGAGTGAGCGTCTTTGAAAACGGAGTGAACTGCCGGCCGGCTTGACTGGCGCAGTTTGCCGCTGCAAAGCTACCGAGTCTTACTCAGTAACAGTTCCATTTAGCTTCCGTCGGAAATGGCCGGAAGAGCGCTAACCGATCTTGGGTGAAAAAATGAGAAGAAACCCGACTCTTTAGATTGCCGCCGCCAGCCTCAAAAGCTCAAGCAATTAAAATCAATGGGTTGCGGACGCAAGGCAGGTTGGGCAATGATCTGCCTTACATCAGAGCAACGATGCTGAATTCTTTTCAATCAGGCTTGAAAGAGCCGCCGAATAGAGGTTTGTTTGCATGAAAGTACTGTTGACCGGTCATAAAGGCTATATCGGCTCAGTGGCGGGGCCAATGCTGCGCTCTGCCGGCCATGAAGTTGTCGGCCTGGATACGGACCTGTTTGCGGAATGCGAATTCGGGGAAGCCGCTCCGGAGATTTCTCAGATCCGTGTTGACCTCCGTGACGTGACAAAGGCGGATCTCGACGGCTTTGACGCAGTGGCGCATTTCGCCGCCTTATCGAACGATCCCCTTGGAGATCTAAATCCAGGGATCACGTACGACATCAACCACCGTGCCACGATGCGACTCGCGAAAGCGGCCAAAGATGCGGGCGTCAAGCGGTTTGTATTCTCCTCGTCTTGCAGTAATTACGGAGCCGCCGGAGACGTGTTCCACGATGAGACGGCCCATCTTAATCCGGTGACTCCGTACGCCGAATCCAAAGTCTTGGTAGAGCGTGACCTGGCCGCGCTCGCCGACGAGCGCTTCAGCCCTACGTTCATGAGGAATGCTACAGCCTACGGCGTTTCGAGCCGCCTGCGACTGGATATCGTCTTGAACGACCTGGTCGCCCGGGCGTTCACGACCGGCCAAGTGTACGTCAAAAGCGACGGAACGCCATGGCGCCCCATCGTGCACATTGAAGACATCACGCGGGCCGTCATCGCCGTTTTGGACGCTCCCCGAGAGGCAATTCATAACGAGATATTTAATGTCGGGCTGACGGAAGAAAACTACCGCATTCGGGAAATCGCCGACATCGTTAAGGAAACCGTTCCCGGTTGCCGTGTCGAGTACGCGGCGGACGGCGGCCCCGACAAGCGTTGCTACCGGATCAACTGTGACAAGATCAGGCGGGTTTTGCCGCAGTTCCGTCCCCAGTGGGATGTCCGCAAAGGAGCCCGGGAGCTGTATACGGCATATCGCGCGGCAGGGCTGAGCTTGGCCGATCTGGAGTGCGGCCGTTACACGCGCATCAACCACATACGGAAGCTCATGCAAGCCGGACGCCTGGACGCCTCGTTACGCTGGGTCCATCAACCGGCGGCCGCGGCAGTATTCGCCTGACTAACGATACCGGAACGAACATTATGGCAACAGTAACGGTTTCGCCCCATACGCGACCCCAACCGGCCGCAACTGCGTCATGCCGTTTCTGCGGCGCAGGGCTCAAACGCACGTTCGTCGATCTGGGCATGTCGCCTCTATGCGAGACCTACCCGTCGCGCCAGGACCTCAGCCGGGGAGAGTGCTACTATCCGCTCCACGTCTATGTCTGCGAACAGTGCTTCCTGGTCCAACTGGAAGAATACGAGAGCGCCGAGAATATCTTCGGCGATTACCCATACTTCTCCTCCTACTCCGACTCCTGGCTTAAACATGCTGAGAATTATTGCGACAAGACGATGGCGCAATTCGGCCTGAGCAGCCAGAGCTTCGTGGTCGAGGTTGCCAGTAACGACGGCTACCTGTTGCAGTATTTCGTCCGGCGAAACGTGCCGGTATTGGGCATTGAACCCGCGCGGAACGTGGCCAAAGTCGCGGTGGAAAAGGGCGTCCCCACGCTGGCGCAGTTCTTCGGCGTGCGACTGGCGCAGCAATTGGCCGCCGAGGGCCGCTTGGCCGATCTGGTTATCGGCAATAACGTACTGGCCCAGGTCCCGGACTTGAACGACTTTGTGGAAGGCCTGAGGCTTCTGCTGAAGCCCGCGGGAGTCTTGACGCTGGAGTTTCCCCACCTGCTGCGGCTCATCGAGCGCAACGAGTTCGACACCATCTATCACGAGCATTTCTCTTATTTCTCGATGCTCGCCACGGTGCGCATTCTGGACGCTCATGGGTTGAAGGCATTCGACGTGGAAGAGCTGACTACGCATGGCGGCTCTCTTCGCGTTTACGCCTGCAGGGCGGAAGATCTTACGCATGAGATTCAGTCCAGCGTCGGAGAGCTGATCGCGCAGGAAGAAAGAGCCGGGCTGGACTCGGCTGCCGGATACGAGAGCTTTGCGCGCCAGGTCAAAGAAACCAAGGTGGCCCTGGTGGACTTCCTGCTGACAGCCGCTCGCGAGGGCAAGTCGGTCGCGGGCTACGGAGCTCCCGGCAAGAGCGCGACCCTGTTGCACTACTGCGGCATCGGGAAAGATCTGATCGCATACACGGTCGATCGCAGTCCCCACAAGCAGGGGCGATTTTTGCCTGGAACGCGCATTCCGATTTATCATCCGGACCATATCCGCGAGACCAGACCGGATTATGTTCTTATCCTGCCGTGGAATCTGAAAGACGAAATTGTAGAGCAGTTGCAATACGTGCGGGAGTGGGGCGGGCGTCTGGTTGTCCCGATTCCCAAAGTAGCCATCTATTGACGGTACACAAGGTGAACGAATGAAAGTGGTTCTTTTTTGCGGCGGAGCCGGTATGCGGTTTAGAGGGTACATCGACGATGTACCCAAACCTATGGTGCCGATAGGAACGCGCCCGATTCTCTGGCACCTGATGAGGTATTACGCCCATTTCGGGCACAAGGATTTCATCCTCTGCCTTGGGTACAAAGGCAACAGCGTCAAAGATTACTTCCTGCATTACGATGAATCCGTCTCTAACGATTTCGTATGGTCTCAAGGCGGCAGGAAGATCGACTACCTGAAACGCGACATCGAGGACTGGACCATCACGTTCGTCGAGACGGGGGCTAACAGCTCTATCGGCGAGCGGCTCAAAGCGGTAGAGCCATACCTGCAGGGCGAAGAAATGTTTCTCGCCAACTACGGCGATGGCTTGAGCGACCTTTCTCTGCCGGCCATGTTGGAGACATTCCAAAGCAGCAGCGCCATTGCTTCTCTTCTATTGGTTAGACCGACGGCCAGCTTCGATATTGTCGAGACAGGACCGGGGGGAATCGTTCGGGACGTGCGCCCGCTGACGCGCTCCGAAATCTGGATTAACGGCGGCTTCTTCGCGCTCCGGAATGAAATTTTCAGGTATATCTACCCGGGCGAAGAGTTGATTCACGAGCCGTTTCGACGCTTGATTGAGAAGCGCGCCCTCATGGCCTATGAATACACCGGTTTTTGGCAGTGCATGGACACCTTCAAGGACAAGCAGCGCCTCGACGATCTCAACCAGGGTGCGGCGCCGTGGAAGGTCTGGCTGAATGCCGCGGCTCCCGTGACCGAACCCGCGCCGCTTGCCGTCAACGCATGATCCAACTCAACCTCGATCCGGGGCCCTCGAAACTACTGCGGGTTCTATGCCTGGGATGTCATTCCGACGATATCGAAATCGGATGCGGCGGCGCCATTCTCCGCATGGCCGCTCAATACTCGAATTGCGCGTTTCACTGGGTGGTTTTTAGCGCCGCGGGGGTGCGAGGGACCGAGGCGCGCCGCGGCGCCGAACTGTTCGCCGGCGCAGCCTTGGCGCAGGAGCCCGTGCTGAAAACCTTTCCGGATGCGTTTATGCCGTCGGTCGGCGCGGAAGTGAAAACGTTTTTCGAGGAGTTGAGCCGGACGGTCTCGCCCGACGTCATTTTTACCCACAACCGGAATGACGCGCATCAGGACCACCGCCTGATCGCGGAACTGACTTGGAATACGTTCCGCAACCATCTGATCCTGGAATACGAGATTCCGAAGTACGACGGCGACCTCGGACGGCCAAACGTTTTTGTGCCGCTCGAAGATTGCGTCTACAAGCGGAAGGTGCGATACATCGTCGATACTTTCCAGTCCCAAACCGGCAAGCGATGGTTTCAAGAGGACACATTCTTAGCGCTCATGCGTCTCCGCGGCATGGAATGCAATGCTCCCAGCGGTCACGCCGAGGCCTTTTATAGCCGCAAGATGGTGCTGTGAGCCAAACAATTACCCCATGAATAACGATTCCATGTCCGAACTCTGGCGTTTCCGCGAACTGCTTTATTTCTTCGCCTGGCGCGATATCAAGGTGCGTTACCGGCAGGCTGCTTTGGGGGCGGCTTGGGCCCTCATTCAACCTTTGTTTAGCATGATCATGTTCACGCTGCTTTTTGGAAGACTGGCGCACATGCCTAGCGACGGCATCCCCTACCCGATATTTTGCTACTGCGCACTAGTGCCCTGGACCTATTTCTCCGGCGTACTGGGGTTGGCCAGCGTAAGCCTGACCGCCAACTCGTCGCTGGTTGAGAAAGTTTATTTCCCACGCGTACTCCTGCCCGCGGGGACGGCTTTGGCCGGCTTGATCGATTTTGCGATCGGTTCGCTTCTGCTGGTAGTGTTAATGTTTTACTATCATGTGAGGCCAACCTGGGCCCTGTTGTTCAGCCCTCTGGTGATTCTGATGATGGTCATGCTGACCACCGGCGTCAGTATGCTGATGGCGGCAGTCAACGTCCGGTATCGCGATGTGAAGTACGTGCTGCCGTTCTTAATTCAAATCTGGATGTTCGCCACTCCCATCATTTATCCTGTGGCCATGATTCCCGTGCATCTCCGGGGGATACTGTCGTTGAACCCGTGTTGGGGCATGGTAAACGGCTTCCGGGCGTGCCTCTTTCCAGGCCAGCCGGTGGACCTGACCCTGTTGGGGATGTCGGCTGTCATGACGATCGCGTTGTTCATAGGCGGCGCTTACTATTTTCATCGCTGCGAGAGAAGCTTTGCGGATGTGATTTGAAGGTCGGCGATCAGAATATGAATTCCGTCATCACTGTGGAAGCGCTCTCGAAGCAATACAAGATTGGTCACGCCAAGCGGGAAACGAGTCTGCGCGAGCATTTAATGGGTTTGATGAGTCTTTCCTTTCTTCGCAACAAGCAGCAGGATGAGACCATATGGGCCTTGCGCGATGTTTCCTTCTCGATCGGACATGGCGAGACCGTTGGCGTCATCGGGCGAAACGGGGCGGGGAAGAGCACGCTTCTCAAGATCCTCTCCAGAATCACTTATCCCACATCCGGGGCCATGCGAGTCCAAGGAAGAGTGGCGTCGCTATTGGAAGTTGGCACGGGCTTTCATCCGGAGTTGACCGGACGCGAGAATATCTATCTCAATGGGTCCATTCTAGGCATGCCTAAAAAGGAAGTCAGCCGGAAACTGGACGCCATTATAGAGTTCTCGGGAGTCGAGAAGTTTCTCGATACGCCGATCAAGCGGTATTCCACGGGCATGCGTTTGCGGCTGGGATTTGCGGTTGCCGCGCATCTCGACCCGGACATCCTGATCGTGGATGAAGTCCTGGCGGTAGGCGACGCGGCGTTTCAGAAGAAGTGCCTGAATGCGATGGAGAACCTGCGCGCGGGACGCCGCACCGTGTTGTTTGTGTCGCACAACCTGGCCGCGGTCGAGAACCTGTGCCGCCGGTGCATCTGGATCGATAACGGCGTGGTTCGAATGGATGGCGACAGCCGTCCCGTAATTGAAGCCTACATGCAGAGTTCGACGAGCAATCAAGCCGCCGCGGCGGACTTCGATAACTTCCCGAACCGCCGGGGCAACGGTAAGGTCCGCTACCGCGCTGTGGAATTCCTCTCACTGGAGGGCCGCTCGCAGAAGGTCGTTCGCGCCGGCGATCCGGTCGTGGTTCGATTTCACTATGCGGCAAGCGAGCCAATCCCGTCGCCGAGCTTTGGATTTCGCCTCTACACCGATCTAGGCACCCTGGTTACTGAGACCAGCACCTGGCACCATAGCCTTCCCGTCCCTCTGCCGCAGTCCGGGAAGGGCTACCTGGACCTCGAGATCGCAAGCATGAATCTGATGCCGGCGAAATACTCGCTGTCCTTATGGATCACGGACATGGACGGCTCCATGGTGTATGACAACGTTGAGAACGCCGTTATGCTCGAAGTCGAGACCGCCAACATATACCATTCGGGGAGGGATCTCGACAGCCGTTGCGGGCTGGTGTTCTTCCCGCAAAAATGGAATCTTTCCGGCACCCTCGAGCACACCGTGCCGTATCGAGACACCCTCGCCGTATGAACACGGAAGCAGGGCCAACCGCAACCCGGCCCGCTACTGACCTCATCGGTAAGTTTTCTGCCGCCAGCCTTAGCTTGCAGGGGGCAAAGGAGCGGCAGGCCCCCTCTTTGCCGTTGGTCAGCATCGTAACCCCAGCCTACAACGAAGAAAAGCATCTTTCCGAATGCATAGAGAGTGTCCTCGCGCAGACGTACCCAAATTGGGACTATACGATCGTAGACAATTGCAGCACGGATGAGACGCTCGCCATAGCTAAGAAATATGCCGCGGCGGACCCGCGGATTCGAGTCGTCACCAACAGCCTTCTTGTACCCGCAGTTGACAACTTCAACATAGCGTTGCGCCAGATTTCCAACGTCAGCAAATACTGCAAGATGGTATTAGCGGACGACTGGATCTTCCCCGATTGTCTGGAACGCATGGTCGGGGTGATGGAGGAGTATCCAACCGTTGGCGTCGTCGGGGCGTACGGATTGTTAGGCCGCTGGGTCCTGTGGACAGGGCTGCCTTATCCCAGCACGGTGGTGCCCGGCCGTGAAATAGGCAGACAGCGGCTGTTGGGCGGCCCCTATGTCTTTGGCTCGCAGACATCGGTTTTGTTCCGATCCGACCTGGTACGGGCAAACGACCCCTTCTACAACCCCTCCAATGACCATTCGGATAGTGAAGCATGTCTGGCTGTCCTGAAGGAATGCGATTTTGGTTTCGTTCATCAGGTTCTCACCTTTTCACGGGAACGAGCGGGGACATCGCTTCTCACCAAGTCTCGATACCTAAACACGCTGGCTGGCAATCTATTGCATGAACTGGTTGTCTACGGGCCCTACTATCTGGATGCGGACGAATATTCCCGTCGAGTCGCCGCCGCCGTGTCTGGGTATTACGACTTTCTGGCGCGGAGTCTGCTCCAATGGCGAAGTAAAGACTTTTGGAACTATCATGCACAAAAGCTCGAGGAGCGCGGTTTCTCCTTCAGCCGCGTCCGGTTGGCCGCTGCTTTTGGAAAGCTGCTGGCGCGTGGCTTCATCAATCGGCTTCGGCCTCCTAGCAGGACGCGGAGTGAGCGCGATTGGGGGCTGGGGGAGTCAATCACTTCTTCAGCCTGTAAGTGATGGATAGTAACGGGAAGACTGAATATCGCTGTCATTATATGTATGCCGGAGATTGGGCGAGCCGTGGGCTGGCGGTGCAGCCGGCAAGAACTTTCCAATTCAGTCTCGTGGAAAGCCCTCGCGCAAGCGCCCGTTTGGGCGGCGGCCGGGCAGAAGCGGAATTCTATCGCCTGGCACGACGCCGAGCGGCATATCCTAAGAGAACGCTATGCTTAAACGTGATGTCAGCCGGTCCAGCGCTTTGAACCTCAGGGTCGGAGATTGGGTCGAGGTCCGCAGCCGCGAGGAGATCCTGGACACCCTGGATGAGCAAGGCCGCCTGCAACACTTGCCGTTCATGCCGGAGATGCTATCGTACTGCGGTCAGCGGTTCCGCGTGTTTAAGCGCGCCGATAAAACCTGCGATTACATTCAGGGGTGGAGCATCCGCCGCATGACGGAAACCGTGCACCTGGAAGGCGTGCGGTGCGACGGGGCTGGCCATGATGGCTGCCAGGCCGGCTGCCTCATCTTCTGGAAGGAGGCATGGCTTACGCGGGCCGATAACAGCGTGGTATCTGTGGAAACTCTGCGGCGTGGGCCAACGGCCAGAGCGGGGCTAAGCGGACTATGCACGGTAGAAAGCATTCTGGCGGCGAGCCGGGCGAAAAGTTCCGAAGGCGAGACGGTTTATTCCTGCCAGGGCACGGACGTGCCGAAATTCACTTCTTACATGAGCGGGTGGGATCCCCGGCAGTATATTCGCGATCTTCGCTCCGGCAATCTCGCCACCGGTCTGGCCGGAGATTCAGCCGCGGCGCGGACCCTTGAACTCGTGCTCGGAATCATCCAGATACTCCGCGCGCTCGTCATTACCGTCTTCAATAAAGTGCAGGCCAAACGGCACGGAGTCCCCTATCCGTTCATCGAAGGCACGTCGGCGAAGACGCCTGTCGAGATCCTTAACCTCCAGCCCGGTGAACTAGTCCAGGTGCGCGGCAAAGAGGAGATTATGGCGACTCTCGACAAAACTCAGAAGAACCGGGGGCTGTGGTTCGATTCGGAGATGCTTCCGTATTGCGGCGGCATATACAGGGTATTGCGGCCGGTGCGCCGAATCATCGAAGAAAAGACCGGCAAGATGATCGATATGAAATCTCCCTGTATCGTTTTGGAAGGAGTGGTGTGTCGATCCGATTTTCACAAGCTTTGTCCGAGAGCAATCTTTCCTTTTTGGCGTGAAAACTGGCTTAAGCGAGCTGTTAACACGCCGGCCCCCAATCGCGTGAAGCAAGCTGTTTCTTGTTGGTCAAACGAATAGACACTCTATGGAGCAGCCCAGATTCGCGCGATGGTTTTGGCCTTCGTTTGCCGCCTTTAGCGTAACCGTCGTCCTCGTCGCGGCCGTTTTCTGGTCGCACGCCCATCCCTACGGCATCCATTGGGACGAGGCTGAGTATTTGAACGCCGCTGGGATCGATGTCCAGCGCCTTCTGAGCGGGCATCTGCTTAAACTGGCTGGCAGGATCCTCCTAATAAGTTGGGGCCGTCCTCCTGCATTCCGCCTCCTCGCCCTACCCTTCCTCGCGCTGTTCGGATTCCACACATTCGCGGCCCGGCTCGTGTCTTTAACATGCTTTGCCTTGGGCTCGTGGTACACCTATCTGGCAGCCTCTCGAGTGTCAAGCCGGGTGGCTGGCGCGTTCGCGGTCCTTGTCTTTGCCTTATCGCCTGAAGTCATTTCTGCCAACATTTTCTTCAGCACCGATGGTCCTCTATACCTGGCCACTTCTGCAATGCTGTATTACGTGTTCGTTTGTTGGAGAGACGCCTCAGAACACCCTAAGAACTGGATCGGTTTAGGACTCGCCATTGGTCTCGGGTTCATGTCGAAGACCTCTTTCGCGGCGATCGCTTTGCCCGTCTTGGCGTTTTGGTTTTTTGTAAGTCATTGGGGACGCCGCAGTATCCCGAGCCTGGCGTCGCAGCGCAAGGCAGGCGCGCTCGCTCTGTTAGTCGCCGGGCCATGGTGGGCCTTAAACGTCAAATCCCTATTCGCCTACGCTCAGTACGCAAGGGGCTTCAGTCGCAATTCTCTTGGGCCGCCGTCTTTCATGACCTGGATGCGGTGGCTTAGCACAGTTCTCCAGGGCCTCCTGGGACACGGAATCAGCATTCTGATAGGTCTGTTACTGCTGGCATGCCTGGTCAAAGTTGTTGTCAGAAGAGAGACGATTCTCGATCCCTTCCAGAAATTGGCGCTGGGAGCTTGCGCCTGCGCGGGAGTGCCGATCGTACTCGCACAGCTTTCCGGCGTCAATCACCTGCTTCGTCATATATCGCCGGCAGTGATTCCTCTCGCTATTACCGTAGGCGTGCTTTCGGACAAGACGGGATGGGCTTATGCCTGGGGCTCTATTGCGGTGTCCGCCATTTGCTTTGGCGTTCAGTTGCTTATGATTGTGACACCGGTCGTGTTTCCCAATGATCGTGCAGTTGATCTCGGATTTGTCAACACCGCGCTCCCCTGGCGAATCATGAGCCGCTTCGATCAGTGGGACTGGAGTCCGGTTCGAGAGATAAGTGACGGCTGCGGCATCGCGACGCCGAAGATTTCGTTCTTAGGAGGCGGGCGGACTTTCGATCCGCCTCAAATCCAATATCCCTGGATTGTGCGCGAAGAAGCGACACGCCACGCTACGTTGGATTATCCGGAAGTGACATGGTTGTGGCGGTACGAGGACGGTCCTTTGGACTGGCGGAAAGTGATGGATTCAGCCGATCGGAGCGACATGGTTCTGACCGCGCCGGACTATATCGGAGAAGTGAAAAACGAGGAGGATCTCGACAATCGCTACAATGCTGAGTTTGCCGGCCGTCTCTCTCTCGACTCGCGCTTCCGTGGGCCGATTCGCCTTGAGATGGGGCGATTCGAACCGGTTGAAATGGACGTATTTCTGAGTAAAGCACTTGTGTGCCACGCAGGCCAAGGGGTGGTTCCGGCCAGCGTACCGAGCGGGCAATGACTCGAGAACTCCTTATACCTCGTCCCGATCCGAAGTTGCTGTCGATCGTAATGCCGTTCTATAACGAAGAGGAGATATTCTCCATTCTCCGTCCCCGGCTGACCGCGTTTCTGAATCACTTGCAATATCCTTGCGAAGTGCTCGCTGTCAACGACGGAAGTTCGGACCGAACCATTGACCAGCTAATTGACTGGAGCAAAGCCGACGCCCGCATAAAGGTCCTCAATCTCTCACGCAATTTTGGACACCAATTTGCCTCCACGGCTGGAATGGATTATGCCTCCGGCGATGCCATCGTCTTGATAGACGCAGATCTGCAGGATCCGCTGGACGTGATCCATCGGATGGTCGAGCAGTACCGTAATGGCTACGACGTTGTTTGCGGCCAACGAATGGCCCGGGCTGGCGAGGGAGCTTTCAAGAGATTGAGTGCGTGGTTTTTCTATCGTCTCATGCGCCTCTTTATCCTGAAGTCGTTGCCTCAGGACGTTGGCGACTTCCGCTTGCTGTCTCGACGATGCCTCGATGGCCTTCGGGAGATGCGCGAACTTCATCGTTTCCTGCGCGGCATGATTGCCTGGATCGGCTATCCACAGACCTGCGTGCAATACCAACGTCACGCCCGGTGCGCCGGCACAACGAAGTACCCGCTAAGCAAGATGGTTCGTCTGGCTTGGACGGCAACCCTATCCTTTTCCGCACTGCCGCTGCGGCTCAGTTTCATCGGCGCGGGCGGCATGACGCTGGTAGCGATTGAAGAAGCGGTTCGAGCCCTTATAGCATACCTCTACGGCCATACCGTGACGGGTTGGACGTCGTTGATGGTGATCGTTTGCTTGGGCAATGCCGTCCTTATGATCTTACTAGGCATTCTGGGCGAGTATGTCGGCCGAATCTATGAGGAGAGCAAGGCGCGTCCGCTCTACTTCGTTGCCGACACATGGAATTTGCAGCGCTACGCGACGAACGGCGCGAGCGAAGGATTTCGCTCGATGCACTCTTCGCTTCCGGGCGCGGCAGAAGTTCGGCCATCCGCCGTGACGTCGGATAGTCGAGGTCGTTCTGCGACCAAAGGAGTAACGGTATAACGATGACGCGCGTGTGTGTCGGCCCACGCTAATAGGCCCTTCTGTCGAACGCGTCCGTCATGCGCTGCCGAGCCGAACGTATCCGACTGCACTTCTCGAACTGCAACGCCAGAACGAACGACAGGCGGTGAATCCGGCGGTGTCTACCGACCCACCTGTGGGACGGTTGTAAGGGTGGAACTGCGAGATGGCGTGGCGGACTCCTGAGTCTGGTGGTTGAACGAGAATCGGCTTGTCGAGTCGTCCGCTCCTACGGACAGCCGCTTTTCCGGTACATTAGTTGCGCCCAATCGCCAGGACCGTCGCGTTCCGCGCAGCCCCCCGGCTTCGGTTATTAGGGTAGCTGGCCCTCTGACTCCGAAGGGGACTCTGGTGGCCCTTAATTCCGGGTTTGATCCGACCCCACCCCGGCCGGAGGGCGGCGACAAATGCGGCCGAGGTCGCGACCGATATTGCGGGTCGGGTGTTCGAGAAATGCAATGAGCGGCTCGGGTTTTTGAGCGTGGCCGAGGATTTGAGGGGTTGGCGTTCAGCGAGGGACCTCAGCGAATGGCCGACAACGGGTATTGTCTGGCCGCTGTCTTCGGGCTTCCGTAAATGGCCGGAAACAAGCGCTGGCCGGGTCGGGATGGGAGAGGTTCTGTGAACGTTACTGTTATCCTGTGTACTTATAATCGCGCTGAGATTTTGACAAAGACGTTGGAGAGCCTGGCGGCATCGGTATTGCCGCAATCCGTGTGCTGGGAAGTCCTGGTCGTGGACAACAACTCCAATGACGCAACGCGCGAGGTCGTCGAGGACTTTTGCCGGCGCCATACAAGCGTCTTTCGTTATCTTTTCGAACCGCGGCCCGGCAAATCCGTTGCTCTCAACACGGGAATTCGTGAGTCCATCGGCGATGTGCTGGCCTTCGTAGACGATGACGTTACGGTAGAACCGGCCTGGCTGCGGAACTTGACGGCGCCTCTTATGAATGGGGAATGGGCCGGCGCAGGTGGACGAACGCTTCTGGCGCATCCCTTCGAACCTCCCTCTTGGATGGCTATGAGCGGTCCCGACGCCTTGGGTTCCATAATTGCAGCCTTATTCGACCTTGGTCCCGAACCTTGCGAACTTGACCGGCCGCCGTACGGAGCCAACATGGCGTTCCGGAGAGAAATGTTTGAGAAGTATGGGTTCTTCCGTACCGATTTGGGCCCCAGCCCCAACCGCGATATTCCGCGTCCTAACGAGGACACCGAGTTCGGTCGCCGTTTGATGGCTGGGAGAGAACGGCTGCGTTACGAGCCCGCCGCGGTTGTCTATCACCCCGTCATATCCAGTCGTATTCAGAAGAACTATTTTCTGGCGTGGTTCTTCGACTATGGCCGAGCTGCGGTCCGCGAGTGGCGGCGCGGCCCCGATGTAGTGGGAATCCCGCGAAGATTCTTCACCTTCCTCAAAATAACAGGGACAGTGCTGCCGGCCGAAAGTCTGCTCTGGATAGTAGCCCTGAATCCGAGGCGGAGATTCTACTTGAAGTGCCGGGTCTGGATGCGTGCCGGAGTACTCATCGAAATCTATCGCGAGTGGCGCAAGAAGGCAACCACTCAATTCCGTCCAGGGCCGACAGAACATGCGACAACTCCAGAGGAGAGGCCCTGGCCGTGATTTTCCCGCGCTCGGAATCTTGTTGGGCGCCCAGCTTGGACCCCACTGACAAGCTCATGGCAACAGCAGCCTCCTCGGACACGAACTCCAGTACCTCCATCACGCGGAGCTGCGCGGCGCAATCTGGGCAAACTCGCGCTCTTCCACCACGTAGATTAGTACTCGAAGCGCTGTTGCTCCTGCGATTTTTTTGTTTATCTCCGGCAGGGTGTTTTCGTAGCCCATGGATTCGATCCGCACGAGGTCGGGGCGTCGCATTCGGCGACTCGCCGCTAATCGCCCTGTCGCCGTGGAAGAACTCGCCGTCCCCCTATGGCCTTATCGCCACCTAACTCACCGCGGTCGGGGGGCGTGCTCGGCGAATGGACTCAGTCTCCGATCTCACTGAACGCGCGACGTACAGACTTCTCGCTAGCTTAACTAAAGCTAGGAGCCTCGATCGCTGGGGCATGTTCGTCGTCTGCGGTCGCGCGGCGCGCAGCGAGCGCGGCGCATGAGTTCTTGGCGTTTGCGCTCAATCCTCTTCTTGCTTGGACCGCGGCAGCCCCGGCCCACGATGACGGACTGATCATCCTCTCCCGCATCGTTTTTCCCACAACGAAGGTATCGTGGAATGCCAAAGTCGGAAGAAGAGGTCATGGGGTGGTATTACTACCTCGATGACAAAGTCCGCTTCACTCTTGAGGCCAAGCGCCTCACCCCCAAAATCGTTTCACCAATGAGGAAGCAAGCCGTCGAGATCCAACCAATGGAGCCCGAGCGTGCCCGGTCGGCGGCAATTGGCATTGGGCCTTGCTGGGTGGCGCAGGTCGCTCTTTCTGACACAGTTCGCCAAGCATCCATACCCGTTGCGCCGTAATTTGGTTGTCTGTTCTCCGGAGGAATCACGCCCGGTCGCCGCCCTACGGCGCCTCGCCGAAAGGACTCGAAGGTTCGACGCGATCCCCATTTAACGGTCGAAGAGAAGAGGAGAGACAGAGTGCGGACCGCGAAAGCGATCGTGGCAGCTATGCTCGTGGCTGGCTGCATGCTTGCGTACCATGGCTACTTGCACGGCGCCGCCGGTGCTGTGCCCGGGCTCCTCACTCAATTCATTCAGTCGTTTCCCTCTAGCTTCCTTCCCGGGTTGCCGGGCAGTGCTTTATATCCATCGCTGCTCAGTGCGCAAACGGCTACGATAGACTGGGAAGACGTGCACCAGACGATCGACGGCTTTGGAGGGAGCTGCGCCGATTTTGTTCGCCCGCTGACATCCTCTCAGGCTAAGTTTTTCTTCACCGTTTCCGGTATCGGCCTGAGCCTTCTGAGAACTCAGATCGTCCCGGACGCGGCAACGTGTAATGCTTATTTTGAAAGTGGGGGCTGTACCAATTCGAATGGACAGAGTCTGAACGGGGAACTGGAGACGGCCCGGCAAGCCGTAGCTCTCGGTGCGACGGTCTGGAGTGCGCCATGGAGCCCGCCGGGAATATACAAGAGCAACGCCACGTTCACGAATGGTGGTTACCTGCTCTCCACACATTACTCGGACTGGGCGGCGAGAATAGCCCAGTACGTGACCATGATGGCGGCCCACGGAGTTCCAATCTACGCAGTCAGCGTGCAGAACGAACCTGATATTAGCGCGGCTTATGGCTCCTGCACCTATACCGGGCGGCAGATTCACGATTTCGTACCGTTCTTGCATTCAGCGCTTCAGTCTGCTGGCGTTGGCGCGACAAGGATTATGATCGCGGAAGAATCCCAATGGAACGTTGATCTGGCTTCCAACACGATGGCAGACCTCAACGTAGCGCCGGCAGTCGGTATTCTTGCGGCCCACGGCTACGGTGGCGCTAAGATCCAGCAATTCGGCAGCCAAGGCGTCCGGCTGTGGCAAACCGAGGACAGCAGCCAATCCCCAACCTACGACGGGAGCATAATCGATGGTCTGATGTGGGCGAAGAAAATCCACAGTTACTTGACCGTGGCGAACGTGAATGCGTGGCACTGGTGGTTTCTCTCCAATATGGAGGGCCACGGTTTCGGTACTGATAATTCAGCCCTGACGGACATAAATGGCAATTATCCTAAGCGAGCATATGTAACGGGCCAATGGTCGAAGTTCGTCCGCCCTGGCTGGGTAAGAATCGGTGCGAGGCACTCGGGCAAACTGCAAATCAGCGCATTCAAGGATCTGCATTCCGCCAGATTCGCTATCGTAGTGGTCAACTCTGGATCGGCTGCTTCCCTGGCGCTTTCTTTGCACGGATTTTCTCCGACCGCGGTAGAACCTTGGATCACATCAGCGACACTCTCGCTCGCCGCGCAGCCTTCCGTCTCGATCCACGGAAGAGCTTTCACCTATATGCTTGCTGGATCCAGCGTGACGACCTTCAACGGACAGTAACGGTCGCTTCCTACATACTATGAGCGAGCGGCCTCGGTATGAACCCTTCGCTGTGGTCTACCACAGTATGCCGAAGCGTCGACTCGCAAGGGTTACTTTTGGAAGGGCTGGTTCAAGTTTAGTCGGTCAGCCGGTCAAATCGCGGAAACCTTACCGAAGTGTCATTTGAGGCTTGGAAAGGGCCGGCCGTCGTCGGCGAATGAAGACCACCGTGAGTTGCGGACCTTAAATCTGTTCCGCCACCTAGAAACAATGTTTTGCAGTTATTCCGACTCGACGCTGTTACACTTGCAAGTGTCCTCATCCGGCTCGTCTGGTCGCTCTAATGCAGTTTGGTCCCTTGAACGATATCGCCCATATTGATCGCATATCCGCCAGCAAGGGAACTATGTGAAGACTCAATCGGCGGCCCAAACAGACAATTTCGGGGGCAAGACGCCTTCGGCGCTTGGCTTTCGAGGGCACATCTCGGAATTGGATGGTCTCCGCGCCGTGGCCGTGATCCTCGTGTTGTTCGCGCATTTCGGTCCCCAGTGTCGGGCCGGATCTCTTCTGTGGAAGATCGAGAGCGTGGGATGGACCGGAGTAGATCTATTCTTTGTTCTGAGCGGCTTTTTGATCACTGGAATTCTACTCGATAGCCGCGAAAGTCGATCCTATTACCAGAGGTTTTATGTTCGCAGGAGCTTGCGCATTCTTCCGCTGTACTATTTCGTCCTTCTTGCAAGCGTCTTGATTCTGCTCGTCTGGCATGTCGGTTCGGCAAAGCACAATCTGTGGGAGGCGTCCTGGTATCTCGTTTACCTTGGCAATGCCCGCTCCGCATTTACCGGCCACATGCCTGACGTCGCACCCCTGGGACCATTATGGTCCCTACAAATTGAAGAGCAGTTTTATCTCATCTTTCCATACTTAGTGCGAAGCGTAAAACCGGCATCGCTCGGACGAATGCTTCTTGGCGTCGTTCTCCTTTCGGGCCCCTTGCGGTGGCTGCTCTATTGGTGGAATCCCCATTGGGTGATCGTGCAATATGTAGCGTCCCCCTGCCGATTAGACGGTCTTGCTCTTGGAGGGTTGATAGCGTTGCGCGCCCGGATGGGACCTTGGAGGCTTCGGCCCGCGTATGTAGCTTGGGTCGCAGTTGGGCTATCGGGTGCACTCTGCGTTTATCTGATATGGGGCGGCTACGATTGGTCAAGCGGCCGGATTCGTACTTTTGGCTATTCAATGGTTGCGTTGGCGTTTGCGTCTGTCTTGTTGTGGGTACTCACTTACCGTGGAGCCTGGCAAACCGCGTGGCTCCGGCTTCGGCCTCTCCAATATCTCGGGAGAATTTCCTATGGCATCTATCTTCTTCAGGTTCCCGGCTACTTACTTGTCGGTCGGATATTCGCGCATTTTGGAAAACGCCTTGTGACAGGAGAGAGCTGGCATGCGGCGACATGGCTCGGGTTTGGCGCAGTTGGCGTATGCACCGTCGCGCTTGCATCGCTATCCTGGTATGTTCTGGAGCGTCCATTTTTGCGAGCTAAGAATCGGTTCATCCGTTCGGTGGAACCGATTCGCGGTGGTGACGCAGGAACGACCTGATGCAAGGACCGCGAGCCTCCGGCAGGATCGCGCTTGCCGACCACAAAACGCGGATGATGCGATGGCTTGCGGTACTTGTGACCTGGATCCGGCCGCCTCGACACCAACAGCCTGAAGCTGTGCGTACGGGCTAGGGGCTGTCAACACAGGATTTGACGAGCCGTTACAATTCGGAGCGATGGCGAGAAAGTGATGAAGCCATTGCAGCTGTAGTCTCATTCCGGCACTTGACATGAGGCCACGGTGGTGCTTGCTCGAGGAGCGGGAGCCAAGGAACGCCCGTGAATAGCCGAACGATCCCTGAAATGCGCCCGACCCAGGCGTGAGCCTCCGGATAAGTATTCCGACCGTGACGCGAAGCGTCTTGCACCGTCTCCGATGCTCCAGAGTCGCCCGGGCCAGTTCAAGGCTGCTGCCGCTCCACCGCTATCGTGGTCTGGTTGCTCTGTCTGCCGAAACCACGCGCTCCCGCCGCCTGCCGAGGTCCGAGCCGTTGCAGCGATTCGTCGTTCGGCAATACCACCACAACCGGAACGGCATCCCCTACCTGCGTACTCAAAGGGACCTCCGCCGTGATCTCGTAAACACCAGCTACTCCGGTTACGGCCTGCACCGACTTCACCTGAGCATTGACATCCCCGATCATCACCAGCGGCAAGGCGCCATTCAGAGCCCCAATGCCGGTGGCCCGAATCGTGATGGAACCCCCCGGTACGGCCGGCTGGCCCAGCGCCATATAGTCGCGGCTGGCCGCCAGCCGGGTCGTACCCGCAAGCATAATCACGCCTTGGCCCGTTCCACTGCCGTCAACCGAGTAGAGTCCCGGCGCCGTCTGGTACATGGTCGTCGCCTGCGGATCGGCAATACCAACTGCGTTTTCAGTTGAAACCGCCAGTGCCGATCCTGCATCAGTCCCCGGACATTAGTGTATACTCTGGAAAAGTACATCCGAACCCGAATGCGGACGAGTCAAGGAATCTCTTCGTCTGCAGCGAAGCAAAGTGTAACGACCTCAGGCTGGAACATGCCCAGGCATGGAATAGGAATCACCCCGGTACACCCTCGAAAGGACAACGATGCCAAGAGGCATTCGAGACTCGCGATGCCCGTCTTACGTTTCCCACCGCGCTTCGATTTGCAGGAACCGTAGTCGTTCCAGGGGTGCGGCCTCAGGCATGTGGCCGGTAAATGCGGAGCGGGCATTGCAAAGGTAAACAAAATACCAGGACGCCTCGTGCAGCCTGTGAGTCACCGAACCGATATGCCAGACGAGCCGAATGAAGACACTTGCAAGTGTAACACTTGCTTGAGATTTTCTTCGAGAATTCCGATTTGGCTGGCTGCAATGTGATGGTCATCTTTATAGATCGAGATGCCTCTCACCTGAGTAATACAGCCCAGCTTATTGCAGAGGCTCTCCCGTGGATCGAAGGTATCGGCGCCGCCTCTCTCCGCCACAGTCAGAATCTCGCTACGAAACTCAGGTGAGGTGTCATCCTTAGCTACGCCCGCCAGTCCGAACCTGCCAAAGACCGCGTTTCGAATCTCTAGATCCGGAATCGATTTGTCGTACATGGGGAAAGGCAAAGATACGACCACTCTCTTCCCGTGCTGTTTGAGCCTTTGAATATGGTCAGATAACTCATCAAGAAAACGACGACGAACTTCGGGCAAGGAAATCTTCCCTATGCATTTGCCATCCACTGATGGGCAGAGTGCATTCTGGTGGTACTCCCACCATGTATTGAATCCAATGTACACGGTGTCGATGTCTTCCTCTTCGGCGCGCACCATCGCAAACGTAGCGAATGAGTCGCAGTGGTTGTTCTTGCTAACGAAATTCATATGCTCAGTTGGAGGGCAGCCTGGTACAATTGCCAAGATCACTCCATGGTTCCCGAATTCGCCTTTGTCGAATAAGGTTTTTATCAAGGGATATAGTTGCTGAACATGAGAGTCGCCCCAAAACATTATCTTCTTGGAAGCACTTGTACCAAAATTGCAAAAGTTGATATCTGCCACACTACGGACCGGCCTCTTCCAATTCGAGCACACGCTCTGATAATCGCTTTTTCGACCTGAATTACTTAATACGAGTTGTCGAGTCAACTTGTCGTAACGCTCCGGAATACCACGGTATTTATAAATCACCAGACCGAACATGATTGAGACCATACTTGCCGCAAGGCCGAAGGTAAATATCTGCCGCCTGGAGAAGGTAGAATCTCGACCGCGGAATGGACTTTCAATGAATTCGAAAGAGAGGAATGCAACCAACAGAGAGCTAAGAATCACTCCAACAGTCTCAGCGCCGTTCAAGTCGCCCGCGGCAAAATATTGACTAAATACGATCAATGGCCAATGCCACAAATACAGAGAGTACGAAATGACGCCTATGAAGACGAGCGGCGGAAAGCTAAGGATAGTCTTCACGCATGAAGAACCCTCTTCTCCAGCATAGATTATCAACCAGGCTCCGAAGCAAGGGACAAGGGCGCTAAAACCCGGGAATGTCGTATCTTTGGTAAACAAAGTAACTGCGCACGCAATTAGCCCTAGTCCCGCTGTACCAGCAATCTCGCGAAACAGTCGCCGTCTTAGTGGCGGCGCCGCCTTAATCGCCAAGAGTGAGCCAATTAGCAGTTCCCAAGCCCGCGGCGGGAGAGTGTAGAACGCTCTAGGTTGCGAATGGAGCGTTAGCCAGATGTTGACGAGAAAGGATATCCCTGTCAGAAGGGAGAGGGATTGAGTAACCCATCCTTTCGCACTCCGAGTAAGCAAAAGCACTAGAGCAGGAAAGAGAAGATAAAACTGCTCTTCAACCGATAGTGACCAAGTATGTAACAAAACCTGGAGGTTAGACGAGTCGCCAAAGTACCCGTCCACACCCGTGGAGCGCAGGAAGAAAATATTGCTAACAAAGCATGTCGATGCAACCATGGACTTTCCGAATGTCATGAAGTCTATCGGAGCGAAAAGAGTTGCCGAAGCGAGGGTGCAAAAGAATATGACCGAGAACAGCGCCGGAAAGATCCGGCGCATCCTCCGTTCATAGAATGAAAGAAACGAAAATCTCCCGAGATTTCTATCCTTTGCGATGATCGAGGTGATCAAATATCCGGAAATTACGAAAAAAATATCGACTCCCACAAATCCGCCGGAAAATCCGTCAACTTTGGCATGGAAGGAGAGTACCGATAGGACGGCAATGGCACGAACTCCGTCGATGTCTGGACGGTATTTACCAGATTGTGCGAGTTTCGATTGAAGAACGATGCGCATTAGACACTGATGGATTGCCCGATGATTGGTGTCAGTAAGAAGCTACACTTTTTCGGAGACAGGGCTCCGCAAAAGTGGCCTCCTATGGCGCAGTTCCGACGGGGCAGTCGCGGTGGCACGCGGTTGACTATTACCCTTCGATGAGCCGTTCGCGATTCGGAGGGGAGGCCGTCATGCCTGACCAATTGAGCGCTCCGCACAGTGAGTTTCCGGAAGGTGGTTTTGACTGTGTGGATTCGCGCATAACGACCACAAGACGCGGATGATGCGACGACTTGCGCTGCTTGTGACCAGGATCCGGCA
>Ga0116129_1000484_pt1 | contig 25738 bp, 19 predicted proteins | sample June2015DPH_17_2_FD_89732 | JGI IMG/M metagenome (GOLD analysis project Ga0116129, IMG submission 89732) | Peatland microbial communities from SPRUCE experiment site at the Marcell Experimental Forest, Minnesota, USA - June2015DPH_17_10 | ecosystem: Environmental > Terrestrial > Soil > Wetlands...
AGGTGCCGGGAATCAACAGGATGTTGGGTGCGCGCTGCAGCAGCCAGGCGAGCGCCACTTGCATCGGAGTGGCCTCGAGTTTTCTGGCGACATCGGACAGCTCTGATGACTGCAGCGGCGTGAAGCCGCCCAAGGGAAAGAACGGCACGTAGGGAATGCCGTCACGCGCAAGTTCATCGATCAGGACATCGTCGGTCCTATGCGCTAGATTGTAGAAATTCTGCACGCACACGATCTCGCAGATTCTTCGCCCTTCGGCGATCTGCGTGGGCGTCACGTTGCTCAGCCCGATGTGGCGCACCAAACCCTGCCGCTGCAGATCGGCCAGAACCGTGAGGGGCGCCTCGATCGAGCCTTCCGCAGGCGCATGGATGCCGAACATACTGCGAAGATTGACCACTTCGAGCGCATCGAGTCCGAGATTGCGAAGGTTGTCGTGCACCGCCTGCGTCAGTTCCTTGCGCGAGAAGGCCGGCAGCCAGGATCCGTCCTCACCCCGCCGCGCACTGATCTTCGTGACCATGACCAGATCCTTCGAATACGGATGCAGCGCCTCGCGGATGATCTGATTGGTGACGTGCGGACCGTAAAAATCGCTGGTATCGATGTGATCGACGCCGCTCGCGAGCGCTTCGCGCAATACCGCCAGGGCGCCCGGTCGATCTTTCGGGGGTCCGAATACGCCCTCGCCGGCGAGTTGCATGGCCCCGTAGCCCATGCGCTTCACGGTTCGAGCGCCGAGTTTGAATGTGCCTGCTTTGCTGATATCGATCATGGCGGTTCTCCTGTGACTGACCACTGATCGCCAATGTACACAGCAGCAGCGCGTGCGATAATGGGGTCCAATCGGCACAGGGCGTGCGGAAAGGCGAACAATGGCGCAACTGAGGGATCTTACGGCATTTGTGGCAGTAGCCCGCTCGGGCGGCTTTCGCGATGCTGCGCGGCTCAGCGGCAGTAGTGCATCGAGCTTGAGCGAAGCGGTGCGTCGGCTCGAGAGCCAGCTGAAGGTGAGGCTGCTCAACCGCACCACGCGCAGTGTCGTGCCGACCGAAGCAGGGGCGCGCCTTTTGGACCGGCTCGGTCCGGCGCTGACGGAGGTCGAGGCGGCATTGGATGTGGTCAACGGCTTCCGCGATCGACCGGCGGGCACGCTGCGCTTGAATGTACCCGTGAGCGCGGCGCGACTCGTCCTGCCGCGCATCTTGCCGCCCTTCCTCGCCGCCTATCCCGACATTCGCCTCGAAATCATCGTCGAGGACAGCTTCGTGGACATCCTGGCCGCCGGCTGCGACGCGGGCATTCGCTACGATGAGCGGCTCGAGCTGGACATGATCGCCATTCCCATCGGCCCGCGCGAACAGCGCTTCGCGACTGCGGCGGCACCGAGTTATCTGGATCGACGCGGCCGCCCCAAGCACCCGCGCGACTTGCTGGAACACGCCTGCCTACGCGGCCGGTTCGCGAGCGGCACGATGACCGCCTGGGAGTTCGAGCGCGATGGTGAGGTCGTCAAGTTGGATCCCAGCGGTCCTCTCATCGTTCGCGTCGGCGCCGGAACGGACCTGGAAGTCGATGCCGCCATCGCCGGCAGCGGGGTGATCACCCTGTTCGAGGACTGGCTGCGGCCGCATCTTGAGAGCGGTGCCTTGGAGGCCGTCTTGGAACCCTGGTGGCAGCGTTTTTCGGGGCCGTTCCTGTACTATCCTAGCCGCCGTCACTTGCCCGCGCCACTGCGTGCCTTCGTCGATTTCGTCGGCGCCCAACAACGCACGGCCTGAAGCCCGCCGCAAAACATCCGGTCAGCGCTGCCTCAAATGCCCGGCGGATCGGCAACGAATGCAGGGTATCCCGCTGAGTTGGCGAACGCCCACGCCGACAAGTACGAGAGCTGCAAGATCTTCAGCATCTTGGGGTAGTCAATCTTGTCCGGCGTGTCGGTGATGTGGTGATAATCCGGATGAAACCCGGTGAAGAACCAGAACGCCGGGATGTCGTGCAGCAAAAACGGGAACTGGTCGCTGCGAAAAAAGGTGTTCAAGGCATTCTCATGGTCGAAGCGATCGTCGAGGTCCAAGCCAATAGCGCGATTCGCCTGCACCACGGTCTGCTTGAACTGCGGACTGTAGGCCGCGCCGATCAGATTCAGACGGTTGGTGGTGTTGGCCGGAATTTCGATGAGTCCCTCGGTCTGATCGCTCGGCGCCTCATCGCGGCCGATCATGTCGAAGTTGATCATCGCGCGCGTGGTGGCGAGGGGGCGCAAGGGATGCGCAGCCATGTAGTACGAGCCGAGCAGCCCGCGCTCCTCCGCACCAAACACCACGAACAGAATGGAGCGCTTCGGTTTCGCGCGGTTGGCCGCAAAGGCATGTGCCAACTCCACCACGCCAACGGTGCCTGAACCATTGTCGTCCGCGCCATGCCATATCTCCAGGACGCCATCGGCGCCCGGCGAGGCACCGTCGTGGTCGTGGTGGGCGGTGATCATCACGGTCTCGGCAGCGAGCGCTGGGTCCGAGCCCGGCAGCAGGCCGGCGACGTTGTGCGTCGCGCCTGAGCTGCGCGATTTGTTCTCCACGTGGAAAGTCACGATGCTGTCGGGCAGCAGCATTGAATGATTCGACAAGTCCTTGTCGATGGCCGACTGCAGCCCCTGCGGGCTGATGCCCACGTTACGCAATAGCTCGGCCGCCGCCGCGTCGCTCATGGTTGCCGTGGGTATGTGCAGTTCGTCATCGACGATCACTTGCGCAGGCAGCGGTATCGCCCGGGTCACGCTGCCGCCGATACGATTCAAGCGGTCCAGATTCGACGGATGCTTGCGATTCGGCTCGGCGATGACCAGAACCGCCAGCGCGCCATGCGCCTGCGCATTCAATGCTTTGAGGCGGTTGGTGGCGTAGCGCGTATTGCCGGTGCCGTTGAAGCGGGAGCGCGGATCGTTCTCCTGCGGCTCATGCTCGAACACGAGCGCGATCTTGCCGCGTGCATCGATGCCCCGGTAGTCATCGTAGCCCACGCCGGGCGCCGTGATGCCGTAGCCGGCGAACACCAGCGGCGCGGTGATTTCCAGGTCATCGTGGAAGCCTCCGATCATGTCCGGCCGGTGCCACTGGAAGGTTTGCTCGCCACGCTTCAATCTGACAAAACTGGCGCCCGTATCGCCGCGATACTCGATCAGCGGCACCGTCTGCAGATACGACGCACGGCCCGCTGCGTCATGCGCGGCCGGCTCCAAACCCGCCTTGGCGAATTCCGCCGCCACCCATTGCGTTGCGGCTTCATCGCCGGCTTGCAACGACATACGGCCTTGCAATGCATCGGAGGATAGAAAGTACAGGTCTGCTTTGAGATCCAACTCGCGCAGATGCTCAAATCCGGGCCGTTCGAGAGTCGGTACGGCGGTCCGCGTGACGTTGGAGTTGGAGTCAGCCTGAGCCGCCACGATCAGCGCGCCGGCCGCGGCAAGCGCCGCGATAATTTTTTGAAGCATGCGGGCAAGGCTAGAGCACGCTAACATTGTCCGCAATAGCCGCGGCCCCAACGCGGTCGAGGAAACACGATGGACCCCTTCATGCGCGCTGCGATCGATGAAGCACAGCTTGGTTTGTCGGAAGGCGGCATTCCCATAGGCTCCGTGCTGGTGCACGAAGGTCGCATCATCGGCCGCGGACACAACCGGCGCGTACAGCAAGGCAACCCGATTCTACATGGAGAAATGGACGCCCTGCAGAACGCGGGCCGCCAATCGGCGAAGGTCTATCGCAGGTCGGTGCTCTACACCACGCTCTCGCCGTGCGCGATGTGCAGCGGCGCGATCCTGCTGTATGGAGTTCCCCGCATCGTGATCGGCGAAAACCAGACCTTCATGGGTGAGGAGCAATGGCTGCGCTCCCGCGGCGTGCGTCTCGAGGTGCTGCACAACGACACCTGCCTGGAATTGATGAGACGGTTCATAAGCACCCAGCCGGCCTTATGGAACGAGGACATCGGCACGGAAGATTCGCCTCGGCAAAGCTCCGGCGGTCAATCATCGACCCACGATCACGTCGATTCCTGAGTCTCAACGCGTGCCATAGATGCGGTCGCCGGCATCGCCGAGGCCTGGAACGATGTAGCCATGCTCGTTGAGCACAGGATCGATCGCCGCCGTCCATATACGAACCTCCGGATGGTGGGCGTGCAAGTTGTCGATTCCCACCTGGGTCGCGAGCAGGCAGACGAAACGTATCTCGCTGGCGCCATGCTCCTTGAGTCGCTCCATGGCGGCGACCGCGGTATTGCCGGTCGCCAGCATCGGATCGACGGCGATCACGAGGCGCTCCGATAGATCGGTGGGCGATTTGAAGTAGTACTCGACCGCGCCCAATGTCTCCGGATCGCGGTACAGACCGATGTGAGCCACGCGCGCGGAAGGCACAAGATCGAGCAAGCCATCGAGAAACCCCATTCCGGCGCGCAAAATCGGCGCGAACACCAGCTTCTTGCCTGAAAGCTTGCGCGCCCGCATCGGCCGCAACGGCGTCTCGATGTCGACCGCGTCGAGCGAGAGATCGCGGGTCACCTCGTAGCAAAGCAAGGTCGCGATTTCCCGCGTCAGCTGCCGAAAGTTCTTCGTGGACGTGCTCTTGTCGCGCATCAGCGTGAGCTTGTGCTGCACCAGCGGATGATCGACCGTCGTTATGTTGTGCATCAAAATACCGTCCCGTCGCTCAAAATCTGGAATGGCGGACCACCGTCGGCCCGTTTGTCTCGCGCGATGAGGCGGCCGGCCGCCCACGTCCCACCCTCCAGCACACGCGCCAGCGGGAACGAATCAGCGCTGAGCCCAAGCCGATCCCGGACCAATGGCGCAACCCGATCGAGCAACGCCACCGTCAGCGCACGCCACCCGACCACGAAGGGATCGGAGACGACGTAGCTCTGCACTCGCGCACCACTGCTCCGCGGCACCAGCACGCCCATGTCCACGAACAACCCGCCGTTGCGATATTCGGCGAGCCCAGTCAATTCCTCGGTGCCGCGGACTGCGACTCCGGCCTTCTCGAGCGGCTCCAGCACCGAGTATGTCAGCCATTGCGACAGCTTGTGCAGCGGCACGTACCCTTGCGCCGCCGCGCCGCCCTTGAATGCCGGATGCGGCCAGCAGTCCCCCAGTGGCACGCCGCCCAAGGTGGGCCGATTCTCCCAAATGGATCCCAGCCCATCGAGCAGCGTGGCCAGTATCGCACTGGCCGGCAGCGAGTCAGCGCCGGCTCTGCGCGCGAGCGCATCGAACAGGCCGCCGGGACGCGGCGCATCGTCCAAGGCAAACAAGTCCGGGCGCGCCTGCAGCGCGGCGCCCAATCGGTTCAGCAAGGACACGCGCCCCGCAGCCCCCAACAGGGGATTGTCGTCCCTAACCTGGAAGGCATCGCGGATCGTTCGGGCGTCGACGCGCCGCAGCGCCGCGGCGTCCACGCGCAAAGGATCGGACGGATGGTCCGATAGGCCGCCCGCTTGGAACCAGCGCAGGCTGGCAAGCGCGAGGCCCTCCGAGCGCGTGGCGGTCAAGCCGGTCGCCGTGTCGCAATAGCGCCAAGCCGCCCCCGCCCCTGCATCGACCAGCACCGAGGTCAGCACCAAGTCGAACGCGGCACGCGCCGCAGCGGCAGGATTGGGCCAAACAGCTGACTTGACGATGTCGTCCCACAGATCGCGGCCGCCGAATACAAAATGCCGCCAGCGTGCGTGCACGGGTGGATCCAGGCGCGGATATCGGTCGCGCACCACTTGAGCAACAAATTCAGCCGTCGCCGGCAGGCGTTTGAGATCGATTGTCCAGTCCTGCAGCGCGTCGTTGCGAGCCAAGCTCAGCATCCGGTTCGCAGCGTCGCGCACCGCGGCCGCCGACAACAGCGCCTGCGCACTGGGCGCGAGCGCCCTATCCTCGCTCGAGTCAATAGTCTTTGAGGTCACGTCCCACCAGACACGCCTCTGTGTCCGTTTGCTCGCCCGGGGTGTCCGTTTGCTCGGCCGCGCAGAAGTACCCGGCCGCTTTCTTAGCCTCGATCTCGACTGCGGCATCCTTCGGCACGAGTTCATTGGGCAGGGCAATTCGTTCGCCAACTTCAATGCCTGCATCGATGAGCGCGTCGTACTTGAGATTGGACATCGAGACCAAGCGGTCGATACGCGTGACGCCCAGCCAGTGCAGCACATCGGGCATGAGTTGCTGGAAGCGCGCATCCTGCACGCCCGCGACGCATTCCGTGCGCTCGAAATACGTCGCGGCTTGATCGCCGCCCGGCTGACGCTTGCGCGCATTGTAGACCAGGAATTTCGTAACTTCGCCGAGGGCTCGGCCTTCCTTGCGGCTGTACACGATCAGCCCGGCGCCCCCTGCCTGTGCCTCCCGCACGCACTCCTCGACACCGTGAATCAGGTAGGGCCGGCACGTGCAGATATCCGAGCCAAATACATCCGAGCCATTGCACTCATCGTGCACCCGGCAGGCCAAGCGGCGCTGCGGATCCTGGATCGCGCCCGGATCGCCGAAGATGTACAGCGTGATGCCGCCGATCGGCGGCAGGAACACATGCAGGTCGCGGCGCGTGACGAGTTCCGGATACATCCCGCCGGTCTGCTCGAACAGAGTGCGGCGCAAATCGTTTTCGCTCACGCCGAAGCGTTGTGCAACGCCCGGCAAATACCAGACCGGATCCACCGCCACCTTGATGACGCCGACTTCACCGCCGGCATGCACGATGATCCCATCCTGCGCGAGTCGGCCGAGTTCGATCGCTTCGCGAACCTCGGGCAGCGTCAGACGCGCCTTGGTGACCGCTATGGTCGGACGGACATCGAGACCTGAATCGATCTCGGCTTTGAAATCCTCCGCGATGCGATGTCCCCAAGGATCGAGCGATACGATCTTGCTGCCGCCGACCCACGATGCATGCGGGCCAATCTCGATGAGCGGGCCGGTATCTTTGAGGTCAGGGCGTGCGAGCGGATTGAGTTCGCCGGATGACACAGCGAGCGCACGATAAATCGAGTAGGCGCCGCCGTGCGCGCCGATCACATTGCGCACCGAACGGGCCGTGGTGGAGCCGATGACGGGGCCACGTTCACGCGCCGTTGGGGCGGCCCAGGTGATCGGAAAGCGGTGGGCCTGGCCGCCTCCGGAGTGGGAGGTCAGTCGAATATGGCCCGGGGAGGTCTTAGCCATCGATTTATTTCGACACCGTCCTGAAGCGAACGCAAAAAGCGCCCGGTTACCGAAGTATGACAGAAGGGTGCTGGCGGCCATGTGCGGTCCGTAGCAAACTAGTGATTCGGCTTATTACCGAGGCTTGAGGTGGGCGATTGAACGGACGGCTCTCTGGAAAGAAGGCGCTGGTGACCGGCGGCGCGCAGGGGCTTGGGGCAGCGATCGCCCGACGCCTTGCCGCCGAAGGCGCTGCGGTTCTCATCACCGACATCAACGCAGCGGGCGCAGCAGAAATCGCAGCCGAGATCTACGCCCGTCACGGTAAGGACCTCGGCTGGTCCATGCGCCACGACGTCACCCGCGAAGAGGACTGGAAAGCCGCCATTGCGATGGCCGAGGCGGTCATGGGTGGGCTGTCCGTGCTTGTCAACAATGCCGGCGTTGTCACCACGGCGACGGTCGAGGAGCTGAGCCTCGAGCGCTGGCATCGCGACATGGCAATCAATGCGGACGGCGTCTTTCTGGGTTGCCGCGAATCTCTGCCCCTTATGCGCCGCTCTCAGCCGGGCTCGATCGTCAACATCGCCTCGATCTCCGCCCTGATTGCTTCCCACAATTTTGCGAGCTACAACGCGTCCAAGGCGGCGGTTTGGATGCTGAGCAAGTCGGTGGCCTTGCACTGCGCGAGGCAGGGCTGGGATATCCGCTGCAACTCCGTGCATCCGGCATTCGTCCGTACGCCGCTTCTGCAGGACATCATCCGGGGCAAGGACGAGGAAGCGATGCTGGCCAAGCTGGCCAAACAGGTGCCGCTCGGACGGCTCGGCGAGCCGGACGACGTTGCCCACGCAGTGGTCTATCTCGCCTCGGACGAAAGCCGCTTCATGACCGGCGCCGAGCTCAAGCTCGACGGCGGCCTCTCGGCCATGTAAAGGCCAACCGCGAAGACCAACCACACAACGAGTGCCGCCCGGGTCAATGCGCTCTACAGTCGCAGTCACGGTGGAATCCTGCTGCGCCGGCGCATTCGGATAGCATAGTATATGAGCGAGGGCTTTGATTCACACGCGCGGACCGATTGCGTCCCGGAGGGCTGGCGATGAAAGATTACAAGACACTGAAAGAGGAAGCTCGCAAGTACATTCGTTACGAGAAGGACAAGAAGAACAGAATTGCGTATTTGACCTTTGATCGGGTCGATGCGCTGAACGCGACGAATATCGGCATGCGCCAGAATTATTCGGACCTGGTACACCAGGCGAATGCGGACGATGAGGTGAAGGTGCTGGTGATCCGCGGCGAAGGCAAGCACTTCGGCGGCGGCGGGGATTTGCCGGAGCAGAGCGACATGTTGTCGGCGGAAGGCGGGGCCTCCTTGCTGCCCGAGCTCTCCATCGATGATCCTGACGTGAAGTATCCTTCCAAGGACAAGTTCCGATACTTGTACACGCTCACCGATCACTATGCGAAGGCGCGCGGCGGCAACCGGCCTTTGCAGGAATTCAAGAAAGTCAGCATTCTCGAGGCGAAGGGCTATGTCTACGGATGGCATTTTTATCAGGCGGGCGATTGCGATCTGGTCGTATCTTCGGACGATGCGCTGTTTGGCCACCCGGCGTTTCGCTATGCCGGTTGGGGCCCGCGCTTGTGGACCTGGGTGGAGCAGATGGGCTTGCGGCGATTTTCCGAGATGCTGTTCACCGGGCGTCCTTTCTCAGCTCAGGAAATGAAGGAATCGGGCTTCGTGAACAGCGTGGTGCCGCGCGAGAAGCTCGAGGCGGAAACCCTGAAGTACGCGATGGCCTGCTCGCGCTCGCGGCCCACCGACACGGTGGTCGCGCAGAAGGCATTCCTGGAATTGTACAAGCAGTACAAGGGTGAATACTTCGGCAGCCTTTTGACGGGCCTCATCGAGGGCCTGTTGCCGATGATGAAGAACGACTCGCAGGAGGACCTGCAGCTCGGCGCAGAGGCCTTCGAGAAGGGCCTGAACAACGCCGTCAAGGACAACGACATGAACTTCCCGCCCGATTGGCGCCTGAGCATGTCCGGACGGAAAAAACCTTGAGGCTTAAGGGTAGTCAGCGCCTCAAGGGTAGGTCAGCGATCGCTACTTGATCGCAATGGGATTGATGGGGGTCCCCACGGCGCCGGTGAATGGCAGCGCCGTGGCGACCAGCTGAAACTCATAGACCTTGTCCGCGGCGCAATCGGCACCCAAGGCCTCGAGGTCCCAGATCTCGCCCAGCATCATGCCCATATCGCGCAGTGCGAGCATGTGGAAGAGGCTCCAGATGCCGATCTCCGGCCGCATGACTTCGACCCCCACATTATCCGCAGCGACCGCCGCGGTATTGTGGTCATAGAACCACTCTGCACAACGCCAGCTGACCCCGGGAGCATTCCAGGCCCAAGTTTCGCCGTTGCGATGCGCCAGCCATTCGAGGTACCAACCCGTGCGCACCACGATGATGTCGCCGTCGCGTACCTCGACGCCCTGGCGGGCCACGATGGCGTCCAGCTCTGCCGGGGTAACGACTTCATCCGCCTTTAAATGATCGACCCCCCGATGCCGGGCGACGTCCAACAAAACACCCCGGCCGGTGATATGACCGCGGCTGGCGATGGGATCGATGGCGCATCGGGTTGCGCCCAAGCTGGTCACCGACTTCGAGGAGTAACCGTTATACAACTGGCCTTCATAATAAAAATGCGACAGCGCATCCCATTGCGTGCACGATTGCAACGGCATGATGATGTAGTCATCCGTGAATCGCCCCGGTCCGCTCTCCAAGAGATTCGCGACCCAGGTTTCCGTCGGCCCCTGCCACTCCTTGGGTAACTCGTGGACGCCGCTGTCCCCTCCGTCGATGGTCATGAGATGGATCGGATTGCGGCGCAGCCCGTGAGCACCTTGAGGTCCGCGTGCATCGAACGGCACGCCCAGCGAGATGAGCCTGCCGGCCCGCACCAGCGTTGCAGCATGCCGAATTGCCTCCGCGGTGATGTGATTCAAGGTGCCGAGCTGATCGTCGGCTCCCCACCTTCCCCAGTTTCTGACTTTTTTGGCAACCTGCCGCCACTCCGAATCATCTCCTGCAGGCGGCTCGCCGTGATGATGGTGGCCATGGGGGTCGTTCATCGCGTCATCCTCTAAAGAACGTACTCGACGATGCCGAGTTGCTTCATGAACCCCGCATCGTCCTCCTGATTCCAGCCCTCGCGAATGAGACCGTCCTCGATGCGATAGAGCGCGAATCCGCTTTTCTCGTACGACTTGCCGGAAGCGTTCACGCCGAACAAGGGGCCGATCAATGCTGCTCGCTCGACATAGTGCACCATGACCAGATCGCCTTCACTCAAGATGTGCAGAAACTCATATTCCGGCGCGCTGATGGCTGCCCAATACTTGGATGAGGAGGCCATGTAACTTTCACGGCCTGGCTTCACCCAGGGGTGATGCATGACATAGTCCGGATGCATGATTGTCAGCCAAACGTCCGGTTTCTTCTGACCCACCGCTTCGAGGAAATGCCGCATCACGAGTTTTTTGTTGTTCTCCAGATCGCCCACGAGGCGCCCTCCTCTCAAGGTTTTTTGCGTCCGGACATGCTCAGGCGCCAGTCGGGCGGGAAGTTCATCGGCAACAGGCCCTCGATGTAGTCATCGATGCGCCGCCTCTTCCAGCAGATCCGCAAGAGTCTCCGGCATATCGATCATCAAATCATGTCCGCAGTCCATGCGCCGCACGTTCCAGCTGGGATCTGCCGCGCAGACTTCATAGTGGGCGTCGATGTCCGGTGATGAATAACGCGCGGCGCGTATGAAGGTCTTCGATTTGATGCGTTGATACGCGCCGGTAACGCGGATGGCTTCCAGCGATGAAGCCAGAGGCTGTGCCGTACATTTGCCGTCGACCCAGGCGCGATCCGCGGCATTGACATTGAATTCCGCCGCCGAAATGGCCGGTACCGCCAGCCCGCCGCGGCTCGCGACGCTCGAGAGCACGGCCGCGCTCGCGGCCGGAGGCAGCATGTCCAGCACCGACCTCCCGTCCTTTGCGATGAACGCGTCCAGATAGACGATTGAGGAAATCAGGCCCGGCACCTGTTCCGCCACTCCGGTTATCACTACACCGCCATACGAGTGTCCGCATAAAACCACTTTCTCCAGGTCTTCCCAGCGCAAAACATTGACGACGTCAGTGATATGCGTCGACAAATTGATGCCGCCCGATGAGAGATGCGACCGTTCTCCGAGTCCCGTGAGGGTCGGCGTGAACACCTCGTGACCTCGCGCACGCAATAGCCTTGCGACTCGCTTGAAGCACCATCCGCCGTGCCATCCGCCGTGGATCAGCACGAAGGTGTAATCCGCCATTGACACCACCTCGATATAGGCCAGAGTATCGGCGCCGGCGCCATTTGAAAAGCCGCTGACGTCGATCAGCATCTTCGGCACAAATATCGGCGTGAAAAGATAAGAAAAAAAACCGAATCGCAGACAGCTTTGTGTGCGTTCAAAATTCCGATTGTTCATGCGGGGAGCTTCGATGAATAGATTACCCTGGTTCTTCACTGCGTGCCTGTTTTCCATGGCCGCCGCGTTCGCTCCGGCGAATGCGCAGAATGGGCCTGCCGCGACGACCCCCAGCGGCCAGAACAGCGACACCGAGCTCGAGTCGATCATCGTAACGGCCGAGCGCCGCTCGCAAGATATTCTGTCCGTGGGCAACTCGGTATCCGCCTTCACCGGCGATCAGCTTGCCGATCAAGGCATCTACAGCATCGCGGATCTTGCACAGACCACCCCCGGAGTGATGCCGGCGGAAGGCTTTGGATATACTCAGGTCTACGTGCGCGGCGTGGGCAACAATATTTACGTGGGCGCCGATCCCAGTGTGGCGACTTACATAGACGGCGTGCCGCGCATCTATGGCACGATGGAAAATAATTTCGTGAACGTGGATCGCATCGAGATCCTCAAAGGCGCGCAAGGCGGCCTATACGGACGCAATGCCACCGGCGGGGTGCTCAACATCATCACCAGGCAGCCGGGCGATACGTTCGAAGGTACCGCCGATGTTTCCTATGGTTCCTTGAGCACCTTCCACGCCGCCGCGTACTTGAACGTGCCAATCAGTGACGACATCGCCTGGAATGTGTCCCTGGATCGCGACTCTCACGGCTACTACGTCAAGAATCTCGCGACTCCCAACCCCTACTCAGCCGCCAATTTCCCGACGGGATCGGCGATCGGTACGCCGCAGGAAACCGCGAATTATTTCAATTCCGCCGTGAGCATTCCTCGCGGCGTACAAAACGAAGACTTTTGGGCTGCCGACAGCAAGCTCGCGGTGAAAATCGGCAGCCGTTTCAAACTCACGATCGACGGCGACTTCAACCAGAAGCAAGACAGCAGCGGCGCCGGGGCCATCGAAACCATGCCCGGCTTGCAGCAAAGCACGGCCACCGGCCTCTTCGGCCTGTTCGGGATCAACGCACAGCTGCCCCCCGGGTTCTTTCAGACCAGCTACGAGAAATTCGCGACGTTCTACGGTCTTGGTAATCCGCAGATCGACTTGCAGGACTATGGCGCATCGGCCACCGCTGTATACGGTCTGGACGGCCTGGATCTGACCTCCATTTCCGCTTTCCGCCGCAACGATTCCCTCTATTACTTGGACGGCGCCGTGAACAGCCCGCCCATCATTCCGGAAGACATCAACCTGCAGAAGCACTATTTTTACCAGGAGTTGCGCGCCACCTCGACGGGCGACGGGCCCCTGCAATATCTCGCCGGCGCGACCTGGCTCACGACCAACTTCGACGGCCAGACCATCATCTCCTACCTGCCGCCGCTTCCTGCCGGCCCCGCGACTGTCGTGAACGATCAAGTGCGCGACTGGTCATTCTACGGACAGGTGGGTTATGACATCACCAGCGCCGTCAACCTGACGGCTTCCGGCCGCTATATCACCGAGACGAACGATGCGCGCTTTTCAAGTCCGGTGGTCTCGGGCGATGCATTCAAACAAGACAAATTCCTGCCGGCGGCGACGCTCAAGTACACGCTGCCCAACTCGAATGTCCTTTATGCCCGCTTCGCGGAAGGGTTCAAGGCCGGCGGCGTCAATCCCGTCGCACCGCCGTCCGCATTTCCGGCCGGGGACGATTACGGCAAGGTATTCACGCCGGAAACGGTCGACACCTATGAGATCGGCTATCGGGCGGCGCTGTTCGAGCACAGCGTTGAGGTGACCAGCGCGATTTTCTACAACGACTACAAGAATCTGCAAACGATCACTACCGGAAATGCCGCGAACGCCGGCATCGTCGAGGCCATCGTCAATGCGCAGAAGGCGAAGACCTACGGCGCGGAATTCAACCTCGACTGGCGCGCATTGTCGTGGCTGACCTTGAGCACCGACGTCGGTTACCTGGAAGCGGAGTACACCAATTTTGCGAACACCAACGGCAGTGTGCTCAACACCTTCAATTACAGCGGCGAAACCATGCTCTATGCGCCTAAGTGGCAGGCTTCCTTCAGCGCCAACTTCGACGAGCCGATCAGCCAGGACTTCAAGTTCGTGGCGAATTGGCTGACCTCCTACACCGGCGGCGAGACGATGTATTTGAGCGCGATTGCTGCGGTTCCAAACGCGGCGCAGGGCGGCTACTCGCTGACCAATTTCAAGGTGGGGGTGCGAACCACGGACAACAAGTACGAAGTGTCCCTCTTCGCCACGAATATCTTCGACCGCCCCTACTACACCGTCGGCAGCACGAGTTCGCTCGGCACCAGCTATGTGTGGGGTAATCCGCGCATTGTCGGCGGCGAGATCACCGCCAAGTTCTGAGGTTCTTGGACGGAAGCGCCCTGCATGTCATTCGCCGCCTCGGTGGCGTAGTCGCGACCCGGCCCGGACTGATCAGCTGACTCGGCTGACCTTGGACGATCGACTGGCGCGGTAGGCATGCGGCGTCGTGCCGGTCCAACGCCGGAAGGCCCTGCAGAAGCTGGTCTGTTCAGAGTAGCCGAGCATGCTCGCCACATCGCACAGCGCGGAATCGCTTTGCAATAAGTAATGCTTCGCGCATTCGATGCGTTGCCCTTCCACCATGTTGGAAAACTGCAGGCCGCTCTTGGTCAAATGCCATTGCAGCGTCCGCACCGCGATGCCAAGCCGTTTCGCGCAGTGCTCGATGGTGCAATCGCCGCTCGCCAGTGCGCCACGGATATAAGCCTCGACTCGTTCCTCCACCCTGACGCTCGATGCAGCTTTCATCCGATCGAGATAGCTCTTCAGCAGGGTGTAGGTGAGTTTGTTGGAACTCGGTACGGGCCAATCGAGCATGGGTGCAGGAAAACCGACGGCATAACCGATGCGATACCCGGCTGCATTGACGCCGGCGTCGGTCGACACCCGGCATCCGAGCCGTTGCTCGATTGTGTCGAGATCCTTGCGCCGAATATCGACGGCTAGAGATACGTAGCTCGGCCGAAAGGACTGGCGGCTGAGCATTTGGATGATCTTTAGCTCCAAGAGCACTCCCTGGTAGAGCGCCTGCTCGCACATGTCGAAGTCGTGCGGTGCACACCAGCGTAACTCGGCCATATTGCCGTTGAGGGCGATTTCGGTCGTGCCTTCCTGCGAATGCGCCACCGGAAAATAATCGATGAAGCTGTACAACCCTTCGCGCAAGTGCGGCGCGGCGCGCGCCAGAGCGGTCACGCATCCGTAAATTTCCGGCTGTTGCATTTCCGCCAAGCGCAGGCCAAACAAGGGCTCGTTGAAAAGCGAGCTGCAGTATTCCAACATGTCGACGAAGGAGGTACGCTCGATGTATTGGTCGGGGTCCGCCATGGCAGCAGGTTCAATACCGTTCCGCTCGAGGATACGACGTGCGTCGCCGCCATATTGAGCCACGAGGGTGCGAAACCCACTGATGTTCGCCGCACGCATCTGCCGTTCGATGGGACCCGGTTCCAAGGGACCCTCGAGGCTGAAAAAAGCACCGCTCTCGCTCATCAATCCCCCTACATCGACGCTCTTTGACGTCGGCAGCCCCAAAATAATACCTCAAATGCCCGCCTGTCGGCCCTATTCACAGCCCCGTGTGGCATTTCCGCTTAACTCCACGTGAACTGCACATGCCATGGCATCAAATGTCACTCGCGCCCGCCCCCGGCGGGTGTAGCTTAGGTACCAAATGAGCGCACTCAAGGGCATCCGGATCATCGAATTGGCCGAAGGGGTCGCCGGGGAATATTGCGGCAAGCTGCTCTCGGACTTCGCTGCCGAGGTCATCAAGGTGGAGCGCGTCAGCGGCAGCCCCACCCGTGCCATGGCGCCATTGGTCGCAAGGAACGGACGCCAAACCGGCGGCCTCTTTTCGTACCTTAATACCAACAAACGATCCGTGACACTCGATCTATCTTCCAAAACCGACCTCGCCGCTCTGCACGAATTGATCTCGACCGCCGATGCGGTGATCGACGATCACGATCCAAAGTGGCTCAAGTCCGTGGGGCTCGCGCGGGAAGACATTGAACGCGAGCATGCCACGACGGCTTTTTGTTCCATTACTCCGTACGGACTCGACGCACCCTCGGATCGCTGGAATGCCAAAAGTCTGAACGTCTTGCACAGCAGCGGCTGGGGCTATCACACACCCAGCATTTTCGATCCGGCCAAGCCGCCCCTGAAAGGCCCCGGACGGTTCTTGGCCGACTTTGAGGCAGCGCTCGATGCCGCCCTGTGTGTCGTCTCGACGCTGTACTGGCGCCTACATTCGCACCAAGGTCAGATCATCGATCTGTCGATGTTGGAGGTCCTGGTCTCCCGCGCCGACATCATGGTAGGTCGTTTCCTCGCGGGGGACGATGAGGCCAACAGCAGCCGCGCCGCCTTCAATCAGGGAGGACCGCAGACGTACTACCAATGCGCCGACGGCAGCTTATATCTGTACATGACCAGCCAGAAGCATTGGGCCGGGTTGCGCTCGCTGATGGGCGACCCAGAATGGTTGCGCGGATTTAGGGAAGACTGGCTGGAATTTGCCGCCACCGACGAGGCGATCGCGGAGTTTCGCAGAGGCTTCGCCCAGTGGGTCAGGCCCATGCTCAAGGATGACATCTCGGCCAAGGCGCAGCGTCTCGGCGTGCCCTTGTCGCCGGTCAACAGCGTCACGGATTTGCATCGCTCACCGCAATATGTATATCGCAGGTTCTTTCAACCTTTGAAGCATCCGACGCTCGGCGAAATCCTGTATCCGACGGTGCCTTATCGGTTGAGTCGCTCGCCGGCGAATCTCGTGGCCGCGGCCCCGGCATTGGGTGCCGACACTGCCGCGGTGCTCGAGGCTCTGCGTTTGCGACCGCGTGTGCAACCAGATGGCGCAGCGGCCAGCCCGCCGCCGCCCAAGGCACCACGAGGGCCGCTCGCAGGAGTTCGAGTGCTCGAGCTCACGAAGGTCTGGGCCGGCCCCTACGCCGGGAAGCTGTTGGCGTTGCTCGGCGCCGAAGTCATCAAAGTCGAAAGTCACACCAACCTCGACGAAATGCGCGCGTATGGTGGGACGGATATAAATCATGCGCCCTACTACCTCAGCCTCAATACAGAAATCTTGAGCGTTCAGGTCAACTTGAAGACCGAAGAAGGAATCGCGAAGCTGCGCGAAATGGTGGCGAAGAGCGATATCGTCATCAACAACCTTCGCCCTGGCGCGGTGGAGCGGCTGGGGTTTGATTACGAGAAACTACGGCAGATCAAACCCGACATCATTTCCGTTTCCATCAAGATGTGGGGGAATGATGGTCCCTTGGGCTATCAGACCGGCTATGCCCCCAGTTTCTCCGCCTTGGGCGGTCTTAACTACCTGGTGGGCTACGAGGGTGAACAGCCCATAGGCATCAACATGCGCTACGGAGACTCGACCGTCGGCGCCAACGCGGCGTTCGCGGCCATCGTCGCCCTACTCGAGCGTGAACGCACCGGGCAGGGACAGTTCGTGGATGTTTCCGCGGTCGAGTGCATGTCGAGCGTGGTCGGAGACCGCCTGTTCGAATTCAGCCTCACCGAGCAGATACCGGGACCGGACGGCAACATCAACGCCGACATGGCACCGCACGGATGCTATCCCGGTCTGGGCGAGGATTGGCTCAGTATCGCCGTCGCTTCCGATGAGGAATGGAAAAGGCTTTGCGGGGTGCTCGGGGCGGCCGAGCTTTCGGGCAATCCGCTCTATGACACCTTATCGGGGCGACAAAGCAGCCGGCACGAAATCGACGCCCGGATCACTCGACTTACCCGAAATCAGGACGCGAATCAGCTCGCGGCACGCCTGCGTACGGCCGGGGTCGCTGCGTCCAAGAGCGCGAATTCCCACGATCTCATCCACGATCAATCCTTGTGGGATCGCCACTTCTTTCTGTATGTTCCCGACACCAAAGACGGAAAGCGGCCGATTGTCGGCGCTCCCTGGCGCCTGTCGAAGACGCCCTTCGGAATCGAATGCGGGGCTCCTCTCATGGGCGAGCACAACGCCTACGTGTATGGAAATATTCTTGGATACTCGGAACAAGAAATCCAAAAACTACTCCAAGACAAGGTCATTCATTAATCAATCCATGCCGCCTTTGGATTGGGTGACGGGCGATGCGCTCGGCCTGTCCATTCCGGCGCACAAGGAAGCGTTGCTCCCGGATGCTGCGCGATTCTTGAGCGAAGCGTTGCACTTGAGCGGCGTACTCGCCGCGGACAATTGCGTCGTCGAGATCACGCAATCGACCGAAGTCTTGAGCGGCGGCACGGGCCGGAAACTGATGCTGTCGGTGGCTTACGAGCGGCCCGATCCGGGTTTGCACCGCGATCTTTTCGTCAAATTCTCACGCGACTTTGCCGACGCAATTCGCGACCGCTCCCGGGCAATGATGGAATCGGAAGTTCGGGTGGCCGCCTTGTCGCAATTGCCGGGTTTTCCCATCCACGTGCCCAAGTGCTACTTCGCCGATTACCACGCAGCGACGGGCACCGGCATCCTCATCACCGAGCGCGTTGCCTTCGGCAAAGGCGGCATAGAACCCCTGCACATCAAGTGCATGGACTATGAGATGGAAAGACCGTTGGAGCACTACCGTACAATCGTGACCGCACTCGCGAGGCTCGCTGGTGCGCACAAGGCCGGACGTCTGCCGGAAAGCATCGCCTGGCAGTTTCCGTTCGACCGCGAGAAACTCATGGCCGCCGATCGGATTCCCTACAATGCAACGCGGTTGCAAAACCGGGTCGCCCGCTACGCCGACTTCGCGGCTGAATTCCCGCAACTGGTTCCCGAGCACATCCGCTCGTCGCAATTCATCAAGGAGTTTCGCGACGCGGTAGCGCGCTTTTCGGAACATGAACAGGCCATCCGGCAGTTTCTGCACGGCAATCCCGCCTTCATCGCCCTGTGCCACTGGAACGCCAATATCGATAATGCCTGGTTCTGGCGAAACGCACGGGGTGAGATGGAATGCGGCCTGATGGATTGGGGCCGCGCGGGCCAGATGAACATTGCGGCCGCGCTCTATGGATCGTTGAGCGGAGCGGAACCCGAGGTTTGGGATGAACATCTCGATTCACTGCTGCAGGTCTTCTGCGAGGAGTTCGCCCGCTGCGGCGCACCCGCACTCGATGCCAACGAGTTGACGCTGCACCTGCATCTGTTCACCGCGATGATGGGCCTCGCCTACCTCATGGATGCGCCGCCCATCATCCGTGCAGAAATACCCGATCTGGCCAATGCCAGGAGCCGCTTCGATCCGCGTTTCCAGCAAAACGAAAACGCGCGGGTGCAGATGCACATGATCACGATGTTCCTGAATCAATGGCAGAGGCATGATTTCGGTGCATTGCTCGATGGCGTGATGGACCGCATCGTAAGCCAAGCTCGACGGTGCGACCAAGGCCCCCCGTCTATGGCGTGACGCTCGCCGGCCGCGGCAATGCTCTTCCGCCGAAGAACGTGACCAGGGCGGCACCCAGCGCGAATAGCGCCAGGTGAATCGCAATCGCGTCCGCGTACGAGCCCGTGCGCACGAACACTGCGGCGGCCACGGGCGGCGCCGCGACGCTGAACGGCAAAGCACCGAGGTTACCTAGGCCGAATGCTCGACCGAAGCTTGCCTTGCCGAAACTCTCCGAGATCGCCATGCCGAAAACCGGAAGTGCAGCGGCACCATGCAGGCCGATCAATACGACGACCGTCGCGAGAATGGGGACCGCCGGATGAAATAGCAGGATGACCCAAAGCACGATGCTATCGAGGCAGGCGAACGTCAACACGTTGCGGCCGCCCCACTTGTCGGCCATCCAACCGAACAGCAGCGTGCCGGCGATGCCAGCAAACGAGTTGAGTGACAGCAAGCCTGCGGCCGTCGCGTCGCTCACGCCCCAACCCTTCGCCATCGGCACGAGGTGGGTGATGATCATCACCTGTCCGCCCAGTATGGCCGCCGTCGCGAACGTGAGCACCCAGAAGCGTACGTCGCGAAGCAGCTGACCGGTGGTCATGCTCGGATCGGCTGCGGCCTCCGCCTTGTCGTCTTCACCGCCAGGATCGATCGCGCTCGGAGGATAATCGACGATCAAGGCTATCGGCACCAGCGTCAGTGCGATCAAGGCGGCCAGGGCGCCGTATACCGCGTTCATGCCGTACCGGCGCAGCACTAAGGCGACCACCACCGGCAACACCGCAATCATAATCGGCATGTGCACGAAACCTAGGGCACGTCCGCGATTGAAGGTGAACCAGCGCGTGACGAGGATCGAAGGAGGCACCTGCCCGGAGAGACACATGCCCGGACCGATGAGCACGCCGTAGGCGGCAAGATACAGCGGATAGTAATGAGTCAAGCCGAGCAGCGCGTAGCCCAGGCTCACCATGCCGGTGCCCAGGAGCATGAGACGCCGCAGCGAAAACATTCCGGCCAGCATGCCCACCAGCGGTGCGAGCAGCGTCGAGCCCAGCGTGACCAGGGGAAATCCCAACGTACTCAATTCGCGCCCGACCCCGAGCCGCGCCTCGGCCGACTCCAGCAACACGCCGAATGAGCCGAACATGCAGCCGAAGGAGATCGACTGGGTAAGAAATGCGATCACGCCCATTCGGACCGCCAACGGGTGATTGACGCCGGCCCGGTTTTCTACTTGCATTTCACTCCCCTCGCGCCGCTGCGGGCGCTTTCCTCAAACGTGGAGACGGTAGACCCGCGCGGCGGTATCGTGGAATAGCGCGCGCTTTTCCCGTGCAGAAGCACCGCTGACGACGCGCTTGAAGGTATTCCAGATCGTCGTATAACCGGCGGTGACGCCTTCGATGGGATAATTGCTCTCGAACATGCATCGCTCCACGCCGAAAGCTTCGATACAGGTCTCGATATAAGGCCGCCAATCCGGCGCCATGTCTTCGGAACAGGCCGGCACCCGTTCTCTGGCCGAGGATGGCAGACCGACGTAGGGGCAACTGAGTCCGCCGAGCTTCACGGCGACGTTGGGGCTCTTGGACAATTCACGAATGTTGTCACGCCAGAGCGGAAACCGCTGCTGCAGCGTGCCCGCATACGGACCTATCCCTAACGGCGAGCCGGAATGATTGAGAACGATCTGGGTGTCCGGGAATGCCCTCGCCAGATCGATCAACTCAGGCAGCTGAGGTTCGAGCACGTAGATGTCGCAGGACAATCGCAGAGGCTCGAGATGCTTGAAGCCAGCTCGAAACAAAGGCTCCAGCAGTATATGGGGCCTCGCGTCGAAGGCATCCTTGAAACAATTCAGCTTGGCGTCATAGAACGTTCCTGGTGGACGGATGCCGCGATACCGATCGCCGCCCGCCCGCATATGCGCCGCCAGAACGCCTTGCACCGCATCGCCGATGCGCAAATCGACGCTGCCAACTATGCCTGCGCCTATCCTGATATCCGTAACTACGCCGCTGGCGGCCATGGCGGCCATGCCATTGGCGAACTCCACCTCACCCACCGATCTCATCTCTTGCGGGCCGGTGGTTCGATACATCGTGTGGGTTTCCACGAGCACGGTGGCGCGAATGTCATGCCCGGCGGTCGCATCGGCCAAAAAATCATCGAACAAGTACCTGGCATGACTCGAGTACATGCGGGCGATGTCAGCCCCTTGATCATCCAACCCCTCGAGCGCGGCCAGCGCACTCTTCGGCTGGAACCATAGGTGTTGGTGAGGATCGATAATCGGCAGATCCGGATCGATGATCGGCTCGGGCGATGTCTCACGGGTCATTTATCGAGCCCTCTCTAGGTAGGCGAGCCGGCGGCCTCGCCTGTTCCTTTAGTTCTTCCCAAACACATAGCGCACGGCGAACCCGAACATGCGTGGCTCACCGAACGACTCTGCTGCGAAGCCAAGGCTGTGCTGAATGCTCGTGGCGCCGGTCACGTAACCACGGTTGAACGCGTTGGTCATGAAGAATCGAACACTGACCGGAGAGTTGTAGATCTTGTCCCAATTGGCATCGAAATTGGTGACAAAGTAGCCCGGCATGTTCCAGAGAGGATCATAGAAGGACGTGTCGCCGTCCACTTCCGATGACCGGCCGTAAATATTGCCACCGAAGGAGATCGTTCCGACGGTGTGAAACGGCAACGTGTAGTGGGCATCGAAGGTGCCGGCGTTCGTTGGCGCGCCTTGAAATCGACTCAGGTCGCAAAAGCCTTCGTAGGGCGGATAGCAAGCCTTCGCCTCGAGAGCCGCATTCTTCTCGTAGGCGGCGTGCAGGTAGGCATAGTCGAACTTCAGCTGCAGTCCCGGGAATGGAATTAAAGTTTGTTCGAACTCGGCGCCCCAGATGCGGGCATTCGGCGCGTTGGTGATGACTGAGTCGACCGTCCCGCCATAACCGACTGTATCCACCAACTTTTGAATTCTCGAATAAAAATCGTCGAATAGCGCAACATTCGTACGAGCCGGCAAACTTCCGAGTCGGTAATCGGCTTTGATGCCGAACTCGAAGCTTAGATCGTATTCCGGTCCATACTGTTCAAGGGATGGGTCGCCCGACACCGAGTTGATCCCACCGGGGCGATAGCCTTTGCTCACCTTGCCATAAACCATCGTCTTGTCATTGATGTCGTAGTCCAGGCCGGCGGTGTACGTGAGCGCATGAGAAGAGGTGGATGTCTGCACGCAATCGTTGCTTGCATTGCAAACGCCATGCATCTGCGAATCAAGGCCGAATGAGCCTAAACCGAGCGAGTCGTTCGGATCCCAGAGACCGATTTCGCTGGCGTTGTTGGACGTCGTCTCGTCGAAGGTGTAACGCAAGCCGGCATCCAAATTTAGGCCCTGAAGGAGGCTGCCCAAATCATATCGGATCTGCCCATAGCCGGCCCTGCTTCGGGTCGTTTCGTATTGAAGGTCAACTCGATCGATGACCGCGAGCTCAACTGTCTGGTTCTCGGAAGGATGCGCCGTATTCTGTTCGTCGAAGTACGTACCCGCCGTATATTGCAGCTTCTCGAAAGCCGTCCCCTGCAACTGGAATTCTTCACTCCATTGCTGGTAATTGAAGAGGTAATGCGGGTAAATTGGATTCCCTTCACCGATAATGTTAAGCGTCGTTCCGTCATAACTCGCACCCCAGTGATCATCGACGCGCACATAGCCGAAGATGTTCTTGACCTGAAGATCCGTTGTCGGCTTCCACGTCGTTGTGTTGACGATGTAATAGTCACGGCTAATGTCGAAAAGGCCGCCGCTCGGCCCGAAGCCCAAGTTGCCTGCATTCTCGACACGCGGACCGTTTGCCTGCTGAGCTGCTAACGCGGCCGAAGCGGCGGCCGCTGTGGCATTGCCCAGAGCTATGGCCTTCGCAGCGGGAACCCCGAGACTTTCGGCGGATCCCGTGACAGATGCCGCAAGCAACGGCGCGTTGACGTAGTCGACCTCGTTGTTCGCGCCATTCGTCGTCCCTTCGTTCAAGGTATATACGGTGTAGTTCTGCAGATCTTCGGTCGGCTTCAGGAGCAATCCAATGCGATACGCCTTGTAGTCGACATTGTCGAGTTCCTCATTGGTCAATAGATTGCGCGTGTAGCCATCTCGATGATTGATGTCGAAAGCCAGCCGTAGATCGACCTTGTCGGAGACAAGCGGAAGGTTGACCGCGCCCACGAAATCGTGAAGGTTATAGTCACCGGCTTTGGCCTCGACATAGCCGCCGAACTCATCGGAAGGCATTTTCGGATTGATCATGATGTTGCCGCCGTCGGTAACGCGTCCGAAGAGGGTTCCCTGGGGGCCACGCAGGACCTGAATATCATCAAGATCGAAGAACTGTCCCGTCGTCAGCTTCAAAATCGGCACATCGTTGAAATACGCGACGGTGGAAGGGAAGAGGGTGCCATAGGTCTTTGATTGCCCGCGAATGGCGAAAACGACGTCGCTGCTCGTACCCGATTGGTTTATGACGTTTAAACTCGGGGCCTGCTCAACGAGGTCATTTACGGCGAATGCGCCCCGATTATCGATCGACTCTTGAGTCACTGCCGTCGCCGCAACGGGCACCGTTTGCAGATTCTCCGCACGCCGGCGCGCGGTGACCACCACCTCCGCGAGCTCGGAGTTCGCCGACTCCGCCGGTACATCGGTATCCGAGGCAACCGCCTCGGCCGCGTGCGTCTGGCAGAGCGATATCGCCAATCCTGACAGCAGAATCATCGACGAGAACAGTCGATATTTCTTCACGGCTTCCCCCTTATCAATTCGTGTATTTCCAGCACACCCCTGCGGCACGTTATCCCTGTACCGAGAGCCGATATTGTCTCTATATGCATTCGAACGAGCATTCGATGCCACTCACGCTGCCATCCCGGCACAAAGCGCCCGTGGTCGAACAATCGGGCGGATTTTGACCCGCTGGATTGTTCTACAATGGAGTGCATTGACCGGCGCAGCGCCGGCGGAGGTGTCTGTGATTGTTTCGGAACGTGCGGCTGCAATCGCTGATCGGGTGGAGGCCTTCGTGCGCGCGGTGGTGGTGCCATACGAAAAAGATCCGCGCTGCACCGGCCACGGTCCTTCGGACGAGTTGGTGCAGGAAATGCGGGTCAAGGCCAGGGCGGCCAATGTCTTGACACCGCACATTCTCCCCGACGGCTCGCACCTGACGCAGCGCGAGACAGCAGTTGTGTTGCAACGCTCCGGACTGTCGCCTTTGGGTCCGTTGGCGGTGAACACGATGGCGCCCGATGAGGGCAATATGTACCTGCTCGGCAAGGTTGGGACCCCCGAGCAGAAGCGGCGCTTCCTTGCACCCTTGGTACAAGGCGAGGCACGCTCGAGTTTTTTCATGACCGAGCCGGCGGCCATGAACGGGACGGGCTCCGATCCTTCGATGATGCAGACCACGGCAGTGGCTTCCGGCGACACCTGGATCATCAACGGTCGAAAGGCTTTTTCGACTGGCGCGGTCGGCGCCCGGGTCGGTATCGTCATGGCGAAGTCGGAAGACGGCGCCTGTATGTTCATCGTTGATCTGCCCAACCCGGCGATACGGATCGAACGCGTCATCGACACGATCGACAGCTCGATGCCCGGCGGCCATGCGGTCGTTACGATCGACAACCTTCGCGTACCGACGGAGCAAATGCTCGGCCGTAGCGGCGAGGGCTTCAAATATGCGCAAATCCGCCTGTCACCCGCGCGCCTCTCTCACTGCATGCGTTGGCTTGGCGCCTGTATCCGCGCGCAGGAGATTGCGACCGACTATGTCTGCCGCAGGCAGGCCTTCGGCAAGACCCTGATCGAGCATGAAGGGGTCGGCTTCATGCTCGCCGAGAACATGATCGCCCTTCAGCATGCCACGCTGATGATCGACTGGTGCGCCGGCGTTCTGGATGGGGGATCGCTCGGCGGGACGGAGAGTTCGATGACGAAGGTCCATGTCTCAGAAACCCTGATGCAGGTCGCCGATCGGTGCGTCCAGGTGATGGGGGGAACCGGTGTTTCGCGCGACACCATCGTGGAGCAAGTGTTCCGTGAAATACGCGCTTTCCGCATTTACGACGGCCCGACCGAGGTCCACAAGTGGTCGCTGGCCAAGAAAATAAAGCGTGATTGGGCCGCGCGGCAAAGCGCCGCGACCTAGCCGCGAGCTGGAGGGAACCTGGCCTGCTTTTGAAATTTGAGGAACGCAAAGATGGAATCGGTCGAGCGGCTGAGCTTTCGTGGATCGGGCATCGAAATCGTCGCCGATGCGGTCGGTCCGGAGGGGGCTCACCCCATTCTGTTTCTCCACGGCAGCGGACAGACCAGACAGAGCTGGCGCAAGGCATTGGTTCAGGCCAAGCAGCGCGGCTATCGAGCCATTTCAATCGATCTACGCGGACATGGTCAAAGCGATTGGTCGCCCGATGGTATGTATAACCTCGATGTGTTCACCGCAGACTTGCGCAATGTCGTGGAGCAGATCGGAAGGGCGCCAGTCTTGGTAGGCACCTCGCTCGGAGCGTTGGCGAGCATGTTGG
>Ga0116129_1000485_pt1 | contig 25708 bp, 27 predicted proteins | sample June2015DPH_17_2_FD_89732 | JGI IMG/M metagenome (GOLD analysis project Ga0116129, IMG submission 89732) | Peatland microbial communities from SPRUCE experiment site at the Marcell Experimental Forest, Minnesota, USA - June2015DPH_17_10 | ecosystem: Environmental > Terrestrial > Soil > Wetlands...
AAGAAATTTGTCGAATCCGGCGGATCGATCGTGACCATCGGCAGTTCGACCAGTATTGCCGACGTGTTCGGGATCCCGGTGAAGAACTATCTCACCGAAATGGGTCCGGACGGGAAGGAGCGGGCACTGCCGGGCGAGAAGTTCTACATCCCCGGGTCGCTGCTGAGGACGAATATCGATAATACTAATCCGCTGGCCTACGGCATGGCGCCGCAAGTGGATGTGTTTTTCGATAATAGCCCGGTGTTCCGCATCGAGCCGACGGCCGATAAGAAGACCAATCCGGTGGGATGGTTCTCCGGTCCTGAAGTGCTTTCGAGCGGATGGGCCTGGGGCCAGCAGTATCTGGACGGAGGAACCACCGTTGCGGAGGCGACGGTAGGAGAAGGAAAAGTGGTGTTGCTGGGGCCAGAGGTGAATTTCCGGGATCAGCCGCACGGGACGTATAAGCTGTTGTTTAACGGCTTGTATTACGGGAGCGCGAAAGCGGCGGCGCTGCCGTAGGGCAATAGAAAGCTGCCAACAGCGCGATGATGGACAGCAACCGGGGTTGGTGGTGGGGTAACATCCAAGTATGAAGCTCACCATCGAGCTCGATCAGGAAGTGGACGGCCGCTGGATCGCTGAGGTTCCGGAGCTGAATATCCTGCTTTATGGGGATTCAAGACTGGACGCTGTAGACAGAGCTCAAGCGGCCGCGCGGGAGATCGTTCGCGACCGAATTGCCCGTGGCGAACTGCCGCCCGATTTCGCGATTGCAGCATTTGACCTCGCTGCATGAGTGCGTGGCCCGCTGCTAAAGCGCGACGTGTGTTTGCCGCGCTGAAGCGAATCGGCTGGGACCATGACCGCACGGTTGGTTCCCACAAGATCATGAAGAAGGACGGTTGGAAGGATTACCCGTTCTCGTTCCACGATTCCGATGAGCTGGGTCCCGGGATCCTCGCCAAGATCGCAAAGAAAACGGGGCTGAGGCCGCAGGATCTGTAAGGGGTGCGGTCGCGCGAGCGATTATCACCGGACGCTTCAACGGTGCTCATGACGAAGCCCTCCCATGCAAGTATAAATAACAAAACCCGGCGGAGCACGATGCATCCGCCGGGTTTCTTTCCTCGTGCAATGAATGTGATCTATCGCCGGCCGCGAGCATATCCGCCGCCGCGATATCCACCGCCGCCCCGGTAGTAACCGCCGCCATAATAGCGTCCCGCGTATCCCCGGTAACCGTAGCCATAGCCGCCGTAACCGTAGCCATAACCATAGGCCGGATAGACCGGAGCAACATAGGGAACAACCGGGGCCGCATAATAGCGCGGTCCGTATCCGTATCCATAAGCGTAGCGCGGGGAGGCGTAAACACCCACCCGAACTGCTGGACGAGCATAACCATATCCGCGTCCATAAACGACAGCCGCCGGAGCCACCGCCGCAAAGGACGCCACAACCAGAGCCAACATCAGAAATCTTTTTGTCATAACCGCCTCCTCACACTATGAGCGATGCGCCGTCTCTCATATTAGTTCCGAAAGCTATTTTAATCCAATTTTTTTCTACGGAACGCTATACTAACGGCTTGCGGTTCGGGATTATACTCGCGATCGGACTTGCCGGGGCCTGCTTGGCACAAACGGAAGACTCGTCTTTTCAACGAGGTGCAGCTCTTTACCGTAGTGCCGATTGCCGCGCGGCGATCCCTCTTCTGGACCGTTCGGCGGCGACGAATCCGCGCGCCAGCCTCCTTTTGGGCCGCTGTTATTTCGAATCGCAGCAGTGGGCGAAGGCGCTCGAAGCGTTTACCGCCTATCAAAAATCCGCTCCCGCCGATCCCGAAGCAGCGATTCTAATCGCCCGGACCGAGGAGCGCGCCGGCCACGGCGATACCGGCGCGGCTGCGCTCAGCAATTTTCTGAAGGCCCACCCGGATCAGGAATCGGTGCGCACCGCCTTGGCCGACCTTTATATCCGCCTTGGCCGTGGTTCGGACGCGGCCACAGAAAATCAGGCCGTTCTTCACGCGCAGCCTGCCGATCCCGGCGCCCGCATCGGGGAAGGCCTGCTCCTTTTGCACGAAGAGAAGTGGCAGGCCGCCATTCAGGAATTGGAAAAGGTCCGCGCCGATGTGCCGGAGGATAGCCGGGTACTGGCCGGCATCGGCACGGCGTACGCGGCTCTCGGAAATTGCGACCGCGCGGTCAATCCTCTGCGCCTGGCGCTGGATCTTTCGCCAGACGATTACGCGCTCGCCAAGAAGCTCGCCACTTGCGACGTGAAGCTCAAAAAATGGAGCGCGGTCCTCGGCGCGCTGCGCACCGGCACGATTGAGGAATCGCGCGATGAGGAAGCGACGCGCATGGTGGTCGAGGCCTACTCCGCCAGCGCCGACCTTGCCGCAGCCGAGGCGTATTGCCGCTGGGCGATCATCGCCACGCCTGCCAATCTGACCGCGCACTTGAGCCTCGCTAACCTGCTCTACACCGCCAAGCGAATCCGCGAAGCTTACGCCGAGTACGCGGAAGTGGTGAAGTTGAAGCCCGATTCGCCTGAGGTTCATGAGCGTATGGGCGACATTTCAATGGATCAAAAAGATCCCTCCGATGCGCGCGCGCACTACCAGGCCGCGGTGCAATCCGCTAAGGCCACTGACACTGCGCGCATGAAGCTCGCCCGACTCTGTTTTTCATCGGAGGATATGACCTGCGTTACGCAAGCGATCGCCAGCGTCACTAGCCCCGCACTGGTCATGCAGGCGAAAACCCTGCGCGCACGCGTCGAATATCGAGTGGAAAATTGGGATCAGGCTGCTCTCTTGGCTAACGAGCTTCTTCCGAAAGATCCTGAAAACTCCACCCTCCTGCGCATCGCCGCCGACGTCGCCGCGCGCCAGAATAAGCCTGTTCAAGCGGCCGGTTTCTATGAACGCGCCCTCAAACTGGAACCGACAAACAAGGATTTCGTTTATCGCCTGGCCGCCCTTTACTCCAATTATGACGAGCTGAAGGATCGTCTGCCGCGCGCAATCACGCTGCTCACCGATTATTTGAAGGTCCAACCGGATGCCGAAGGATATTTCCTGCTCGCCAATGCGTACCGCAAGATGAACGACCTGGAAAACGCCAAGCTGAATTTCAAAACCGGGTTCGAAAAAATGCAGGCCCCGATTCCGCCGGCCCTTTTCTGGGCCTATCACGCCTACGGCGAGCTGCTTTATAACGAAAATAAATTTGACGAAGCGTATCCTTACGAAAAGCAGGCCGTGCAGCTCAATCCCAATGACGACGCGTCGCAGTTCAGCTTCGCGCTGCTTTGCCTGGAACTTGGCAAAATGGATGAGTTGAACGCGGCGCGTGCCAAACTGGTGGCCATGAAGTCCCCGCAGGTGGCCGCGCTGGATGCGGAAATCGAGCGCAAAAAGAGGAAGCCGTGAACTCCGATATGAGCCGTCTCCTTCTGCTCGCCCTTCTTCCAGCAGCCCTGGCGCAGAGTATCGTCGTCGGCAGCCGATCCCCGGATGGCAAAATTTCCTTCGAACCGGTCGATGATTTTCAAATCAACCAGAGCAGAAAAATCCGGCTGCTCCCGGAGCAGAAAGACGACGTGGACCCTAACGTCGTCCGCAGACTGAACAAGGTCGATCTCGCGCAAGCAGGCCTCATTCGCAACGATGGAACCGGCCGCCTGGTCAGTTTGAACGGTCCAGGCGCAGCCCGCGACATCGTTCTTCCCGAGAATTACAATCTTCGCGGGCCCACCCCCGCCAAGGAAGTTCCCGGCCGCCTCGCCCTCTCCCTGGTTCGAAATAGAAGGACCAAACAAACCGATCTTCTCGCTCCCGAGCTATTTGTCACTGTCCTGTTTGGCGCCGCTCCCGACGAAGCCGTGCGCGACTTCGTCAGCAAGGACTGGGCGTTTCTGAATCCCGACGAACAGGTCGCCGCCATGCGCGGATTCGTCGCGTCGTTTCCTTCCTCACCCGCCATCAGAGTGTTTCGCGATTCGCTCGAGCGCCGAATCTCGGCCGGCCTCGCCCGTTTTGAAGAAGGAGGTCCCTATAACGACTTCCTGATCACGCACCGCTTCAGCGAGTTTGCGCGGCAGGCCTTCCCGGGCGATCCGCCGCTTCAGGCTCTCGACGATCGCGTGGCCGATCGCATCAGATTCGTCACCGATCGTCCAAAGCTTCTCCGCTCTCTCGCCACGCTCGGCGACTGGGATACGCTGCTCGCCAAATATCAGGACTTCGAGCGCTATGAATCCTCCTTTCCCGAAATGCAAACGCTGCATCAGGAAGCGTTGGAGGAGAGTGTCCGCATGCACGCCCGCCGTGCCCGCGCCTTTGAACAGCGTAGCGATTTCGATCATGCCGCGCGGGAAGCGTCAGCCGCGTTGGCGCTTGATCCTTCGAACCGGGAACTGCGCAAGCTCCTCGGCGATGAGAACGTGCTTGCCTCGCAGGGCGAAGCGCTGGCCAACGCTTCGCGCCGCAAGATTCTTCCGCAAGGTCTGCCCGCCAATCTTCGCTTCGGCAACGCGCTCAACTATGCCGACCGCGCTATCGCCGACAAGGATTTTAAGAAGGCGCAGGAATCCATTCAGGACGCAGAGCATGAAAATCCGGGCGCGCCGGAGGTCATTCTGCTGCGCGCCAAATTGCTCGCCGCCCAAGGGCGCAATTCCGACGCGATTCCGCTGCTCGATCAGTACGACCGCCTCGTCGCCAGTACGCCAGAGCGCGAAAAAGGCTACGATGTGCGCCGCCAGGTTGTTTACGATCTCGACAAGCTGAAGGAAAGCACCCGCCAGCAGATCGCCGCGCTGTTGCAGGACGGACAATATTCCAAGCTCGACAATCTTCTGCGCGACGCCCTGAAACTCGATGGCGAGGATCCCGGCTTTCTATATCAGGCCGGCGTTGTCGCGGCCGTTTTGCGCGATAAAGAGCGGGCGAAAATGATCCTCGCCGGATTCCTGGCTCATTCCAACGCCATCGGCGTCGATCCGCAACAACGGGAACGAGCGCGTCGCATTCTCGCCATCATCCAGGATGAAAAGCCGCCCGCACATAAGGCCGACGGCTGGTATTATGATCCGCAAAGTCTCGCCCTCCAGATCCCCATCGATAGTGTCACAGCGAACAAGGTTCATATGGCGTTCAACTGGACCAGCGGCCGCCTCGATTCCATTCGCACCACTTTTGAGGACGATAAAGGCGCGCAATTGTACCGGGCGCTGGTGGTCGCCGGAGCTGCCGATTCAGGCGCCGTCGCGGCTTCCTCAAGTGACGCCCCTGGCAACTTTTTCTTCGCCTACCATCCCTCGGGAGCCTTGCGCGAAGTGCTTTCGAAACCGCCTGCGCCCGCCGCCAAATCTTACAGCGTCCACGTCGCTCACGATGCAAAAGGCCACGCCCTGCTGCTCGGCGACGATGGACATCCCGAAGTTGTCCTGCCCGATCATCCTTATGTCGACCCGGCCGTGCTGGCCGTCATGGAAGGCGCACCGGTAACTTCAGTGATCTCCGGCAATTCGTTTTTCAACCCGTTTTTGTGGGATGGCGTGCACGCCTTCACCGTCCAGTATGACCGCCAGGGCCGCACCGAATCCGCGCAGGAATGGAATGCCGACAACTTGGTGCGCTTCACCTGGGAAGGCAATCAGCTCGTCGCCATTCGAGCCTATCATAAGGGTTCCGACGCGCCTTATTACCAGCGCACGATCGCCTATACCGGCTCGCTGATCGCCAGCGAAGATTATTCCGTCAACGGCCGCCCTGGAAAAATAAAATACATTTATACCAACGGGAAAAATCTTCAGCAGGTCAAAATTGAGAACGAAGGCAAAGAGTGGACCGTCCGCCCCCGGTCCTGACTGCCTATCGGCTACCGGCTTCTTTCTTCGTCTGCCGCAGCGTGAATCCCAGCGATTCCTTCGCCCGGCTTTTCACTTGCCCCACAGTCCCGAATAAAGGCCTGCGCGAAAGCGAAATCGCCTGGCATTCGGCATAGACGGACGTCCCCATTTGCCGCAATCGCCAGTACGAATTGAGCCTCCACAGGATTCCGTGATCATTGCCCTCCGGCATCAGATCAGTGTACGGCGCATGGCCGCTGTCGCTCTCGCGAATCAGATAGGATCTTGACTGCACCAGCGTATCGCCCTGCTCATGGCGATACTCCACTTTCGAATGCATGTCGAAGGCGAAATGCAAACCGATCGGCTCGATCCGCACCGTGATTAAGCGCACATCATAGCTCTGCGGCCCGATCTTGTTCGCCTCCGCTAATTTACAATCCGGCGCATAAATTCGCGTGTAATTCTCGTAGTCCCGGAGAACGTTCTCCACCGCAGCCACCTTCCTGTCAGGAATCATTACCGCGCCGATCCAGTGATGAATGAACCCCTCGGGAACATCTCCGTTCACATTTAGGTCCGCCAGCGTAGGCTTGTCGCCTTTTATGCCGAGCAGCGGACGCGACGGCGCCGGCGTGCGCTCGAACTCCACGATGTATTGGTTCCAAGCCACCACCGCAGGCGCTTGCAGGGTCGTCGTAATCACCGCGCCCTTCATCAGTTGTGAACAAAGCACAAAAAACACGACTCCGCGAAACACCCACGCGTGCGCCACCCAGAAGTTCAAAAGCGCCGCGGTGATGATCGCCGCCAAGTTGGCCGCCAGCAACGGCAGTCCGGCGAATTCTTTATAGATGTACGTCAACGCCACGTTCGAAACGATCGACATCACCCCGTTCCCCAGGTGAAATCGCATCAGCCTCCACCATCGATCCGCCGCCGGCTTGCCCCGCCAGGTCCAGACCTCATGCCAGAAGAAATTATGCAAAATGGCGATCTCTACCGCCAAAACGATGGCAAAAACGTATGAAATCGACGTAAAATGCTGCAACATCCACAGCACGCAGAGTTGCACACCCGCTCCGCCCACGCCCACCGTGTTGAACTTCAGCCATCTCATCCACTGATACGACGATTTTCGCGACGTGAAAGTTTCTTAACCTTTCTTTCCTTTATCGCGCATATTTGGAAGAATCTCGGGGTTGATAATAGTAGGAGAGCGTGTCCTCATGCGTTTTACCGGCTTTCAAATCCCCCTCGTATTCGCTACTATCGGTGCAATCCTTGCCCAGCAATCTGACCAGCCTCAGGTGGTCCTAAAGTCGACCACGCGTCTGGTGCAGGTCAGCGTCATCGCGCAGGATGGCAAAGGCCAGCCCGTCACCGATCTGAAAAAGGAAGACTTCCGCATCAAGGTCAATGGCAAGGACCAGCCGATCAAAGTTTTCTCCATGGATTCCAGCGCCACCCTCCCGCAGGGCGAAACAAAGCTCCCACCGAACGTCTTCACCAATCGCATGGACGTGAAGCCCGGCCAGCAGAATAGCGTGACTATCCTCCTGCTCGATACGCTGAACACCAGGTTGAGCGATCAGATGGTCGCCAAAGCGCAGGTAATCCGCTATCTGCGGACCCTCAAGCCCGCGGATCATATCGGTATATATGTGCTGGGCAGCTCGCTGCGTGTGTTGCATGATTACACCGCTGATTCGGCGGAGCTTCTTGCCCGTCTCGACGCGCTCAAAGGGAAGGATCTGCCTGACCTCAGCAGCCGGGAGCCAACCGACGCCATGCACGGCGACGCTCTCATGATGGACACTTTGGAGCGTAGCGCCGGCGCATCCAGTCCGGCCGAGCGTGCCTTCTTCACCACCAATCGAATCCTCGGCACGCTCAAAGCGATCGAGTTCATCGCCAATCATCTTGCCAAAACTCCTGGTCGCAAGAATCTGGTGTGGGTCTCCGGAGGATTTCCGCTCACGATCGGTTATGATAACGCCGCCCAGTGGCGCAATCCAGCCGTCGAACAGCGTACCTTTGGCGACGAAATCAGCGAAACCGTCCGCGCCGTCAACGATGCCAATATGGCCATCTACCCGGTCGATGCGCGCGGTCTCATGACATCCCCGCAGTATGACGCCAGTCGTCGCGGCCCAGCCAATCCTCGGGCAGCGGCGAAGGGCTCCTCCATGGTCGGCGTGAAGAATCAGGACAGCATGAATGAGCTCGCCAGCCGCACCGGCGGCCATGCTTACTACAACACCAACGATCTGGAAAAGGCGATCCAAACCGCCGTCGACGATTCACGCGTCACTTACATGCTCGGGTTCTATCCCGTCGATGAGAGCTTCGACGGCAAGTTCCACAAGATCGAAGTGCAGATGGTGGAGCGTAAAGGCGTCCACCTGCGCTACCGGAAAGGTTTCTTCGATCTCCCGGAACTCCCTCAGGACGATCAGGCTCGCAAGGCCGAACTGGCTGACGCTGCCTGGAGCCCTCTGGACGCCACCGGCCTCGGAATCGCCGCCAGAATTACGCCATCCACGGCCAAACCAGGATCGCTCGAAATTGTTCTGGTCATCGATAGCACCCAGGTCGCATTGGATCACCAATCCGACCACTGGCTGGGCCGTCTGGACGTGCTATATATCCAGCGCGACGACGCCGGCAATCAATATAACGGCCTGGACGACACCATCAATCTCAATCTGAGCGCCGACAGCTACCAGAAATTCGTCAAGAACGGATTCATCTACAACAAGCTGGTTTCCCGCGCCGACCGAGCCAAAATCATCCGCATCGTAGTAAGAGATTCCGCCTCAGGCGCAATCGGCTCCGTCACAGTGCCGTTAGCAAAGATTTCCTAAAACGGACGCGCGCTGCGTTTATTCGTAGGCTGGCCGCGCCGTCACGGTGCTCCGGCTTTATTCTGGCTACTGGCTACTGGCTACTGGCTACTTCTTATTGGCTCCTTCTTCCGCCAAACAGCCGCAGCAGGATATTGAGCGTCGCCACGAACACGTTGAACACCCCCGCAAACAGCGCTAGCGCCCCCGGAATCGCGCTATCCGCATCGCCGCTTTGCAAAATCGCGCTGGTCGAGACGACCAATGCAATTACACCCACCGCGCCGATTCCCGCCGCAATCAGAATTCCTACGAACCCGATTTGCAGGAAGCTATTCAGAATCATCGCCCCGATAATCGAAAAGAATAATCCGATCATCAACCCGCGCGGAGCGCTGAACGTCCGCCCCGAAGTAAAAACATAGCCCGTGATCGCCAGGAAAACGATCGCCGTAATTCCCAGCGCCGCGAGAATCATGACTGGCTGGGTGCGCGAAGCGAACCACAAGATCGGAGCCAGGCAGATTCCCGCGAAGAACCCATCAAACACCAGCGCCGCCGTTCCCAGCGCGGGATTTCCCCGGGCCGACATCGCAATGCGCGGCACGAAGTTCAATCCCAGCATTGCCACGATCCATCCCATCCAGCTCGAAAAAAATTGGACGATCGCCTGCGTCGTCGCCCCCACATACCCGCCCACCATCGCCGCAATCACCGCGATGCCGAATAAAGCATAGGTCTGCTTGATCACCGCCGCCTGCGATGCGGTCAACACCGTTGTCGCCGACATCCGGTCAAATACGGAAGAATTGGGATTCGAAGGACTCATAGGTATACTCGCTACCACCATTGTAGATGCAGAACCGCTCATTCCGATTCCGCAAGCCCGCTGATGCGGCTTAAGATTTCCCGCGGTTGTGCCACAAATCGATCAGCAGCAGGCACGCGCCCACAGTAATCGCGCTATCGGCCGCGTTGAAGCTGGGGAATTCGTAGCTGCCGAAAAAGAATTGCAGAAAATCGGTGACGGTGCCGCGGAACAGGCGATCCCACATGTTGCCGGCCGCGCCTCCGAACACCAGGGCAAGGGCTATTTCCAGCAGGTGCGATTTTTTTACTGATGGACGGAACAGCATGGCGCCGATGATCGCCATCACAGCGAGCGACACGCCCACCAGCAGCACTCCGCGCCACTGGCTGGTGGATTCCGAGAGGAACCCGAACGCCGCGCCGGGGTTCTCGGCATGAACGATGTTGAAAAATCCGGCGATCACCGGCTTGGTGTCCCACGGCGAAAAATTTCGCTGGATGTAGAGCTTGGTGATGCGGTCCAGCACCACCACTCCCACGATGATCGCGGCGGAACGAACGCGAGAGTTCATTCCGGATTTTCCGTAATTCCCATTTCCGTAAGGGCGATTCTACAGGCCGCGCATACCTGTGCGCCATCGTCGGCCGTGTATTTCCAGCACCGCTCGCACTTCGCGCCGGTGGCTTTTTCGACGCGGTCGCAGACTCCGAACTCGACTGCGGAGACGACGAAAAGCGACGGCAGGTCCGCGAAATACTCTTCCAGAATCGGCTCCCGCTTCAGAGTGAGCTTCGCTTCGAGCGGTGCGCCGATGAATTTATCCTGTCTTGCCGTTTCGAGCATTTTCAGGACCCGGTCGCGGACTGCCATCAACTGGTCCCACTTTTCCAGTTTCGCGGCATCCAGGCCGCCGGCCAGTTCCTCCGGCTCCGGCAAATGGGCCAGATGAACGCTATCCGGCGCGCCGATCGGACGCGCCGTGTAGGACCAGACTTCTTCCGCCGTGAACGAGAGCAGCGGAGCCAGAAGACGCGTGAGCGCGTAGTGAATCTTGTAAACCGCGGACTGCCCGCTACGCCGCGCATGGCTCTTCGTCGCCGAGGTGTACAGCCGGTCGCGCAGGATTTCGAAATAGACTGAACTCAAATCGGCGGCGGCAAAATCGTACACCGCGCGATAGACCTTATGAAATTCCAGCGCGCTATAAGATGCGCGGCATTTGCGCACCAGCTCCTCACCGCGGGCGAGAATCCAGCGGTCCAGCTCCAGCATTTCAGAGGGAGGAACGGCGTCGACCAGGGGATCGAAGTCCTCCAGATTGCCGAGCGCGTATTTAAATGTGTTGCGCAGTTTGCGATACGCCTCCACCAGCCGGTCGATGATGGTTTGCGAAAGGCGCACATCTTCGGTGAAGTCGACCGACGCGGTCCAGAGGCGCAACAAATCGGCGCCATGTTGTTTAATGAAAATTTCGGGCTCGACCGCGTTGCCTTTCGATTTATGCATGGCGTGACCGTCGCTATCGAGCGTCCAGCCAGCGGTTGCGGAGGCGCGGTAAGGCGATGCACCTTTGAGTGCGACGGCGACCAGCAAAGAGCTTTGGAACCAGCCGCGATACTGGTCCCCGCCTTCGAGGTAAAGGTCGGAGGGCCAGGGCAGGTCATTTTCGGGCGTGAGCACGGCAAGATGGCTGGCGCCGGAATCGAACCAGACGTCTAAAATGTCGCTCTCTTTTCTGAACGACGCGCAGTTACAGTTCTTGCACACGATGTCTTCGCCGATCAGTTCGGCGGCGGTTTTCGAATACCAGATGTCGGCGGTATGCTCGCGGAATAGCTCGACCACCCGGTTGAGAATTCTGCGATCGGTGAGCGGCTCACTGCACGCCTCGCAATAAAATACCGTGATCGGGACCCCCCAAACGCGCTGCCGGGAGATGCACCAGTCGGGACGCGTGGCGATCATGTTATGCATGCGTTCTTCCCCGGAACTTGGTGTCCAGTGGACGTTTTTAACCACAGCCAGGGCGTTGGCGCGAAGGTTGTTATTATCCATTCCGACGAACCACTGCTCGGTGGCGCGGAAGATGGTCGGGTTATGGCAGCGCCAGCAATGCGGATAACTGTGGCTGATCACGCGGGTCGCGGCCAGCGCGCCCACGCTTTTCAGGATCTCAATGACAATCGAATTGCCTTCCCAAACCGTTTTGCCGAGCAGTTCCGGGGGCAGCTCCCCGTCGGCGCCTTCAGCCTGATAATACCGACCTGCCGCGTCGACCGGACAGTAAACCGGCAGCCCATTGGCTCGGCCGACCACGTAATCATCGGCGCCATGACCGGGCGCGGTATGGACGGCTCCCGTGCCCTGTTCGAGCGTGACGTGTTCGCCCAGGATGCCGATGGAATCGCGGTCGAGGAAGGGGTGCCGGAAGACGGTCCTATTAAGTTTTTCGCCTGAAAACGTCGCCAGCACAAGCGGCTGCTGCCAGTCGCATACTTCCGCCGTAGCGTTGACCAGATCCTCGGCAACGATATAGACATCCCCATTGTTTTCTATGGCTGAATAAGTAAACTTCGGGTGATACGCGATGGCCAGATTGGCCGGGATCGTCCACGGCGTGGTGGTCCAGATCAGCCCGAAAACCCGCTTGCCGGCGAGCGATGGATCGATGTGCACCGGGTCCGACATCAGCGGAAAACGAACCCAGATGGAGGGGCTGGAATGGTCCGCATACTCGACCTCCGCTTCGGCCAGCGCAGTGCGGTCGTGGATGCACCAGTTGACGGGCTTGAGCCCTTTATACACGAATCCCTGGTCCAGAAAATCGATGAAAGCCTGGGCGATGACAGCTTCGTATTCAGCGCTCATGGTCAGGTACGGATCTTCCCAGCGGCCGAGGACTCCGAGGCGGATGAAATCCCGGCGCTGGAGGTCGACGTATTTCTGCGCGTATTTGCGGCAGGCGGCGCGGATCTGACCCTGCGTCATGCTCGCTTTTTTGGAGCCGAGCTCGTTGTCGATTTTGTTCTCGATGGGCAGGCCGTGGCAGTCCCAACCAGGAACATAAGGCGCGTCGAAACCCTCCATTGTCTTCAGCTTGACGACGAAATCCTTGAGTATTTTATTAAACGCGGTCCCCAGATGGATCTCTCCGTTAGCATAAGGAGGTCCGTCGTGGAGAATATAGGTCGGCCGGCCCTTGCGATCGGCGCGAATCCGCTGGTAAAGGTTCGATTCGGTCCACTGCGCGAGCAGTTTGGGCTCCAGCGTGCCCAGATTCGCCTTCATCGGAAAGCCTGTGCGGGGAAGATGGACGGTCTTCTTTAAATCGTCGTAAGGCATCGGTTATTTATTCATCGTAACTGATTACAATGGCAAGCCGCTTGGAATCAACCATCTGCATTACGGGATCGCAAGATGCACTTTCCTGTTGACAGAACATTAAGTTTAAATTAAGATGCTCTTTCCCATACTGGGAAAAATCATCGGCGGAGACCAGCGGGTCCAAGGAGTGCGCGGTGCATCCGAGCTTGACCTTTCACATCGGAGAAAAGGTCGTCTACCCCAACCACGGGGTCGCGACCATCGAGAATATCAGCAGCCGGGCGTTCGCCGGACATTTCGAACGATTTTACCTCCTAAAACTCACCTACACCAGCATGACGGTGATGGTCCCGTTTTCCCACGTCGAAGACCTGCGCCTGCGCAAAGTGACCCGCAATGGCGACGTGTCGCGGGTAATCGGCTTCCTGTCTGAAGGCCGCTGCCAACGCCGCCAGGACTGGAAGGACCGGTTCAAGGAAAACAGCGAAAAGATGCAGAACGGCAGCCTGCTGGCCGTGGCGGAAGTCATGAAGGGCCTGCTTCTCCTGCAACTCGAAAAGCCCCTTTCCTTCCGGGAAAAAAAGATGCTGGACCGCGCCCGTCACATGCTAATTACGGAATTTTCGACCTCGCGCGGCTTGAATCAGGTGGAAGCGGCGGATTTGCTGGAAAAAGCGCTAAACAAGGCGCAATTGAAGCTTCCTGAGGCCTTATAAAAGATCAGTTCACTCGTTCCTGCATCCGCTTGCCGGTCCGTTCGCGATCCACCAGTTCGTCGAAAATCGCCAGCACCTGTTTGCGGAAATGATAGACGCGATGGAACTTCTCGCGGACCTGCATTTCATTGCGATGTCGCTTCATCATTTTATCCAGCAGCTTGCGCGGAACGTCGATATCCTTGCGCAACGTATCGGCCGAATGCCCGCGCAGGAATAACCCGTAAAACAGTGCCGCTTCCCGCTGCGGCGCTAACGGATCGATTTCTTCCTGAAATGCTGCCATCGCATGCACCACAAAAAATGAAGTATAAACCGCCTGCCATAATTCCGCAAGCATCAGTGCAATTTTATTACTTGAGTCCGTAAGGTGCATAATGGATATCATGAAATTACGGCTTTTCTCAATCGCTTTGCTGGCCGCCGGGCTCGCCTCCGCTGAAGTTTTTTCAGGCACCGTGGTGGACGTGATGTGCAAGGGTAAGGACTTGGCGGGTCACACTCGCTCCTGCGCGCTCGATTGCGCCAAGAGCGGATTCGGCCTGGTGCAGGCGGACGGCAAGTTTCTCAAGTTCGATGAGAGCGGCAACGCCCGCACTCTTTCGATGCTCAAGAAAAGCTCTAAAGATAAAGACTTGAAAGTAAAAGTCAGCGGCACTCTGGACGGTGAGGTAATCAAGGTGCAAGCAGTAGAACTACTGCCCTAGACCCGGCTTGTTATTCATCCCCCGGCCGACGCTCTTCTCAGCCTGGCCCAGGCCGGGAACAGCGGCGGATTCTCCAGCCACATCGTCAGCCATAGCACGTTCTCCTCTTTCCCCCTCCATTTGGCGTGATCTTTGGCCGTGATCACCAGTCCGCGCACCGCCATCTTGTATGCATCGTCTCCCGACTCATATTCGCCCAGCAGCGCCAGTAGGCTCAGCTCCAACTCCCCCGTATTCGACTGGCGGACTCCTTCTACGATCGGCGCCAGCGGCCTCTTCGAGTCCCGCAGCAGCTTCCGCAGATAGCTTTCCGAAATAGGGCCGAGCTCTTCTCTCAGCCGCTCAAATTCTTCGAGCCCGATGACAGAAGGTTGTTGCCGCTCGATCCAGTTGGCGAGCTTAGCCCGCTTTGTGCTTAGCATGACGGTAAGCCAGCACCGCCTTTTCATGCGCGGAGCGTGTTGCGGAAAATACGTGGCCGCCACCCTCGGCCTTGGCCACGAAGAACAGATATTCGGTCGCGGCAGGATGGAGCGCCGCCTCGATAGCCGCGGCTCCCGGGTTCGCGATTGGCCCAGGCGGCAGGCCCGCGTTCTGATACGTGTTGTAAGGATTCTGATTCAGTAAATCGGACTTGTGAATCACCCCTGTATACCGGTTGTCGAGCAGCGCGGCATAAATCGTCGTCGGATCGCAATCGAGCCGCATGTCCTTCGCGACGCGATTCGTGAAAACCCCCGCGACAATCGGGCGCTCTTCGGCGGCGCCGGTTTCTTTCTCCACCAGCGAGGCCAGCGTGATGGTCTTCAACGCGTCCGCCGTGTGCGAAGAATCCAGCTTCTTCCATTGCCGCCGGAATTCGCTGCTCATCAAGTGGCACAGGTCGGCCGCCGTCGTAGAATGCGTCAAACGATAGGTGGCTGGGAACAGAAATCCTTCGAGCGACGGCGCCTTCGGAGCCAGGTCGTGAATCGATGCCGGATCGGCCGAGGCTTTCATAAACTCATCGCTTGAAATCGTGCCGCTGGTCGAAATCAGCCGCGCAATGTCGAACCGGTTGCTGCCCTCTGGCACCGTAACCTCGAAATAATAAACGTCCCCGCGATGGATCCGGTCAAGGACAGTCAGAACGCTGGACGGCTCAGCGAATCGATACTCGCCGGCTTGTAGTTTCGTCGATGGGTTCATCGCGCGCGCCAATAGCAACTGCCATTCGTAGTGAATCACTCCGGCTTTTTGGAGCGTGCGGGCGATGGAGGCGGTGCCGGAGCCGTGCTCGATGCGGAGGAAGGTCTCACCCGGCGCGCCGAAGTAAGGCCGTCCCAGAGACCAGATCGCGCCGACGCAGACGAGGAGCCCCACCACAAACAGAATGAGCGCCAGCCGGATAATTTTCTTCATAGCCCGTACCAAGCTTGTAGGGCGGCCAATTTTGGCTGCATCCGCCTTTTCAGGCGGCTCTTCGACTTGTGGCTCGGAAATGCCGCCGCCCTTTTCAGGCCGCTACGCCGGATGCGCCCCACCGGCGTCTTCACCATTCCGCACCCGAATCCAGATAACTTTCCAGCAAAATCACCGCCGATAGCCTGTCGATCGCGCGCGCCCTTTTCTCAATACCGATTCCGCTCGACCGCAGCACCCGGTGCGCCTCCACTGTCGTCAGACGCTCATCCCAATATCGCAGCGCGACCCCCGTGTGCTTCGCCAGCCGCTCCGCGAACTCATGAACGTACGCCGCTTGCCGGCCCTCGTGGCCGCTCATATGGATAGGATTCCCCATCAGCAAAAGCGTTACCTCCCGATCGGCGACCAGTTGCGCCAGCGCGGCCATATCCTCCCGGATATTGGTCCGTTCAAGCGTCGGCAGACCCTGCGCGGTGATCCCCAGCGGATCGCTCAACGCCAGTCCAATGCGCTTTTTCCCTAAATCGAGGGCGAGAATACGCCCTTTCCCTGTATTTTTCTGGTCCTCCACGCGTCTTCCAATTATAGTTAGAGAAAGGGTTAAGTTCTGCTGACTCCGGTGCTGACCACCACCGCTCGTAAACCTGCCTCTCGGGGCGTGGGAATTCTTGCGCTTGGCGTCGTGGTCACACTGCTTTACTACGGGCGCGTCTTCATCGTCACCGTGATCATCGCGGCGATCATCGCCTTTCTGCTCGATCCCGCCGTGCTCTTTTTCATGAAACTGAGAATGCCGCGCGGCCTCGCCAGCTTCGTGGTTTGCAGCCTCGGGCTCATGTTCCTCTATCTAGCCGGCCTCGGCGTCTATACCGAAGGCTTGGCGATGTTGAACGATCTGCCCGCCTATGGCGAGCGTATCAATGAGATTGTCGACGGAGCCAGCGTGCGGATGGACAACATGGAAAAGAGTTTGTCCCGCACGCTGATGCCGAAACGTTTTCAGGAGGAGACCCAGCAGGCCGAACGCGAAGCCGCGGCGCGGGGCAACAATAACAAGAAGAGAAAACCGGAGCCGCCGCCCACCCCCGCCATTCAAGAGGTGCGCGTGCGTCCCGAGCCTACGCCTCTGGTCAACTACATCTACGTCTATCTGACATCTTTTTACAACGTGCTGTTGATGGCCAGCTTCGTCCCGTTCCTGGTCTATTTTCAATTGAGCTGGGGGGATCATATTCGCACCCGCGTGTTGTACCTGTTCGATGGAGCGGACCGTCATGTCGCCGGCCGCGCCCTGGCCAGCGTCGCGGAAATGGTGCGCGCCTACGTCGTCGGCAATTTTCTGCTCGGCGTGCTGCTGAGCGTCGCCAGCTCCATCCTGTTTGCCAGCGTGAAATTGCCCTATTGGCTGGTCGCCGGACCGTTGAGCGGATTCCTCAGCCTGATCCCCTACATCGGTTTGCCGCTGGCCTTGACACCTCCGCTGGTCGCCGCCCTGCCCATGCACACCGGCCCGGAGTTGTTCCTGTTTCTCTCCGTCAGCGTGGCGTTGCTGCATCTATTCGCGCTAAATCTGCTCTATCCGAAGTTCGTCGGCGCGCGTGTGCATCTTAACCCGCTGGTCGTTACGCTGGCGTTGATGTTCTGGGGAATGTTGTGGGGCGGAATCGGACTCGTGCTGGCGATCCCGCTCACCGCCGCGATCAAGGCCGTTTGTGATAATGTTGCAGGTTTACAGGCTTACGGAAAGTTGCTAGGTGACTAACTCATGTTCTTAAATTCCAAGTTGAACCGCCGCTCCTTTTTCGCCGCCGGTCTAGGCTCCGCCCTGGCCCTCCGCGGCGCGACCACGAAAGCGCCCAAAATCGACCGTACGCGCATCAGCGCCATTTCCGACGAAGTCGCGAAATCGCCCGCCGAGGCGATCGCTTTCGCCAAGAAATTCGGCATGCAATGGCTTTCCCTGCGCGCGGTGCCGGGCGGCAAGAAATCCTATCACACCATGGAACCGGACGAGCTTGCCGCCGTGCACGCGGAGTTCAAAGAAGCCGGCATCAAGATTTCCTTTCTCGATACTCCCCTTCTCAAATACGGATTGCCGGGAACTGAGCCCGTACACACCCACCCCGAAGCTCCAGACGCCCGCGCAACGCGTATCGCCCATGACCAGGCTCTCTATGATGGACGGATGGAGGATCTGCGCAAGGCCATCCGCGCCTGCCACGCTCTCGAAGTCACTTCCATGCGCACATTCTCCTTCGATCGCGTCGCCCAGCCGGAGACCGTGTTCCAGCGCGTGGCGGATCATATCGGCGAAATGGCCAAGGTCACCGAAAAAGAAGGAGTGCGGCTACTCATCGAGAATGAATATTCGCAGAACGTCGGCACCTGCGCCGAGACGGCGAAATTCATGAAGCTGCTGCCGGAAAAAGCGCTGGCCATCAATTGGGATTCCCTGAACGGCGCATTTTTAGGTGAACATCCTTATCCCGAAGGCTACGACCTGCTGCCGAAACATCGCATCCTGAACGTGCACCTCAAAGGCAAAAGTGTGCTCGATTATCCGGAACATCTGGACTGGGGCGCTATTTTCGTCCGCCTGCAACAGGACGGCTATACCGGCCGTCTGGAGCTGGAGACCCACGTGTCCGGCGAAGGTCAGGTTCCCGCGTCCCACGCCGCCATGCGGGAAATCATGCGCATCACCGAAACTCTGTGAGTAAGCAGTTCTGGATCTCTCTGCTCATCGGTCTGGCCGTGGTCGGCCTCGGCATCGCGTTCGTGTTGATCGGCACCAGCGGGAATCACCTGGAGTTGAAAGGCAGTATTTTAAAGGTTCGCGTGCTCCCGCTCTCGCCCACCGCCTCCCTGGTAGTCGTCGATTTTCGAGTGAACGATCCGTCCGACGTTCCGTTCGTGATGAAGGGAGCCAGCCTGACGCTCGACCCCGCCTCCGGCGAAACATTGGAAGGCATGACGGTGTCGAAATCGGATATCGAGAACGTCTTCAAGTACAATCCGATCCTCGGGCCGAAATTCAACGACGTGCTCGGAATCAAGGATCGCATCGCCCCCCATCAGCGCCTCGACCGTATGGTAGGCGCGCGCTTCGAAATCCCCGATTCCCAAGCCGAGGATCGCAAAGCAGTCCATCTTCACATCGAAGAGATCGACGGCGTGACCGCCGATTTCACCGAAAAGAAATAGCTACCGGATCGGACACCCCGGCGCCGATTCCGACAAATATTTTTCGTCCGCCGTAAAATCGTCGAACGTCTTCCCATACTCATTTGTCGCGACGAACCGCACTCGATCCGCATAAACCTCGACGCCTAGAAACTCGTAAGTCCGTACCGACATCACCGCGCACTGATCATTGTGCGGAAATGCCAGGTGCCTGCCCCCGCCGCCCGAAATCATTTGCATCATCCCATCCACCGGCTTCATCCGCGCATAAAAATGATTGTGCCCGGCCAGCACGAATTGCACATGATTGTCGTGCAGGTCCTTCTGAATCGCCTGCCGCATCTGGAGCGCCGGCCCATGCATTCCACCGACGGTGTAGAGCGGCTCATGCAGGAACACAAACTTCCACACCGCGTTCGATTTCGCCAGCTCCTCTTTCAGCCACTTCACCTGCGCATCGAACTTTTCCCCTTGCAATTCCGAGTTCAGCGCGAAAAAATCAGCCAGTTGCTTTCCGCCCACATTGAACGAATCCGGCGTCGAAATTTTGTAATATCCATCCGGCCCCAGCATCCCGAACCGCGCCTTATCGTCAATCTCCCCCTGCGCGTGATTCGTCTGCATATCGTGATTCCCCACCGACGCATGGAACACCACGCCGGCATCCTGAAACCGCTTGTAATACTTATCGAATTTCTTCGGAAACAGCTTCGGATCGCCCCCGTGCGTAATCTCCGTCGTCCCGTAAATGTTGTCGCCCAGCATCAACACCAGGTTGAACGGATTCTTCTCACGCCACGCCCACATCTGGTCGGCAACGCGTCCCTGCGCCGGTGAAGCGGACCCGGTATCGCCAATCGCAACGAATCGAAAAGGAGTCTGAGCCGCCGCCAAGGCGGTCAGGAAAAGGAACAACAATCGCACCGGCATGAAACCGATTCCAGTGTAACGTGTCGCCGCCTATCCCCAAAATCGGCGAACATAAAGGAGCCAACATTATGATGATCACAACGCACGTGTTAGACACGGCAACCGGTAAGCCCGCCGCGCTGATCCCGGTTGAGCTCGACGTCTTCGTCACCGGCCACGGTTGGCGCGACGCCGGCCGCGGCGTCACCAATCCGGATGGGCGAATCCTGGATTTCGGCGAAACGCCCGCGCCGGGAATTTATCGCCTGATGTTCGATGTCGGGGTTTACATTCCGGAGCCGTTTTTCCCCACCATCTCGATTACTTTCGAAGTTCGCGATCCAAATGAGCATTATCACGTGCCTTTGTTGCTAAGTCCTTTCGGCTATACCACTTATCGTGGTTCCTAGCGGCGGAATGTTATAGTCGTTTAAGGCTCGTTACGTGCGCAGAAATTGATACTTATGGCCATTTAAGGGTTGCCGGATAGGGTGGAATGTATTATTATTCAAATGAAGGAATAAATATTCATGACCGCCGCGATGCCCATGTCTGTCTCTTTCGCGAAGCATTTAAAGTCGGATCTGGATCTGACGCCGCAGTCTCTGCGGGCTGTGCTGGATCTGGCGCATGAAGTGAAGCGGACCCCGGCGCGATTTCATAAAGCGCTTGCTAACCGTTACTTGACGCTGCTGTTCGAAAAACCCTCCCTGCGCACGCGGCTCACCTTTGAGCTCGCCATCAAGCAACTGGGCGGTGACGCCGTGTCCTCGATCGGACCGATCGGCGATCGCGAGCCGGTTAAGGATGTCGCCCGCAACCTGGACCGCTGGACCCACGGAATCGTAGCGCGGGTTTTCTCCCATGCGACTATTGAGGAGCTGGCGAAGTGGTCGAAAGTGCCCGTAATCAACGCTTTGAGCGATCTGTATCATCCCTGCCAGGCACTGGCGGACGTGCAGACTTTGGAGGAGCGATTCGGCAAACTCGACGGATTAAAACTCGCTTTTGTCGGCGATGGAAATAACGTGGCGCATTCGTTGATGCTGACCGCGGGAAGGCTGGGAATGCATGTCGCGATCGCCGCGCCCCTGAATTATCAGCCAGATGCAAGCGTCGTGGCGGAGGCGTCGAAGTTCGCAAAGATCACGATTACGAGCGATCCTTCAGAAGCCGTCGAGGGCGCACACGCTGTGTATACAGACGTTTGGGCGAGCATGGGCCAGGAGAGCGAAGCGGCGGAGCGGGCGAGAATTTTCGCGCCCTATCAGGTGAATGAAGCGCTGTTTTCTCAGGCGCGTCCGGAAGCGATTTTCCTGCACTGCCTGCCAGCAAAACGTGGATTGGAAGTGACGGACGCTGTGATGGAATCGCCGCGCTCGGCTATTTTCGACGAAGCAGAGAATCGGCTGCATGCGCAGAAGGCTCTGTTAATGATGCTGTTAAAATTCTAAAAATGAGCAAACCTAAAAAAGTAGCGCTCGCCTATTCGGGCGGACTGGACACTTCTATCATCATTCCGTGGTTGAAAGAAAACTACGGCTGTGAAGTGGTCGCGGTGTGCGGCGATATCGGGCAGGGCGGCGATGAGTTGACTGGCCTCGAAGACAAGGCTCGCAAAACCGGCGCATCCGAAGTATACGTCGCCGATATGCGCGAGGAGTTTGTCGCCGATTATCTCTGGAAGATGGTACGCGCGGGAGGCGAGTATGAGCATAAGTACCTGCTGGGCACTTCGATCGCGAGGCCGCTGCTCGCCAAGCGTCAGGTAGAAGTCGCGCTGGCCACTGGCTGCGATGCGCTGGCGCATGGATGTACCGGCAAAGGGAATGATCAGGTGCGGTTCGAGCTGACCTATAAGGCGCTGGCGCCGCATTTGCCGGTGATTGCTCCCTGGCGCGAGTGGGACCTGATTTCGCGCGAGGATTGCATCGAATACGCGGCGAAGCACAACGTTCCGATCGCGCAAACGACGACGAAAATTTACAGTCGCGACCGCAACATCTGGCACATCTCGCACGAGGGCGGCGAACTGGAAGACCCTGCGAACGGTGCTCCGGATGGGATCTGGATGCTGACAAAGAGTCCGAAAGAGGCTCCCGATAAAGCGGTTGATGTGACGATCGGCTTTGAAAAAAGCATGCCGATTTCTGTGAATGGCAAGCGGGCGTTGTCGGCTGTGATGTTGCTCGAAGAGTTGAACGCGATCGGCGCGGCGGCGGGGATTGGGCGCATCGACCTGGTGGAAAATCGGTTCGTGGGCATGAAGTCGCGCGGGTGCTACGAGACGCCGGGCGGGACGCTGATCATGGTGGCGCATCATGAGCTGGAATCGCTGACGCTCGATAAGAGCATGGCGCATTACAAGGAAAAGTTGGCGCTGGATTACGCGGAGCTGGTCTATAACGGCCTGTGGTTCACGCCGTTGCGTGAATCGCTCGACGCATTTTTCGAAAAAGCGGCCGAGACGACCACCGGCGAAATCACGCTGCGGCTATATAAAGGCGGGATCGAGCCGGTGAGCCGCAAATCGCCCTATTCGCTCTATTCGCTGAATATCGCCAGCTTCACGATGGGGGCCGAGTATGACCAGCGCGATGCGCGAGGGTTCATTAATCTGATCGGGCTGCCAATTCAGGTGCGGGCGTCACTCAATAAAGCGGCCGCCGCGAAGAAAACCGTATGAAGCTGTGGGGAGGGCGTTTCGAGACGGGACCGTCAGAGGTCTTCGAGCGCTTTTCCGGCTCGCTCCATTTCGATAAGCGGCTGATCGACGCGGACATTCAAGGGTCCATTGCTTACGCAAGTGCGTTGGAGCGTGTGGGCATTTTGACCGCGAAGGAATGCAACGAATTAGCGACCGCGTTTAAGACGATTCAAAAAGACTCGCAGGACGCGGCGTTCTGGCAGGATGCGAATGACGAAGACGTGCACACGCTGGTCATTCGCAAATTGAAAGAGCGCGCTGGGGAGCTGGCCGACAAGATTCATACGGGACGCAGCCGCAATGACCAGGTGTCGCTCGATCTGCGGCTCTGGCTGCGCGATGAAATTGACGCGACATCGAAAGAGTTGCTGGGGCTGATGTCGGCGCTGCTCGATATGGCGAAGCGCGATCCGAACGCGATCGTGCCGGGCTACACGCACACCAGACGCGCGCAGCCGGTGCTGTGGCCCCATTATTTATTGGCGTATTTCGAGATGTTCGCTCGCGATCTGGAGCGATTTAAGGAAACTCGCGCCCGCGTGGACGTGATGCCCTTGGGCAGCGGAGCGATGGCGGGATCGGGATTTCCGTTCGACCGCGAAGCCATCGCGAAGGACCTGGGCTTCGCGTCGATCACCCGGAATTCGATGGATGTTTCGGGTGACCGCGACTTCGCGCTGGATTTTCTGCACGCCGCGAATCTGACTATGCTGCACCTGAGCCGTTTGGCCGAGGATTGGATTCTTTACTCCGGCGAAGAATACGGCTGGCTGGAGCTGGGCGACGGTGTGACCAGTGGATCCAGCATTATGCCGCAGAAGAAAAATCCCGATTCGCTGGAATTGATTCGCGGCAAATCGGGCGGCGTGTTCGGCGATTACGCGGCGCTGCTGTTGACGATGAAAGGTCTGCCGATGACCTACAACCGCGACATGCAGGAAGACAAGCCGCGCATTTTCGATGCGGCGGATCAGTTGCGCGGTTCGCTCGAAATGGCGCGAGTGGTGGTGGAGACCACGCGGCTGAAACCCGCGGCGCCGGCGGCGGCGGTGGAAGAAAGTTGGGCCGTAGCTACCGATCTGGCGGACGCGCTGGCCCGCAGCGGAGTGCCCTTTCATCAGGCGCACAAAATCGTGGGACGGCTGGTGCTCGAAAGCGTGCGCGATTCGAAAACGCCGGCGGACTGGACAGCGGTAAAATTGGCGGAATTCGATCCGGCGTTTACGGTGGATATGGCCCGCTATGTGAAGCCGGCCGAAGGAATCGAAACACGCGAGCTGCCGGGCGGCACGGGACCGAAAGCGGTGGCGAAGGCCCTGGCGGATGCAGTGGCCCGGCTGGCAGAAATGGGCAAATGAACAAGAGTTATCGCCAGGGGCAGATTCTGAAGTTGATCCGCTCCCACCATCCCCATACGCAGGAGGATTTGGCGAAGGCTCTGCGAACGATCGGCATTCCGGCGACGCAGGTGACGCTCTCACGCGACATTCGCGAGCTGGGCTTGGTGAAGACTCCGGATGGTTATGCGCAAGGATTACCGGAGGCTCTATCGAATGGTCCGGATGCGCTCACGCTGGCGCGCGAGTTCGTGCAGGACGTTCGCGTGGCGCAAAATCTGCTGGTGCTTCGGACGCGTCCGGGTCAGGCGAATGCGGTGGCCGTGGCGCTCGATAACGCGGATTGGCCGGAGATCACGGGCACCATCGCGGGGGACGATACGATCTTGGTGGTGGCTCCCGATGTGAAGACGGCGGAATCGCTCCGAGCGAAGTTTTTGCAGGGGTTGAAATAGGCGGACGCCGGCTGAAGCCGACGCTGCAAGCTGAAGCTCGCGCCACCTACAATTGAAGGTTGACAACATTTCTTGAAGACGCTGGGCGATGGTTTTTGAGATCGGGGATACGTACCACTGGCGGCGGAGTGGCGCGCTATTACCGATCTGACCTCCAAAAGAACATTCCGATTTCGACCGAAATTACCGGCTACGCGGTCAGCACGTTTTCCTATCTGCACGCTCTGACGGGCGATGCGGCTTATCGCGAGGCGGCGATGGAATCGGCGCGGTTCCTGGCCAACGATGCGTGGGATGCGTCCGCGCATACGTTTCCATTTGAGTTGGAATCGAAGCTCGCCTATTTTTTTGATGTGGGAATTATCGCGCGTGGGCTGCTCGCTGCCGGAGCGGAGGAATTTTGCGAGCGCGTGAAAGAGGCCGCGCTGTCGCTGGCATTCGATTTTATCGGCGATGGAGTGTTTCATCCGGTGGTGACGCTGCCGGATAAACAACCGCTGGAATATGAGGCGCGATGGTCGCGCAGTCCGGGATGCTATCAATTGAAATCGGCCAGTGCGTGGCTCGGAGTGGGCGATGAACACGCGGCGCGAATGTTCGATGCGGCACTCACACAGGCTCTGGCGACGCATGAGTCATTTTTGCCGGGCGATGCCGATCCGGAGCGAGTGATGGACCGGTTGCATCCTTATTTGTATTTTCTCGAAGCGCTGTTGCTGGTTGCCGATCGGGAGGAATGCGCGAGGGTGCTGGCGTCGGGAATCGAGCTGGTGGGCGGGCTGTTGCGGGAGATTGCGCCGCAGTTCGAACGGTCCGATGTATGCGCGCAGTTGCTGCGAGTGCGCCTGGCGGCGCATTATTTGGGCGCCGTTTCGCTGGATGCTGGAGCAGCAGAGGAAGAGGCAGGACGGGTTGCCGGATATCAGGCTCGGTCAGACGATGCGCGGATCGACGGAGGATTCTGGTTCGGGAAAAGGGGCGGGGGCGGGGAAATGCTGCCTTATGTGAATCCGGTCTCGACGGCGTTTTCGCTCCAGGCGCTGGCGTTATGGGAGCAGCATCGGGCCGGGAATTGGCGGTTCGACGTAGCGCAATTAATTTAGAAACGACGGGCCGCGCGGACGGATCTACACAAGCGAGGTGGTTATGGTCCAAGTTCAAGAAGGTCAATGCGGGTTATGCGCCCATTTCGGCGAGAACCACGCCGGCGAGCACGAGTATGTGCAAATTCGTAAGGAACACGAGGCGCCGGAGACGATGCTGGATGATTGCGGGCATCCGAAGCATGCCGCGCTGCACCTGAAAGTGACGCCGATTAGCGGCTGCGACGGCTTCGAAGTGGCGAAGCCCTAGCGATTAATAGACAGCGAGTCGTGCTTTCGTGGCCGCAACAAGCCTGCTGAAACGCAGGCTGCCGCCAAAATTGGCCGCCCCACACGGCCCTGAACTAGAGCTTGCGGCC
>Ga0116129_1000487_pt1 | contig 25685 bp, 21 predicted proteins | sample June2015DPH_17_2_FD_89732 | JGI IMG/M metagenome (GOLD analysis project Ga0116129, IMG submission 89732) | Peatland microbial communities from SPRUCE experiment site at the Marcell Experimental Forest, Minnesota, USA - June2015DPH_17_10 | ecosystem: Environmental > Terrestrial > Soil > Wetlands...
ATACCATGACTGGCACGAACCGCGAACTCTCTCGCGTGCGGTGTTCTTCTATTTCGATCCCGCTCGGCTGCCCGTGGGTACAGAATCGGACTCCTCGAGCTCTTCACTCGAGCCGCGGTTATTCTTCGAGGACGGTGCATTGGTCGAGACCGCATTGAAGCTTGCGGCATTGATCGAAAGCGGCGGCTCGGATCATCGGTACGCCGAAGCTCTGGGGGTCGTGTTGGTGCATGAGCTGACGCGAACGAATATCTCGCGAGACAGCGCGCTGTCCCCAATCAGCGGTGGACTCGCCGCATGGCAGCGCCGAAAAGCAATCGCCTATATCGAGGAGCGTCTTGCGGAGTCCATATCGCTCGCCGCGCTGGCTCAGCTCGTTGGTTTGAGCGCCTGTTATTTCTGCCGGGCTTTTCGTCAGTCCGTCGGTATGCCGCCCCAACGCTACCAGCTAACGCAGCGCGTCGAGCGCGCCAAGGCATTGCTGGCAAAGCACGCAGCCTCGGTGACGGATGTTGGCCTCAGCGTGGGATACAATGACGCGAGCGCATTTTGCACGGCATTTCGTCGGGTGACGGGACTCACCCCCAGCGCCTATCGCCGCGGCCTCGGCTGACGACGCGCGCAAAACGCCGTCGGCAGGCAATGGACGAGCGCGGCGCCGACTTTATCGTCGCGGTTCGGGAGTCCCGCCGAACCGTGCGTCGCGCGTCAATTCCGAACAGTCCGCGCCAAGCGCACGCAGCTCCCCTCGCCCGCAAAGCACTAAGATGTTGAGCAGCGATTGATGACCGTATTTCGGTTCCTTCTGCGCAACGGGAAATCTTTTGGACCAGTGCTATGGCGGATCTGACCCGCAGGTTCATGCTAAAGGCAACGGGAGCGATTGGCGCTTCCATGTTATCGGCTGGGGGGGCCGCTGCGGGAACCCGGGGATCGGAAGCCGCCTCTCCCGGCGGCGCACGCGTTGCTGCGGGCGCGTCGCCGTCAATCTACGTCTTCCTCAATCGCGAAGAAGCGGCGTTCATCGAGAGCGCCGTGGCGCGTCTCATCCCTGCGGATGCCAAATGGCCGGGAGCCCTTGAGGCGGGCGTTTCGAACTATATCGACAAGCAACTGGCGGGCGCCTGGGGTGCCGGCGAGCGACTGTATCGGAGCGGTCCGTGGCGGCCGGGCACCCCCAGTCAGGGCTACCAATTGCCCTTCACCCCTGCCGAACTCTTCCGCGCGGCACTGGGGGCGATCAACCGAGACCTCTCGCAGGCCGGGACACCCTTCGCCAGGATGAGCTCAGAGCAACAGGATGGCTATCTTCGGCGCCTCGAGAGCGGAGAGAAGAATCTCGGCGGCGTGCCCTCCGACGTTTTCTTCGAGCACCTGTGGCAGTGCACTGTCGAAGGCTTCTTCAGCGACCCCGTGTACGGCGGCAACCGCAGCATGGTGGCCTGGCGCATGGTCGGGTTTCCCGGCGCCTACGCTTCCTACTATGAGTTGGTCGATCAGCACGGTATTCATATCGACCGCGCGCCGACGAGCCTCGCCGAGGATGCCAACGGTCACATGATCATCAACCCGGGTATTCCGGCCAAATCGCCTTGAATCGGATGACAATCGCTATGGCAAAGCGTCTCAAGCCTGTCGATGTGGTGACAATCGGCGTCGGACTCACCGGCTCGCTGATGGCCCTCGAACTCGCAAGGGCCGGGTTGAAGGTGGTGGGCATCGAGCGCGGTGCGCCACGCTTCACGGTTCCCGACTTCCAGTCGCCGGCGATCCACGACGAGCTGCGCTTCTCGATTCGGAAGGCGATGATGCAAGACAACGTCAAAGAGGCCGTGACCTTCCGCAATGCACCCGATCAGTCCGCTTTGCCAATCCGGCGGTGGGAGAGCTTTCTGCCGGGAACGGGTCTCGGTGGCGCATTCGTCCACTGGAACGGGCAGAGTTTTCGATTTCAGGTCGCCGACTTCATCTACAAGACCCATATCGAGCAGCGTTACGGTAAGAAGATCCTCGATCCGGAGCTGACGATCCAGGACTGGGGCGTAACTTACGCCGAGCTCGAGCCTCACTATGATCGATTCGAATACCTCTGCGGGGTCAGTGGCAAGGCCGGCAACATCAAGGGAGCCATTCAACCCGGCGGCAATCCCTTCGAAGCGCCGCGTGCGCGCGGGTATCCGACACCGCCGATGAAGGAGCCCTATTTCGGCGCGCTGTTTCGCGAAGGAGCCGCAACGCTTGGATACCATCCTTATCCGCAACCTTCGGCGAATCTGAGTCAGCCTTATACGAATGCCGAGGGTCTCACGCTTCAGCAATGCGTCTTCTGCGGATTCTGCGAGCGCTACGCTTGTGAGCACTTCGCCAAAGCGAGCCCACAAACCGTCATTCTTCCAGTGCTCCTCAAAAATCCAAACTTCGAGCTCAGGACCAATTGCCAGGTTCTGCGCATCAATCTGGACAGCACGGGCAAGAAAGCCACGGGAATCACCTATAGCGATGCGGCAGGTGCCGAGGTCGAGCAGCCCGCAGATTTGGTCCTGATCACGGCCTTCCCACTCAACAATGTTCGCATGCTGTTGCTTTCCGGGATCGGCAAGCCCTACGACCCGAAAAGCGGCGAAGGAGTAGTCGGACGTAATTATTGTTATCAGACAACCGGCGGTGCGACGGTCTTCTTGGATGAGAGCATCAACGTCAATCCGTTCATGGCATCGGGTGCAAACGGCACGATGATCGACGATTTCGGCGGGGATAACTTCGACCACGGCCCGCTCGGATTCATCGGCGGCCAGTATGTCGGGGCGATCATGACCAATGGCCGCCCGATCGAGTTTCACCCGACGCCGCCGGGAACTCCGAAATGGGGACTCGGCTGGAAGGAGGCAGTCGCTCGGCATTACAACCACACGGTGCTGCTCCAACAGCACGGCACATCAACCGCCAGCCGGCTGAACTATCTGGATCTCGATCCCACCTACAGGGACGCATGGGGCCTGCCGCTACTGCGCATGACGTTTGATTTTCCCGAGAACGACATTCGCATGTCGCAGTACGTCGCCGACAAGGTGGTCGAGATCGGCCATGCGATGGGAGCAAAGACTGTGATCCGCGGCGGCACCAAGCGTCCCTATACGACGACGGTGTATCAAAGTACACACAATGCGGGCGGCGCGATCATGGGTGATGATCCCAAAACGAGCGTCGTCAACCGCTATCTGCAATGCTGGGACGTGCCCAATGTCTTCAGTATCGGAGCCTCGGCGTTTCCTCAGAACGGAACCTACAACTACAGCATGACGATCGGTGCGCTCACGTATTGGGCGTTGGACGCAATCAAGAATAAATACTTGAAGGCCCCCGGCCCGCTGGTGCATGCATGAGCAGAGAGCTCACTCGCACCCTCGCCGCCGCCATTGCGAGCGTGGGCGTCGTGGGAGCTATGCATGCCCACGCGCAGTCTCCCAGCCGCCCACCCGACGCCGGCAGAGGAGCCGTGATCGCCGCGCAGGGCGTGGCACCGCGCGTGCCGGCTTGCGCCCAATGCCACGCCTTCGACGGCGCTTCCGAGGGCAGCGGAGCGTTTCCACGCATCGCCGGCCAGTCGACCTACTATCTCGGCAAACAGATGCGAGACTTCGCCTCGGGTGTCAGGACCGATGCCGTCATGACGCCGATTGGCAAAGCCCTGTCGACCGAGGAAGTTGCCGACGTCGCCGCCTATTACGCGACCGTCGCCAGCCCCTTTCTGCCCCTGAAGAGCGGCGATCCGACGCTTGTCAAACGGGGCGAGCAACTTGCCCAGATCGGGGATGAGTCGAAGCATCTCCAGTCCTGCGACGACTGTCACGGACCCGGAGGCGCAGGCGAGCCACCGGCGATCCCGTACCTCGCCGGTCAATACGCACACTACATCGCCTTTCAGTTGCAGATGTGGCAGCGCGGATTCCGCAAGAGCAGTCCCGATGCCATGGAGTACATCGCCAAGCGTCTCGACGATCGGGATGTAGCGGCCGTGGCCGCTTATTTCCAGCAGGCCCGTACCGCAACTCCACCCGCACAGCCAAAGGAGTGAACGAAAATGGCATCGGACGATCCGTACGAATCCCGCCCGGTGGATGGCAGTGAGGCCGCTGTCGCAGCGCATGCTGCGAGGCGGGCGCTCAGCAGCGGACCATTGGGCGCATACCTCGTCGCCGGGATCGCCGTTGGGCTGCTATTCATCGGCTGGCTGGCCTTTTATTTCCTGCTATTCATGCCCCGAGGCTCAATTGGCTGAGTCAACCTCAAATCCGCTGCGTCCGCCGCTCCCGGACGGCATCGTTCCGGAGGACGTCGTCGTTCGCACCGAGAAGCGGTGGCTGATGATCATGTTGGGCATGCTCACCGTCATGATGGTGGTGATCGTCGCGAGCGCCCTGATGGGGGCGCTGCATCCAGCCAGCAACGTGGAAGTCATCGATCCGACGACGCTGCATCTACAAGGCGAATTCGTCGAGAGCAATCTCGGCACCGCCGTGGAACCCGACGGCTCGGTCACGGTGCGCATCATCGCCGAGCAGTATGAATTCATTCCCCGCTGCGTTCAGGTACCGGTGGCGACCGCCGTGAAATTTCGCATCACCAGTGCCGATGTCGTGCACGGCTTTCTCCTCCCAGACACGAATGTGAACACCATGGTGGTTCCGGGATTCGTCGCGGAAGTGCGCACCCGTTTCGAGAAGGTCGGAGACTACGTGATGCCGTGCCATGAGTTCTGCGGTCTCGGCCACCACGCAATGTGGGCACATGTGCGAGTGGTGCCGCGCGAGCAAGTTGGGAAACCGCTCGACAGGGTGACTTGTGCACCGCAGTAGCCGGCTGGCAATTTTCCACTACTGGGTGGCCTTTGCGACGTTCCTGCCCGCCGTGCTGCTCGGGGCTTGGCAGATGCTCATGCGCAGCCCGCTGCCGGCGCCGCTGGATGACACCGCCGCCTACTACGCGTCCGTCACCCTGCATGGCACGGCCATGGCTTACGTCGTGACGACATTCTTTATCATGGGTTTTGGCTATGCCGTGACTGCCACGAGTCTCGGCCGTCCAATTCGCGGAATGGCAGCCGCGTGGATTGGATTCGCCGTTTGTCTGGTTGGCACGGTCATGGCGGTCGTCCCGATTCTTGCGGGACGGGCCTCGGTGCTCTACACGTTTTACCCGCCGCTCCTGGGGAGCGGTTGGTTCTACGGCGGCGCGTTCCTGCTGATCGGCGGCTCCATGGTCTGGGTCGCGCTGATGATTCTCAATATGGCCGCCTGGAAGCGGGACAATCCCGGCGTGCCGGTGCCGCTGCCGATGTTCGCCATCACGGCCACCGCGATCCTATGGGCGTGGGCCGCGGCGGGCGTGCTCCTCGAACTGGTCTGTATCTTGCTGCCGCGCGCCTTCGGCTGGAGTGATCTCATCGACGCCGCTCTGGGCCGCACGCTGTTTTCCGTGACCTTGCATGCCATCGTCTATTTCTGGCTGATGCCTGCCTATATCGCTTACTACACGCTGGTACCGCGGGCCGCCGGCGGGCGGCTCTACAGCGACACGATGGGACGGCTCACGTTCATCATGTTCCTGGTCTTCTCGCTTCCGGTGGGACTGCACCATCTGTTCATGGACCCGGAGCACGGTTCCGGTTTCAAGTTTCTGCAATCCGCGCTGACCTTTGGGGTCGTGTTACCCACACTCCTCACCGTCTTCTCGATCTCCGCCAGTTTGGAAATCGCCGGACGCGTTCGGGGTGGGCGTGGGCTTTTGGGTTGGATCCCCGCCCTACCCTGGGAGGAACCGATGGTGCTCGCGGTCGGTTTGTCGCTGGTGATGCTCGGCCTGGGCGGATTTGGCGGGCTCATCAACATGAGCTTCGCCATGAACTCGATGATCCACAACACCTCCTGGGTGACCGCGCACTTTCACCTGATTTTCGGCGGAGCGGTCGTGATCATGTACTTCGCCATCGCCTACGAAATGTGGCCGCGGATCACGGGGAAGCCCCTGCACTCGAGGCGGCTGGCGCGCGCGCAACTCTGGTTGTGGTTCTGGGGGATGCTGATCACCACCATTCCCTGGCATATCACCGGCCTGATGGGACAGCCACGGCGGGTCGCGGCGTTCGATTATTCCGATCCTCTGATGGCGCGCATGGGTCCGCTGGTCATTATCTCGGTGATTGGCGGCTTGCTGCTGCTGTTGTCGGCAATCCTGTTGATCATCATCTTGGCCCGCTCACATTTTGGCCCGGTAGAGCGCTCCGAGCCGTTCGGCTACGCGATCGCCGTGAACCCACCCGTGCGAGTACCGGCGGCCCTGAATGGGTTCGGACTGTGGACGGCAATCGTCTCGGTGCTCATGATCCTCGCCTACGGTTACCCGATAGGACAGTTCTTCTTTCTCAAGCAGCATTCGGTTCCGGCCATCACGAGCCTGCCCGAATCCGGCAGACGACCGTAATGGCGAGTGATCCAAATCGCCTCAATCTCGACAATGTCTGGTCCCGCATCGGCTGGGGGACGATGGCCGGTCTGTTCATCGTTTTCTTCCTGATCGGATTCTTCGTACTAGGGCGAGTTCAGCAAAACGGTCCCTTGCTCGGCAGTTGGGCTGCCTTCTGTCGCGCTGTTGGCCTTACCGCCAACAGCGAGCCGGCGAGCGAGCCACAACCCCCGCGGCGAACTCCGACGCGAATCGCGTGGACCCCACAGATTCTCGCGCGCGTCGCATCCGGCAACGAGAAGCACGGCGCAATCGTCGCGCTCACCTGCGCCGGCTGCCATGGTCAGCACGGTGTCAGCTCCATCGCCCTCTTTCCGACGCTGGCCGGCATGAATCCCGAGGTAATCTACAAGCAACTCGACGATTTCCGTTCGAACAAGCGGCTTTGGGGCGGCATGAACGCCATCGCCTCCGTGTTGAGCGAGCAGGACTCCGCCGACGTGGCCGCGCATTTCGCCCATCAACCGGGTGGCCTGCTGCCCGTCGCGGGTGAAGGCGTTCCAGAGAGCGGCCGCAGTCTGCGGCAGCATGAGCCGGGTGTCCACCTGGTCTTTGCCGGCGATCCGGCGCGCGAGATACCGCCCTGCGCAGCGTGTCATGGCCCAGACGCGCAGAAGCTTGGGGCGCCGCCGCTGCGGGGCCAGCATCCCGAGTACATCGAAGGTCAGCTCGCGGCCTTTGCTCAAGGTATGCGGCAGAATGACATCAACGAGCAGATGCGTGTGATTGCGCACGAGCTGACACCCGACGAAATGCACGCGCTCGCTCTCTATTACGGCAAGGCGGTGTCTCACGATTGATGGCGTGGAGGCGGCGTTTTGGGCTCCGTCGAATGCAACAGCTGTTGCGTTTCGGCAAGGCTCTCGAGCACTCTGCGACGGTTCGGCGTAGGGCAAGGTTTAGAGCACATAAATGGCCGCAAGCCAGCGCAAGCTACAAACGGCGGTCGAACTTAGCCTACGACGGCACACACGGGTTGTCTCGCGAGTTGACGCCCGACGAGATACACATGCTCGCGGCTCTTTAGGGAGGACACCGTTATGCGCAGCATGATATTCGGCACCGCCCTCGGACTCGCTGTCGTTTCCGCCGGCACGGCCACGGCGCAGCTTGCCGAAAAGCAGGTCATTACCCTGGCGGCTGCCCGCAAAATGGTGGCAGCCGCCGAGGCGGAGGCGCAACGCAACCATTGGGCAGGGGTCATTGCCGTCGTCGATGACGGTGGCTGGCCGATCCTGATCGAGCGAATGGATCATGCCGCACTACTCGCTGGAGTTGAGCTTGCCCCCGGAAAAGCCCGCACGGCGGCTTTGTTCAAGAAGCCGAGCCAAGATCTCGAGGACGCCATCAACGGCGGTCGGGTGGCGGCCGTCACTGCACGAGGCTTCATCGAAATGCAGGGCGCACTTCCGGTCGTCGTGAACGGTGAGGTGATCGGGGCGATCGGCGTCAGTGCAGATACCAAGGAGCATGATGCCCAAATTGCACGGGCGGGCCTCGCCGCACTTGACACGACGACGAACAAGAAATGAGCTGCGAAGCTCTTGGAGGATCTTCGATCTCGCGCCTGACCTTTGGGGCCACCCTGCGTCAGGCGATCTTCCGGTCCTCCGCCGAACTTGTCTGACCCATGCGGGCAAGCGCCTGTGCAACGCCTGCACCGTAGGCGGGATCGGCTTTCGTGCAATTGGCGATGTGGCGCTCTTGAATGGGTCTTGCAGCCGGCGCGATCTGGCGGGCCGTATTGTCGAACAGCGCCTGGCGCTGAGCGGTGTCCATCTTCCGAAACAGATCCCCCGGCTGCTGATAGTGGTCCTCGTCAACGCGATGGTCCCAGTGCGCCGCCGCGCCCTCGATCGCAAGCGGCGGCTCGTTGAGCTGCGGCTCGTCGGTCCACTCGCCGCGGCTGTTGGGGAAGTAGCTCGCCGTTCTTCCGATATTGCCGTCGGTGCGCATCGCACCGTCGCGATGATAGCTGTGGAACGGGCACTTCGGCGCGTTGACCGGAATGTGATTGAAGTTGACCCCAAGACGATAACGCTGGGCGTCGCCATAGGAAAAAAGCCGCGCCTGCAGCACCTTGTCCGGCGAGAAGCTTATGCCTGGAACGATATTGGCCGGCGAAAATGCGGCTTGCTCGACCTCCGAGAAAAAGTTCTCCGGATTGCGATTGAGCTCGAAGAAGCCGACCTCGAGCAACGGAAACGCCGCTTTGGGCCAGACTTTGGTCAGATCAAACGGATTAAATGGGAAGGCCTTGGCTTGGGCATCGCTCATAACCTGAATATACAGGGTCCATCGCGGATAACGGCCCGCCTCGATGCTCTCAAAGAGATCGCGTTGATTGCTCTCACGATCCTTGCCGACCAGGTCTTGCGCCTCTGCATCCGTCAGGTTCTCGATACCCTGTTGTGTCCGAAAGTGGAACTTGACCCAGGTGCGCTCGTCACTGGCGTTGATGAAGCTATAAGTGTGGCTGCCGAAGCCATGCATGTGGCGAAAGCTGCGTGGAATGCCGCGGTCGCTCATTATAATCGTGACCTGGTGCAGCGCCTCGGGCAACAGAGTCCAGAAGTCCCAATTGTTATCGGCGCTGCGCATACCGGTTCGCGGATCGCGTTTGATGGCGTGGTTCAAGTCGGGAAAGCGCAGCGGGTCGCGAAAAAAGAATACCGGCGTATTGTTGCCCACCACGTCCCAGTTGCCCTCCTCCGTATAAAATTTCAAGGCAAACCCTCGGATGTCGCGCTCGGCATCCGCCGCGCCGCGCTCGCCGGCGACGGTCGAGAAACGTGCGAACATGGGGGTCTGCTTGCCGACATCCGCAAAGATCTTGGCTTTGGTATAGCGGCGGATATCATGCGTGACCGTGAAGGTCCCATGGGCCCCCGCCCCCTTGGCGTGCATGCGCCGCTCGGGGATCACTTCGCGATCGAAGTGAGCGAGCTTCTCGATGAGCCAGATGTCCTGCAACAGTGCCGGGCCGCGAGGGCCCGCAGTCTGGATATTGAGATTGTCGCTGACCGGTGCGCCCGTTGCATGAGTCAGGTATGGCACGGTGGGATTCTGTTTCATCGATATAGCTCCTGGAAGATTGGGACTGTCGTCACGACGGCCAGGCCGATCCCCGGATCACGCTGCAGAAATTTCCCCGCGTGAAGGTCGGATCCTTGTCCGCAAGAACGTCGGCCTTGACGTTACCGAACGTCGTTTCCGGCTTGTGTTTGATGCCGTCATAAAACGCCTGAATGATGGCTTCCTTGAAGTGATTACCGCGCGGATGCGCCTCGATCACTGCATTTCGCTCGGCGTCGTTGTACTCAGGATAGCTCAGGCCCAGTACATCCATCTCGACACCGGCTGTAACCAACGCGACCACCGGGTGCATGTGCCGCGGGACGCCGGGGGTTGTATGCAACGCGATCGCAGTCCAGACCGTATCGACGTCCGACGGAGTAACGCCGTGACTGCGCAGGAACTCCCGGGCTGCGTTCGCGCCGTCCACTTCGAAGCGCTCCTGGGGGCTGCTGTACTTTGGGGTAAGACCCATATCGTGAAACATCGCTCCGGTATATAAAAGTTCCGGATCGAAGACCAATCCGAGGTGCTTGCCGGCTAATGAGCCGAAATAATAAACCCGGCTCGAGTGATGGAAAAGCAAAGGCGATTCCGTGTCGCGAACCAGCTCGGTGACCTCGCGGGCAAGCTTGCTGTCGGGAATGCGCACCCCTTGTACAGTCAACGTCATAAGAGTCTCCTGCCTGGTGGGCTCAGAGAGTAAGGTGCGAACGACGGGACGCGCTATCGTGCAGTTGCGTCGAATTTATCGAAATTGCGGCCGGTTGCCTCACTCCGTGCCAACCGGCGTTTGGAAATATTTTGAGTGTCACGTCCTTGTTTCCTGCCTCGCGCAGCATCGCCCGCATGTTTCTCTCTGCAATGAGGGCATCCGTGGAGGTGTCCAGCTGTCCCCACAACCCGAGAACCGGGCAGCTGACCCCTTTTAGGGCAGGCAGTGGGCTGAACGAGAGCAGATGCGCCCAATGCCAGCGCATCTGTTCGAGCGACGTGAACTCGGCGCTCGACCAAGATGCCCAGGGCTTCTTGTCTTTGCGAGCTTCATCTCGCGCCTCGATGAATCGATCGTAGCCTTCGCCCGTGCGTGCCACCCCCAGCCAAAGCTTGGTATACGCCAGGGCTTCGTCTACTTGACTCTGAGGGACACCAGACTCTCGCTGTTTCGCTCCCGCTTGGTAGTACACCGTTTGCCACAGTGCACCCGTGAAGCCAGAGGAATTAATGGCGAAAGCGATGTCCTTGTTTTGCGAAGCCACATAGGTCGCGAGCATGCCCCCCTCGCTCGATCCCCACAACCCGATTTGTCTCGGATCGATGTCATTTCGGCCGCGAAGGAAACGAAGCGCCGCGCGCGCATCGTCCGCTAGTCCGTCCGGGTAGAACCATGTAGGTGACTGCGCTAGAGCAGCCGGGTGGGACGCGTCCACGTGCGTTCCAGAGGAATCGCCGGTTCCACGCTTGTCGTATATCAGAACGGCAAGCCCAAGCGACGTGAAGAAGTGTGGGTAAGGGCCGAAAGAGGATCGAGTCAGCGGTCCTGAACCGTGCAGCAGGATGATCGCTGGGTGTGGTCCTTTCGTCGCAGGGACTAACAGGGTCCCGGCGAGCTTGACTGTGCCGTCCGCGAAGGTGACCTGTTGCTCCTGGACGGGAACTTTCTCGGCGAAAGCTACCGCGCCGTCGGGGGGACTCAGCGATACGCCGGCCACGTTGCCATTGACGTCCGTGGTGAATCGAAGTTTCAGTTCCGGTGGTGCCGGCACGTTGAATCCTGGCCCCATCTCGAACTCGGTTTCAGACACCGGAAACAAGCGACGCACAGTCCCGGATTGATAGTCCGACATCAAAATCCAACTCTCACCCGCATCGGGTGTAAACCGGTCAATGCCGATCATGTGGTCTGAAGAGATTCGATACAGGCCGTAGTACGAATCCCGATGGTCGGGTCGGTTGGTTGGCGTTCCAGAGACCTCTCCAAGCTCGCGCTCGTCTGCATATGTGGGGGCGGGAGACGCCAAACCAAAAGCGAGCAACTGGATCAATAGCAGTCCAAGCCAATTGCGCCATTTGGCGAGGCCAGCGCGGGATGCCTTGAGATTCATCTAACTCACCCGTTTGTGTGGTTGCCGACTCAAGTTGGATGCGAGGACACTTGAAAGCGTTTATCCAACCGCTGTGCGATCACTTGGAGGTCACCCGCTGCGCGGCGATGCACTCAAGGCTGCAACTTTTCCGGCGGTCCGGTGTTTTGTCATCCGGAACCACGGCTATGGAGACTTCAGAAAAATGATGACGAACATGGGTGCTCTGGTATTGACTGCGATGTTGATAGGCCCGCCGGATTTTAGCGTGGCGCAGGTGGCCGTTCCTCCGGCGACCGCGGCATCCACTACCGCGCATGCCGATCCAGTCGACAACTACATCGCGGCCAAAATGGCGGAGAAATCCATACCCGGCTTGGCCTTGGCCGTGATTCGCGATGGCCGTGTGATCAAGGAGAAGGCCTACGGCTACGCAAGCCTGGAACTGAAGGTTCCAGTGACGCTGGACACGTCCTTTTCACTCGCCTCGACGACCAAGATCGTCACAGCAGCGGCGATTATGCAGATGGTCGAACAGGGCAAGATCACTCTGGACGAGCCGGTCCGCCGGATCGTCCCGGGCCTACCCGCGACCTGGTCAAAGGTGACGGTACGGCACTGCCTGTCCCACACGACGGGCCTGCCCTATGCGACCGAGGACGAGATCAACGCCACCGTCATCGAGGGCGACCGAGACAAGCTGATCACCAAGCTCGCGCACAAGCCCGTCGCCGAGCCCGGAACGAAAATCGACTACAACACGACCGACTTTGTGCTCCTAACCATGGTGATCGAGAAGGTCTCAGGGCTCACTTATACGGACTACGTCAAGCGCTTCGTGCTCGATCCTGCCGGCCTCAAGACGGCCCGGTTCGGCGACAGCTGGTCGATCATCCCCGGGCAGGCTGAACTTTACACAAATCTCGACATTACATCCGACCACAAATGGCTTCTGTTGCGCGACGGCAAGCCCGTCTATCTGAAGACCGGAATCCTGCGCTACGGCCACAAGATCTGGCCCGACTACATGCTATCTGCAGCGGGCCTAAACGGAAGTATCCGCGACTTGGTCGCCTGGGAGGCGGCGCTCGACTCAGGCAAGTTGATCAAGGCCGAGAGCCTCGCGGAGATGGAACGTCCCTATAAGATGGCGGACGGCAAGGACGACTTTTTCGGGCTTGGTTTCACCACCTATCCGGTCGCCGGACCGGGATCGGTTTCCTACGGCGGTGGCGCAGCGGTCTGGCGTGTCAAGGTCCCGAGCCAGCTCTTGACGGTGATCGTGCTGACCAATCTTCAGGGAGCCCTGCCAGAATCCTTCATCAAAGACATCGTCGGGCTATATAGTTCTAAGTCTCAATGATCAGGTGATCAGGTCTAAGGCGAACGGCACCGATTTATGAATAGACGATACGTAACCGTCGATGTCTTCACGGAACGACCATTCGGCGGCAACCCACTGGCGGTAGTTCTGGATGCAGAAGGCCTTACGCCAGCCCAAATGCAGTCTATCGCCACTGAATTCAATTATTCCGAGACCACCTTCGTGCTTCCCGCGCGCGAGCTCGATCACACTGCCCACGTTCGCATCTTTACACCGAAGATCGAGGTTCCATTCGCGGGGCATCCCAATGTCGGGACTGCAGTCGTTCTTGCCCGAGAATGGGAGGCCAATGGTCGTGCGCCTGTCGATCGATTCGTGTTCGAAGAAGCCGCCGGGCTAGTATCGATGCGACTCCTGCGCGACGGCGGCGTCGTTGTAGGGGCGGAACTCACGGCGCCGGAGCGATTGTCGATCGGGTCGTCGGTATCCGTAAACGATGCGGCGGCCTGTCTAAGCCTCGCTTCGAGCGACATCACCGCTGCCGTGCACCCTCCGCAAGTGCTTTCCGTCGGGTTACCCTTCCTGGTCGTCGAAGTAACCTCTCGCGAGGCGTTGCGGCGATCCAAACCGGACTTGTCGGCTCACGAACGAGTCCTTCCTCCAATCGGTACGGACGCCATTCATGCATACGTTCGAGGACCCGGACTCGGAGAGCTGCACGCTCGTAATTTTGCGCCGCTCGACGCCACCATCGAGGATCCGGCTACCGGCAGCGCCACCGCGGCTATGATCGCACTCCTCGCCTCGTTGCAGCCCGAGCGCGACATGGAATTTTCGTGGCGGGTCAAACAAGGAGTGGATATGGGTCGTTCGAGCCTTTTGCTGGGACGAACAGAAAAACGCGACGGCATCGTTACCGCGGTTCATGTAGCCGGGCACGCCGTGCCAATTATGCGCGGCGAACTCCAGGTCTCACCTTAGACTCTATGTTGGCGGGCGTAGTCGTCCCCAATCCTACCGCTCGTGGACCTTGGCGAGAAACTCGATGACGGCGTGCCACGCGTCATAGGACCCCTCGCAATTCGCAACCGGCAGCCCGCCGGTCGCCTCAAAATCCTTGGCGACGGGATGATAGACGAAGGGCGAAAACGGACCGCCGCTTCCGACGCGCGACACCAGGTGACCCGCGCCCGGATAGATGTGGACTTCCGCCAGACTGGCCTTGCCGTGGGCTGCAAGCCGCCGGCCGATCTGCTCCGCGCCGATGAACGATGGCCACATCTCATCGGCACCCGCCCCGATCGCGAGCACGGGGCCCTGCATCCGCTCGAATGGAATGCCGAGCGTCGCCGCAATGTGCGGGTCGCTCCAAGTCTTTAGATAATAAGGTGTTGCGACGAATCCTGGCGGCGTGGAAGCATGCACCGATTCGTCGGCATTATTCGAATCGGTCTCGCCTTGATCCCACGGCAGGGGCTTGCCCTGATAGGTCCAAGCCGCGCCGGCGTTATGCACGCTCGCATCGATCGCACCGTTGCTCAGGTGAGAAGGAACATAGACAATCGCGGCGGCGAAATCCTGCGGGAAATAGCTGGCCGCCAGCCCCGCCGCTTCCGAACCCCGGGACGTGCCCATCACCGCCACGCGATGAGCGCCGGTACGCTGCTCCAGCCAGCGTGCGCCTGACCGAAAGCTCTCGAGAGGAATGCTCCGCAACGTCGGTGGCAAATCCTTATAGGCGAAAATTCCCTGCGCGAGGGCCGGATGGCCCTCGCTTGCGAGCAGAGCGGCCTGAGCGTCGGGCAGTCCGCCGCCCGAGCCCGCGAGCACCAGGACGGGTACGCCCGGTGCCACTCCGGCAGCCGGCGGAAAGAATCGGCCACGCACATCGGGCGCGGTCACTTCCTCCGGCTTGATGCCCGCGGCATAGGTACGCGTGGCCGTTGCGTGGGCCACCGCTTTGCCGTCAACGCTGGCCGTCAGCTCGACCGTGTAGAGCGCGCTGACGTCGAGGTGCGGTGCGGTTCCAAGCTCGGGGTGCTTCGGCAACTCGGCCAGGTACGCACTCAGCCGCTGCGGCTCCACCGGCAATGCAGAGCACCAGAGACCGTGCGGACTCACACCTTCGTAGCTGCCGCCGAGCGATGGCGCGACATCGGCATCGATGCGTCCCAGGGCGTCTGCCGAATAATAACCGATCGCAGTCCACCGGCGGCCCTGATCATCCGGTCGCGTGGCGCTCACTTCGACGCGCGTGCCCGGCACGAGGTCTCGCACGACGACGTGAAATGGTGCGTCGATCAGGCCGGCGGCAGGCGTTACCTGCAGCTCGGGTTGCTCCGGGCCCGCGATGGCGATTGAACCGACGAGCACACAAGCGCCCCATAGCCTCTTAAAAATGGTAGTTGATCTCCGTTCCGAAGGTGCGCGGTTGATTGGTGGAGACGCGGTACAGCTGCGGGACGTTGAACTGGAATTGGGTGTTGTTGGTTGCGAGTTCCGCGATCTTGTTGGTCAAGTTGTCGACGAATAGCGTCGCCGTCCACCTATTGGTACCGAGACCCACGCGCGCGCTCGTAATGCTGTAAGACGGTAGCGCAATCCCGAACGCGTAGGCTTGATCGTAAGCCTGGCCCACGAAGATATCCGACACGCGCGCCGTCAACTGATAGTCGCTCAGCACATTCGTCGAGTAGATCAACGAGAGGCTTGCGGCGTCCTTGGGCACGTTGAGAATCGGAATGCTGCTGCAGGCGTTTGCGCTCGGGCATCCCGGTATGCCCCCCGCCACGGGATTGGTCAGCACCGCGGCGACGAACTCTGAGGTCGGATGATTGATCTTGGCATCCGTGTAGCTCGCGCTCGCCGCCACGGACCATTCGGTTGATAACTTGGCATTGATCTCGATTTCCGGCCCGAACGTGCGGCCGTCGCCCGCGTTGGCCTCGTAGGTGTATCCGCAGGGCAGCGCGACGGTCTCCTGCACATTGCTCCATTTGATGTAATAGAAGTCGCTGTTGATCGTCAGCCAGTTGTCGAACAACTTTGCCTTCTCGCCGATCTCATAGTCCCACACCGTGTCCGGGCTGTAGGGCGGGGTCTGTCCGCCTCCGCAGAAGCTCGGATAATTCGGCCCAGCCGGTCCACCCGGCCGATATCCCTTGGCGGCCGAGATGTACGCCGTGAGATTCTCATTCGCCGCGTATGAAAGGTCGAACCGCGGGTTGTACCCATTGTCGGAAATCTTGTATGTCGGTATGGCTCCGACGGTCGGAGAGGAGAAATATCCGGTATCCCAGTTATCCGAGGCGCTCTCGTATCGATACCACCGCAGTCCGGCCTCGAATTTCCAACGGTCCGTGATCTTGTACGAAGCATTCCCAAACAGGGCGTACTGCCGCACTTGATAGTGGAGGTCGCCCCAGTAGATGATGCCGTCCGGTTGGAGCGCGCGAAGCGCGGGCGCGTCGCTGCTCCCGAATTCGTTCCAATCGGAGCTGTCGTCGCTGTAGAAGGCGCCTCCGACCCAGCGCAGCCGGCCTTCGTCCTTCGAGGTCAACCGCAGTTCCTCGCTGAATTGCCGGGTGATGTCGGTCTCGGAGTAAGGCGCCGGAAAATAAGGATATATACCGGAGAACCAGCTGATCGATTCGGATGCGTCCTGGGTCTGGTCCTCATGACGCTGAAAATACCCTGAGGTGCTCGTGAGATCGGCGAATCCGAGATTCAGGGACGCGGTCACGCTGTAGAGGTGCACCCAGTCACGAATCGGCTCGTCGATATTGTAGGGTGCGTATTGCCCCACGTGAGAGGGACCGGGTGGGTCGTCGAATTCATCGTACCCGCCCATGTACATGTGCTGATACAGCACGCGGGCAGTGATCGAAAAGTCATCGTTTGGCTTGAATAGGATGCTGCCGCGAATCCCATCCAGGCTCTCGGTGTTGACGTTGGGCACCACGGTCTGCACGGGCGCCGAGAGAACGTTGCCGCGCCCGTAGGCCGGAAGGGCAGAGTTAGGCACGTCCGCGGGGAACGGGTGGAGGACCACCCGATCGATCCAGCCACTTCGATACTTGTCTGTCGCAACGAAGCGCACCGCAAGCGTGTCGCCGATCGGCACATTGAGCATCAGGCTGCCGCCGCCGTTGCCGCTGCCACCCTCCGTGTCCGAGAGCGTTCCCTGGACGGACCCCTCGAACGAATCGAGCTTCGGCGCGCTGGTCAGCACCCTCACGGTACCGCCCATCGACCCGGACCCATAGAGGGTGCCCTGCGGTCCGCGCAGCAGCTCGATGCGATCGATATCGTAAAGATCTGGATCGATCACGACCTTGCCGGTCTGCGACACGGACGACGGCGTGAGCGGGATGTCATCGAGATAAAATCCGACGGTCGGTGCCGAACCGCCGCTCGAGGCGAGACCTCGCGCCTCGTATTCGGTCTGGCCGGGCCCCGCGCTGCGCATGGATAACCCCGGGATGTCGTGAGACAGTTCCTCGATGCTCGTGATACCTGCCGCATCGAGTTGCTCACCGGTAATTGCAGAAATGCTGATTGGCGTATTCTGCACGGTCGAGTTGAACCGTTGCGCGGTAACGACGACTTCCTGCAGCGCGTTGTCCTCAGTGTCGGTCGCGAGCACATTTGGTGCAGCGCCGAACAAAATGCCGGCGCATACCAAGGCATGGCCGATCTTGATTGACGGCATCGTATGGTCTCCCCTTCATCCCGGAACTCAGGGCGCCAAACTAGCAACGCAGCTATCCTACGCCAAATAACCGTTCGCTATATCGTTAGTCGAATCACCACACCGCTGCCATCGACGTGCCCGTCTCCGCGTAGTCGGGGATGTGGCTATGATCCAGGCGCAACGCCAGCCGGTCGATGATGGCTCCTTCCTTGATGACGGTGTCAACCCGCCGGGTATCTGCGATCCTTTGGTCGGGTTTCCCCTCGACCAGGATCAGATTGGCCAACTTACCGGGTTCGAGCGTTCCCCACTCCTTGGAGGCGTTGACGATGGCCGCGGCGTTCTTGGTGGCCGCCGTAATCGCCTGGAGCGGCGACAATCCGGACTCCACCAAAAGCTCCAGTTCGCGGTGCAGCCCCTCGCCCTGAAAATCCCCGGGATAGACCGCATCGGTGCCGGCCGCGAACAACACTCCCGCATCGCGCAGCCGAGGGACGTTGCTTTCCGCCCCTTTGAGATCGACGCTATTCGTGAACGTGCTCTTGTCCGCAAGCTGCTTCGCGCTCAGATTGCCATACTCGCGGCGCAGGCCATCGAGGGCGGCCTTGGGCGTCGTGTCGGCGATCAACGGATTGTCTAGAAAAGATAGATCCCGAAACCGGCGGCCAAGAGCGGACTCCTGAACCGCGAGCGTCGAGATGAGGAACACGTTATGCGCCTTGATCGTTGCGATCGTCTCGTCGCTGATTCGGTGCGAGGGAAAATGCGCGAATCCCGCGATGCCTTCCTGCGCGATGTCTGCCGATCCGTTGCGAGACCACTGATCGATGATCGTGCGCAGGCCGTGTCGGTTAGCCTCGGCGGAGATCGCACGCACCAGCTGATCCGACAGGCCGACGTACAATTTGACGAAATCCACCTTCTCGTCCGCGAGGGTGCCAACGACCCGAGGAACTTGGTCCCTGGAGGCAATCGCAACCGACAGCGCCGGCCACACCGGATCTGCACCATCCACCAGCGGTCCCACACAGTAAATGCGCGGGCCCAAGACTCGGCCAGCCTGGACCTCGGCCCGAAGCTGCAGGATGAAAGGCGCCACGTTCCCGGTATCCATGACGGTCGTGACGCCGGCGTAGAGCAGTGCGTTCAGGTACTTCTGGTATCCCAGAATGTCCAAGCCGACACCGTTCGTGCCGCCGAGCAAGTGCACGTGCATGTCGGCAAGTCCGGGCAGCGCGGTCTTGCCGCCGCCGTTGATACGCTTGGCCCCCGCGGGCACGGTCACATCGGAGAGAGAGCCCAGCGCCTCGATACGCCGACCGTCGAGCACGATCACGCCGTGCTCGATGGGTGCGCCGCCATTGCCGTCGATGATGCGAACGTCGGTGATGGCGAGCGTGGCGGGGAATGATGGCGATGCGAGCATTAACAATGCGGCAAGCGCGTACGGCATATGCATTCGGAGCATGAGCTTAGACTCTTTATGTTTTGCGGCAAGTCTCCGCGCAGCGATAATTCCATGAGCTGCTACACTTCGCCAATATTTTTGGAGTCGATCGACATGCCGCAACTTCCTGTGACGCGCGAGACGCTGGAGCGCTATCTGGACGACAGTCCGTTCCAAAGGTCCCTGGGACTGCGACTCGAATTCTTCGACGCGACGGCCCAAACACTGGTGATCAGGGCCACGTACGGAGCCCAGGTGGAGCGGACCACCGGATCGGGGCAATTCCACGGCGGCGTCATCGCGAGTCTGATCGACATCGCAGGCGACTTTGCCTTGATCGCGGTTCTCGGTTACGGGGTGCCGACCATCAATCTGCGCGTCGACTATTTGCGGCCGGCGTTGAGCAACGATCTCCTCGCCGCGGCTCAAGTCCGGCGGGCCGGGCGGAGCATCGGGGTGGTCGACATCGAAGTGACGGACGCCGCCGGTCGGCTGATCGCCTTGGGCCGAGGATGCTATGGTACGCAGCAGGGATGAGGGAGGCATCGCAACAATGAGAGCCGTCTTGACAACTGCTCACGGTGGTCCTGAGGTCCTGGAGTTGCGGACCGATTATCCGCTTCCCGATCCGTCCGCCGGCCAAGTGCGGGTCAAGGTGGCCGCGACTGCCGTGAATTTCCATGACATCTTCACGCGGCGCGGAATGCCCGGTGTGAAGATCAAGCTTCCCGTCGTCGTCGGCTCCGATATTGCGGGGACCGTCGATGCGTTGGGGCCGGGCGTTGCGGATCACTGGCTCGGCAAGCGGGTGCTCATCGATCCTGTGATGCGCGATCTCGACCGCATGGGCATGCTCGGGGAAACGGCTGACGGCGGACGTGCCGAATACTGCGCTGCGGAGGCGTCGATGTTGGTCGAGATCCCCGCAAGCGTCAGCTTCGAGGATGCGGCTGCCCTGCCCCTCGCGTACGGCACCGCCTATCGCATGCTCGTTACCCGCGGTGGTTTGAAGGCGGGCGAGCGGGTGATGATCCTGGGGGCCAGCGGAGGCGTGGGCGTCGCGTGTGTGCAACTCGCGCATCTGCTGGGTGCCGAGGTGCTCGCTTTCGCGAGCCATCCAACGAAGCTCGGCAAGCTGACGGAGCTTGGTGCAACCCACGCGCGGAACTATCTCGAACGGCCCTTCCTCGAGTTTGTCAGGGAGATCTACGGTAAGCCGCGCACCAACGGATCGGGCGGCGTCGATGTCGCCGTGAACTTTACCGGTGGCGATACCCTGCCCGATACTCAAAAGTGCGTGAAGTTGAACGGCCGGATCCTCTGCTGTGGGGCCACCGCGGGATTCAACCTGGCGCTCGACGCGCGCTACTGGTGGACGTACGAGCACACGATGATCGGTTCCGATGGCTGGCTGAAGGAGGACCTCGCGACCTTGCTCGAGTTGGTGGCCGACGGTCGACTATCGCCCGTGATCGATCGCGTACTACCTCTCGAAGAAACCGCCTTCGGGGAGGGCTTGCTCGAGCGGCGCGAAGTCGTCGGCAAAGTGCTCATCAAGCCATGACGGGCGCGCCGCTTTTCAATCTCGGTGACATGCAGGGACTCCCGGTGCATGGGGAGAGCGGCGCCGTCGTCGATTTGCGCGACGAAGGGAGAGTGCAACGCTTCAACGCATTCGAGTTCGACGCGTTGTGCCGGGCCGTGAGCCGCGGGCTCGCCCGCCGCGGAATCGCGAAGGGCGCCCGCATCGGCATCGTGTCCGAGAATCGCCACGAGTTCCTGGCATGCTACTTTGGGATCATGCGCTTGGGGGCGGTGGCGGTTCCAGTCAATCACAAACTGCCCGCCTCGACCATAGACTTTATCTTCAAGGATAGCGCAATCGAGTTGAGCTTCTGCGACTCGCCGCGCCGCACGATGATACCCGCCGCCGTACCGGCCATCGATTTCGACGCGATGGGTGGCAACGGCTTTGCCGGATTCTTGGATCCCGGCAGCTCGGAAACCTTGCGGACGGACGAGTCCGCGTTGGCGGAGATTCTCTATACGTCGGGATCGACCGGACGGCCGAAGGGCGTGCCGCTCAGCCACGCCGGTCAGGTGTGGGCCATCGAGCGTTATCTGACGCCGCTCCCAGCCGAGGCGCCGCGTGACAAAACCCTCATCGTTGCGCCGCTCTATCACATGAATGCGCTGTTCAACATCACCGTCGCGCTCGCGGAACGGGTCGAGGTGATCATGCTGCCGCGCTTCGACGCGCGCCGCTACCTCGAGACCGTCGCCCATCACCGGTGCACGCTCTTGTCTGGAATCCCCACCATGTTTGCTCTCATGGTACGCGAGCGGGATTTGACGGAGACTCTGGATCTCGGCAGTGTCCGCCATGTCACGATCGGGTCAGCACCGCTTACCGACGCGCTGCTTACACAAGTCAAGTCGTTGTTCCCGAATGCCGACGTCGAGAACGGCTATGGGACGACGGAGGCGGGTCCGGCCGTCTTCGGTCCTCATCCCGAGGGCTTGCCGCGGCCGCCGTTGTCGCTGGGCTATCCCCTGCCCGGCATCGGTTGCGAGCTGGTCGATGGCGAGTCCGCCGACCGAGGCGTACTCGCGCTCAAGACCAGGGCGCTGATGCCGGGATACCTCAATCTTCCGGCCGCGACCGCCGCGCGCATGCGCGACGGCTGGTATCTCACGGGGGACATCATGCGGCGTGACGCCGCGGGCTTCTATTACTTCGTGGGACGCGCCGACGACATGTTCGTCTGCGGCGGCGAAAACGTCTATCCGGGCGAAGTAGAGAAGCTTCTCGAGCGTCACCCGGACATCGCGCAGGCCATCGTGGTGGCCGCCCCCGACGACATCAAGGGACAGATCCCGGTGGCATTCATCGTACCCCGGAGCGGCAGCAATCCGACCGTGGCGGAGATCAAGCGCTACGCCTTGGCAGAAGGGCCTGCGTATGCGCATCCGCGTTTCGTCGAGTTTCTTTCCAGTCTTCCCGTATCGGGCACCCACAAGATAGATCGCACGGCCTTGACAGCCGAGGCCGATCGCATCGTGAAAGCGTCCGGTCGGAGCCACTAACCTACTGCTATTCCGAGAAGGTCAATGTACGAGCATCTCGATCACATCATCTGGGCCTGCGTCGATCTCGAGGCGGGTTCGCGCCGATTCGAATCGCTCACCGGCGTGCGCCCCCGCTTCGGCGGCGTGCATGCGAGCGGCCTGACACACAATGCCTTGGTGAGGATCGGTCCTCGCTCCTATCTCGAGATTTTGGCACCGACGGGACCGGCGAGCGCCGACGACGACGAGTGGTGCCGCATTGCCCGTGCCGCACGCGAGCCGCAGATCATGACCTACTGCCAACGAAGCGCGCGGCCGCTGTCGGATCTGGCAGCGATCGCGCGATCTCACGGCTGGAAGAATGCCGAGGTGGCCGGGAACGGTCGCCGCACCCCTGACGGGGTCGATCTGCGCTGGCAATGGGTTGCGCCGAAGGTGGATGGCATGGGCCTCTCATTTCCCTTCTTCATCGACTGGCTCGACTCACCTCATCCGGCAGAGATGCTGCAGGACGGGCAAGCCGACACGGGAGTCTCGCTCCGAGAATGGATCGTGCAACATCCGCAAGCACCTCGCCTGAGCGCGATCATGGCGGAGCTCGGCTCGCCGATCGAGGCACATACGGCCGAGCACGCCGCGTTTCATCTCGTGCTCGAGACGCCGCGAGGCACCGTGTCGCTGTGAATGATCTTCCGCCGCAGCCGGCGGCCGCAACGCAGGCGCGTCGATGGCTCGGCTTTCCGAAGGGTGCGTGGCTCATCATCGGGGTCGAATTCTGGGAGCGCTTCAGCTTCTACGGAATGCTCTCGATTCTCGCACTGTTTCTTACCGCCTCACCGTCGAGCGGCGGGTTTGGCTGGAGCGCCGGCGAGTCGCTCGCCCTGCTGGGCGCCTACACCTTCGCCATGTACGCATTTCCTGCCGTTGGAGGGTATATCGCCGACCGGGTCCTCGGCCGCCGCCGCGCAGTTGCCATCGGAGCGACGTTCATGCTGGTCGGGCAGACACTCCTCTCCTCCCCGGTATTCTTTCCCGAGATGCTGGGCTGGCTCCATGGGGCTCCGCTGCTTCAAGCGCTTCGGGGTCTCGGCGTGCCACTAGGGCGATGGGTGGACTCCTCGGCCGTCCAAGCAGCGATCTCGAGTCAGGGACCATCGCTCGACGCGCACGCGGGCGTAGCTTGGCTGAAACAGGCGTACGCCGCTTCCTCGCTCGGATTCTATGGCGCAATACTCTGCCTCATCGTCGGAAATGCGTTGATGAAGTCCACGCTGGTGGTCCTCTGTGGAGAGACGATGGACCCCTCCGACCCGCGGCGCGAAGCCGCTTTCGCCTACTACTATTTGGGCATATCCGTTGGAGCGATGCTGTCCGGCTTCGCGGTCGGAAGCGTGGCGCAGACCCTGGGTTGGCACTTCGGGTTTCTGGTCGCCGCAGGCGGAATGGCCATAGCTCTCGGCTTCTATCTCGCGCTCTCGAAGCGGTGGCTGGGCACGATCGGGTTGCGGCCTGAGCGCGCTCGCCCCGGGCGATCTTCCGCGGAAGGCGCCATCCAGGCCCGCGCGCAAGCGCCCGGCGAGGCGCCACGCCGAGTGGCGCTGCTCTTCGTGCTGGCGCTGCTGTTGTGCTCTTTTAGCATCGGCTGGTTCCAGCTGTTTGGCAGTTGGTTATTGTTTATCCAGGGTCACGTGGATCGAGCCGTCGGTCACTTCGCCGTGCCGGTTCCCTGGTTTACCTCGATCAATGCCGCCGTCGTCATCGTTCTCGCGCCGCTGGTTGCCGCGCTCTGGGTCCGGCTCGGCGAGCGCAATCGAGCCCTCGACATCGTCCAGAAATACACTTTCGCGCTGGCGACGGTCACCGTGGCCAACGGACTATTCTACCTGGCCGCGCGTCATGCGATTGCACCCTTGCAGGCGAGCGTGTGGCTGCCTCTCGTCTCGCTCGCGCTGATCGGGGCCGGCGAGCTCGTGGCTTGGACCGGCACTTACGGTATGGTGTCGCGGGCCGCACCCGTCGGATTTGCTTCGGTCGCCATGGGCTTTTGGTATTTGCTCACGCTCGGACTCGGCGGCTATCTGTCCGGCTTTGCCGGGCGGCTGGTCGACTCCTTCGGATTCGCGACGGCGTTTCTATCCGTTGCCGGCTTCACGGGCGCCGTGTTTGTGCTTGCGATCGTGCTGCGCGCGCCGCTCGCGCGACTGGCTGCGCGCGCAGGCGTTTCTCTATAGGCTCGACCGACATCGTCTGAGATGTCTTCGGCCTGTCGGATGAGACCCGCATCAAGATTCCGATCCGAAAAATATAGACGCCGTCACAGATGAGTGTACTTGGTTTCAAGCTGTCCAAATTCGGGACGATAATCCGCTGGTACTGTGGTGCTTGTAAGCCTCCAAGGAGCTCAGGTATGAAAAAGCAACGTGTCATAACCCAAGCGGAAAAGGAATTCGACGCTGAGGTAGCGAAGTTCAATCAAGAGGCCCGGACAATACTGGGTGATTGGAGCCTGTCCATGAGCGCGAGAAGAAGGCTCATCAGCCTCAAGGGCAAAACGTTGCTTCGACGTTCCGCACCAGGTTCTCAGCCGAGCTCTACTCGCTGAGGTCATTGGTCGATCGCCCCGGCGTTGATCTCGCGCTATGTAGTCGTCCGCGGATGGCAGGAGGCGTTCAGCCGACGGCCTCCAGATCGCCGGCCATGGCGGCGCGAAAAATCTTCTCGAGTGCCGCGGCATCGACCGGGATCGGGTTGCCGCCGGCCGATGGATCACGAGCGGCCTCCTCCCCGATGACCTTGACGTTGCGCAGGTCGACGCCGATGTCGGCGAGCGAGTGCGCGATGCCGAGCCTGCTACGCAGCTCCAGCACCCACGCCAGCAATCCATCGAAGCTATGGGTTGGAATATTGAGCAGGCGCGCGATGAGCTCGCTCTTGCTGGCGATGGCGTGTCGGTTGTGCCGCATCACGTACGGAAGCACGATTGCATTGGTCAGACCATGGTGCGTGTCGAACCATGACCCGACGGGATGGGCGATGGCGTGTACACCGCCCAGTCCCTTCTGGAAAGCGGCCGCGCCCATCGACGCTGCGGCGAGCATGTTGGCCCGAGCTTCGATGTCCCGGCCGTCCTTGCAGGCTCGCGGCAGGAACTGAGAGATCAGACGCATACCCTCGAGCGCGACGCCATCGGCGATCGGATGGAAGCCCGGAGCGCAGAACGCTTCGAAGCAATGAACGAAGGCATCCATGCCGGTGGCGGCGGTGATGTGAGCCGGCAGGCCCACCGTCAGCTCCGCATCCGAGATCACGATCCCGGGCATCATTTGCGGATGGAAAATAATCTTTTTCTGATGAGTCGCCTCATTGAGGATGACCCCTGCCCGTCCGACTTCGGAACCGGTACCCGCGGTGGTGGGAACCGCGACCACCGGAGCGATGCCCTTGGCATCGGCACGCGTCCACCAATCGCCG
>Ga0116129_1000488_pt1 | contig 25572 bp, 23 predicted proteins | sample June2015DPH_17_2_FD_89732 | JGI IMG/M metagenome (GOLD analysis project Ga0116129, IMG submission 89732) | Peatland microbial communities from SPRUCE experiment site at the Marcell Experimental Forest, Minnesota, USA - June2015DPH_17_10 | ecosystem: Environmental > Terrestrial > Soil > Wetlands...
ATCCTGGCGTAGTCGGTGTAATAGATGAGCGTCTGGTCCGCGGTGTGAAGGATGTGCTGGCGGGACCATAGCATCCAGCCCAGGACGAATGGGACCATGCCGGCGGCGAATTGGATGGCGCGGCGCGATTGGCGTCGCCAGAGGTACCAGGCCGGCATCGAGATCAAGAGGGCGACTCCGGCGGTGCGGGAGAGATAGGCGCAGCCGGCGGCGACTCCCGTGAGAATCGTCAACTGGACGGTTTTTAAGCGCGCCAACAGGAAAACTGCCAGCAGCCAGCACAGAAAGAACACTTCTGAAAACGTGTTGGTTCCGAATAGAATCATGTACGGATTCAGGCCGAGGAGAGCGACCAGGATTATCGTTCGCGCTTCGGAAAAGCCTTCCTTGCGGAAGAAAATCCAGCAGAGCGCCAGACAGACGACGAGAAGAATCCAATTCAACAGGCGCGCCAGCCACAGGTTCGCGGGGAAATGGGGATTTAGTTTCCAGACCAAAGACAGATAGAGCGGATAAAGGACAGGATATTTCGTCTGCGAGGGCTGCTCCGGAAGGCTCACGATGCGAAAACCTTCGCCGCCGGCGAGCGCCTTGGCGGACACGAAGAGGAGTCCGTCGTCGTGGAGGCGGCCGAACTCGGGCATATCGCGATTCTTTGCGATGTAGAGCGCCGAAGGGATCAGAACGATCAGGAAGACGATCAGGGTTCGCAAACGCATCACTAATATGTTCTTACGGGCGTTTACGGCACGTACTTTATGCTAATCGCCATTTAAACTTCTGCCGATCTTCCGGTGATGAGACGTGTCCTGTTCTGGTTACCGGTCGCCCTGGGAGTGATGTTCATGCTGCTGCTGGGCTATCAGCGGCGCCAGCCCGCCTTGGCGGGGAAGAACGATTTCGTGACCTTTTATACGGCGGCGAAGCTGGCGGGAACTCCTGATTTGTACTCGCGGACGGCGAATCTGGCGATGAACAAGGCTTTGGTCGGCGACGACATGAACGAGATGTATATCCGGCCTCCGTTTTACGCCGCGATCCTGAAGCCGCTGTCATTATTTCCATTCCTGACAGCCTATGCGCTGTTCACCTGCCTGTCGCTCGCGAGCTATATCTGGTTTGTGGCGCGGTTTATGAAGGAGTGTCCGGCCTTGCCGTTTCTGGCGGCGATCAGCGTGCCGTTTACGGCGGGTTTGTTGGCTGGACAAGACGCGTCGTTCATGATGGCGATTTTGGGCGGATCCATTTTGTTAACCCGTAAGAACAAAGATTTCGCGGCTGGCTTAATCCTATCGCTCTGCACGTACAAGTTCCATCTTTTCCTGTTGATACCGGTGCTGCTGGTGATGAAGAAGCAGTGGCGCATACTAGGCGGAGGCGTGTGTGGAGCGATCGCCCTGACGGCGCTGGGGATGGTCGTGAACGGGTTTGGATCGACGGGAGCTTGGATTAACGCGTTGCGCAATCCATGGATTAATCCGGATGCGGGCGGCATGCCGAATTTACATGGCTTGGTGGCGATCTTGAATGGCAGCATGCGGTTGGAGGTGATCCTGGTGTCGGTAGTCTGCCTGGTATTTCTATGGATGACGCTGCGGACGGACAATTACGAGTTGCTGTTTGCGGCGTGCCTGGTGTGTGGGCTGCTGGTGAGCTTCCATTCAATGATCGACGACGACCTGATCCTGTTTCCGGTGCTGATTCTGGTGCTCAGTTCGTCTAATCTAGTACCTTTACGCGGTGCGATAGCCATGGTCCTGACGCCCATTCCGTATTTCCTGGTACTGGCGGGGCCTCCGTACGCTGCGATTATGCCCGTGGCTCTGTTATTGATGCTGGCTGGCATGTTCTGGAGTGCTCAAACTCGTATCTCACAGAAAACAATAAAGCTTGTAACCTCACCGTACCCCGCCGATGGGGGGAGAGATGTAGTTCTAAGGTAAGCTAATTGCGTCAAAAGGCAGCTACCTTAGACGTTTTCCGGTGCTCATTAGGCTGTTAGCCTGATTCTAATCGCAGTGAGCCGATGATAACTTTTATACAGCGGCGGGGAAACTGTCGCGACCCTTAAGGGAGAGGACACAAGGAAATATGAAAAATTTAATTTTGAAGTTGCAGATTTGGAAAGATACAAAAGGTCAGGACCTCATCGAGTACGCTCTGATGGCAGGTTTCGTGGCCGTCGCGGCCGGTGCGATCATGCCGGGTGTTGCCACCAGCATCAGCACCATTTTCTCGAAGATTTCTTCGGTCATGACCGGCGCCGCCGCTCAGGGTTCCTAAACTTCAGCTAGCCGGATGGGGAGGGGGCCGCGGCTCTCTCCCTTTCCGTTCAACCTGGTTCGTCCCCGTAGTATCCCTCGTTCGAAAGCCCACCCGTAAGTTACCTTCCATGTGAAAGTCAGCGAATCCACGCCGGGAGTTCTTGATAGTCTAGTGACTGAAAAACGGACTCGTAGAATCGTGACAAATCTTCGTCCATCCCGAGTGATTGGTGTCGCCTTACTGACACTCACGCTGCTGATTCCCATTTATTGGATTGCGCTGCGCGGTCCTGCCGTCGGCATGTTCAACGACGACGGCGTGTACCTGGTAACAGCTAGAGCTTTGGCCACGGGACACGGATACCGGATCACAAGCCTGCCGCAGGAGATCCCGCAAACCAAATATCCGATTCTGTTCCCGCTGGTTTTGGCCGGAGTGTGGAGGCTGGCGCCGGAGTTTCCGCAAAATGTATTGCTCCTCAAACTGGTGCCTCTGGTTTTTGCCGTGGCGTGGTACTGGCTGGCATTTCTTCTCATCAAGCAGGAGACCTCGCGGGAGGTGGCGGCGGTTTGCGTCGCGCTGATGGCCGCGCTGCCTTTCTCCATCTACTTGAGCACCACGCTGCTATCGGAGACCATGTTCGCCGCGCTGTGCACGGGCAGTTTGCTCATCCTGCGGCACGTCGAACTGCGCTGCTCAGAGGGGCGGGAGTGGATCGCAGCGGCGGTGCTGGCCGGCCTTGCCTGCCTCACCAGAACGCCTGGCGTGTGCGTGGTGGCGACCGGTGTCGGCTATTTTCTTTGGCGTCGCCAATGGGTGAAAGCGGCGAGTTTTCTGGCGATTTCGTTGGCAGTCACGGCACCTTGGCTGTGGTGGGTCGCGATGCAGCAATCGAAGCAAACGGACGCCTATTATTCAGCCGCCAACTATACGTCGTGGAACGTACTATCAAGCTCCTTTCATTGGGACCAGAAGCTGATCATTATTGGTTTGAACCTGCTTCTGCTGCTGGGAAGCCCCCTGCATATCGCGACAATTCACTGGAACACGTGGGTGGATCTACTGGCGGGCGTCGCAGTTCTCTATATTGGCTTGCGCTGGGTGAGGCCGTTGACCGTGCTGCATCTTTTCCTGGCGATCTACGCGGCGATGCTGCTCTCCTGGGCGGGACCTCCGGACCGGTTTGTGATTGTGGTCTACCCGATCGTGCTGTGTCTGGTCTGGCAGGCGTGGAGCGCTGTCCTCAAACGGTTTCCGCAGCGGACCCGCCTTTTGCGTGTGGCCGGATTGGCGATGTTGACGGCGGTCGCGGCACAGAGCCTGTGGAATTTGGCGGAGCCGGCACGAGGGATTCTGCCTTTCGGCGACGCGTGGTCGGATACCTCTCCGTTATTGAGTTGGATTCGGGACAAGACTCCGGCTGACGCCATTGTTTTGGCCAATATCGACCCGGCATTTTATCTCTATACCGGCCGCAAAGCAGTGCGGGGCTTCGTGTCCGATCCTTACCGGCTGCGCTATATGACGGACCCTGAAAGCCAACCGTTGGGTACACTGGCTGATTTTCGCAAGACGATCCGGAGGCAGCGGGTGACCTATATTGTACGGGCTCCCAACAAAGGATTCGCCGAGGCGCCGCATCTGGACCGGCTGATTCTGGAACTGGTCAAAAGCGAGCCGGACGCGATCCAACTGGTTGCGCAAGGCAGGGACGCTCGGTTTCAAATTTATCACGTTGCCCCATTAAGCGAATGAATCTGAGCATCCGTCAAGCCGTGCCCGCCGATGTTCCTGTTCTGACGACACTGATCGCCGCCTCTGTCAGAAGATTGCAGGCGCGGGATTATACAACTTCGCAGCTCGAAGGCGCGCTCGCGTCGGTTTACGGGGTAGATACTCAATTGATTGCCGATGGAACCTACTTCGTGGCGGAGGTGGCCGGAATCGTGGTCGCCTGCGGAGGCTGGAGCAAGCGAAAAACGCTCTTTGGAGCGGACCACTGCGCGGGAAGAGAAGACTCCCTGCTGGATCCGAAGCACGATGCGGCGAAGATTCGCGCATTTTTCGTGCATCCGGAGTGGGCCCGGCGCGGCATTGGCACCAGAGTATTGGAAGCCTGCGAATCGGCGGCGATGGCGGAGGGATTCCATCGCTTTGAAATGGGAGCGACGCTGACCGGCGTGGCGCTCTATAAAGCTCGCGGGTACACGGCGATCGAAGAAATCGCGGCGCCGCTTGCTAACGGGGAGTCGCTGGCGATTGTGCGGATGGAGAAGCGTATCTCAAATGAGATACACTAAATCATGCCGGCAAAAACCGAAATGATTCACGCGCGCATCGATCCAAAGCTTAAAAAATCTACGGAAGCGATCTTCTCGAAAATCGGCCTGTCGACTACTGAGGCGATTCGTCTTTTCCTCACGCAGGTGAAGCTCCATCGGGGACTGCCGTTTCCGGTGTCCACTCCCAATCAGGAAACCATTAACGCGATGAGGGATGCGAACAATGGTACGGGACTGAAAGCTTACCGTTCCTTCCGTGAAGTGCGCGACCGCGGATGACCCACCGCCAGCTACTCACTACCTCAACGTTCGAGCGCGATATGCGGCGAATAAAAAGGCAGCGGAAAATCTGGACAAGCTTGAAATAATCGTAGATTTGCTCCAGGCGAACCTTCCTCTGCCGCCGCGGTGCAAAGTCCATCCGTTGCGCGGTGAATGGGAGGGACACTGGGATTGTCACGTCGAGCCGGACTGGCTCCTTCTCTACAAAATCACGCCTGACGATCTCATTCTGGTCCGAACGGGTAGCCACTCCGAATTGTTCGGGGGCTAATGCCCGGCCATCGCCACGTCCATCAAACTATGCAAATTCCCCGACTCGTCGAAATCCAGCGCCTCCGCTTCACCTTCGATCTCGAGCATCGGATTCGCTTCAATCTCCGCGCGCAGGTTCTCGCTTAACCGCAGCCTTGCCAGCTCCATCGAATTTGCGATCCAGGCGATGGTCACCTTACTCTGCTCGAACTTGCCCACCGTCGGCCAGAATTTTTCGAGACACATTTTATCGGTTGGAAAATGGGCGGGAGTCCGGATTGCCGCGGGCGTGGACGCGGTCAATGAATTGATGTGCGTCGGCGTCCAATCGATCACGTCGAGCAGACGATCGTGGATCACGTCCGCCATTCCGACTCCGACGGCGTTGCCATAACTGCGGTCACTCAAACCGCGCACGAAAATGCGATGGATGCGCGGCGCCGTGTCCCACGGATTGTATTCGCCGTTCACGCTGCGGTTGACGACCTTGGTATCCATCCCCGCGCCGGAGTAGGTCTTGCCGATTTCGTCGATGATCAGGATATCGACCTCTTTCACCGGAATCCGCCCCATCCACGACTTCGCCAGCGCCAGCAGCTCCTCTTCCTTCTGCTCCATCTCATTCACCGGAACGGCAGTGAGCTGGGCGGTATTATGACGGGCGTCTTCGAGGATGGCCAGGCCTCCGAGAATTTTCCCGCTCTTCAAAACCTGCCGGCCGACGCTGCGGATCACGTGCTCCAATCCCAGCCGGTAGGCGAACGTATGATAGCGCTGCGCCCCGGCGAATTTGCCGAGCCCGATCGCCATCATCTTAAACAGGCCGCTTTCGATCTTGCCCGCGAAATCGGTATGCCACTTGATGCGGCCGATCAGAAACACACCGTCGGAGCGGAACGCGTTCTGATCCATAAACGCCTCAATCCCATCCGGCGTCGAACCGAGCGGCACCACTTCGAGAGAGCTAATCACAGGGCATCCCATCGTCGCCTCGACAATACCGTAGTGCGCCAGCACATCGGCCTGCCCCTCCGCCGTCGCCGCGCCGTGGCTGCCCATCGCGGGAAATAGAAACGGCGAGAATCCGCGCGATTTCCAATAGTCGACCACCGCGCGCACAATCGCCGCGATGTTGGCGATCCCGCGGCTGCCGACGCCAATCGCGATGCGCGAGCCCGGTTTTAGGTTATCGCCAAAACCGGCGGTGGCGAGTTCCTTCGCCACGGTTGAGGAAATATCGGCAACGCGTCGATCGGGAAATTTCTGGTGTACGTTGAGGAGGCGCGAAAAACTCATAAATTTAGAATACGGCGAAGAGCGATGTATTTGGGAAACACCAGGGACTGCAAAACGGGCTCACCCGCATTGTCCGGCAAAGGCCACCGCGCGGCGACCTTCTTCGCTTCGTCCTGATTTCCGCTGGCCGCCAGCGCTTCCGCGTAGAACGTGCGATACAACCCGTCGGCGGCAGGCTGCGACGCTTGGTACGCCTGCTTCAATTGATCGAGATTGGAAGGCAGCTTCACCTCGCCTCGCCAGACATGCAACTGCACGGCCGCTTCGGGCGGCGGAGATTGCTCAAGGCGCGCGATGGCCTGATCCTTGCGTCCGGTCGAGAATTCCCACGCCGCATGCTCCCGCTCCACATTGGGGCGCCCTTTCATCTTGGCCCGAAAATCCAGATAGCGCTGGAAGATTTTATCAGCCCCCGGGAGATCGCCCGCCAGCCACTGCGCATACGCTGCTTTGCGAAGATCGCCGCCGCCCAGCAGCGCCGCATTGAGATCCTGCGCGCGCAGAAAAGCCTTCTCCGCTTCCGCGAACTTTCCGTTCATGAAATAAACTTCGCCCAGCGAATCGAACGAATTCGGCTCCTGCCCCGGCAGCTTCCCATAGCGGGCGAATGCCGCTTCCGCGTCGCCGATTTTGCCTTCATAGCCGTACGTATAGCCGAGCTGATTCAGCAGATCGCCGTCCTCCGGCTCGACCGCCAGAATCTTTTTATAATCGCTTTCCGCCAGTGCAAATTCGCGAGCCCTCACTTCGATCGCGCCGAGATTTGCCAGAAGCCGCGGATCGGCAACACGCGCCGTCAGTTTGAGTAACACCTCGTGCTCGGCCTGAGAATCCTTCTGAAGCGTCGCGCGGATCAGTTGAATACGCAGGCCATCGATTTCCGACTTCACGGGATGCTCCAGCGCTCGCCCCGCCACCTCGATCGCATGCGCGGTATCGCCCAATCGCGCCAGGGACTCGATCCATGCCAGCCATGCGGTGCCGAAATCCGGATCGAGCGTTACCGCTTTCTCAAATTCGCCGCGTCCCCAGGCTGCCGCCGCTGCTTCATTCGAAGTCGGGAAAGGCCCCGCGTTGGGATCGAGCCGCTTTGCGAGCGTATTCACCAATTCCAGCACCGGACCATCCAGGTGCTCGGTTTCGACCATTTTGTGGCTGGTCGAGTTCTCCACCTCTATCGTCAGTTGCAGTGCGTTGGCGGTGCCGGTGAAGTATCCGTGAACGAATCTGGTGGCCTTTTCGAGATACGCGTCACCGACGGTAGTTGCCGTACGCGCGGTGCCGGCTATTTCGAGTGCGGCAATACTCGGCGCACTTCGGGTTATCCAATCGAGAGATGCGTCGCCCGTCAAATTATCGAAGGGAAGCAACGCGTAGCGCGCTGGAAGCTGCGGCGCACGCGTACAGGAGCACAACAACGCTCCGAGCGTCAAAACACAAAAGCGTTGCCTCAGATGACTTTGTGCTCCGCCGTCAGGATCTGATCGAACTCCGGATTCTTCCGCACCGCGGCGAATTCCGGATCTTTGTTGAACTTTTCGCGTTCCTTGAAGCCTTCTTCGAGCGACTTGCGAATGTAGATCAGCGCGTGCTCAATGTCGCCCGCTTTGGCGTACGTCTTGGCCAGATAGTAGTGGAACATGGCGCGATCCTCAACCCTGCGCTCCTGGAGCAGAATTCCCATCGTGCTGCGATGCTCGAAGACATCCGGATCGATCGCCAGAGCGCGCTGATAGGTAGTAAATGCCAGTTGATAATTCTTGCGCGCAAAGTACCCGGTGCCCAGGTTGCTCAGGATCGAGGCGGAATCGGGCGTGATCCGCAGCGCTTTCTTGTACTGCGTAATTGCCCGCCGGTAGGATTGCGCGGCGTAGTAAATGGTGCCCAGATTGTTGATCGCCTCGGCGTAGTTGGGCTTCAATTTCAGCGCCCGCTCATACGATTTTTTGGCTCGTTCCATATCGAGCATCTGATGATAGGCGATCCCGATCTTGTTGGCGAGTACCGCCGAATCGGCCGGACCCGTCTGGTACACCTCCGCGGCCTCGCGATACATCTTGCGGGCCATAAAGATATCCCCGCGCATTTCCGGAGTGAGACTCACCGCGGGTTGCGGAATATCGGGTGTAATGTTGGACCTGTTGACAGCGGTCTGAAGGCCCGAAGTCTGAAAGCAAAGAGTCGTTACGAGAAGCAAACTGGAAACCATACCGGCCTCCTCAAAAAATCTTGTATCTACTTTACCACTGTTTGCATCAAATTGTTCCCTCAAAGTTACACGGCGGTAACCTTAGGACTCGGCGCTATTTGAAGATTACTTTCAGCCGGTTCAGAAAGCCTTTACCCTTTTTCGGATCGTCGGATTTCTTCTTATCGGCGTTCCAGTCCGTAATCTGCGTCCCGCCGCCATGTAGCGTGCAGCTTTCGATAGGCTGCGTGCCGGCCAGGAACACTTCGCTGCGAGTCTTGGGGCAATTGGGCGTGGCGAGCTGGCCGGTTTCCGCATCGATATCAGCGGTAACGATACCCTCCGGCGCCGAGAATCCGTGAACGTTGCGATACTCGCGATGCGCGTGCGCCCGTTTCATGAATTCAGCCCAGACCGGTAGCGCGCTGCGCGCTCCTTCCAGCTTGAAGTCGCGATTGTCGTCGAAGCCCACCCAAACCACGCAAATCAGCTTCGATGTGAATCCGGCAAACCAGCCATCGCGAGACGTTCCGGTTTTTCCGGCCGCCGGAAGATTGAAACCTAGGTTGTGAACGCCGGCCCCCGTGCCGGATCGCAGCACTTCTTCCATCATCTGCTCTACCAGATACGCCACCCGCGGATCCAAGCCACGCTTGCGCTCCAGCTTCTCGTCAAAAATATCCGCGCCTTGCTGATCGCGGATGGTCTTGATAAACGTCGGCTTCAACCGCTCGCCCGAGTTGGTGAAGACTGTATATGCTCCGGCAATTTCGAGCGGCGTCACTTCATATGCTCCCAAGGCAATCGAAGGCGTCGGTTTGATATCGATGTTTAATCCCACCGCCCGCGCGGTTCGCGCGACGTATTCGTATCCCGTCATCTCCGCGACCTTCACCGCGGGAATATTCAGCGAGTGCGCCAAGGCATAGCGCAGCGTGACCGGTCCGTTGCTGTAATGGTCGCCGTGATTATGCGGCTCATAAGGAGGCTGGTCTTCAAAATAGAATGTCGTTGGTTCATCCACCACCGTCGACGCCGGCGTCAGGACGTTGGACCCGCCCGCCAGGGCCTTCGTGAACGCCGCCGCGTAGACGAACGGTTTGAAACTCGAACCAGGCTGCCGTTTCGAAAGCGCGTGATCCAATTGACTGATGCCATAGTTGCGCCCGCCCACCAGCGCCTTCAATTCGCCGGTCTCCGCGTCCAGGCAAATCAGCGTGACTTGCGCCAGTGGATTGTCGTCGTTCAAGCCGTATTTCTTGTTGCGCCGCTTCCACTGGTCGTCGGTATCCTTGATCCCTTCGCGCACTGCGGCGACTGCATCTCTTTGCAGATTCATATCGAGCGTGGTGTATACCCGATATGAATTGGTCTGAAAGTCGCGATCCTGAAAACGGCTTTGCAGCGTCTGGTTCACCAGGTCGACGAAAAAGGGCGCGTCGTTCGATTCCCCCGATTCGCGCGTGACCTTCAACGGAGACGCGATCGCGTCTTCATAGTCCCTTTGCGAGATTTGCCCGTTCTCCCGCATCGCTTTCAAAACCACGTTACGGCGCTCTTTTGCCTGGTCCGGATGATAAAACGGATTACGGCGCTGCGGGGAATTAATCAGCCCGGCCAGCGTCGCCGCCTCTGGCAGCGTAATCGTCTTCAGATCGTGCCCGAAATAGGCCTGCGAGCCCTCCCCGAATCCATTAATGCTGAAACTGCCGACATTCCCCAGATAAATCGAGTTCGCGTAGTACTCGAAAATCGCCTGCTTGCTCAGCTTATTTTCCAGGTAGAGCGTGATGAACGTCTCTGGAAGCTTGCGCCGCCAGCCGCGCTCCGGCCCCAACCACAACGTTCTCGCCAACTGCTGTGATAGCGTCGACGCGCCCTGACCGCCGCGCCGTTGCTTCACGTCGACATACACCGCGCGTACAATCCCCACCGGATCGAACCCGTAGTGCTCGAAGAAATGTTTATCTTCCGCTGAGAGCAGCGCGTTCACCATCACCGGAGGAATTTCACTGAAGTGCACGATGCGCCGTTTCACCCGCTCGCGGTCGAACAGATTGGTGATCAGTTCCGGTTCCAGCATAAACCGGGTACGCTCCGTATGATCGCGCAAGGAAATAATCTGCGAGACCTTATTATTCTGCACTTTAATCGTCGCGCCCTCAGAATCGAAAGCATCGGGACCGGGATTAATTTCGATGGCGTCCGGACGGATGTGATACCAGCCCACCCGGCTGGTTATCGATGTCTCGGTATATTGGCAGCGGCGCAGATATGCCGCGATTTCCGGGATCTGCGCATCGTCGCCGATCACCACCGGCCGCGACGCCGCGTACAGCCGGGAGGTGGTGGCAAACGGACCGGCCGCTAGCTTGTCCTCGATCATCCGGCCGTACTTTACGTAGTAGTAGGTGAATACACCCACCCCCATCGTCAGTCCTAAAATGCTGAAGACAACGAACGCCTTTCCCCAGCGGCTGAGGATAAATCGGACGAACAGGGATTTCCGGATATGTAGCTTAACGGCCACGTCGCGTGTCTTCTGTCGAAAACAGTTCCTTCCACATGTCTTCGTGAGGCTCCCAATCCGGCTGCGTATGCCCCGTAATCTGAAGCTCGGCTACCTTTAGGGTACCGTGTCCGTAGGTGCAAATGTATTCGGTGCGGGGAGCCCCCAACAGAACGTTGGTCCAGGACCCGGTCTGGATCGGCATGCGCAGCCTCCGCAGGCAGGTCCGGCAACGCAAACGCTGGTCCCGGATAATCAGCCAGAACAGGGTGATCGCGAACACGGCCTGGAATACCAGCGCCAGGAGCATGCCATAAGACGCCGTAACCGGTCCGCCATCAATGGATCTCCGATGGGGAGTAAGAACAAGGTTGAGGACCAGACCCAACCCAAACACAATACCGGCCGCGACAACCAGCTTGGCGATCAGGAAAGCCCAATACCTCATAGTCTGTTGGACACCTGGAAAAGCTTTAAGTTCCGAAACTCTTTTTAGTGTTGCATATGGTGGGGTGGCGCCATGCGCTGCCTCGGCCGACGCTCCCGCCGCACCCCGAGGATGACAATCCCCACCGCCAACAAACTGGACGCCGCCCCTATATAGACGCTCCATGGCCGATACCGCATCTCTATCGTGTGATCCCCGGGATCGACCACCACCCCCCGCACCATCCCATATGCCCGCTCAATCTTCGCCCGTTTCCCGTCCACCGTCGCCGACCAGCCCGGGAACCACGTATCGGTCAGGATCACCATTCCCCGGCACTGCATCTGTGCCTGAATGCGTACATAACTGGGCTCATGATGCGGCATCCAAACCTCATCGCCTTCGCACGATCCGAGCCGCGGAGGATTCTCCCCGATCAAAAACACGTTATGCCGCGCATCGAACTCCGGGCTAGCCAGCAACTCCGTGGCCTGCTTCTGCCCCGCGACTTTCCGCGCCCCATGCACCGACCACACCCGCGGAAACGCCCCCGGATTCTCATAAACATTCACCCCTGCCTGTCCCTGAAAAACCTGGCGTTGATCCGGACGCGCCGCCGTCTTCCCCAGGTAATACCGGATCCCCAAAATATCCTGCACCCGCGGCGAAAAAATCGAATGCGCCCACAAATTCGAAGGAACGCTGGCCGCATAAGCGTTGAACGCTTCAATTCCATACCAATCCCCGATGTTGTACGGGATCTCCTTGTCGTCGTAAGTGAACCGCGCGAACTCCCCCTGCGCCTTGATATACCGCGCGACATCGTAATGCGACGCCAGCCTGTATAAATAAGGATTGTGTACCCGATCCCCCACCGCCGGCAGCCAATAATCCGTGACATTGCCCAATTCCAGCAGCACCAACGCCAGTGCCGCCATGGCTCCCGCGCGCGCCGAAATGCCGCCCGATCTCCAGGCGCCCAACAATGCCACGAGCAACAGAGCCGCCAACGCCGTGATTACCATCCGGTTATCGGAAATCACCGGCGTCACCCGAGCCGCATAAAAGAACAAACTCCCGAACAGCAGGACCCCAGCGCATCCCGCCAGAATCCAGCCCGCTCGCCGCGACACCCAACCGCTCTCCGGCATCGGCAGACGGTCGATCCCAAACGCAGCCAGTGGCGCCAGCCCCAGCGCAAAAATCACCGACCCCGCCGCTGGTACCCGAGCCTTATTAACCAGCGGCAAAATTGCATAAAGCATCCCGTGAAATACGCTGTTCGGCCCCAGCGCGAACAGGATTCCTCCCACCGCCATCGCCGCCAGCCACCGCACCCGCCGGTCTCTCCATCCCAGAATCGCCCCCAACACCCCCAGCGCCACCGCCACCCCTCCCATATAGGAGTCATACGACCCATGCTCGACCCCCGGAATCACCAGTCCAATGATCGAAATCGGCTTTAAGGAATAGGGTCTATGTAATTCATAAGCAACCGTTTCATCCAACCCCTCCGGTTCATCCGCCCCCACCCATCGCACCGCCTGCCGGCCATATTCCGCCGTAGGCAAAGTCTGAAACGCGCTCGTCATCCCCGTAATCAAAAACGCTGCCATCGCAAGTCTTATTCTGGCTACTGGCTGCTGGCTACTGGCTACTACAGCAATCCACAGGATTGCCGCCGCGATGCTCACAAACAAAGGCAACTGATGATGTCCCACCAGCCACGCCACCCCCAAAAAGAATCCCGAGAGCAGGGAACTGGTCCATACCCTTTCCCCCCTCGCCACCCGGAATAAATAAAGGAACACCAGCGGAGCCCATACCGCCCCATTCAGCATCTGAGGCCAGTCCGTATAGGCGACATATCCGCCCAGTGAAAAAATGCACCCCGCCACAATCGACGCCCCTCGGGACCGCCCCAATTCCCGCGCCAGCGCATAACACGTCAGCGCCGCCAGGAAATGAATCAGCACGTAATACCAATGCAATACGTCCTGCCGCATCCATCCCCGATCATTCAGAGGCATCCAGAACATTAGCCAATTCAGCGGATACGCCGCCCCCGGCTGCGCCTGCCCGATCAGCGGCTGCCCCGTCCAACTATTCGGATCCCATAAAGGAAACCGCCCCTCATGCCACTCGCTGGCCTGAAACTGAAACCACGGCATCACCAGCGACCCCATATCCGGCGATTCCAGCCAGGTATATTGGTTCGTCAGCACCAATTTCCAATGAAAAAGGACGCCGATAATCAACAGCGCGGCCGGAGCCGCCAATCGGCGAAGCCATGCTCGTTTCCAATCAGCCTGGTGGTTTTCAACCACAGTCATAAGAGGTCATGATAGCGGGATTTGTCCCAAAATCAAAGAGTTATCGTTTGGTGGACCAAGTGCTACAAAGACCCCGTGAAAGTGACCCGAGCATTCATCGCATCGTTGGCGATGTTGTTAACGAGGCTGTCCCTTCAGGCGCAAACACCCCCGCCTGCTCCTGACCCTGCGCAGGATCCGGCCGCCGCCCGCGCCGTAGCACGCATCAGCGTCATGAATGGAGTGGTCTCGGTCCGTCGTGGGGATTCGGGCGAAGCCGTCGCCGCTGCGGTGAACGCTCCTTTGACCGGCACTGACCGCCTATTCACTGGGGATGGCTCACGCGCCGAAATTCAGTTCGATGCGCTGAATATGATTCGCCTTGCGCCCGCCACTGAAGTGCGTCTGGGCGAGCTTGCCTATCATCACTATCAGGTTCAGATCGCCGGTGGAACCACTGAGTTCCGTGTCCTGCGCGACAACGACGCTGAAATCGAAATCAGTACCCCCAGCATCGCCGTCCACCCTCTTAAGCACGGCATCTACCGCATCACCGTGAAGCCAGACGGCTCCAGTGAAGTCACCGTGCGCGAAGGAGAAGTGGAAATTTCCTCGCCCAAAGGCACCGAGAAACTGGGCCAAGGCAAGACCATGGAAGCGCGTGGCGCCGCCGATAATCCCGAGTTTCAAACGACAGGAGCCATCGCCGGCGACGCCTGGGATAAATGGAACGCCGACCGTGATCACGACCTGGAAAAATCCGTCAGCGGGCGCTACGTCAACCCCGATATTAACGGCACAGAGGAACTGGACGCCAACGGCCGCTGGGTCAACGATCCTGCCTACGGACAAGTTTGGGTTCCCACAGTCGACCCCGGCTGGGCCCCCTATCGCGTAGGCCGCTGGGTATGGGTCGATTATTACGGCTGGACCTGGGTCAGCGCCGATCCCTGGGGCTGGGCTCCTTATCATTATGGACGCTGGTATCAGGGCCCCTACGGCTGGGCTTGGTGGCCGGGCGCGATCGCCGGACCCTATTACTGGCAGCCCGCTCTGGTCGGATTCTTCGGCTGGGGCGGCGTCGGAATCGGTTTCGGATTCGGCAACATCGGCTGGGTCGGTCTCGCTCCCTATGAGCGCTTCTACCCGGGTTACGGCGCCGGAATCTATGGACGTGGTTTCGGGGCGATGAACGTGGTGCGCAACACCAACGTCGGCAACATCTATCGCAACGCCAGGGTAGCCAACGGAGTCACCAGCATGGCATCGAATCAATTCGGCCGGTCTGGCGTGACCACCGCGAATTATGTCCACGCCAGTTCCGCCGATCTGGCCAAGGCCGGCTCGGTGCGCGGCGGAGTGCCAATGACCCCTTCACGCGAGAGCACCCATTTTTCGAGCGCCGCCGCCGGCGCAACGCATGGGAGCGAAAGCTCGCATTTCTATTCCAGTCGCGCGTCCAGTTCAGTCAGTCATGTATCGTTCGATCAGCAGCGCCAGGCAATGGCGCGCTCCGCCAGCAGCATGGCCGCGCGATCCGCTGCCCCGGCGCCGGCGTCGGCCCCGATCCATACCTCGACAAATAGCGTCTCTCCGCCGAATCGTGGGACCACCCCCGCCGCCCCCTCTGCTCCAGCCACCCAATCCGGTGGCTGGCAGCGTTTCAGCGGCAACAATAGCGGAGCATCAGGCCATTCGCAACCCGTGCGAATTAACCCGTCGGTAGTGCAGAGCCGAACCAGTGCTCCCAGCAATTCAAGCAATTCCTCGGGCCGAGGCGCCTCATCGAGCGCCCCCCATAGCAGCGCCCCCAGAGGTGGCCGCCGGTAAACGATTTTTTGTAGTGCAAGCTGTGTCAGTCGGGTGTATTTCTTCTTTCCTCGTGAGCCCGGCGGAGCCTAAAAAACTCTCGCCGGGCTCTTTTTTATGCAAGCCGGACCAATCGATAATGACATCCATGGTCCGTTGTGGGGCAGGTTGGCAACCTGCGGACCGATTGTCAATCGGTCCATCCGGGCGCAGCCCGGACATTTGGCACGCGAGTATCGACGCTGTGAGTTCAGGAAGGGGATTATATTTTCCTTCCACCCGCGAGCATAAACTTAGTTTGAAGAGTTAAAGTAAGTGATATGGACCACAAAAGGGAACTAGCCGACACCGGCTTCACCGTCCTGGAAGATTACATGGGGTCCGCCTTTCTCGACGAAATGCGAGCCCGAGTCGACCATCTCTTCCTGGAAGAAGGCTCCGCATCAGGCAGCGAATTCAAGACCGAGGAAAACGCCCGCCGCTTGGCGAACCTAGTCGAGAAAGGAGAAGTCTTCCAGCAAGCCATCGCACGCCTAGAGATGTTGGCTCTGGTAGAAAGCGTCCTCGGACCGGAGTTCAAGCTAAGCAGTCTTAATGTGCGCTCCGCCAACCCGCACTCCGCCAGCGTGCAGCCTTTTCATATCGATATGGGCCTGTTACCCGACGCCAAAGGCTACGCCGTCTGCAACTGCGTCTGGATGCTGGACGATTTCACCCCGGAAAACGGAGCCCTCCGAATCATCCCCGGCTCCCACAACTGGCACAAGAAACCGCAAGAAGAATTGTCCGACCCCTACGCCCCCCATCCCCAGGAACTGTTAGTCACCGGCCGAGCCGGCACAATAGTAGTCATGAACGCCCACACCTGGCACGGCGGAACAGCCAACCAAACCAATAAAGAACGAAGAGCCCTCCACAGCTTCTTCTGCCGCCGAGACATCCCGCAGCAGCAGTATCAAAAACGATTGCTCCGGCCGGAAACGCAATCCGCAGTGAGCGGAAAACTGCGCAAGATTCTGGCGCTGGACGATCCGTTGAACGACGAGCTCAGCTCGGTCGGCAGCGGACAGAGCGGATTCATGAAGTAGGTTCCAGTTGAAAACCGTTCTCATCCGGTTCCTGATCCTGCTGCTCGCGCTTTCGCCCGCGCAGGCGACGCTGGTCGTGTTCCAATGGACGCCGGCTGGAATTCTGCTGGCTGCCGACAGCCTGACGGCCAATGTTCAGGACCACAAAATCGATCGCGTGATGACCTGCAAGATTCATCAGGAAGGCGACATCTTCTTCACCATCGTCGGGATCAACGTCGATCAGGCCGCCCGAGTCGATCTCGTTTCGATTGCCATCATGGCGGCGCGCACCGAGAAGGGAATTCGCAATGTCGCGACCGGTTTCGAGGCGATCGCGCGGCGGCCCATCCACAATTTGTGGAGCTACGTGCGCTCAAATCAGCCCGCCGTCTATAAGATGTCGACCGAGAGCGGTCTGGCCACCATCTCGATCGTATTTGCGTCGCGCACGGAACACATAGTGGCGCTCAAAGAATATACGCTGGAGTCGACCGGTACTGTCTCCGAAAAACCCATCGCATTTCACGGCGCCGCCGCCGGGATGCGTCACGACACCGGCTACGCGGCCATCGGAGTGTACGGCGACGCGCAAGCCGCGCTCGCTTCCACCGCCAACCATGCCGATGGCTTTCCGTTCGTCGCCCGATTCATCCAAACGCAGGCAGCATCCGAACAAAAGCGTCCACGACCCAGAGTGGGCGGGAGCGCGTGCATCCTTCAAATCGCCTACGGGAGAGCGAACTGGATCGCGGGTCACCAGGGTCCGTGCGGGGATGTGAAGCGATGAGAACGTCTTAAGCCGCACATCATCGCAAGCATCTTAGGAAATTAAGACTGACCCACCGCCACAACAGTGGCATAAATATACTTGACTGACAAAGCGTGCTAAGCTGGTGGCGGCGTGACAGGCCGGTTTCGCGTTGCGTAATACCGTCGTAACACTCATCCTACCGATTGCATTTGGACTGTAAATCGCACATCAGCACAGGAATACACCTAGGGCATTAGCAGTCGTAGGTGAAAAGTGCTAAGATTTCGCTTCCCCGCCTATAGGAATAGGTGTACAATCTGGGGTAGCTTATCTAAACGGGGACGCTCCATATGGGCGTCCCGCTCCGGTGGGACATCAGCAATTCCATCCTAGTCGGGTTCTCCCCATAAAGTCAAGCTAGAAACGGAACACCGTAAGTGTGTTCCGGAGAGATTGACCATAGGAAGGAATCGAATCATGCCGGAAAAACCCCAAAAACCCGCCACCGTTCCACCCAATAAAATCAATACCTTAATGGAGTTAGCGGGGAGAAAACCCGCCACTACAAAACAACAGAAAACCTTGGATCTCGGCGTTGACCGACAAGCCGAAGTTGATGGATTGGAAATGGGCATCCTGTCAGATGGAACGCCATTCTTAACCGGTCGTGCGCTGGCGTCGCTCTGCGGTCTGCATCACAGCGTTATTCAAGATCTCACGGCAGATTGGGAGGAGGCCATTCCGAAAGCTCGGGTGTCCTCCATTCGGGCGATTCTGAGCGCTAGGGGCCTTTCGTTCGACAAACCTCATGAGACCCCACGACACAGGGGGAAAGTAATTTCTGCGTATCCTGACGCAGTATGCCTCGCCGTTCTTGAATACTATGCATTTGAGGCTGGCGGGAAAAATCGAGATATAGCCGTAAAGAATTTCCGAGCACTGGCGGGCCACGCCCTAAGGGAGTTTATTTTCCTCCATCTCGGCTACGATCCGAATACGAATGTTCCGCAAGTATGGAGACAGTTTCATGACAGAGTGTCTCTGGTCTACAACGCAGTGCCTTCTGGATACTTCGGAATCTTCAAGGAGATCTCCGAGATGATTGTTACGCTGGGCCAGGCTGGCCTCCACATCGACGACAAATTCGTTCCAGACATAAGCGTGGGTTCATGCTGGGGTAAACATTGGGTAGCCAGCATCTACGACCTCCACTACGGACAGAGAATCAAATTCGATCACAACTACCCTGATTATTTCCCACAGGCACTTTCGAATCCCCAGGAAGTATGGTGTTATCCAGAGGCAGCGCTTGGAGAGTTTCGACGATGGTTCAGAGAAAACTACATCGGAGACGGTAAATTCGAAGCTTACCTCCTCAACAAGGTTCATGATAAATCGCTTCCCGACACGTTCGCCAAGCGCGCGATTGCTGCATACACACCGGAGGGGTCTGTGTAATGATGAAGGCATGAAATCTGCCCCGCCCGAAATGATCGAAGGGCCAGAAGCGTTCACGCGCTTCCGCAATGCGATGAAGGATGTTCTAGCAGTGCCGCATAGCGTCGTAAAAGAGCGCATCGAAAAAGCCCGGCAAGAATCCGTAAAGAATCCAAAACGGCGCGGTCCCAAGCCGAAGGTTAATCCCTCCGCTTAGGACCGCGCTTCAACGTCCTAGTTGCTAAGCGGTCTTTCTCCCACCTTGCCGGTTACCTCGGCATAGGTGAGACGCTTGCCGACGATCTGCCCCATGATGGCGACAAATCTGTCCGCATCGTTCATATCCTTTCGATGGTTGTAGCGGAAAGCCTGTTCGTCGACGTAGCGGAACAGGTGGAACGGTTCCACGCTAACGTAGGTGCCGCCCAGCCCGCGTTTAAGCAAGCTCCAGAAATTCTCCAAGCCGTTCGTATGCACGTTTCCGTTCACGTAGGTTTCGGCGTGGTTGATGAACTCGTGAACGTACTCCGCTTGCAGCCCGAAGTAAGCTTTCGCTTCGTCGCTGAAAATATGGCTACCGACTTCGGCGTGCTTGCGGACGTTATTCTTCAAATCCCAGCCGTGCTTCGGAACGTCCATGATTTCGGTGCGAACCTGTCCGCCGCGCTCCAGAACACCCTGGACGCCCGTCTTACCGCTCACTCCGCCGCCTTTTCCTTGAAGCAACCTCCGCTTCCGATCCTTGTGCATATTCCGCGCCGCGCCGCCGATGTAGGTTTCGTCAACCTCGATTTCACCCGATAGCTTGGATGCATCTTTGTTCTGCATGGCCAGCCGCGCGCGTTGCAACATGAACCACGCGGTCTTCTGGGTCACGCCGATGGACCGGTGAATCTCCCAGGAGGAAATTCCATTCTTTGCGTTCACAATCAGCCACATTACAGGAAGCCACTTTTCGAGCGCAATCGGGGAATCCTCGAAGATCGTCCCAACCTTCAGCGAGAACTTCTGCTGGGGGTGCTTCTTGTAGCACTTGAACACTTTGGCGTTCGGTAGATACTCTACGTCGTCAGATCCGCAACGCGGGCAGAGCACCTTACCGTCGGGCCAGCGCAACGCGACCATGAACGCTTTGCAGTTCTCGAAGTTATTGAAAAATTGGACCGCTTCGAGCAATGTCTGGGGTACGTTGGCTTCCATGTATCTACTTTACAGTAGAAAGCGTTGTCAGTCAAGTATATTTATGCCACAACAGTTTACATAATATACGTTATCGGTAGTACAATATCTTTTTCTCATAGGTCCGTCGCCCAGTTCTCAATGCCCCGCAGATCCGGGACATGCGAAAACGCCGTGTCACTCGTCACCAGCACCGCGCCAGCCGCGATCGCGTGGGCTGCGATGAGAAGATCGAGATTCCCTAGCGTTTTCCCGGCGCGTTCCTGTTGCGCCCGGAGTTCGCCGTAAACAACCGCCTCCTCGTGGCCCCAGGCTAGAATTTGAATCTTCGTCAAGAACCCGTCCATGGCAGATCGAAGATCGGGAGCGCTTGCACTCTTGGCCAGTCGGTAGCGGACTTCAGCCTCTGTAATGGCGGAGATGCACGCCACCTCGTCCAGAGCGAGACCCATTAACTTGGCCCGCGCCGCCCGAGACTTGCCTTTGACAATATAGCTAACTGTGTTGGTGTCCAGCATATAGCGCCGGTTCACAAGTCCTCACGCCTTTGCGGGACGCCCTGGGCGCGGTCTGCCAGAAAGTCATCCGGGAATTCTGCCTGGTCCAGCGCGGCATAAATCTCCTCCCAGGTCCCTGGAGCCTGGGAGAGGATCACATCTCCCGTCTGGGGGTCGCGCCGGATGTATACCTCGTCCGTCGTGAACCGGTACGCCGCTGGAATTCGGACGGCTTGGCTTCTTCCCGTCATAAACACTCGCGCTTTCTCAATCTGCGACATGATACCTATCATGATACATCTATACACGGCCTAATCTAAGAAGCAGCTCTGAAGGCATTGATTCTGCGGAAGTTATTCGCAGCACTTCAAAACCTGCGGCGCGGCCTGAGGCTTCTCCCGCGGCTGAGTCCTCTACTACTAAGGGGGTGGACGAGTTAAGTAGCTTTGCCGCCAATAGATAGGGGTCGGGCGCGGGCTTCAGATTGACTGCTTCTTTGCCGCAGACCAGGGCTTGAAAATACTCGCGAATTCCCGCCCGGATGAGTGGCGGCTCTACTTCCGTGCGGGCGCTGGAGGAAACTACGGCTAATTTGTAGTGGGGCGCGAGCTCGGCTATTAAATCCGTGGTGGTGCTCGAAAAAGGTGATTGTAAGGTCAATTTATGCCTGAATAAGGCTTGTTTGGTGTCGTATTTTGGCCAGATATGGTCGAATAAGGCCGGCGTAGAGATACGCTCTACCATCAAGCGGTCGGAGATGCCGATGCATTCGCGCTGGTAGTACTCCCAGGTCGGCTCGATGCCGAAGGGGGCGAGGATCTCGAGCCAGCACTGGTAATGGATGGGTTCGGTATCGGCGAGGACGCCGTCGAAGTCGAAGAGAATCGAATCAAATTTCACGTATAATTCTCTCATGATCAAACCTACCGAAAAGATCTGGCATAACGGCCGGCTGATCGCCTGGAACGATGCGAAGATCCACGTGTTGGCCCATGTCACCAGCTATGGCAGCTCATGGTTCGAAGGCATTCGTTGCTACGCGACGGAATCGGGCCCGGCGATTTTCCGGCTCCGCGAACATGTGCGGCGTCTTCACGACTCGGCCAAAATCTACCGCGTCGAAATTCCCTTCTCTCAAGACGAACTCTGTGCGGCGATGCTCGAAGTGGTGAGCGTGAACAAGCTCGAGTCCTGCTATCTGCGCCCGCTGGTAATTCGCGGGTACGGAAACATTAGCGTGATGCCGACCAAGGACAATCCCATCGAAACTTATATTGCGGCGTGGGAATGGGGCAAGTATCTGGGCGAGGACGCAATCGAGAACGGCGTGGATGTTTGCGTCTCAAGCTGGGCGCGCATGGCTCCCAATACCCTGCCCGCATTGGCGAAGGCCGGCGGTCATTATATGAACTCGCAACTGATCCGGATGGAAGCAGAGGCGAACGGGTATAGCGAAGGCATCGCGCTCGATTCGTCCGGCTACGTGAGCGAGGGATCGGGCGAGAATATTTTCCTGATTCGCGACGGCAAGATGTTGACGCCGCCTCTGGGCGCGAGCGTGCTGCCGGGCATTACGCGCGATACGGTGGTGACGCTGGCGCGTTCGCTAGGGATTGAAATTGTTGAAGGATTGATTCCGCGCGAAATGTTGTATCTGGCGGACGAAGTGTTTTTCTCCGGTACGGCGGTGGAGATTACGCCGGTTCGGTCGGTGGATCGGATCAAGGTAGGCAAAGGCAAGCGCGGTCCGATTACGGAAAAAATTCAGAAGGAATTTTTCGGGATCGTGGAAGGGAAAACGGCGGATCGGTTTGGATGGTTGACGCCGGTTCCTGTCGCAGTGAGATAAAACGAGCGGAGGGCGCCAGCATTCCTGATAGGAAGGGGCGCCCCACGCGCTACCGTCGGAGGGCTTAATTCAAATGACTCCGCGCAAGGACCTCACCTACGGCCACCTCCCCCGAGACTGACACACAGGCTCGATCCCGCGCGAATATCTAGATCGTTTGTACCAGGAATCGGGGATTCGTCAAAGCGCGAAATGTTGAATTTCCTCAGTTGTTTCCCTATTGCTTTCGGAGAGTTACAGATGCCCCGTTGTGGGTATGCTGTGCATAAATCATGACCCTAACGAAATGTAGTGGCCGCGACGCGATTTCAGGCGAACGAATCACGATCGAATTTGACGATGTGATTCAACACCTGAATCCGGCGTTTTCAGAATCGATCGATGATGACACGTATGTCGCGCCTGGATTCATTGATCTTCAAATCAATGGATTCGCCGGCGTCGATTACAACTCGCCTGAGGCGCCTGCGGAAGAGATCGCGCGATCGTTGCGGGTGATGTTTTCGACCGGCGTGACGCGGTGCTTCCCGACGGTGATTACAGGCGATCCGGCGAAGATGCTGGGAGCGCTGCGCAATCTGGCGTCCGTGCGTGAGGATGCCATGGAGGCGTTCCACGTCGAAGGTCCGCATATTTCACCCGAGGACGGGCCGCGCGGGGCGCATCCGCAGCGCTGGGTTCGGCCTCCTGATCTGAACGAATACAAACGCTGGCAGGAAGCGACCGACGGTCGTGTGCGGCTGGTGACTTTATCGCCTGAATGGCCGGAGGTGCTTCCTTATATAGAGGCGCTCTCGAGGGACGGGGTGGTGATCAGCATCGGGCACACCAAGGCGACGGCGGAACAGATCCAGGATGCGGTGAGCGCGGGCGCCACGCTTTCGACCCACATCGGCAATGGAGCGCACTCGGTGATGGCCCGGCACCCGAATTATATTTGGGAACAGCTTGCCGAGGACCGTCTGAATGCGACCATGATCGTCGACGGGATTCATATCGGGAAAGCGTTCCTGAAAGTCGCACTGCGGGCGAAGGGAATCGAGCGGAGCGTGCTGATTACAGATGCGGTGATGCCGGCGATGTGCGCACCTGGGCGTTACATGCTGGGTGAGGTCGAGGTGGAACTGCACGAGGACCAGAGCGTGCGGATGGTGGGCGGAACGCGCCTGGCGGGGTCGAGTTTGCGGATGGACCGAGGGGTCGGGAATCTGATGAAGCTGGCCGGGCTGACGCTGCCGGAAGCAATCACGATGGCGACGACGAATGCGGCTCGGGCTGGAAGGGTCGGAGGAAGGATTCGAGGGGTGCAACCAGGGTCGCGGGCGGATGTGGTGAAGTTCCGGATGGTGGATTGGGGGATTGAGGTGGTGGAGACTTATTTGAGTGGTCGGCGGGTGTATTCGCAGACGCCGGCTGAAGCCGACGCTGCAAGCTGAAGCTCGCGCTGCCAGCCAAAGAGGTATCAATGATGAGATTCGTGGCTGTAATTTTATTGGTTTCGGGAATCCTCATCCCGGTGGCGAGTCCGCAGAGCGAAGCTGCGCCCAACGCCTGGATGAAGGAGCCCACCGAGATCGGGGCTCGGGACGAGGTTTCGGTACCCATACGGAACATACGGAACAATTACTTCGACGGTTCTCCGTTTGCGAGCAAAGGGCCGCTTACTCTCGAGAATGTTGGACGCTTCGCCCTGTTCGCGGGAAAGTCGAGCGGCCGGGCGCCGGAAATCCCCGACCTCCCGCTGCGTGCCTTGCTGATTGGGACCTTCGAGAGCCACAGAAGCGTGATGACGCCGTCTCATAGAGCGATCTACACGGAAGTGACCGTCAAATGCAGTTATATTTTCGAAGACGGCGGAGGCGGGGCTCGCTTGGGCTCGCCGATAAGCATTCTATTTTTGGGCGGAACGGTCGAGGATGCGAATGGAGATGTTCTCTCCTTTCTCACCCAGCCGAAACATTATTTCATTGAGCCCGCCAAGACGTACCTCTTGGTATTGAGTTATCATTCTGACGGCGATTTCTACCCTTGGGAAAGAGCTGGGACCTATCGGACGGGATCGTCAGAGCTAGCAACGCCGTTGAAAACGCGAGGGTGAAGGCCGGCGGTTCGACGCTGGTTTGCCTTTCCACGCAGGATCTTATTCGCGTGTTAGATGAGCGGTTTTCGCAGCGACAGTAGCAACGATGTCGAAGATCCGGCAGTCTGAAGGGATAGTTGGAATCGACGCACTCGAAATCGCGCGAACGTAGCGGACGGCTACCTCCCCTTTATGAAGATCACCGCGCTTACCCTTTGTGAGATCACTTTGCGGGCTTGACGCGGTGAGACAATGGTATCCGTTCACTCAGCTCTATGAGCGGCGACTGGGGTTCTATCGACACCGTGTTGCACAAAGGACCCGATTTGAGAACTCAGGCCCCAAATTTTCTTTCCGGAAACATTTCCACGATTTTCGTGTCAACCTTGGGAAGATCGTCGGAGTGAATCCAGAGATCCCAACCAGCACAAATGTATATACAAGTACAGCTGACAAAAATATACTAATTTGCCGTGCGGGGTGACGCCCTAGGTGTATAGCAGGGAAAACAGGAGACTGCTTTATTATGACTCCCAGCATTGCGCTATCTTCGCTTTATCGAGAAGCTGTGATGTTACTTGCATCGGGGAAATCTCCGGAGATGGTTTTGGATCATTTGATTAGAAAGGGCCTGCTGGAGCGCTACGCCCGGACTTTGATGTCGGCGGCTGTGGCGGAAAGCTGTGCGACTAAGAATTGACGGATTTTCTGCCCGCATGCTCACGCATGGCGGTTCAGGTGGTCGCGTAGAGTGGCCGGAGATCCAGCGTCAAATTCTCACGTCGACACTCTCGAAATATCTACGAAGACTCCGCTCCCTGTGGTCACGGCTCAGTAGCGGTCTATCGCTGGCAGCGCATGGCGCCGCCCCACAATTGGAGCGCTGGTTTTCACCCGATCGGGATTGACTTGCGCAGCCCGGTCTTGCACAAATTGTTTCCGCAAATATCGATGGCACGTTTCCGCCCTACATCTGTAGCGGGAAACAGGAGCCTGCTCCAAGATGACACCCACGATTGCGCTACCGACTCTTTATCAGGAAGCACTCGTATCGTTCGCCAAGGGCAAGAAGCCGCAGATGGTTTTG
>Ga0116129_1000489_pt1 | contig 25558 bp, 24 predicted proteins | sample June2015DPH_17_2_FD_89732 | JGI IMG/M metagenome (GOLD analysis project Ga0116129, IMG submission 89732) | Peatland microbial communities from SPRUCE experiment site at the Marcell Experimental Forest, Minnesota, USA - June2015DPH_17_10 | ecosystem: Environmental > Terrestrial > Soil > Wetlands...
CCGATTGGCCGCGCCGCCTCAATCGGCGGCCCGGCGTTGGCTAGTGCGGTGAATTTGAAGTTCCTATCAGTTTCGCGGTAACCTCGTCATAGGAACTTCAAATTCCAAACCGCACTAGAAACCCTAGTTTGCTAGTGCTCCTTGGATTCCGAAGTTCGCATAAGGTGGTGCGGCCATGCTAGCGAACTTCGGAATCGGAGCACTAGTTTGCGCATGATCTCCGCGCAAACGCTTTGCGTTTGTCGCGAGGGAAAATCGCTTCACACTTTTCCGGATCATGCTTTAGAAAATCATTTCAAAATGTTTCATAGCTCTGGCCGACCTTGCCGCCGACGCGAGCGAAGGCGGATCGCACGGCCTCGTCTTTCGGACGCAGGTTGATGGCGCGGCCGTAGGAGCCGGCCGCCTTGGTCTTGTCGCCAAGGCGTTCATAGGCCAAACCCCGGGTTATCCAGGTTTGGGCGTTTTGCGGATCATCCTGCACGGCTTCATCGAGATCGGCGGCTGCCTCCTTGGCCTGGCCGAGCGCCAGATAGCTCAGCGCGCGGCCGAGCAGGGGCTCGGCCTGCTGCGGGATCAGGCCGTTGGCTGCGGTGAAGTCCTCGATCGCAAATTGATGCTGCTTCTCGCCCTGATAGAGCAGGCCGCGGTTGTAATAGGCCTCGGCGTCGTCGGGACGAAGGGCGATCGCCTTGTTGAAATCCTCCAGCGCCTGGGCCGCTTCGTCCCGTGCCTTGTGGACCATGCCGCGGCCTAGCCAGGCCGGAGCATAGTTCGCATCGAGCGCGAGCGCCCGTTCATAGTCGGACATCGCCTGATCGAGCCGTTTGGTCTTGCGGTAGATCTGGCCGCGGTTGGCGAAGGCCTGTCCGTAATTGGGATCGAGGCTGATCGCCTTGTTGAAATCAGCCAGCGCTTCCTCGGTCTTTCCAGCCTGTGCCAGCACCGATCCGCGCATGTTGTAGGCCTGCGGATTGTCCGGGTTGTTCTTGATGGTTTCGGAAAGCGAAGAGATGTTGGCCGACGAGGTGATTTGCGCCGGCTCCTCCTTGGGCTCCGGGGAGGAGTTTGTCAGCGATCCCAGCGTCATCGAACAGCCGCCAAGCGCGATCGCAGCCAATACGATCGCCGCAGATACGCGCAGGCCATGGCGCAAATTTCCGGACAGGACTCCAGCAGTCGGAACGATCATCGTGCGGGATACTCATGCGCTTACCCGCTTAGTGGTAACCTGACCCGCCACGAAATGCATCGGCCAAATCGGCAGTAGGTCTGTGGCCGGTGGTCTATAAACAACAACGCGGGCGAAACTGCCCGCGTTGAGGAATGCATGCTCGAAATCTGGCCGATCAGCGCGGCCCGCGAGGTCCGCCCGGACCACCACGCCCGCCGCCACCCGGACCACTGCGCTCGGCGCCAGGACCGGCGCCGAACACCGGCTTCGGCTTCATCGGCAACAGGCCTTCGCGCTGCAACTTCTTGCGGGCAAGCTTGCGTGCACGGCGCACGGCTTCGGCCTTTTCGCGGGCCTTCTTCTCGGAGGGCTTTTCGTAATGACCGCGGAGCTTCATCTCGCGGAAAATGCCCTCGCGCTGCATCTTCTTTTTCAGCGCCTTGAGGGCTTGGTCGACGTTGTTATCGCGAACGAGAACCTGCACGCGGCATCCTCTTTCCATTGATCGATTGGATTCTGGTAAAGGTCAAAGGGCCGGCAAAGGGCCACGCTCCCAACCTTTGAGCGCGCGGATGTATCAGACAAAGGCGCTGATGTCCACCCGGGAAGCGGGGATTTCGGCCCGCGCCTGGCCGTTACTGGCCGTTAGAAGCTGTTGAAATCCACCGTCGAATATCCCGATTTAGGGGATTTGCAACTTTTTGGACGAATTTCGGGAGGAAGATCGCAGAGGGTGTAACCGGGAGGCTTCCATGGACGCAAAAAAATACGCCGCTGAACTGATCGGTACTTTTTGGCTCACATTTGCGGGATGCGGCAGTGCGGTTATTGCCGCCGGCTTTCCGCAGGTCGGGATCGGCCTGCTCGGCGTCTCGCTGACCTTCGGACTGAGCGTCGTGACCATGGCCTATGCGATCGGCCATATATCCGGATGCCATCTTAATCCGGCCGTTACCGTTGGCCTTACCGCCGGCGGGCGTTTTCCGGCCGGCCAGGTCCTCCCCTATGTGATTGCGCAGGTCATCGGCGCCATCGCTGCCGCCGCGCTGCTTTACGTGATCGCAAGCGGCGCTCCGGGTTTCGACCTCGCCAAAGGCTTTGCGTCCAATGGCTATGGCGCGCATTCGCCGGGTCAGTACGACATGGTGGTCTGCTTCATCACCGAAGTGGTCATGACTGCCATGTTCCTCTTCATCATCATGGGCGCGACCCACGGCAAGGCGCCCGCGGGCTTCGCGCCGCTGGCGATCGGATTGACGCTGACGATGATCCACCTCGTCAGCATTCCCGTCACCAATACGTCGGTGAACCCGGCGCGCAGCACCGGCCCCGCTTTGTTTGTCGGCGGATGGGCTCTGGCGCAGCTCTGGATGTTCTGGGTAGCGCCGCTGATCGGCGGTGTGCTGGGAGGCGTGATCTATCGCTGGCTGAGCGATGAGCCGGCTGGCGTGGTGGAAGGTAAGAGACCGGCGTAACCGTCGGATCCCCTGCAGCAGGCGGCGGGCTATTCTTCGCCCGCCGGCACGACCTGGGTCACGTGGCCCATCTTGCGTCCCGGCCTGGGAGCGCCCTTGCCATAGAGGTGGACGGTAGCGCCGGGAACGGCGAGCCAGTCCGCATAGCTGTTGATCTCGTCCCCGATCAGGTTGGTCATCGTGACCTCGCCGTGGCGCAGCGCTTTGCCGAGCGGCCACCCGGCGATCGCGCGGATATGCTGCTCGAATTGCGAGATCGATGCGCCGTCCAGCGTCCAATGACCGGAATTGTGCACGCGCGGCGCAATCTCGTTGACGAGCACGTCCGGTTTGCCGTCGCGGTTGACCACGAACATCTCAACCGCCAGCACGCCGACATAGTCGAGCGCCGCCGCGATGCGTCGAGCGATATCGCGGGCCTGCGCGGCGAGTTCGTCGGGTACGGCCGCCGGCACCCGCGAAACCTTGAGGATGTGATCCCGGTGCTCGTTTTCGGTGACGTCAAAGCATTCAACCTCACCGTCGGCCGAGCGGGCGGCGATCACCGAAATCTCGCGCTCGAACGGAATGAAAGCCTCAAGGATTGCCGACTTGGTGCCGAGGTCGGCCCACACGCGATCCGGATCGTCTCCGGCGCGGATGATCGTCTGGCCCTTGCCGTCATAGCCGAAACGGCGGGTCTTGAGCACGGCAGGCATGCCGATTTTGGCGATCGCGGCGAGCAACGTTTGCGGCGATGACACATCCGCATAGTCAGCAGTCTTGATGCCCAGCCCTTTGACGAAATCCTTTTCGACCAGGCGGTCCTGCGTCGTTTCGAGAATCTTGCGGTCGGGCAATACCGGCCGCCGTGCCGCGAGGATCATTGCGGAAGCCGCGGGCACGTTCTCGAATTCATAGGTGATGACGTCGACATCGGCTGCGAAGAGTTCGAGCGCTTCGACATCGGCATATTCGGCGCAAGTGGCGTTTGCCACGACGTCAAACGCCGGGGAATCCGGATCCGGCGAAAACACCTGGCAGTGCAGGCCGAGGCGCGCCGCGGCCATTGCCAGCATCCGGCCGAGTTGTCCGCCGCCGAGGATTCCGATGGTGTCGCCCGGCTTCAGCTTCACCCGAGAAGGAAGTGTCACGCCGACCCCTCCGGTCGTTCGGCGACCGCGTCAGTCTGTTGCTTGCGCCAGGCAGCCAACCGCTCGGCGAGCGCTGTGTCGGTCAGCGCCAGCATGCTTGCCGCCAGCAGCGCCGCGTTGATCGCGCCCGCCTTGCCAATTGCCAGCGTTCCGACGGGAATGCCGGCGGGCATCTGGACGATGGAATAGAGTGAATCCATTCCCGACAGCGCCTTCGATTCGATCGGGACGCCGAGCACGGGAAGTTCCGTCAGCGACGCGGCCATGCCGGGCAGGTGCGCCGCCCCGCCAGCACCCGCGATGATGATCTTGAAGCCGGCGGCCTTCGCGCCCTTGGCGAAGGCATAGAGCCGTTCCGGCGTGCGATGCGCGGAGACGATGCGTTTTTCGCAAGCCAACCCCAGCGCGCCCAACGTTTCGGCGGCATGTCGCATGGTCTCCCAGTCGGACTGGCTTCCCATGATGATGGCGATCGGCGTGGGCATATCGTTAATTCTTCTGACGGAATCCAATAACTCGGGCCGGATTATAGGATCGGCCCTCCGTTCGGCAAGGTTAGCAAGGGAGCGACAATGGACTATCCTGTCTTGGTGCGAACAGGCAAGCGTTCTTGGCGTGTTCTTGGCGCAGGATTGACGACGGGCGTTAACACATGCCGGCTGTTCAGGAGCGGATTCGGAAGCCGGGTCCGTGCCTCGGGGAAGACCGATGAAGAAGAAAACGAGAGTGCCGGTGTCGCAGGTTGCAAAACGCCGCAAACCGGCTTCGGCCAACGGCAAGGCTCCTGTTCGGCGCGCCGCACAGGTCACGCGGCGTCCGGCGGCGAAGGAGGATGCTAAAGCCGAAATCCGGCGGCTTAAACGCCAGCTGGCCAAGGCGCTCGCGCGCATCGAGCAGTTGCAGGCCGTGGCCGACACGGACTTCCTTCTGGGGATTCCAAACCGGCGTGGTTTCGAGCGCGAACTCGGCCGCGCGATCTCCTATATCCAGCGCTATCACGCCGGCGGCGCGCTGATCGTGCTCGACGTCGATCGGCTGAAGCCGATCAACGACAATTTCGGCCATGCGGCGGGAGACGAGGTGCTGAAGGCGATCATTGCCGTGCTGTCGCGCCAGATCCGCGCCTCAGATGTGATCGGACGGCTCGGTGGCGATGAATTCGCGTTGCTGTTGTGGAATCTCAGCGAAACCGATGCGCATGCGAAAGCGGCAGCGCTTGAGGAGGATATCGACCGTCTCAGTTTTGCCTTCGCAGGCTCTACGGTTGCGACGGGCGTTTCCGCCGGCGTCGCCATCCTCGGGCCGCATTCGGAAGCCGCACGGGCGCTGGCGGACGCCGATTGCGCGATGTATGTGCGCAAGGCGCAGCGCCGCCACGAAGTCTGACGCTTGAACGTGCGGAAGGATCCAAGCCCTTTGTTCCCTCCAACCCGAGCAGCACATGACCAAGCCAACACCATTTACGCTTCACGTGGCGGATGCCGATATCGCTGACCTGAAGGACCGTCTGGCCCGGTCGCGGTTTCCGGATTCCGCGCCCAGTGAGGGTTCGGGCGATCCTTTAAGCGATCCTCTGGGCGATCCTTGGGCCTATGGCACCGACGTCGCTTACTTGCGCGGCCTTGTGCATTATTGGCGCGAGCGCTTTGACTGGCGGGCGGAAGAGGCGGCGCTGAATGCCTTTCCGCAATTCCATGTGCCGCTCGACGGCATCGACCTGCATTACCTGCATGTAGAGGGCAAAGGCCAAAATCCGATGCCGCTACTTCTGTTGCACGGCTGGCCGGGCTCGGTCTTCGAGTTTCTCGACATCATTCCCCGCTTGACGGACCCCGCGCGTTTCGGTGGCGATCCACGCGATGCCTTTACAGTGGTCGCGCCGTCGCTGCCGGGCTACGGGCTTTCGTTCAAGCCCGGCCAAAAGAGATATGGCGTCCCGGAAATGGCGGACTGCGTCGCCGCGCTGATGCACGATGTGCTCGGCTTCTCGCGCTTTGCCGCGCAGGGCGGCGATTGGGGAGCAGCCGTCACCAGCCGGCTCGGCTACGCCCATGCGGAGAAAATGATCGGCATCCACCTCAATCTGATGACGGCCGCGGGCCGCGATCCCAAGGCTTTTCAAAACCCGAGCGATGAGGAAAAGCGCTATGTCGGCGAACTCGCGCACTGGACCCGCGAAGAAACCGGCTATCAATGGATTCAGGGCACGCGCCCGCAGACGCTGTCCTTTGCGTTGACGGATTCGCCGGCTGGCCTCGCGGCCTGGATTGTTGAGAAATTCCGCGCCTGGTCCGATTGCGACGGCGATGTCGAGCGTGCGATCAGCCGCGATCGTATGCTCGCCGATATCTCGCTCTACTGGTTCACCGGCGCAATCGGATCGTCATTCTGGCCGTACTACGCGCGGCTTCATGGCTCCGTCATCCTGCCGCCCGGCGAGGCCATTACCGTTCCGACCGGTTACGCCCAGTTCCCGCGCGAAATCCTCAAACCCCCGCGCAGTGCCGCCGAGCAGGTATTCAAGGACATCCGCCGCTGGAGCATCATGGAAAAGGGCGGCCATTTTGCCGCCCTCGAACAACCCGACCTGCTTGCCCGCGAAGTGCGCGCCTTCTTCCGTGAATTGCGCTGAAGCTACAGCGTGCACTAGCGTGGCGGATTTGACGTTCGCTTCAGTGTCGTTGCGAATCCTCATAGCGAATGTCAAATCCAAAGCCACGCTAGAATCCAATATTTGCTAGTGTCCCTTTAGTTCTGACATTCGCAAACGGATTCTCGGCCACGGGATGCGAATGTCAGAACTGGGACACTAGATCGTCCGGCACCTGTCCGAACGTCTTGAGCACGCGCGCATCGCCGAACTCTCCGGCCATCGGATCGCCGCTGCGGCAGAAAGCCACCGCGCCGATGCTCCCCGTCGCGCGCGACATCGCTTCGGCGCGCCGCAATGCGCTGGTCGAATGCTGGCACTCTTCGGCGGCGCCCGCGACGGGCATGCCGGTTTCATCCTGCAAAAATGGCATCGCAACGTAGTAGGTGATGTTGGCCATTTGCTTCATCTCCATCCGGATTGGTCAGACCGTGTAGCGTCTCGATGGCGGCCGGCGCGCCGGACGCCTGTTCGAAGGCGACGCCTGCAATTCGCCCAGTTCGATTTCCAGATACTCGTTCACCATGATTAGTGCCTTGATCGTGCTGCGCAGATTGCCGTCGCACATGGCGATCGCCTGATCGCAGGCCCGCTCGTAACGGTCGTTCTCCACGGCCTTGGCCAATCCCGACATGCGAAAAAATCCCCGCCAAAAATCCAGCCCGACACCCGTTAGTTCGATGTTCCTATTTTGTTCTCATTGAGTCAAGCCCTGTCGTCAAGTCCTGTCATCAAGCCCTGTCTTGGAGACCTGAGAATTTCAGACCTTCGTCAGGCGATAATGTCGGGCGTGATCTGGTCTTCGATGAAGGCGATACGATCGCGCAACTGCAGCTTGCGTTTTTTCAGCCGTTGCAGCCGCAGCAAATCCGGCGCCGGCGATTGATGCAGCGCATCAATCGCCGCGTCGAGATCGCGGTGTTCCTGTTGCAATCTTGCGAGCTCGGACTGGAGTTCGCGCTCATCTTCGTCGGTCATGGTGTACTTAATCGAAAACGCGGATGAGATTTGCGAAAAGTTCCGGCAACCAGGAATATCCTCCCTGGCAGGCCGCTCCGCAAGCAAGTTCGCAAAGCCGTCCACGAGAGCGAAAGCGCGCGAAGTCTGGCTGGTGGTCCGATTCTAACATTCGCATCCCTTCTCGAGCTGCCACTTTTGCGAATGTTAGAATCAAAGGACCACTAGCAAATATAGGTTTCTAGTGGAGTTTTGGATTTGACATTCGCTTTACGAGCTCGCGGCCAGGTGGGTAGCGAATGTCAAATCCACTCCACTGGCGGCAGGCCGGAGGGGGCCGCGGCCCGCAATTGCTGCTTCCTCGCTAATCTTTCGTGTTGCCGCGCTTTCCAGCGCGGATGCGGGAACCGCCGGGGACGAAAATTGAATGGCGTCACGTCAGCTCACGATTCGTTACAGATGCCGGTGAAATATGAGGATGGCGTTTTCTAAACCCATCGACAGATTCACGCCGTGGTGTAAACTTCCCAGCGGAGTGGATTTGACATTCGCTACCCGTCCAGCCGCGGGCTCGTCAGCGAATGTCAGAAACGGGACACTGGAAAAACGGGACACTAGAAAAATGAGATTTGCTAGTGGGCCCTGCGATTTCTAACATTCGCAAAAGTGGTCGCCGAGGCGGGATATCCAACCGAGGAGGTTTCGAATGGCAATTCAGGCGCATCTCGTTGAACTGGAACGCAAACACCAAAGCCTGGAACACGAATTGCACGAAGCTCTGGTACACCTTTCAACGGACGATCTGCAAATTGTCGAGCTCAAGCGCCGGAAGTTGATGGTTAAGGACGAAATCGCCCGCTTGAAGCATTCCGCCAGCGCCACGTTACACTAAAGCGTTTCAAGCGAAGGTTAGTAACGGCAAAAATACCCGACACTCGCCTTGACTGCCATAACCGATCGGCGCTGACCCGTGCCGGTCGGCTGGTCATCGGATGTTGCGCCATGGGAGTGCGGAGGGTTTTTCCGCACTCCAGCTAAGGCGCCCTTACGCTTCTGCCAGCTCGCCGACATAGTCGGCGATGGCCAGCGACGAAGTGAGGCCGGGCGATTCAATTCCGAACAGGTTGATCAGCCCGTCAATGCCGTGCTCCTTCCGTCCCTGGATCACGAAGTCCTGCACCGCAACCGCCGGCGGTACGATCTTTGGCCGCATGCCCGAATAGCTCGGCATCAGTGCGTCGTCCGGCAGCGCCGGCCAATAGCGGCGGATCGCCGGATAGAACCGCTCTGCACGTGCCGGATCGACCGCGTAGTCGATGCTGTCGACCCATTCCACATCGGGGCCGAACCGCGCCTGTCCTGCCATGTCCAGCGTGAGATGCACGCCGAGGCCGCCAGGCTCGGGCACCGGATAAATCAGATGCGAAAACGGCGCGCGCGCCGAGCAACTGAAATAGTTGCCCTTCGCAAGATAGGCGGGCGGAATCTTTTCGACCGGCATGCCGTCGATGCTGCGCGCCACGGCGATTGCGCCGAGGCCCGCGGCGTTGATCAGCAACCGGCATTCCAGCGACATCGGTGCCTCGCCGCCGGCGTCGACTTCGATGCGGTCGGTATGTGCGCGTGCGCCGAGCAGCGGGGTATGAAACGCAAAGGCCGCGCCGGCGTCTTCGGCATTGCCGCGCAGCGCCAGCATATAGGCATGGCTGTCGACGATGCCGGTGGAGGGCGACAACAAGGCCGCCTCGCAATGAAGCGCTGGCTCCAGCGCGCGCGCGGCCTCGCCCGTGAGCGTCTGCAAATCGGTCACGCCGTTGGCCTCGGCATGCGCCCTGATCGATTGCAGCTTCTCGGTTTCCGCCTGTGTTGTCGCCACGATCAGTTTGCCGCAGTTGCGATACGGGATGCCCTGGTCACGGCAGTACCGATAGAGCGCCTGTTTACCGCTGACGCACATCCGCGCCATCAGGCTCCCCGACCGGTAATAGATGCCCGCGTGGATTACCTCGCTGTTGCGCGAGGAGGTAACGGTGCCGATGCCTTCGGCCGCTTCCAGCACGATCACCTCATGGCCGCGCTGTGCCAGCCGCCGCGCTACGGCAAGGCCGATCACTCCCGCACCGATGACGACGCACTCGACCTTTTCCATTGAAAAAATTCTGATCCGGATATTCTTGGCTAATCGGGGTGAGGGGGTGCTGCCCGATACAACTCACGCCTCGCTTGGTGCGGCCGCCCGAGGTTCTGGTTGTACCTTGCCTGGCTACGCAACTGTTTGGATTGGTTTCGGAACTTGGCTAGCCCGAATTGTTAGTGACTCATTAATCATGTCCCGGCAATTGGCGCAATTTCCTGTAGCAAATGAGCAGGTCTGGGGTAGGCGTTTACCTGATCCAAACCCGTGAAGCCAGACACTCGCCCGCAGAAATCCGCGGGTGACCGATGGCTGACAAGAACTGGCGGGCAGGCGGCAGGATCATGATCCCGGCAGGAATCGTGCTGTGCCTGATTGCGTCTATTTGGGCCATCGCTGCGTCCGATCTGGGCGCCAGCCTTGTCGGTTATTTCAATGCGGCCGATCCGGGTTACGTCTCGGACGCGGTGCTCGGCGGCCTTGTTGCCTGTTCTTTTCTGGTCGCAGTCGGGTTGTGGGTGGTGTCGACGCTGCGCCGGTTCAAGCGATCGCAACTTCGCAAAAATGCGTTCGTCAGCTCCGCTTTGAACAATCTCAAGCAGGGCGTCGTGATCACCAATCCGCGGCAACGGATCATCTTCCTCAACGACCGTTATCTTGCGATCTATGGTCTTTCGCGTTCGGACATCTCGCCCGACATGACCGGCAGGGATCTCCTCGAGCTGCGGCGCCGGCGCGGCGTGCTCGACATCAGCGTCGATGAATTCTATGCCCAGGCCGACCAGCCCGAGGGGCTCATCACCGAGCTGCCGGGCGGAAAATCGGTTCATGTCAAATATTTTCCGCTGCCGAACGGCGGGGCGGTGGCGACACATGAGGATTGCAGCGAGCAGCGCGAGCTTTCGCGGCAACTCGCCTCTACCAAGCATTTCCTCGAATCCGTGCTGGAGAATGTTCCGGTATGCGTAGCGGCCAAGAGCATCGAGGACGGCCGCTACATTTTCGCCAACCGCGCGTTCGAGCGATTTTCGCGCTTTTCCAGGGATTTCATCGTCGGCAAGCGCGCCGACGAGATTTTCACGCCCGACACGGCTGCCAGCATCGAGGCGGCCGATCGCGCCGCCCTCAACGCGCCGGAGGGCCAGTTCCGCAACGAGTTCGTCATCGAGCGCGGCTCCAAAAAACGGGTTCTGGCCAGTAGCCGCGTGATCGCGCGCAACGGCAAGAACGAGCCGGAATTCCTGATCGCACTGTTCGACGATGTCACCGAGCGCCAGGTGCTTTCCCATGAACTGGAGAACACCAAGAAATTCCTCGCACTGGTGGTCGACAACATTCCGGTCTCGCTGACGGTCGAAAATGCCAGCGACGGACGGTATCTTCTGGCCAACCGCAGCGCCGAGACCATCCTCAACCGCCGCCGTGAAGAGATTGCAGGGCTGACGGCGTCGGAAATCTTCAATGAACGTGAAGCCAGGCTCATCGCCGCCCGGGACGAGGCTGCGATCAAAAAGCGTCGACCTCTCACCGAGGAACACCCGATCAGCACCAAGGATGGCCTGCGGCTGTTCCTGACGCGCCGCGTGACCGTGCTCAACGAGGCCGGCGAGCCGCAATATCTGATCAAGACCCACGAAGATGTTACCGACCGCCGTCAGACCGAATCGCGCATGGCCCATATGGCCTATCACGACGGCCTGACCGATCTGCCGAACCGCGCGGCCTTCCTGCAGGCACTCACGCAGATGATCGAGGCCTGCACCGAAGCGGAAGAGGAATTCGCCGTGCTGTCGATCGATCTCGACGGATTGACGGAAGTCAACGACGTCTTTGGCCACGCCACAGGCGACAAGCTCCTGATCGAAGTGGCGCAGCGGATGCAGGCGTCCGCGCGCGGTGGCGTCGTGGCGCGACTTTCCGGCGACGAATTCGGATTGATCATCGACGGCAAGCAGCCGATCGCCGGCATGTTGCTGGCCGAGCAACTGGCCGAAGTGATGGCCAAGGAAATCCAGATCGATGGCAAATCGGTCCATACCGGCGTGACGACGGGCATTTCGATATTTCCGCATAACGGCACGGAAGCTGCGTCCTTGCTCGCCAATGCCGGCGCCGCGCTGTCGCGCGCCAAGGCGAAATCGCGTGGCACGATCAGCATCTACGAACCGGAGATGGATCAGCAGATCCGCGACCGGCGTGTGCTGCATCAGGATCTTTCGATCGCGATCAAGAACGAGGAAATCTCGCTCTATTATCAGCCGCAGGCCTCGTCGCGTCACGGGACGGGCAGCGCCGAAATCATCGGCTTTGAAGCGCTCGCGCGCTGGCGCCACCCGGTGCGCGGTTTCGTGCCGCCATCCGATTTCATTCCTCTGGCGGAGGAAAGCGGTCTGATCTTCGAGATGGGCCAGTGGATTCTCCGCGAAGCCTGCCGCGAGGCCGCCTCCTGGCCGGTGCCGTTGCAGATTGCCGTCAACCTGTCGCCCGCTCAATTCATGCACGGCGACGTTGTCAGTCTCGTGCATTCGATCCTGCTTGAGACCGGGCTTGCGCCGGGGCGGCTGGAGCTTGAAATCACCGAGGGCGTCCTGATCGAGGATTTCGATCGCGGTCTCGCGCTGTTGCGGCGCCTCAAGGGACTGGGCGTGCGAATTTCGATGGACGATTTTGGCAGCGGGTACTCCTCGCTGAGCTATTTGCAGGCATTCCCGTTCGACAAGATCAAGATCGACCGCACCTTCGTCATGAACCTGGGCCGCAACCCGCAGTCTGCGGCGATCGTCCGCGCGGTGATCGGCCTCGGCCATGGTCTCGAAATGTCAATCGTCGCCGAAGGCGTGGAAACCGAGGAACAGCTCAAATTCCTCGCCGAAGAGGGCTGCGATGCCGTGCAGGGCTATTTCATCGGCAAACCGCTTCCGGTCGATCAGTACGACACGCTGGTCGGCCGTGTGGCCGCAGATGCGGCCGAGCCGGCGCGCAAGATCGGCTAACTCTTGCGCCATTTCTGTCAAGCGATGAACAAGTGAAGACGCTATAGCTTTGATATGGCGGATTACGATCTTGCGATCATCGGCGGCGGGTTGAATGGCGTCAGCGTGGCACGGGACGCCGCCGGGCGCGGCCTCAGGGTCATTCTGATCGAGCAGGGGGATCTCGGCGGCGCGGCGTCAGGCGCCAGCGGCCGATTGATTCAGGGCGATCTCTCGGTGCTCGAGCGCAGGGCGTTTCGGCGGACGCGCATGGCGCTGGCTGAGCGTGAAGTCTGGATGCGGATCGCGCCGCACCTGGTGCGTCCGGCGCACTTTGTGATTCCCGCCCATTCCGACGAACGACCGCCATGGTTGCTGCGTCTGGGATTGTACCTCTACGACCGCCTGGCTCCGCCGGACAGTCTGCCGCGCTCGGCCACGATCGACATCACCCATCACCCGATCGGCGATGCATTGCAGCGGCCGTTCGGCACCGCCTTCGGATATTCGGATTGTCTGGTGGACGATTCACGGCTGGTGGTCACGAGCGCCGTCGACGCCGCGGAGCGGGGCGCGGTGATCCGCACTGGCGCCCGCTGCGTGCGCGCCGATCGGAGCGATATCTGGCGGCTCGTGGTGATTGATCGCGGCCATCGGCAGGTGATCACGGCAAGGTCGCTCGCCAACGCTTCGGGCGCGTGGACGGCGAGCGTCGCCGAGACGGTGCTGCGCACGCCACGGCCGCCCGTCGCCGCCGTCAGGCTGGGCCAGATCATCGTCAGGCGCTTGTTCGACACCGATAACGTCTACGTCTTGCAGAACACCGACCGAAGGCTGGTTTTTGCGAGCCCCTACCAGCGCGATTTCACCATGATCGGTACCGTGGCGCGAAGTTTTGTCGGCGACCCGGCAGCGGTGGCGATGGCGGCCGACGAAGTGGCCTATCTCTGCGACGTGGCCAACCGCTATTTTCGCGAGCGGATTGGGACCTCCGACGTGATCAGGTCGGTGGCCGGCGCCAATCTCGTCATGGGGCGTCCCGGCAAACGTTTTGCGCGTGAAGGAACCGCGATGTTCGACGCGCGCCGGCGCAAGGCGCCGTTACTCACGATTTTCGGCGGCGACGTGACGATGGCGCGGCTGCGCGCCGAACGCGCTGTTTCCCGTCTCCTGCCGTTCTATCCGATGTCGCGGCCCTGGAGCGCACAAGCGGCATTGCCGGGCGGGGATTTTTCGAAAGAGCGGTTCGAGATGGAGGTCGAAGATGCGCGCGAGCGCTGGAAGTTCTTGACCGCCGATCAGGCGCTGCGCCTGGTTTCGGCCTATGGCTCGCGGCTTCACCAGGTACTGGGCGAGGCCACGGAGAAGGCCGACCTCGGCTTGTGTTTCGGGCCGGATTTGACGGAAGCGGAAGTGCGCTACCTCATGGCCAGGGAGTGGGCCCGCTTCCCGGACGACGTTCTCTGGCGCCGCTCCAAGCTGGGGCTGACCATGGAGCCTGCGGACCGCGAGCGGCTGGCGGCTTTCATGGCGGCCCAGCCTGTCATCCCTTGAGCGGCGGTCGATCCACCGCTAGCGCGGCGAATTTGAAGTTCCTATCAGTGTTGCGGCAAGTTCGTTATAGGAACTTCAAATTCAAGCCGCTACTCAAAACAATAAGTTGCTAGAGCTCCTTTGATTCCGAAGTTCGCATCAGAGGTTGCGGCGATATCAGGCGAACTTCGGAATCGGAGCTCTAGAGCTTTCGGCTACCATTGGGCAGGCTCGTAGCATGAGCGAAGATACCGCGAAACCCGCGCGCGGCGCGGATTCAAAACCTGAATCGGGCGCCACGTTCGGCCAGCCGCTCCTGCGCATCGATGCGGTGGTGAAGCAATTCGGCAAATTCCGTGCGGTCGATGCGCTCTCGCTCGACATCCATGCCGGCGAGTTTTTCGCGCTGCTGGGGCCGAGCGGGTGCGGCAAGACCACCCTGTTGCGGATGCTTGCAGGTTTCGAGACGCCGGATGAAGGCCGCATCCTGCTCGATGGCAAGGACATCGCGCAGGTCCCGCCGCACCAACGCCCCGTCAACATGATGTTTCAGAGCTATGCGCTATTTCCTCACCTGAATGTGCGGGACAATATCGCGTTCGGCCTGAAGCGCGCGCAAATGCGATCTGCCGAGATCGATGCGCGCGTCAGTGAAATGATTGCCCTCGTCAAGCTCGATGGGCTGGAGAAGCGCAAGCCCGATCAGCTTTCCGGCGGCCAAAGGCAGCGCGTGGCCCTGGCGCGTTCGCTGGCGCGTCGCCCGCAGCTCCTGCTGCTCGACGAGCCGCTCGCCGCGCTCGACAAGAAGCTGCGTGAGAGTACGCAGCTCGAATTGATGGAATTGCAGCGGCGGCTGGGGCTGACCTTCATCATCGTCACCCACGATCAGGCCGAGGCGATGACGATGGCGGGGCGGATCGGCGTGATGGATGCCGGCCGCCTCGAACAGGTCGCGACCCCGCGCGAACTCTACGAGGCGCCGCGCTCGCGCTGGATCGCTGAATTCGTCGGCGACATCAATCTGATCGAGGGGAAGCTCGATACGAGCGAGGAGCCTCGCCCGACGATGGCGCGGCGGCTCGCCATCGTAACGGCGCAGGCCGGAACGATCCATGTTGCCGAGCCGCCCCAGCCGCTCACCAAGACCAACCTTTGTGTTGCGATCCGTCCTGAAAAGGTCAAACTGTCGCGCCGTGCCCCGGTCTCCGACGATACGCGCGCGATCAACAGGCTTGAAGGGGTGGTGACCGATGTCGGCTATCTCGGCGGCATCACCAGCTACAAGATCAAGCTCGACAATGGCGCGGTGCTGCGCTCGTCGATGGCCAATACCGCGCGGCTCGATTTCGACGCCTACACCCTGAGCCAGCGTGTCGTGGCGTGGTTCTCGCCGGAAGACTGCGTGGTGCTGGAGCAATGAGCGCACGGGCGATCTTTACGCGTCCGGCGCGGCTGGCGGCGATCGCGCCCTATCTGTGGATGGCGCTGTTCTTTTTCGTGCCGTTCCTGTTCGTTTTGAAGATCAGCCTGTCGCAAACCGCGATCGCGAAGCCGCCCTATACGCCAGTGTTCGATGTGGCTGAGGGGTGGGAAGCGATCAAGGCGGCGTTCGCCGCGCTCTCGCTCGACAATTTCACGCTGCTGGTTTCCGACGATCTCTATGTTTTGTCCTATTTGCGCAGCCTTATGGTCGCGGCGGTCTCGACCTCGATCCTGCTTGTGATCGGCTATCCCATCGCCTACGGCATGGCGCGCCTGCCGCAGCGCTGGCGAGCGATCGCGATGATGCTGGTGATCGTTCCGTTCTGGACCTCGTTTCTGATCCGCATCTATGCCTGGATCAACATCTTGCAGCACGATGGCTTGCTCAATCAGATTCTGCTTGCGCTGCACGTCGTTTCGACGCCCGCGGTGTGGCTGTCGACAGATGGCGCGATGTATCTTGGCATCGTCTATTCGTATTTACCGTTCATGATCCTGCCGCTGTACGCGACGCTGTCCAAGCTGGACCCGGCGCTGTTGGAGGCCGCCGCCGATCTCGGCGCCTCGCCGCGCCAGGCCTTCTGGCGGGTGACGTTCCCGTTGTCGTTGCCAGGCATCGGCGCCGGGGCGCTGCTTTGTTTCATTCCGATCGTCGGCGAGTTCGTGATTCCGGATTTGCTGGCCGGATCCGACGCCTTGATGATCGGCCAGACGCTCTGGCTTGAATTCTTCACCAACAAGGACTGGCCAGTGGCATCTGCCACCGCCGTCGTCCTGCTGCTTCTGCTGCTCGCGCCGCTCTTGCTGTACGACCGCCTGCAACGGTGGCAATTGGAGCAGGCGTGATGATAGCGGTGAGTGGTCTAACATACGCGCTGCCTTTTTCCCTCCCCCCTTGCGGGGGAGGGTCAGGGAGGGGGGTAAGTCACAGGCACCGCCGTCGTGATACCCCCACCCCCAACCCCTCCCCGCAAGGGGGAGGGGAACGAAAGAGCTCGCAATGACCGCGCGCAAGCTAACTCGCCTTTCCAGATTCAACATCGCCGCGCTCGCGCTGGGGTTCGCCTTCCTTTATCTGCCGATCGTGATCCTCATCATCTATTCGTTCAACGCCTCGCGGCTGGTCACGGTGTGGGGCGGCTGGTCGTTGCGCTGGTACACCGAATTTTTCAACGACCGCGCCATGATCGATGCGGCCTGGATGAGCCTGCGTGTCGGAGCAACATCGGCGACGCTGGCAACAGTGCTGGGCACGCTTGCGGCGATTGCACTCTCGCGCGGCGCGGGCTTTAAGGGACGGACGTTGTTTTCCGGCATGCTCTATGCGCCGCTGGTGATGCCCGAGGTGATCACCGGGCTGTCGCTGCTGCTGCTGTTCGTGGCCATCAACGCCGAGCGCGGCTTCTGGACCGTCGTCATCGCCCACACCACGCTGACGATGTGCTTTGTCGCGGTGGTGGTGCAGGCGCGGCTTGGCGCGCTCGACCGGAGCCTCGAGGAAGCGGCGATGGATCTCGGCTGCGATCCCGCGCGCGCGTTCCTCGCCGTCACGTTGCCGCTGATCGTCCCATCGGTCGTGGCCGGGTGGATGCTGGCCTTTACGCTGTCGCTTGATGATCTCGTGATCGCAAGCTTCACCACCGGCCCCGGCTCGGCGACGCTGCCGATCCGGATCTATTCGGAAGTGCGTCTCGGCGTGAAACCGGAAATCAACGCGATCTGCACGCTGGTGGTGGCGCTGATCGCGGTGGTGATCGTCGTCGCCTCGCTGGCGTCGAAAATCTCCGATGCCCGCGGCAAGAGCGCCGCGCCGCTGTGATTTGTCATTGCGAGGAGCGTCAGCGACGAAGCAATCCAGCTTTGCGTGCGCGGCTCTGGATTGCTTCGCTTCGCTCGCAATGACGAGATAGGGTATCACGACTTCACAGCGCCCGCGGTCAGCCCTCCGACCATGTAACGGCGGAAAGCGTAGTAGATCGCAGACGGCGGCAGCGCATAGATGAAGCCGGTGGTCATCAATAGCTCCCACGGCGAATCGTCGGCGGCGAGGAAGTTGCCGAGTGCCACCGGCAGGGTGATGCCGCGGTCGTTGGAGAGCAGCAGGAACGCGTAGAGATATTCGTTCCACGCAAGCAGCACGGCATAGGTGCCGATTGCAACCAGCGACGGCATCATCAGCGGGGGTGGGGTGCTATCTAGGGCGTTTTCAAGCGAAGGGGATGCCGGTTCGCGTGGCGGTTCAGAAGTCCGCATCATTATCGCCGCGAGTTCGATTCCGAAGTTCGAAACGTGGCCCCGCACAATGCGACGAACTTCGCAACCGCCACACGAGCACCTAGTTCGACTTGGCATCTCCCACCGCTGCCGGTGCATTTGCAGGTGCCGGCGCGGCCTCGGGTTCTACGGACTTCGCGCTGCCGCCGGTCAGCCGCTCGATCACGGAATTGATCGCATCGCGGGTCTTGCGGTCCTTGATCCCATCGATCAGCGGCCCGGTCGCCGGCGAACGCCGGATCAGGCTCTCGGGATCGGGAAAGATCAGCGGATCGTCCCACGGTCCCTGCACCACAAAGGGCAGTTCGAAGCCGGGCGTGCCGTCGGCCGTGGTCAGGCTGGCTATGCCCTTCATGTCGAATTCGCGCGACGGCACCGAGGCGGTTCCGGTCAGCGTGATGTGTGCCGGGCCATCGATCTGGACATCCTCGAGGGTCGCGACCCCGTCGGCGAATTTCAACCCGACGTTCAGATTGGTGTAGGGCGTCGAGCCCGAGCGGAAATTGCCGGCGCCCGACAACGGCCGCCGCTCCAGCCGCTTGAGCAACTGCTCGGCATTGAAGCCCGCAATCGCGCCGTCATGGCCGGTCAGCGTCGCGGTGCCATCGAGCGATTGCGCGAGCCCGAACGGGCTCGAGCCGGAAGCGGCCAGCGACATGCCGAGGTTGCCGCGACCGGACAATTTATTAAAGCCGAACAGTTCGCTGGCGCATGCCTGCAAATCGACGTCGGTGAACTGGAACTGCGCCTTCACGTCCGCAAAACTGTCGGCCCGCGCGAGAGCGAACGAGCCCCTGGCGATGCCGCCATAGATCTGGGCTTCGCCGACGCTCAAGGCGAGCGCGCCGTTGCGCAAGTTGGCGCCGATCGCCGTGCGTCCGAGTTTGGAGGGGCCGACCGTGACGCGTGCGGCGGAGAGGCGGATATCGAGATCGGTCGCCGACAGCGAATTCAGGTCGAACAGCTGCCGGTTCCAGTCATGCGCGCCGCCCGCGAGCATGCGGAAGGTCGAGATATAGGGTGTGAAATCGAGCGCGTCGGCAGCCAGCGTCGCCTGCAGCGACTGTCGGCCGTTATTGACATAGGTCATCACGCCTTCGGCGACATTGCCGTCGAGTTCGACATTGACATTGGTCAGCGCTACCGAGGCGCCGACGACATTGGCGCGGGCCTTCAGCGCGAAACGGCCGAAGCCGCCGCTGCCCGGAGGGGCCTGTCCGGTCCAGCGTAGCGCGTTACGCAGCGAGGCCGAATCGATCGTTACGGTGCCTTCCATCATCAGGCTGGTCTTGTTGGCGGCCGTGCCGTCGAAGGCGAGTTTCAGCGGAGCGCTGGCGAGGCGCGCCTTGAAACCCGAGCGGTCGCCGGACAACGCGGCAAGGAAGTCGCCGATCGAAATGCTGCCGTCGACGCGCTCGCCGCGCCAGTCGAATTGTCCGGTCGCCGCGAACGAACGTGAAATCGACGGCCATGCCAGCGACAGATCGATATTGTCGAGCGCCTCGTCGGTCTGGCGCACGGGATCTTCATAGGTGAGCTTGCCGTCCTGGATCCGGATTTCCGAGAACGAGAGCTGGTTTTCGGCGCCGGGTTTCATGGTGCGGGCGATGGTTGCGATGAACGGCGTCCAGTTGCTGTCGCCGGTGACGTCGCGGACCACGCGGATGCGCGGCCGCAGCATCATCACGTCGGCGATCTCGAACCGTTGCAGCAAGAGCGGCAACAGCCGCAAATTCGCCGTCAGCACGTCGACCGTGAGCGCGGGATCGGCGGCACCTCCGCCCCTCAGGCCAACGTCGTGGAAGGAGACATAGCTTGCCGGAAATACCGAGATATCGGTGTCGCCCTTGACCACGAGGTCGAGGCCGGTGACGGCGCGGATCTGCGCCTCGACCGCCGCGCGAAGGGCGTCGCGGTTGAGCAGCCAGGATGATGCGATCAACCCGACCAGCACAGCGCCGAGAAGCGCCGCGACCGGCATCGCGAGGCGCCTTGTCCTTTGGGCCATCGTCAATGGAAAATCCAAGAAATATCCAAGTCTGGTTTGCTGGAACCGGATGCGGGCATCAGGGTCGCAAGCTTTGCTGCCGAAACAGTGGGCAGGACGCCGGGCGCCCGCCACCACCTCCAAGGAGCGGCAACTTGATGGTTTTTCTTGACGCTTTCAAGGCCGACGGAGGGCAGGACGGCCCCGCCTGGCGAAGCGTCGTGGCCGACCATCCGTGCTCCGATCTCGCCGTCCCGTCATTCCGGGTCTGCTAACGCACCGTCCCGGAATGACGGCATCAAAGCCCCGAATCATTGACGCATTACGAAGATTTCGCCTAATAGTTGGCTGGCGCTGACGCATTTTCTCCATCAGGTCGTATTGCATGAAAAAGGTCTATCCCGACGCCAAATCGGCACTCGACGGCATCCTCAAGGACGGGATGATGATTATGTCTGGAGGTTTCGGCCTCTGCGGCATCGCCGAGACCTTGTCGGACGCGATCCGCGATTCCGGCGTCAAGAACCTCACGGTGGTGTCCAACAATGCCGGCGTCGACGGGATCGGACTGTCCCGCCTGCTGGAGACGCGCCAGATCAAGAAGATGATCTCGTCCTATGTCGGCGAGAACAGGCTGTTCGCCCAGCAATATCTCGCCGGCGAATTGGAGCTCGAATTCAATCCGCAAGGCACGCTCGCCGAGCGCATCCGCGCCGGCGGCGCCGGGATTCCGGCCTTCTACACCAAGACCGGCGTCGGCACGCTGATCGCCGAAGGCAAGGAAGAAAAGGTTTTCGGCGGCGAGAAATACCTCATGGAGCGCGGCCTGTTCGCCGACCTCGCCATCGTCCACGCCTGGAAGGGCGATACCGCCGGCAACCTCGTCTACCGCAAGACGGCGCGGAATTTTAATCCGATGATGGCGACGGCCGCGAAGATCACGGTCGCCGAAGTCGAGCACCTGGTGCCGGCCGGCGAGATCGATCCGGACCACATCCACACGCCCGGCATTTTCGTCAAGCGCATCATCGAGGTCGGCACGGCCAAGAAGCGGATCGAATTCCGCAACACCCGCCCGCGGCCGAGCGCGTGATCCGAAAAAGTAGGCACCGGTTTTTCGACCAGATCACGCGTAGACAAAGCTGACTAACCCGATTTCGACAGGAGCTATCCATGGCCTGGACCCGCGAACAGATGGCCGCCCGCGCCGCCAAGGAATTGCGCGACGGTTTTTACGTCAATCTCGGCATCGGCATTCCGACGCTGGTCTCCAACTACATTCCGGAAGGAATCGACGTTTCCCTGCAAAGCGAGAACGGCATGCTCGGGATGGGACCGTTCCCGTATGAAGGCGAGGAAGACCCCGATCTGATCAACGCCGGCAAGCAGACGGTGAGCGAGCTGCCCTCGACCAGCTATTTCTCTTCCGCCGAGTCCTTCGGGATGGTGCGCGGCGGCCATATTGATTTGTCGATTCTGGGCGCGATGCAGGTCGCCGAGAACGGCGACCTCGCCAACTGGATGATCCCCGGCAAGATGGTGAAGGGGATGGGCGGCGCGATGGACCTCGTCGCCGGCGTCAAGCGTGTCGTGGTGGTGATGGAGCATTCCGCCAAGGACGGCGCGAAGCTGTTGAAGACGTGCACATTGCCGCTGACCGGCGAGCGGGTGGTCGACATGGTGGTGACAGATTTGGCCGTCTTCACCATCGACAAGCACGGCAAGGACGGTATGGCGCTGATCGAGCTCGCCGACGGCGTCACGCTCGACGAGGTGAAGTCGAAGACCGAAGCCGAGTTTCGGGTGGCGCTGAAGAACGCGTAATTCTGATCGGTGCTTATCGTCGTCCCCGCGAAAGCGGGGACCTATAACCACCGATGGCAGCTGGGAGGAGACTATTTGCCCCAGCCCAGCGCAACAAGAAACATTAGTGGTTATGGATCCCGGCTCGCGCTTCGCTTGGCCGGGATGACGAGCGGTGTGTTATCACGCCACCCTCATGCGCTCCCCTTCGCGGTCACTTCCTCCAGCCCGCGGTTGCGCGGCTCGACGCCCCAGGCCCACACCACCAGGATCTGCACCACCACAAGGCCGATCATCAGCCAGACCACGCCCGGCAGCTTGTAAGAGGCCATCAGTGTGCCGACGATGAAGGGCGAGACGACCGTGGCGCCGCGTCCAAAGAAGTTGCAGATCCCGTTCGCGCGGAGCCTGATCTCGGTCGGGAACAGTTCCGGCGTGTAGACGCCATAAAGGATCGCGGTCTGCACGTAGATCGCAACCACGAGGACAAAGCCGACGCTGAGCACGATCGCCGGATCGGCCGTCGCGTCGAAACGGGCATAGATATAGCCGCTGACAATGGTGACGACGGAGGCGCCGATGATGCTCATACGCCGTCCGATCGCGTCCGACAGATACGCCCCTAACGCGCAGCCGACCAGCGATCCCACTGAGAGCACCAGCGTATAAGCGAGCGAATTGGTAATGGTCAGTCCCTGGCGCAGGAAGAACTGCGGCAGGAAGATCACGAAGCCGAAGATCAGGGTGTTGATCGTGATCAGCACCCAGGAGCCGACGATCATCCGCTGCAACAGCGGCGGCTTGATCATGTCGATTGCCGCCGCCAGCTTCACGGCTGGGGGAATGACCACCGGCGGTAGCGGCTTGCCGACACTTGCCTCGGTTTCGATCGCCTGCATCAAGGCTTCGGCTTCCTCGTCGCGGCCTTCCGATTCAAGCCAGCGCGGCGACTCCGGCAAGTTCTTGCGCAGGTACCAGACGATCAGCGAGCCAATGCCGGCAATGACGAACATCGGCCGCCAGCCGAAATTGGGGATCACGAGATAGCCGAGCAGCGAGGTCGCCGGAAAGCCCGCGACCACGATGAACGCCATCATCGAGAGCCAGCGTCCGCGCGTCTTCGGCGGCACGAATTCGGTCAGCGTCGAATAGCCGACCACGATTTCGGCGCCCAGCCCAAGTCCCTGCACGAAACGGCAGACGATCAGTTGGTCCATATTTTGCGCGAAGGCGGCTGCGAGCGAAGCGAGGCCAAAGATCAGGAGATTGATCTGATAGGTGAAGCGGCGGCCGAACCGGTCGCCGATGAAGCCGGTGATCAGCGCGCCCGCCGTCATGCCGACAAAGGTCAGCGAAACGAATTGCGGGATTTGCGCCGGCGTCGAGAACTGGGACTGGGCCACCGAGGCCAGCACACCGCCGGCAACATAGAGATCGTAGCCGTCGAAGAACATGCCGGCGCCGACCAGCCAGAAAATCCGGTAGTGAAACGGCGAGATCGGCAGCCGGTCGAGGCGTGCGCCGGCGTTTACTGCAAGAGCCATGAAAGTTCCCCCTGTTATTCGTTTTTCATCTAGTTTGTTGTAGTACACTCCGTCACCAATCCCCTCATGGTGAGGAGGCGCGAGTGCCCGAGCAGGTCGAGCATAAGCGAGGCCGTCGCGAACGGCACGAAATAATAATACGCCGTCGCTGGACGATGCTTCGCATCGCCAGGAGAACCATGAGGCCCGTCAGCGGCTTCATCCTTCGAGACGCTTGCTCGTGCAAGCTCCTCAGGATGAGGGAAAGAGCCGGTTATGACGCAGCAAGACCCTTTGTTCAGTTCAGCCGTCGCTGCCCTGCCGTGTCGCGGTACCAGTCGAACGGCGCGTCGCCGGTTGCGACCATCACGCTCTTGACGTTGAAATGATCGTCGAAGCTCTCGGTGCCGCATTCGCGGCCCACCCCGGAATCGCCGACGCCGCCCCAGGGCGAGGCCGGATCGAGCCGGTGATGATCGTTGATCCAGACAATACCGCATTTGACGCCGGAAGCGACGCGATGGGCGCGCGCAACGTCGCGGGTGCGGATCGCGGCAGCTAACCCGAACGGTGAATCGTTCGCAAGCCGCAGCGCGTCGGCTTCATCCTTGAACGGGGTGACCGAGGTAAAGGGGCCGAACACTTCCTCCTGGAAAATGCGCATATCGGCCTTCACATCCGCAAACACGGTCGGCTCGACGAAATAGCCGTTTTCGAGCCCTGCGATCTTGGCCGCCACGCCACCGGTGACGAGCCGCGCGCCGTCTTCGTGACCATACCGGCAATAGGACAGCACGCGGTCGCGCTGACGCGCCGAGATCACCGGTCCAAGCTGGGTTGAGGGATCGGAGGGATCGCCGATCTTGATGGTCTCGGTCTTCGCCTTCAGCTTCTCGACGAACTCGTCATAGATCGTGGCCTGCACGAGATGGCGCGAGGCGCAGATACAGGTTTGCCCGGCGCCGATGAAGGCGCCGAAGGCGGCATAATTCACGGCGCGGTCGATGTCGAAATCGTCGAACACCATCACCGGCGTCTTGCCGCCGAGCTCCATGGTCTGATGCGCGAACACTTTCGCCGCAGCACTTCCTGCGATACGGCCGGCCTCGGTGCCGCCGGTCAGCACCAGCTTGTCGATATCGGGGTGTTCGGCGAGCATCTTGCCGGCGTTCTGGCCCAGCCCAAGCACCACATTGAACACGCCCGGCGGCAGCCCGGCCTCGGTGAAGATTTTGGCGAGCCGCAAGGTGGTCAGCGGTGTGTATTCCGACGGCTTGACCACGGTGACGCAACCGGACGCCAGCACCGCGGCCAGCGATTTGCACAGGATCATCAGCGGATGGTTGAACGGTGTGCAGTTGGCGACGATGCCGATCGGCGTGCGCAGCGTGTAGTTCAGATAAGCGCCTTCGACGGGGATCACCGCGTCGCGCCGCGCCAGCGCCAGCCCTGCGAAATAGCGGAAGAAGTCGGGCAGGCGCGAGAGTTGCGCGCGGGTTTCGTTGACCGGACGGCCGTTGTTCAGCGTCTCGAGCTTGTAGAGCTGGTCGAGGTTGGCCTCGAACGCGTCCGCGAGCTTGTTGACCAGGCGCGCACGGGCACGCACGTCCATGCCGCCCCAGGCTTTGCCTTCGAAGGCTGCGCGCGCACTTTTCATCGCGCGGTCGATGTCTTCGGCGGTCGAGTTCGGGATCTGCGCGATCACCTCGCCGGTGGCGGGATTGCGCACGTCGAGCATCGCGCCTTGACCTGCCTCGATCTCGCGGCCGTCGACGAAGTTGCCATGGATTTCGATGGATGCCGAAACGGGCCTCGCTGGAATATTCATGCGTTTCTCTCCTCCACGATCACGGCGTTGCGTTTGAGCGCCGGCAAAACGCGTTTTTCGGTCTGGCTGATATGGGCCTTGATCAGGCGCGCCGCGCCTCGTGTGTCGCGGCGCTGCATCGCCTCGATCAGCTCGACATGTTCGCCGACCAGTCGTGTGGGATCATGATCCCGGATACTGGCGAGGCTCACGCGCACCAGCCGGTCGGCCTGTCCGATCAGGTCGCACAACGCGCCCGCCATGCGGCGGTTACCCGAGGCGTAAGCGAGCGCCGAATGAAAGGCGCGGTTATAGGCGATGAAATCTTCATGATCGCCGGAAAAGCGGCGGAAGTCGTCAAGCGCCTTGAGCACCTTTTCCGGCGCGTTCTCGATCGCTTCCGTGACGCAGGCCGGCTCCAGCGCGAGGCGAAACCGCAGCAGGTCGCGCGCATCCGACAACGAGATCGGATTGACGCGGTAGCCCTGCCGCGGCTGCACGGTGACGAGATGCTCGCGCTCCAGCCGCAGCAAGGCCTCGCGGACGGGCTGGCGGCTGACGGCATAGCGTTCGGCGAGCTCCTGCTCGCGCATGTCGTCACCCGGCGCGAGCCGGCAGTTCAGAATATCAGCGCGCAGGCTTTCATAGACATTA
>Ga0116129_1000490_pt1 | contig 25542 bp, 30 predicted proteins | sample June2015DPH_17_2_FD_89732 | JGI IMG/M metagenome (GOLD analysis project Ga0116129, IMG submission 89732) | Peatland microbial communities from SPRUCE experiment site at the Marcell Experimental Forest, Minnesota, USA - June2015DPH_17_10 | ecosystem: Environmental > Terrestrial > Soil > Wetlands...
CACGTCGGCATCAGGGCATCGAGTTGGTCGCCAGGCGCAAGTAGCTCGGCAAATTCGGAGCTACTGAATGAGGTATTTATTGACATAGTCAATAAGATGCTCGCGGTGGTGGGCGCGATAGGCCGGGTAGTCTGAGCGGATACCGGTGTCCGCCGCGTTGATGGCGATCCAAGCGCCGAGAGCGTTAGCTTTTTCGAGATTCCGAATGTTGCGGATCGAAAGATCGAGCTTGTCTTCACTCAGCGAGCCAGACTTGAGCTTTAATTCGATCTCGGCAAGCATGGCGCGCATTGCTGCGTGTTCCTCGGCGATGGTGTGTCGATAACCGTTCGGCGTCACCTCCGCATTTGCATCCGATCCGCCGGCAACAATGAGCTGGTTCAGTGTACGGGCGCCATGAGCAACGCGGTACTGCTGATAGACGATCCAGGAGGACCGTCCATCCTGGGTGGAGTCCCTAAGCACCGGATCGATACGAAGAATTCCGTCCGGCGTTGTGAAATCCGGTCGTGTGATCGCGGGTTGAACGAGTTGATGGCCAGTGAACTTGGCCCATTGAGAGAGCTCGGACATTGGTGGCTTGGCATACGGCTCGGCGACGACAGATTCAACAAATTTCTCGCGCGCTCCAACGCGATCCCCTGCCCGGAAAAGTGCATCCCCCCAATAGCGGTAGGCCGTTTCTCGGTTTGGGTCGATGGCGATAGCCTTGGCGAACCAGATTCCCGCGTTGGAACTATCCTTCATCCGAAAGTAGGCGTCGCCTGCGCACATTGTCGGCGCGTACCAGTCTGGATCCAGCCCTGCGGCTTGTATGTAGAGCTGAACAGCAACTGGCCAGTCCGATCGTCCGAAGGCAGCTTCGGCTTGGCGAAAGACAGCCTGCGCGTCGGGCTTGCCTTGGTAGGTGTAGCCAACTGTGAGCGGATTGCCCGAAATTATCGCCCCCAGGAATGACCTCCCTTCAAGACTTAATACGTCGCGGACATACGCGCTGTTGTCTCCGAGGGCCAGCGCTCGCTTGAGCTCGTCAATCGCCTGCTGGTGAACTTTCAGCCGCTCAGCGGGATCGGAGAGGGTGGCTTCCTTGGCCAGCAAGCCTGCACCATGGCGCTCGGCAAAGACGGGCACAGCCGGGTCTTGGCGGCAAAGATCCTCATACAAAGAAAGGGCTTCTAACGGTTTCTGAGCGAGGAACAGCTCGTCTGCTTGCTTGCGCTCGGATTCGAAGCCGGGCCCGTGCTGGGAAACGGCTGATTGCGGAGTTTGAGAGCCAGCTTGAAGCCGAAAAACCGGAGAGACAATCAGAATGAAAATCAGGGCAGAACGCTTCATGTTTCCCGCAGTCTCCTTGGCAGCAGCGCGTGCGCGTGCCCTATTATCCTCAGACAGAATTCCCATTACTTAGCAAAGCGCGGCAGCTCAAGAGTGAAGTCCCGGTCGATTCGCATACCCGGAAATTCCCATACCCGGAAATTACTACTTAAGCAACATCGACGGGATTGTTTACCATAAATATAACTTCCGAATACGGCAGTAATCCGCTCAGAACGTAGGCATTGCAAGGCAGATTCCAATCTGGACTTTCAAACGGTCAAAGGCTATACGCAAGCGGATGCTTGGGCTCGTAAAGCATGATGTCGTCCGCGCCCGGTACGGCCATCATGACCACGAGTCCATACCCGTGATCCTGAACTTCGCCGCGGAACTCCGCTCCTTTGCCCTTCAGTTCAGTGACTGTGAGTGAGATGTCGTCGCACATCAGGGAAATCAGATGGTGCCGCGGCGTCTCGTACGTCTTGCCATCGTAGACGCTGTGGGTCGGGTGCACGCCCATCTCACTCTGCCCGGTCTTGAAGATCAGCCAACCGGCGCCTCCGCCCGCCGCATCCTCGACGTAGGGCCAGCCGAGGACGTCGCGAAGGAATGCACGCGTTGCGGGGGCATCGTCGGAATAAATCAGGGAGTGAATGCTGGTGATCATCAGACTGAGCTCCTGAAATTGCCTGCGATTCTACTATATGGGGCTGCCGCCGATCAAGAATCCGCTGATCGCACTGCTGATCGATATTAGGACAATTGCCATCAATCGCTCAAGAATACGACATGCTCCAGCGACCCGGGCGGATGATCGCCAATCCTCGAAGGTGTCAGTTCGGCAACACGTATCCCGTGGTATTGATTAACCATTAATTTCGGATTGGTGAAACGCCCCCGATGCATCTCCGGGCCAGTCACGGCGACGAGCGATCTTTCTGAGCATATCGATGCTGGAGTGCAACGGCCCGGTCAACGGCCCGGTCAACGCCTCGATCATCAACCTAATTGCCGGGCTTGCCTGCGGTCTGGTGCGATCGTGTCAGCGGGCATGTGGCTGAGCGGAAAACCTGATTCGGAAAAGTTACGGCATCGATGCCCTGCGGACACCTCTGATCGCTGTGATTGCGCCTTGGTCGTCGACCGTAACACTTAAGTCCCAGGATCCACCAGGGCTGTTACGGTACCTGCCGCGGAGGAAAGTCCATTGGTTGCCCTCATGGTGAAACTTCTCTACCCACTGGTCGTCCTGGGAGACCGGGTATATGAGGTCCAACGCGCTCTGGAATATCTCAGCTACATCGTCGCTGGTCAGCCCGAAATCTGGTTTGAATAGAGTCAGCAGGCCAGCAAAGTCACCGTCCCGCGAAGGCCGGGAAATGGGGACAAGATCGTCGCCCTCACGGGCGGCGGCCATATTCCAGAATTGCCCCCCTTCTTTGCCCCCAATCATTATCCGGTAGAGGGGTGGGCGAAGACTCTGGATGCGACATAGTTGTCCAGGCGCGTCCATGTGACTTTGACCAGATCGGGTTGATGCTTCTGAATAAAGGCGACCTCGTCAGAAGAGGGAGCCTGACCGAGAGCCATGAATTGAAAAAAGGTTCAGGGCGAATACGAAGACCCCGGTCAACCGTCCACGCATGGGGCGCCTCCCTGGTGCCAATCACTTGCTCTGTTTTGCATTTGCTGGGAATAGTACCACACATGTTGGCGATCCTGGCGGAATTGTGGTGGGTGAATCAGCGGGTGCGACGATTGAGGGCTCCTACTTGGTGGGCGGCCTCTCGAACCCGGATGACAACACCATCATGATGGCGCCTGGGCATGAGGTTGGGTTTGGCCTGATAACCAGTACGACAATCGATCAGAACGTGGATACGCGAGGCCGCGAGAACGACCTTGCGGTGGTGATGAAGAAGCATCCGGAAAAACTGGGAATCGGGCTGAACGAGAGCATGTCGATCACAGCGCATGACGAAACCCTGACCTGCAACGGACCGTGTCGAGCGGCAATCTGGGACGGCAAGGACCACGATGGCAGGAAGTACTACTATTTGCACGCTGGCGGCTCACTCGACCTGCTAACATACGTCACAACCTTCGTTTCCGTGTGTCCGCCCCCCGGGATTAGCGCTAGAAGAAGAATCAAATGCAGGATCGGGAGAGTATGGTCGGCAAATTGTCTCCAACTCTGGCCGAAGCCCACCAGAACGTTTGGAGGGCCAATACGGGGTTAGAGACCCAATCGTTCGGAACTTGGACAAAACTCACTCTACTCATGACTTTATACTCGCGCCGATCATGCGGCGTTCGGTATATTCGCTCCTAGCCGTAACGCAAACTGTCCGGGACACTGACCGATAAATGTCGAAGGAGGTTCATTTCGATGGCTGCGAAAAGCAAGCTTCGGTACCTGAAAGAATTAATCCACCCAGAGCACTTACGGGCTGTCCCTTTCAAGCGCCTGTGGTTTCAGTTGATCGCCGCCTTCTTTTTATTCTCTGTGATTGGATTCCTCGTCGACCTGGTCTATCTGAAAGGACAGATGCAGTATGCTGTGGTGCTGACGATCGCGACCATCAGCGGTCTGAACGCGATGCTATGGATCTTCGTGCTGGCTCGTCTTTCGAAGGTCCTGGTCTTGCCCTTGATTGTGCTCCAGTTCTTTTTCCCCCTCATCGAAAGCGGCATCGGAAGCTGGATGATCGGCGCCTTCAATCTCCAGCCGGTTCCCATGGACCGAGGAATTGATTTCGCAGCAATCGGCATCATGTCCGTGCTTATCCTCTCTTACTTTTTCTTCATCGTTTACCTCCGAGGCTCCGGAGCGGAATCATTCCGCATGCACAACGAACTAGCGCAAGCGCAGGAGGTGCAGCAGGTCATCCTGCCCGAATCGCGTCTGGCGTTCCCGGGACTGGTGGTGGAGAGCGAGTATCGTCCTGCGCGAGAAGTGGGCGGGGACTTTTTCCAGATGATTCCGGACAAAACTGATGGCAGCTTGCTGATCGTGGCCGGAGATGTAGCCGGGAAAGGGCTGAAGGCAGGGATGCTGGTGGCGTTGCTGGTGGGAGCGATCCGCATTGCGGCTCAATATGCTCCTAATCCAGCTGCCGTACTCAGCGCTCTGAATCTGCTTCTTATGGGCCGCAGCGATGCCCAGGCCACCTGCCTGGCGCTGCGTATTTCGAGAGATGGTGCGGTGACACTGGCCAACGCTGGCCATATTGCGCCCTACTTGAACTGTGAACCATTGCCCATGGAGGGAGCACTGCCGCTGGGCATGATCGAAAGCGCGGAGTCTTCCGTAATGCATTTTCAACTGAATGATGGCGACAGGCTGATTCTGATGTCGGACGGCGTAGCCGAAGCGACGGATGACGACGGCCAACTGTTTGGATTTGAGCGGGTTCATCAACTGCTACATACTGCAAAGTCTGCCAGCGAGGTTGCCAGGGCGGCGCAGACGTTCGGGCAGGAGGACGATATCAGCGTCATCTCCATCACCCGAATTGCTGAGCCAGGCAGTTCAGGTGACGGGCGTGCCACAGTCAAACAGGAATAATTCTTACTTAATCCGAAGAGCCCAAAATACTTATTGAACGGTATAAGTACGATTTCGTCAGTTTTGGCCGCCGCTCTTCCCCCGGTCTTCAAATCTGCCTGTGATTTTCCGGGCGAAGTTTCACTCCGTCACTGTGGAACCGTAGTCGGCAGGCTGCGGTACTGTGCCGCGAATCTGCTCGATGAACAGCGGCAGTTCTTTTTCGATCAGGTCAGCGCGGTCAATCTGAATGTTATGCGAGCTGCCTCTCGCGATGATTCTCCTGCTGCGCGTTGAGAGCTTTTTCAGGTCCTCCTGCATTTGGCTCCATGCGTCGTCGACCATCTTTTGGGTGGAATCTGCGCTGGACTGAGCCTTGACGGGATCATGCGAGAAGATAAGGATTGGCAGCGCACCATAGGGGCCCGTATGCACCGTCTCCAGCCCGGATCGTTCGAAATTGCCTGACTCGCCGAGCGGTGCCTGGACATGCATCCCAAAGAATTCTTCGCCCTGCAAGCGCAATTCGTGGGCGTCGAGGCCGGGAGTAGCGTGCGAACACTTCTCCAGGAGGCGGGGAACTCCCGCGATAAACGCCGGCTTTGCGATCAAAATTGCCCATGGAGGAGGTCCTTTGCCCATCATGGGCTTGATTGCTGGGTTGTCTTGCTGCATGGGGGTTGAGCCGTCGACAAACACCAATCCGGCCACGTCCTTGGGATAGCGGGTTGCGTAATCGCGGATGTACATTCCAGCAATCGAGTGGCCCGTTAAGACAACAGGGCCGGTTACCTTGGCCTCAAGCAGGAGGCCATGCAACTCGTCGGCAATGTGATCGGCATCGCGTGGAGCGGGTCTTGCCTCGCTCAAGCCGTATCCGGCCCGGTCGTAGGAGCAGACTCGGGTGGTCTTGGCGAGCACCGGCTGGACCTTTGTCCAGATAGACGCGTCGTTCCCCAGGCCCACGTCCAGTATTTTGGTTGGCGACCCCGTCCCGGAGCAGTCTATGTGCATTTTGCGGCCGTCGACGGTGTAGGTTTCTCCCAGAGGTGGGTTGTGAGCGCGGAACCAGAGCCGAGCGATGGCGTTCAAACTGGCGCTCCCGGCCACTGCGCCCACCAGACGAACAATCGCGGACAGCGCAATCCTTTCCGCGACGCGCCGCCATCTGTTTGAGACTTTTGCGGAAATTGAAAGAACGCGACGAACACTCATCCAGATGACTAGAACTCCGATAAACAGAACGAGCAAGGGTACGACGACGTAATCAAAGTCCATGATGCGCCTCCGTCATTCAAATCGATAAATCAATGCTGAACGGAAAGTTGTATGCGCAAGACCGCTTGGCCTAGGGGCAACCTAGATGGCTGAACATCGGATGAGGAGTCAACCGCCAATGCGCATATTAAGCCGATTGATAAAGCGATCTTCTGAATTCCGATCATATTGCGGCTTAACTCTCCTTACCCGGTTACAGCCTGCAAGAGGCTTTGGAAAGGCCCAAGACTGGATTGGAGACAAGGTGCCGGTCAAGCACTCTGAACCCAGATTTTCAGCCTATCCTGGTCGATGTGTGCTTCGAGTTTGGCAACGACCGTTGGTTAAGCTGGGGAGCCGCCCCTGATGACGAACCTTCTGCCAGTTACCTAAACTCCGCCTTTCCGGAAGTTCCTTAACCGCTAATTCGGCGTAGGGCGCTCGACGTGATCAATCACCAGCGTTTCCATTTGTCCATTTGCCGGTTCCAACTTCAATCCCAGTTGATTGGCGATCTCCGCTGCCGACATTTCCACTGGCCTCGCTTCCGAAGTCCCCGCGCCCTCTGGAAGCGGCTTCTCGACTGTGACATCATACTTGTCCGTAAGACCGGTCTTATCCTGAACCGGGCGCCCCGGTTCGCCCAATACCTATCTTGCTAGCTGCGGTATCGAGATGCCAAAATAATGCACTATCAACTGGTCGTCTTTTTGTTCTCTGGATAGTCTCCCGCCCCCAGGCATCGGACGTGCGCCAGGATGAACTTCGCCGGGATTTGTTTCCTTGAATTTCGGCCCGTTCTTCCCTGCTACCAGCAGGTACACAGGAGCTTCCCTGGTCAGCGGTGCACCACCAGTTTGAGACGGTCCTCGAGCAGCGCTTGCAGCATTGACCGCAGCATGGCAGGCTGCTTGGCGGGGTTCTGCCAATCGGCAAGGTCTGCCTCTTGGACCTTCGCGTCCACATCGTAATGATCGTCGGCCCCGGTCAGCCAGGCGGGCATTCCCATGAACTGGTCAGGCGAATAGAAGGCCCCGCCGGTTTGCGGTACATAGGCGATTAGGAACAGATATCCCAAAAATAAGTTTTTCATTTGATATCCGTCAGCCGTCGTAACTCCGATCTTCTGAGGACCGCCGGAATTATTCTTTCGAATGGAAACCACGGCGAACTTCCATTGTTTGTTCTCCGCTAGGCCGGACTGCTCCTGCGCGGCCGATGCGCGCAACCCGCCGAACTCTTCTGAGACGATACCGGATACAGCTGCCTCCTCCCGAGTCTGGTCGGAGCCTTGCACTCGAACTGAAATCCCCACTCCAGCTGTGGATTCCGCAGCGAAGAAAAGCGCACAGAGGACCACGAACCAGTGACGCTTGCCAACTCGCCCACGCAACATCTTCTGGATATCCGGAAAAGCAGACATGATCTATCCTATGTAGCATTCTACTGTATTAGATGTCAAGTAGATTTCTACGTCATTATTCTCCGGCCCGGTCTAAAGCGCGTATGGCGAGGACAAGCAGAACGAAGCATGTGACTACTCCGGGCCCAAGATCTCCGGACCCAAGATCGTTCGCCCATCATCAGTGAATCGTGGCAGGCGTTTCTGGACTCGCTATCATTTTTTCGAAACCAAGGTCGGGTAATTGTCCCGACTTCCGAGTGGTTGTGTCACCAAACCAGACGCGACCATGCTTTTCGAGTTCTGTTCGTGCAATCAGTGCATCTCCGGAGACGGCAATGACGACAGTACAGTGTCATTGGAGGCATACGCTCATCTGGAGGAGAGCCAAAGCATCGCGGCTATAAACAAACCGAAGCCAACAAATGCGGCAACGCCCTTTACGATCTCCCTTTTTAGCTCAGCGGGGTCAGTGGACCTATAGACAACGCGTTTACCTCGCCGCTCGGTCGGCCTAAAGTAAGTGGGCATAGGCCACATACTATCAGAAGCCCTGGAATGGTCGAATAGCAACGTTAAGAGTTAACCCCGGTTGTGTGGTCGGCAAGCCGGAAGTTACTCGTTGATCAATCCATCGAGCAAAGGTGTACTGTATGGTAACCTCCGCATAGGCCACGATGACCAGCAAGCCCCTTATGCAGAGCGATGTCTGCCTGCGATCCCGCAGAAAACCTGGAAATCATTTGCGGCTCTATCGCGTGCGTCGACCTTCAGCCGAACACACAGCAGGAGAGTGGAATGTTGCAGAGTGTTTCGAGCGCGGTGCTATCCTGCCCGCAATGGTACAGTTTGCGGGAACCGAACGTCCAAAGGTTATGTTTGAGAGTCAGCGAAGAGGTTTTATGGCCGTAGTCTTGGTGCTATGCGCCACCGCCCCGTTCCTCGCTCCGTTTCCCGCACGTGCCTAGCCGCCGTCTCAGGCAGATGGCGAGAGTAGCTTTCCCGACCAGCCTGCCAAGGTGAGTCCGTGCTATGACGATTCTTCCTACGATGGCTTCCTCAGAAGGTATCTCAATGCGCCTCTCGGCTTCGTTCATTCCAATGCCGAACCGGTGGAACTTATCATCTCGTTCATGGGAGGGGACGATCGCCTGGTCGATGCGAAGATCCCTTCGTGGCCCCGTTGCGCTGGGGTCAAGTGGAGTGGCATCAAGGTTACCTCAGCTGGGACCTCAGCAGGCAACGGCTACTTTTACTGGCAAGGCGAATCCGACGGAATCAGTTCGCCAATCAAACTAGGGAAAGAATGGTTTGCCAGACTTCAACAATTCCTTGCCGCGACACCAGACGATGGGCAGCGCGTGCCTCCCCCAGGCCACCGTGTGATCCTCCGGGCCGCGACTGGCGGCAAAATCACTGTTCGCTTATATGATCGAGCCTATCTTCCGGACGAGATCATTGAATTGATTCGGCTAACCGATTCGCAGCTCTTGGTTGCACCCACTACCTTCAGGCCATCGCGACGATGGAAAGCGGGCCAGTTGCTACAGGGTGCCGCTTCAAGCGCCGTACTCAACGCCTCCGATATAGACTTTGATTCAATGTTCGCGCCCGGCAGGTCGGTCGCGGAGAGTTCGGACGGCAGTTTACTTGCGGTTTCCTCATTTGTCTATCGTGGCTCAGTACTCCGCGTCTATAACCGGGCCGCCGATGAGCCTGTTTTCGAATTAATATTTCCGCCAGACGGCCGCCGTGCTATAGGAACAACTTACATTGGCTTCAACACCGACAAAAGCCGCTTTCTTCTGGAAACGAATTTGCCGGAGATTCGGATACTTGACACCAAGATATGGAAGAGGATCGGCGAATCCCAGCTGCTGCCACCGGAGACGATCCGCTATGTGCCGTCCCCGGATTGGACGAGGGGGATCGCGATCAGTTCAAGCGGAAAGTCCAGCCTCTGGGATGCGTCCTCACGCCGCGTGATTTCCCCATTGAATATTGACGACCGGGTTCAGTCTGTGTCTTTCTCGCCGGACGGCGAGTTACTCGCCCTCACCAGCGGCACCGGAGAGGGTCTTCCGGCGCGGCTTACCTTTTGGGACGCGAGAAATGGGCATCTGTTGCGGGAGATGTGGCCAGCGCAGCGGAGCACTCAAGTACAAGCAGAGCCGTACTGGTGGGGCAGTAACCAGCTTCTCGTCGCGCCCGTTCGCGCGTATCTCGGCCGCAATTCGATCGGGGTCTGGGAGGTATCAACCGGAAGGTATCAGGGCACTCTCGCGGCTTGTGCCGGGGATGACATTGCGGTCGAGGGCGATCGCCTGCTCCAAAACTGCTTGTCCGGTGAAGTTCTGGAGTGGAGCGCCGAGGCGGTGCGAAATGAAGTTCAGAGCCTCTCCGGGCGACTCCCTCGTTGATTGGTTGATTCCCGGCGATTCTCAATCGTCTTGAGTAGCTCCAGGTTCCCAATCGAGTCTTCCTGCCGTCGGCTTTCCCGGTTCCAGGCCGTTACTTACTCGGGCTTTACTCGTTTCATCATGGAGACATTTCCATTTATACCGACAACCAGCCGAGGGCCAATTCCGGTTCTCAGTTTCGCATTTAATGACGCTTCAGAGACCGCACTGGAGGAGTGGCGCCCGATTGCCGTTAGCACTTCTGGTATTTCCAGTTTCGTTGCTTGCCTTCACTTATCCAATCGATGGCAGTGATGATGCGCTTGTCCCGCGTCTCAGCACGCTTGGCCTCTGCGATCCACTCGACGTATTCCCTTTTGCAACTGGGGCTGAAGGCGGCGAAAGCAGCGGAGGCCTTTTTATTGGCCTTGAGCGCCCTGGTGAATTCGGGTGGTGCTTCGACAGCAGGCGCGGGTACTTTCGCCACCCTGTGCCGGGCCGCGATAGGGCTGGTGTACTGGCCACTGTCAATAAAAGATACGGCCTTGCCGAGGAGGTCGTGCATCTGTTTGTTGGTCGGCAGGTCTTCGATACGCGTAAGGCGCCCGAGCGAACCCATGGCGTCAGGCTGCAACACTCTTGCGTCGTTCAGGACCGCAGTAATTTCTTCACCCCAGAATCCGAAGCTACAGTGCTCTTTGAAAGCGGACATGTTGCCAAAGATGACGCCCTTGTATTCGAAGAAGGGACGGCTCCACTTGATGGTTTCGACGACGCCGGGGCAAGCCTTGTGGACCAGTTTGCGCAGATGATTGAGGAGAGGCTGAGCGAAGGGTCTGGACTTGGCAATGTAGTCGTCGATTCGGGAATCGAAGGTGTTGGTTGGGTTCACGTCTCGCTCCTGATGTTTTTAGACAATAGTGTAACCGCGGCTGTAGAGTTTGAAAATGCGAAAGTCAGGGTGGAAACAGTCAGAGTCATGGTTGGGGTTCTGAGCAGACGGCCGTCCTGCCGGACCCCCCATTCTTACGGGGAATTGATGGTACCACCCCCCTTTTCCTCGAGCCGGATAGCTCGTTCGCGTTGTCGCCCTGCCTGAGATACTCTCACTGGAGAAGCGCGATCGGAACGTTTCCGTTCAGTCACAGCTAATCACGAAAGTTCTCCAGGCTGAACCTGCCCCCTGCTTGAATTGCGCATCCTGAGTAATCTGGAGCATTCCAATCTCATACGTGATCTTTTCAGGCAGCTCACCGATTTTAAAAAACTTCCTCTTGTGCATCAGGGGCGCCCACGTACACTTTGGCCCGGAGGAAATCAACGTCCTGATCCAGCAGGAATATATAGAATTCCCACGGGCGGTTGGCGTTGGCATAAGCCAGGGTCGATTTCTTCGGCGCAGTGCTGATGCCCAGATTTTTCAGAGGCGATTCGCAACCGTCCGGGAGCCCACCTCAGAGTAACGGGGATCAGCCCGCACTTTTACCCCTCAAGCCACAAGAATTATCGATTTATTTTGGACAGCAATGGTTTGGTGAGCAAAAGAGCACAGACTATTTCCTGTGGCGAGAATCTACTCGCCTCATCACGGTTTTAGGTGAGTTCCATCGTGCCGTCGGCAAATAGCGACTCAGGCTGAACTCTCCCACTCCCGCATGATGCCGTTGGTGTAACAGCAAGGCCAAATTCTCAGAAGATTTGGGACTGCGCAGAAATGCCACTCCCTCCAACATTTCTCTACTCCATGAGGCCACGATATCCGCCCCAGTTTGCTTCGCTGTGACCGAATTCAATTGCTTTGTCTCCGCTTCTTTATCGTGGTGATGCTTGCAGGCACAGGGTGCTCCAAATTTGCACCCGCGGCCGATTCGGCGAAGACACTGACCGGGATCGCGGCATCGCCGGGCACCGCGAGCATCGAGGTTAGAGCGACACAACACTATGCCGCGACGGCGAGCTACAGCGATGGGTCAACGGCAAACGTGACGTCGATGGCAACCTGGACTGCCTCGATAGCAGCAGTCGCGTCGATGAGTGCGTCTGGCTTATCTACTGGCGCAACACCGGGTTCGCGCACCATTACTGCTTCACTGAGCGACGTCAGCGGCACAGCCGCATTGAGTGTGACAGCGGCGACGGGGCCGACGAAGACGCTAACGACAATCGCAGTGACGCCGGCTACGGAGAGTATTTCTGTTGGAGCGACCACGCTGGCCGAGACGGGCGTTTTCACTGCCGGCCCCAAACTGAACGGCGAAGACACGTATGCCGGCGCGGGCGGCGTATCGATGGGCAGCGGCGGCCAACTGCCGATAGCTCCGGCAACATTTACATCACCACCGGGAACGGCTTCGCGCTGCACGGCATGACGTTGGCCACGTTCGTCCGTTTGGATGGACTCATTTTTATGAAGTAGAGGGACGTGAATACCAAGCATTTGAGGAGGCAATATGAGGATGACAGAACAAGAGAGCCGCTTGCGCATGCTGCGTCAAGAAGAGATATTCGTGGGTGCCGCCAATGCGCGCTTGAGGACTGACGCAGAACGCGCGGCCGGTGCCAAGAACGCAGCCGATGTGCAGGCGCGCATCTTGGCATGCTCGACGGGTATGCCCGCGATGCCGGACGACACGGTTGACTATCGGCCGGGAGTCGAGATGGACGACGACTATGACGGCGAGAATAAGAGTTATCGCTGGCATGCGCTGGGCGTTGACTTAGCGTACGCGGGTGTTGGTGTCGTGGCGTGCTTAGCTTTGCTCGGGATGCTCTTGTGGGGTCACGTTATTCACTGGCAAGTGCCGAGTTTTTAGGCGCTTCAGGTGATTCATTTCTTGAGTAAGTGCTTTATTTTCAGAGCCGACGGATTTTTGCATGAATATTCAACGGTCCGGTCAGACAGTGAAAACGCGAGAAAATCAAACAGCATGATACGTACTGGCAGTGCGGAGGTCTCCGTCTGAACCCGCGATCTGGATCAGATGCTCCGCTTGCTAAGCCGGTCATTGGGTGAAATCACGGAGAGTTTGACGCGCAATTGAGTGGCTACTCTGCTGAGGGCACAGCCTAGCGAAGGAGGCGCTTATACTCGCTCCTGGAGAATGCTCAATTTTGTGGTTTGATCATGCGGCCACGGCAGGAATCCAGAATTCAGCCCAAATGGATAAGCGCATTTGTGATGCGCCAATTGAGAATGCCCAAGGGAGACTACTGCAATTTGAGCCTAGTCGGCTCTCAACGCCTGCATCGGATCGAGGCGCGATGCCCTCCACGCCGGCGCCATACACGCCAGCGCCGCCACTGCCAGGAGCACTGCGGCAACCGCCAGAAAAACCTCCGGATCGAGCGGCTTGATCTCATAGAGCAGGTCGCGCATCATCCGCCCCGCTTCCACGCTCGCCGCAAGTCCCAACCCGAGACCGAGGACCGCCGGACCCATTCCATCGAGCAACATCTTCCGCAACACGTCTTCGCGCTTTGCGCCGAGCGCAATGCGAATGCCGATCTCGGTCGTCCGCTGCGCTACGATGTAGGACATCACGCCGAACAGTCCCGCCGCGGCCAACAGCAGGGAGAGCGCGGCGAACGCGGTGAGCAGCGTGGCGTTGAAGCTCTGGTCCGACGTGTGCTTGCCCAGCAACTGGTCCATTGTGAGCGCGTCGGAGACGACCAGGTCATGGTCCATCTCCGCAACGATGCGTTCAACCGGGAGGGCAAACTGCTCCACATTGCGGCTGGAGCGAATGACAAGCGTGCCAACGGTCTCGACGCCGGCAGTGAGCGGATAATACTGCACCGGCAGCGGCTTCATGCCGATGGTATAACGGGTATCTCCAACAATGCCTACAACCACCGCAGTGCGATGTATAAGCTCGACGTGCACGTGCTTGCCGATTGGGTCCTCGCCGGGAAAGAATTGATTGGCGAACGACTGGCTGATGACGACTTCATTGGCGCCATCCAATCGCTTGCCCACGTCGAATGTACGCCCGCGCAGGATCGGGATGCCCATCGCCGCGAAGTACTTCGGATCGGCCCAGCGGTTGAGGGCAAACAAACCGCTGCCCTGCGGGAGGGGTGGGTGTTCGATGATGGTGAATCCAAAATCGCCCCCGTATCCCTCTCCGGGAACAGCCGTCACAAAGCCCGCCGCATCCACGCTGGGCAGAGCGCGCACGCGCTCCAGCAGCGTGGCGAAGAAGTCGGCGCGCGGTGCTCCGCTGGCATAGCGGGCATCTGGCAGGCCGAGGTGCATGGTGAGCACGCCCTGGGTGAGGCAGCCCATATCGGCGGAGCGCAGCCGTTCGTAGCTCTTCAGCAGCAGTCCGGCGCCAATCAGCAACACCACGGTCAGTCCGACTTCGACCCCGAGCAGCACCTTGCGCAACCTGGCCCCCGCGTTGCCGCCACTCACCGAACGCGATGCCTCATGCAAACTGCTCAGCACCCCTTTGTCGCCGGCGCTGAAGGCCGCGATTAATCCTGAAAACAGCGCACAAAGCACGACAATGCCGACAGTGAACGCCGCCACCACGCCGTCGATGTGGATCGACTCCACGCGGCTCATGTCGGCGCGCGTCTGTTCGAGCCAGACGAGCGCCGCTGCGGCCAGCACCAGGCCCAGAGTGCCGCCCGCTGCTGAGAGCAGCAAACTTTCGATCAGCCGCTCGCGCACCAGGCGCAGCCAGCCTCCGCCGAGCGCAGTGCGAATGGCCAGTTCCTTGCGGCGGGACGCAGCGCGCGCCACCAGCAGGTTGGCCACATTGAGACAGGCAATCAGCAGCAAGCAGAAGGTCGCCTCAAGCAGCAAATAGAGCGGCTTCTTGATGTCCCCGACCATGTGCTCCAGCAGCGGCCGGCTGTTGGCACCCCGGTAGATAAATGGGTCGCTGAGGTTGGCATTGTGGATGCGACGGGAGATCAGGCTCAGATCGGCCACGCCCTGTGCTGCGCTCACTCCTGGCTTGAGCCGCCCGACTACGCGAAGCGAATGGAAATCGAGCACCGCCATCATTTCCGGGGACTTGTCGTGATAGACCGGTGTCCAAAGCTGCGTGGCCGGGTTGGGAAAATCGAAGCCGGCGGGCATGATGCCGATCACGGTATAAGGCATTGCGTCCAGATAGATCGTCTGGTTCAGGATTTCACGGTTGCCGCCGAAGCGCCGCTTCCACAGGCCCCAGCTCAGTAACACCGTGCCATTGGCCGAGGGGCTGTCATCGGCCGGGGTAAAATCGCGGCCCAGCGCGGGCTGCACACCCAGCGTGGGGAGCATGTCCCAAGAGAACTCTGCGCTGTTGAGCTTCTCTGGCAGTTGGCCGCCGGAACCGGAAAGCCCGACGCGGATGTCCATCGCGAGCGCGAGATTTCTGAAGCTCCGGTTCTGCTTCTTCCACTCGGCGTACATGCCCGGGGCAACCACGTTGAAGCCGGGCGCGTCGCCTTCATGAAGGCCCGTCTCGTAGAGCATGACCAGGCGATCCGGATCCTCGAACGGCAGCGGCTTGAGCAGAGCGCCGCGCACCACCGTAAACAGCGCGACGTTGGCGCCAATGCCGAGCGCCATTACCAGGATGGCAATCGCGGTAAAACCGGGGGTGCGACCAAGCGCGCGCAGACTGAAGCGCAGATCTCGCATGAGGGATTCGAGCCGGCTCCAGGAGCAGGTCGCATGAGTTTGATCGCGAATCAGCGCGGGATTGCCAAACGAGCGTAGCGCGGCATTGCGGGCTTCCTCTGGCGACAAACCGTCTTCTCGTCGCTCTTCCTCTTCTAATTCCAGATCAGAGCGCAGCTCTCGTTCAAGGTCCGCATCTCTCTTTTTTATCTGCCACTTTTTCATCTCATCTCTCCTCAGCGGCGAGCCACATCACCCGTGCCACCTCTTCGGCCATCTGTTTGAATAGTGATTCCCGACAGCAAGTTGCCTGGTGCCTTTCTCCGTCCATCGGTATTAATCGGTAGTACCTGAATTCCCGAGTGCGGTCGGGCACCCGCTCCCATTTGTTGAACCCCCTGCTGCCTCTGCTCTAGCCGGTGCAGCGCCGGATAGTGCCGAACCAAGGTGCATCGAAGGAAGTTCATTCGTAGCCCTCTGAATGTGTTTCCCTCTCTGATGGCCGTGGGAATGTCCGTAGAGAAGCGTCCTCAAGATGATTGTGTCGAGCGTGCCTTCTAGAACGGACATGCGCAGCTTTGTCTCTTGTTTGAAGGAAGACGGTCGACTGCCGAATTAGAACTGATAGTAGACACTCGACCACCGATTGTCAAGGATCTGGCTTTAGCGGTGGTCGAATGATGATTTGAGTAGTGCATTTAACGGTCCCAAAATGGCATCTACTGCGGTTTTCAGGCCAATGTCGGTCACACGAACAGGGTGGTCTGCCTTGGGGGCCGTCGATCACAGTTGGAAGCGAGACATGACGGCCTGTAGTTCCCTCAACCAGCGTGAATTCCGGAGGCGAGCGATCTAGCCCGAGAAGGCTTCTATTCGGCGCCAGCCCCATGACTGTTCGTAGAGGAGCCTGGGACGGTAGTCCTGAGATGCGGATGCAAGTCAGGTCGAGGAGAATCCCAATCTCACCAACCAGGCACACTCCTATGGATAAGAGATGTCCGATCGGCTGATTGTGCGGGTACCGCCGACTCGATGCCATTTCCTGATGAGTAAATGACGGTCCGGGAGGGATTTGAAATGCCGAACCGGTGCGCGAAGCCCGTCTTTCACGGGGGCGATCCTAGTCAGGTTATGGATCTGAACTATGGAGTACAATGAATGCGCCATGAGAGCACTTTGGGGCAAGACGGCGAAACTCTTACTGAGATATCCGATTCTCTGGCTGCCATACGTTTGTGCCGATCTGCTGAATCGCTCCTTCGAGTTGGTGCGGCGGGCCGCCAGCACACAGGTTTTATACTGGCTGTCAATTGAGTCCTCCGTACTGGGAGGCACCCCCTCGCACTTGTCGAGCGAAGTGGTACTCGCACGGGCTTTCTGGATCTCCGGCGTGATGGAGTGGTCGCTTCGTTATCTGACTATCTATCTCGATACCGCCGCGCTTGTCGCTACTGCGGTGCTCGTGACGATGATTGCGCGGGGTGAGCAACTGCGTTTCAGAGCCGTCCTTGCCGAGTTGTGGAAGTATCCGAACAGAATCCTGGCATACTCGTTCAAGCTGTATCTCCTGGTTTTGCTTTTCGCAATCTTCGTGAGTGTTCCTGCGCTCCGCTTATTGCATTTGATCACCGATTTGAACCGAACGGCGGGATGGAGCCGGGCAGCCAGTTTCGCGCTGACGCAGGGACAAAGCCTTGTCAGCCTCATACTCTTTGCATGGATCATGACTCCAATCAAGATCCGATTGATGCGTGCTCCCGGCGCAGAGCCGCCATCCTACGATGAGAAGAGGCTTGGACGATATTTCATGATCCTCACTGGGTTCGGTGCTTTTGCGCTCAGCGCCTCCCTCTTCCCTCTGCTGTTCAAGCTGGTTGCTTTTCGCCCATTTCCAGATCAGGTCTATGCGATGCTGGTCTCGCTCGTCTTGTCGTGCCCCTTTATCGTGCTGGGAGCCATTGGGGTGGCGCTGATTGCGGACGGCGGGGACTGGAATCTCGGCGAGCCTTCTGCACATCGGAGGTGGAGCCAGCTCGTCGGCGTGCTTATGCCTTTGCACTTCGATGAGGGTGAGGAGCATTGAGCCCGGCTCCTGTCCTGGGTTGAGGCGAGTTGCCGCGCCAATGAACGTGACTCAAGCGGTGATGCGGTGTTTGCTCTTCGACTCCACCCAAACGCTCGCTGTCGAGCGGATCTCTCTCAGCCTGTGCAAGGCCCGGTTTGACGCTGAGAAACCTACTCCCCGCGAGTTTCCGTAAACCGCCTTCTGAGCAGCACCAAGCTCCCGCCAAACCACGCAGATTCGGTACTCTCTGCCTCGGCACACAATCTAAATACCCGGGAAATGTCATTGACTACACTGTCAGCTTCGAAACTCACCCGATTCGCCAAGCTTTAAGCCTTCGAGGAGCGTTCGAGCGTCACATCTCGATGGTCATTTCTGAGAGCGACGCTTGAAGCACAAGGGCCGTTCGGCAGGGTCTGCGGGCCAAATCCACCTGGGTCCATCACGAGTTGAATGCACTGCCAAACTATGGGCAGTCGCACGGTCATGCCCGCGAGGGCCCAGCCCAAGTGGAGGTGTTCGAGGGCTCTCCCAAGCGCTTTTGTGCCTTCTACGGCAGGAGTCCCCATCTGCAGGGTCATATCGCAGCCGGCGAATCGAACCGGCTGGTGGAGTTTACGCGGAGATGATTTGGAGGCCCGATGGCCTTCTTAGTTCGATCCATGTTCTCAGCTCAGTGCACGGACCGCAACTCGCAGCAATGTAAAGACACGCTTGATCCCCAGAAGAGTAGGGCCTCCAGCGAACACGCCAATTCTTCACGTTCATCCGGTATGTCTTCCATCGAGATCCAAATCGCAGGAACAGATCTTGTCTTTCATCCCATTCCGCAATGCCCGCGCTATAGATTCCGGAGACTGCAGCAGCCGCGAGAATCCAGCCATTACCTAAGAGAATCGCCCAGCCACACATGACTAGGGCGCACGACATTTGCATCGGATTGGAGCAGTATCGGTAAATCCCACTCGTGACCAAGCGTTTCGGTGGATCATACGGAATAGGTGTTCCCATCCCTCGCTCAGCGAACTCTGTGACCGCGCTAACTGCCGGAATCGCGAGCAAAGCGAGCCCTTGCAATGCGAGTTGTCTTTGCCAATTCGAAAGTGCGAGTAGGGGTGTCCATCCCCGGCCGGAGCGAAGCGCAAACGCGATCTCTGGAATAAAGTACAAAAAGAGCAGGCCCGCAACGACGACCTGCAATGTTGCTCGCATCCGCAAATGCGAATCATCGAAAGTCCATCTTCCAACGCAAAGCGCAGGAATCAGGACCAGGAGAACTGCGACGGATTCGCCGGTAAGCCACTGCCGTCCGAGTTGAATCACCGGTTGGCAAGATGGCATGAGTGCGAGATCGGCTACAACGAAGACCACGATGCAGGCAATGAGATGTAATCGCCGAAATACAAGTTGAGGAATGATCCCCCAGAGGACAATCCATCCCAAATACAGCTCGAGAGGCATTCCGCGAATCGAAATACTACCGCCTGAAAAATGCCACCAGCCGGCAAGGAGATTCAGTTGTTGGACAACCAGCAGAGCCGGTGTCACCCATAGAAAGCTGAGCAAGCATGCTGCGAACTGTTTCGGTTGTCGCTGGCGCGTTAGGCCCGCGAGCAAGGCCAGCACGAGGGGAAAATAAAGGGATCCTACTCGGATCCAATCTCCCCGGTTCATTTCTGTTTCACGCTTTCCGGTGCCGCGATTGCGGCAATCAAATAAGAGGCTGCATCACGAACTGCGGCCCGTTCCCATGGAGTGAAGTACCATACGGGATCGAGCTGACGTTCGAAGCGAATGCGCCAAACAACCTGCGTATGCGTAGCATCCACAGAAAACCACCTAATCTCGGAGCTGTCCCACCGTATCCACTGCGTCAACTTGCTCTTGTGACTCACAGTCTCAAAACGAACGAAGCCCTGTCCTCGCTCACAAACCCGCATTACAAGATCGCCCGGAGGGTCACCTTCTGCACCGGCAAAATGAATCGTTCGTGTGGAACCCAATGTCAGTCCCGTTCCGTAGGCTTCGAGAGGTCGAGGAAAACCGATGCGCAAGTAAGGTGGAAGGGGGGGGTCAAATTCGGACTCTGGGAGAGCGCAGCCTCCACCGCAGATGCTGGGGAATCCACTACTGCTATGACCTCAACGACTTCTTCGCGGTTCCAAGTTAATTGTGGGATCACGCCTTCAAGACACATGGGAACCAACACGAGCACCACGCAGCTAACCGTGGCCGCTCTTTTCTTCCGCATCCAATCCACGATCAACCCAATTACGATTCCGACGACATAGAACAGCGGGGAAGCAATCAGGATACAGAGATAACCTTCTCCCAGCAGTGGCGCCATGATGAGCAACCCGAGTGTTATGCCCTTCAAAATGCCCCCCGTTACACTCTTCGCCTTGGGGGTCAAGGCAAGGACAATAGCCAAGATCGCTGGTATGCCGACGAACATGGCTGCACTGTGACCGAGTTGTTCGTGTCGCAGGTATCGGTATAAAAGAGCCCCGGATGTGAGGGCGATAACCAATGCGATGACGCCCCACTGCGCGGAAGATATCCTTTTGAATCCTTCATTGGTATCAGGCATTCAGCATCCCCTTTGACTCAGCAACAAGACCCGCTGGCATCGATCGTTCCAATGCAATGCCTGTGGCCATCGTGAATGAGGCTTTCGCAAGGCAGTACTTTCCACAGGGTGCCACGCTTGGTCGACGGATCAAGCTCGGTGAGCCCGACTCGAAAGAGCCCTGGCTCACGATTGTTGGCATTGGAGGAGACGTTTCGCGCCCCACGCTTTTCGAGGGGTACTCCCAGGGTGCCTCCGTCTATTGGCCCCTGCGGCAGGCCCCGGAGGGCTCGTTAGCCCTTTTCGTTCGGACCAGGGGAGACACCCGCGCAGTTGAACCTGAAGTTGGACGCGCTGTCGCTGCGGTCGATAACAACCTTCCCATCCCAACGGTTCGGACTGCCAAGGAGTCGCTTTCCTTTTTCCTTGCAGAGCCGCGATTCCGAGCAAAACTGTTCAGCCTGTTCGCGCTTCTAGCTCTGCTGCTGGCGGCTGTGGGGATTTACGGAGTGCTTTCACAACGGGTTGCCCAAAGAACCCAGGAGATTGGAATCCGCGCGCGGCGGGACGACCTCCTGAAGCTGATTATCGGTGAAGGATTAGAACTCACTCTCATTGGTATCGCAATTGGCATTGCAGGTTCCCTGGCCCTCGGGCGCTTTCTTTCGAGCATGCTTTATGGCGTCACGCCGACCGACCCTTTTACAGTCGCTGCGGTTTCTTGCCTGCTCCTGTTGGTGGCGCTGATCGCCTGTTACCTCCCTGCGCGTCGCGCGGTGAGGTTGGATCCCCTGACGGCTCTGCGCTGCGAATAGAACGCGCTCGAGACGATGCGGGACAATGTCAAGGATCCGCTGAAGGGCGATCCGCTGACGGGCAAGATTCTGACTGAATTGAGGACAAGTGCGCCAGTTCGAAATGTAGCAGGTTAGCGAGGTATTCCACCGAGGATCAGTTGTATTCCCGATGTCGGGTCTAGACCGAGACAAACCTGCATCCACCCGGTGTCAGTTTTCTGAAGGCCTCTCAAGATGGTCGATGAAAAACAGTTCCTGCGGGCCTTTTGTGGACACCATCTTGATGCCCAACTGCTCCTTCAGGGCTTCCTGGAAGGTGGGCGCGTTGGGATCGGCTTGGATATCGGGAGTGAGCCCATTGCCACGATATGCCTTGCCCCACTCAAGGGTGTAATCGACAGTCCCTTTGATTCCGGTCTCGTCTACCATGGGCCGGTCCACTTCTCCCACGCCCGTGGTAATTGCGGCAAACCGCGCCATTGCTACGTCTCGCCCTCCGTCCTTCATGCGCGCGGGCGCACTCGCCTTCATGCCCAGAGGGCCGCCGCAGGCTAACGGAAATCCTTCAGCGTCTACCTCTACCGGGCCGTGAAGTGTGGGCTCTGGATTTGCCGTGCAAACCGGATCGTCCGGATTGTGTATGCGAATCTGTGCCCCAAGCTCTCCGGACTTCACCAGAACAAGCGCATAGATTGGGACCTGCCTGTTCTCCCTGTGGACTACCAACTTGAAGCGGTCCGCAAGCAGAGACTGCATCATGAGGCGATACTCCGCCTTATCAGGGTCTCCTGCTGCCCTCGCTTCAATATCGAATTTGTTTTCGGCTGTCCACGGAACTTGCGAGACTACGGATTGAAGTTGAACCTGAGTTAGGTTGTACGCAAATGAGATGAATTGGATGAGCGGAACATTCCGTGCAGAATAGAGGCCTCCGGTTGAAACAGGGCTATCGCCAAGAACTGGGCTGACGTTCATATACGCCTCTTGATCGGACTTGTTCTGTCTGACCGAGGCGACCTCGAAGGCCAAGTTGCTGCCCACGGTTTTTTGCCCTGCGGGCGTTGTATGCGATTTGACTGAGGGCGTCTCGCCCGTCGTTATCTGGGCTTTCAGTGGCATTCCAGTAAAGGCACGCACTATCAGGAAGGTGAGCGCTACTGTTCCCGTCACTCTCAACATCGGTCTATGGTTGAAGCTCATTTGGCATGCAAAGGAATGCCTGTCATATCGGGAGTACTCTCTGAGGTCGGCACGCGTTGGCCTGAATACGCAAAAAATGCTTGTCAATTGGGCGAAGCGATAATCCACGTATCTGACGTTCGCCCATTCGAATTCGCTCAAGCGGTCTAGCTATGCGTTCTATGAAAGGGCTCTTCCCTTGATCCTGAGGGATGGTCGCCTCTTCGGACACAACCCCAGGTTGGGACCACCAAGGACACCCGGGAAGCCACAAATAGGGGGTGAGAACGAGGCCGCAGGCGCCGCCTCTGCTGCAGCATTGGGCTCCGAGTGGCTTTTAGTGCGGTATAAGGTGTGTGTCACAAGGAGTTGCGTATGACACACCTGCGCAAAATCATGCTGAAAGAATTTAGCGCCGCAACCACGCCAACACCACCATCCGCCGCTACCTGCGTTTCGTGGTGCGGTTCGCCCAGCACCTTGGCAAGTCGCCCGAGAAGCTTGGCCCGGAGCATTTGCGCACCTATCAGGGCTACCTGCAGAAGCAGCGGAAACTGGCAGTTGGGAGCGTCGAGAACCATATCGCAACGCTTCTTCTCCATACGCACACTGGAGCGGCCCGGGTTCCTCGAGTTCCTTCCCTATCCTCGAGTTCAGCGGAAGTTGCCCGTCATTCTGAGCAAGGAAGAGACCACTTGTCTGATCAACTCCCTGCGACGGTTTGTTTCGCCGCACGCTGCTGATGGTCCTTTATGGCACGGCATGCGCCGCTCCGAGGTGGCCCGCCTGAAGATCGTTCCTTCAGTAAGCGCCAGAACGTCTTTGTGCCTACTCCAAATGAGCCGAAATCAGAGCGCCAGAGTGGGCTTTCCGGCTGTAGGAGGCTTGCGATAACGGCTAGGAGCGCGTGGTGTACTGCAAGCGGCGCAAACGAAAGCCAATTCGCAACCTGAACCGGAGTTTTGAACCCGTTCGGCACACGAAATGGGTTTCGTTAAATTGCATGAAGGATACCGTACGGCATTCCACCCAGTGGCTGCATGAGCGTCCAGGCTAAGTCTTCGATGAAACGTACCACCGACGATTTCACAGTAGAGGATTGCAGCTACCTGCCCGACTTTTCTATTGGCCGCAGAAACCATGGGTTGCTTCATTTCATGGGAACGACACGAACCCGATCGATCCCCCGGTGCATCATGCCTAGCCGGCGAGCAGCCGCTTCGCTGAGATCGATGACGCGATGCTTCTTGAAGGGGCCGCGATCCGTGACAGTTACTTTGACGGACTTGTGAGTCCGAAGTGACGTCACTCGTGCGTGCGAACCCAGTGGCAGTCTGCGGGTGGCTGCAGTGAGGGCATGGCGGTTGTATCTTCTCCCGTTGGCCATGCGGTGGCCCTGAAGACGCTTTCCGTAGTAGCTTGCGTTGCCGCTAAACGGCCGGCTAAGTGAATGGGCCGGGCCGGCGCTCCACAATGCAACCCCCAGCAAGAATAGATGTGCTATCCGCATCTGAACCTTCCTTAGGTGACTACGTGCTGCTTTTCACTTTAACTGGCCTACCCATGTTCTGAGCTTTGGCGCACAGGCGGGGAATCTTCTGGTTTCAATGTCTAATATCCGAACGTACTCCGGAGTTCGAATTCTGAAAAGAACCGAGAGGCTGCGAATTGCCTGAGGCGTGCATCGAAGAGGCGCGCGCTGGTCACGAATCAAGGCTGGCTGGCGAGCGAAAAGCTGATCCAGAACACTCTCGACCAATGCGTCGGCGAGCAGATGTGTCAGCATCTCAACCAACTCGCCGACCGGGCTCGAACCAAGCCATACCTCATCTCGGCTTATAAGCGAGGTGAAAACGAAAATGATGAAGTCGCACAATACAGCGAGAAATCGATTGCGCTACTCGGCGCCAAAATTGCACAATTTTCAAACAGGAGCCGGTTCGTCATGACGATCAGCACTCCGCAGACCGAAGATCAGAAGCGGCTAGACGATAGGGTGAAAGATTTGCTCAAACAGCATGGGATGACTACCGAACAAGACCCCCACTCGAACAGCTGACTCTCTTGAGTTCATAGCGTACAAAAAATTCCGTCTGGTGAGGTTTCCCCCCGGGAGGTTGGGAAGCACTTGCAATTCGCCTTCGCCAACCGTCCACCGATTCGGCGGGGTTGAGCTATCAGTGATCTAGGCTTGCCACTTAATTACGGGCATAGGGCGGCCCTAGCATACCGTGCATTGGCGCAGACCGTGTCAATGCACGCGCTGGGGGGGTAACGTCTCAGTTTGAATCTCCCTGGCCTGCGGCACGGCAATCAAGGCCGGTTTACGGAATGCAATTTGAGTTTGGAGCTACGAAGAAATCGCGACTCTGGCTGATTACCATTGACATAATTATCTATTACTAAGGTTTTTTAGAAAGTTACTAAAGGTCGTTAGGAGGCACGCGGTCACCATAGTACGCTTTGCTCATTCCTTCGGGAGGTTACTAATGTACCTTCGATCCGTCCTCGCTGCCGCCGTTCTGCTTTCGGCCGGCCTTGCCGCCCGCGCTGACACCACCACCACCTTCACTTTCGTGGACAACACCTACGCCGATGGCGCCACCGGAACGGGGACCGTTACCATCGACACCACGACCGGTGTCATTGGTGCTATCGATTTCACCTTCGTGGATGGCGCACAGGAATTCACGTTTTCGGGGTCCCCTACCCAGGGAACAAGCGCATTCACACCTGTGGACCAGTTCACGGCATACAACTTCGGCGGGGATATTCTGGTCCTCGATATTTTCGCGTCTACGTTGGTGGGCTATAACGGGGGCGCACTCTGCGACTCCAACGGCCTCTGCGGCGGTGACGGTTTCGTCCAGCTATCCGGGGACCCGCTTGACGCCTTGTCGACCGGATCTCTTGTGGCCACGCCCGAGCCCTCCAGCTTCCTACTGCTCGGTATAGGACTCTTCGGTGCGGTTGGCATGATGCGTCGGTGGTACGCTTAACGCTTTCCGAAGGTCTGCACAAAGCCCCAGCTTCGACGGGGTCTTTGGGCTTCCGAGGAAATTCAGACTGAGACATTCTTGCGCTACTGCACCAGCGTCAACCGTGTACTTGCCCGGATCGAAGAACTATAGTCCAGACGGTTGCGGCTACGGTCCAGAGACAGGGGGCGACGGGGGGGGGGGAAGTTTATGGGGGGAGGGGAATAATCTCTCCGCGTAGCCCGGGGGAATCTGAAACTGACTTTCATCCATAGGCGCGCTGGACAAATTGGATATCTGCATTCTGTAATTGCCGGAGACCGGATCCTTGCCTTCAATCGCCACGACGGCGTTTAGATCCGGATTGAACCAAATGTCCCTGCTAATAACGAGCGGTTTATCGGCCCCAAAAGTA
>Ga0116129_1000492_pt1 | contig 25510 bp, 26 predicted proteins | sample June2015DPH_17_2_FD_89732 | JGI IMG/M metagenome (GOLD analysis project Ga0116129, IMG submission 89732) | Peatland microbial communities from SPRUCE experiment site at the Marcell Experimental Forest, Minnesota, USA - June2015DPH_17_10 | ecosystem: Environmental > Terrestrial > Soil > Wetlands...
CCGGTTTTCGACGGCACTTTGAAACAGGCGCTGGCAGTGCAACTCGAACAGTCACCCTATTTGAATATCGTTCCGGAATCCAAGATAGGAGAAGCTTTGCGCTACATGGGCCGTCCTCCCGACGAGCGCCTCACCAAGGATGTTGCCCGCGAAATTTGCCTGCGTCAGGGCATAAAGGCCATGCTCACCGGGACGATCGCCAGTTTGGGTAATCACTACGTCATCACTCTGACCGCATCGACCGGCCAGACCGGAGACACGCTGGCGCGCGAACAGGAAGAGGCCGACAGCAAGGAGCGGGTGCTGAAATCGCTCGACAAAGCCGCCTCCGCACTTCGCCAAAAGATGGGAGAATCGCTGGCTTCGGTGCAGCAATTTGCCACGCCTCTGGAACAGGCAACGACATCGTCGCTCGAAGCCTTGCAGGCCTTTAGTCTGGGCCAGAGTGAGCATCAAAAGATCAACGACGCAGCCGCAATTCCACATTTGAAGCGGGCGATTCGATTAGATCCGAATTTTGCCATGGCCTATGCCACGCTCGGTGTGGCTTACTCGAATCAAGCGCGGACCACCGAAGGCAACCAGGCCATAGGTAAGGCTTACGAACTGTTGGACCGGACAAGTGAGCGGGAAAAGCTCTATATCCAGGCGCACTACTACTCTGAGATCACCCTGGACCCGGAGAAAGCCCTCGCGGTCTACGCCGAGTGGAGGCAGATCTATCCCCGCGAGACGACTCCCTACGACAATGCCGCCCTCTCTTACGAAGAGATAGGTCAGCACGAAAAAGCCGTTGATTTGGCCAGCCAGGCTTTGCGGCTCGACCCGCATGACCGCTATGGAACTGACAACCTGGCATCTGCCTATGTGGCGCTGAATCGCTTCGATGAGGCCAGGACGATTGCCGACCAGGCTGTAGCCGACAGGCAGGATTCGATCGGCGTGCACTTTGTATTGACGGATCTGGCGTACATCCGCGGCGACCAGGCAGCCTATGAGCACGAACTGCAAAGCGTCCAGGGAAACCCGAACGAGACTTTCGTTCTTTTCTTTAATGGGGCGTGGCAGGAGTCGTTGGGGAAGATCAACGCCTCGCATGCCTTGTGGGAGAAGGCGCGCCAAGCCGCGTTAAACATTGGCGCCAAAGATTTTTCCGGCACCCTTTTGGCATTCGAAGCCAGTACCGACGCCTCTCTTGGATATCAGGCCGATGCGGCCCGAAAGGCTGCACAAGCGCTCGCTCTCGGCAATGATTTCGACACTCGTTTTGTCGCGGCGGAGGTCTGGGCGCTCCTCGGCGACGAGCAGAAATGTGTGGCCCTTGTCTCCATCCTTAAGGGTGACTTTCCAGAGAATCATTTCATTCAGTCGATTGCCCTGCCCATAGTCCGTGCGACCCAGCAATTGCAAAAGAACCAACTCCCGGAAGCGATCGCCACTCTCGAGGCGCTCCGTCCCTACGAATTCGGAATTGGACCTCATAGCGCCGGGGCTACGCCCATCTTCCTGCGAGGCCTCACTTATCTCAAAATGCGGGACGGAGTGAAAGCCGCCGCCGAATTTCAGCGGATCCTCGATCACCGCGGCGCCGCAGGTTTTGACATAGCGTATCCGTTGTCACGCCTGAGCCTCGCCCGGGCATATGAAATTCAGGGCGACACGCCCAAAGCCAAAACCGCCTATCAGGATTTCTTCGCCTTCTGGAAAGACGCCGACCCCGACGTTCCCATCCTGACGCAAGCCAAAGCCGAATACGAAAAACTAAAATAGAACCTGTAGGGCCGGCCGCCCCCGGCTGTCCAGTCGAGCAAAGCTCGACTCGCGGTCAAGTTCGAACGCGTCTGATATCGTAATAACTTCGCTGTTTCTTCACCCACATGCCCCAATCCCGCCCAAGCCGTTTCGCGGTCATCCTCGCCTTCGGACTGGTCTATCTCTTCTGGGGTTCCACTTATCTCGCCATTGATATCGCCGTCCGAAGCATCCCTCCGGCCCTGATGTGCGGAGTACGTTTTTCAATTGCCGGAGTAGTAATGCTGGCAGTCTGCGCCGCAACAGGCCGCAAAATATGGTATTCCCCAAAGCAAATCGCCCTCGCGGCCGTGGTGGGAATTTTTCTTCTGATGGGCGGCAACCTCACGCTCTCATGGGCCGAGCAGACGGTGCCTTCGGGATTGGCGGCGTTGATCATTGCCATCACTCCGTTATGGTTTCTGGTTCTCGATTCGCTGCTTCTCGGCCACCATCGTATTGCATGGCGGGGCAAAGGCGGGCTGGCGTTGGGTATCGTGGGACTATTTGTTTTGTTCTGGCCGGAGTTGCATTCGACAACAGCGATGGGCCGCCGAGAGTTCTGGGCCTCCGTCGGCTTGATTGGCGGATCGTTTTCCTGGGCCCTGGGATCGGTGCTCTCGAAGCGCTGGCAATCGGGCATGGACGTATTCAGCGCCACCGGATGGCAAGTAACCGCGGCCGGAGTGGCGAACTTTTTATTTGCGATCGTGGCGGGAGACTTTTCGCGCGTGGCTTGGACCGCGCGCGGTCTCACCGCAACATGCTATCTCGTAGTCTGCGGCTCCTGGATCGGCTACACCGCATACATCTGGCTGCTGGAGCACGTTCCCACCTCAAAAGTATCTACCTACGCCTACGTGAATCCAGTAGTCGCGGTCTTTCTCGGATGGCTGGTTCTGCACGAACGCGTGGACCGCTTCATTGGGATGGGCAGTATCGTCGTGGTGCTCGCCGTAATCCTGGTAACCAGCGCGAAAGTGAAAGAGACCACCGTCGCCGAGAAATTACCAGCAATTGAAGTAACCGGAGATTAGCCAACGAAGATTGGCCCAGGAAGATTAACCAACGAAGACTAGCTGGCCACGGCGCGCAACTATTTTGCAGCCTCTTCGTCCTCTCCTCTTCCGTCATCAGATCAATCACATGTCCGCGAATAACAAAAGTCTGCTTCACCGCTCCCGCTCCCGATGACGAGCCCGCCGGCTCAAACGCAACCCGGATCGGCGAACGCAGCCACGCCGAGAGCGGACAGGGTGAGTCGGGCGCTGCGCCCGTGGTTTCGCTCGCCGTAATGCTCCCTCCCGCCAAAACCTTCTTCAACACAGCCTTGCGCCGGCTGATCTGCGCCACCACCGCATACACCCTCGTCCCATCATCTGAAACTCCGCCGCGGCGCAGCCGCCGATTCCTGGGGCAAAGTATCGTTCACCCGGAACGCGCGCCGCACCACAAACAGCCGGTCAGTCACGTCATGCGCCGGCCCCAAGGTAAATTCCCTGATTCGCCCATCGACCAGAAGAGGCCGAACTCTCAGCGCCATCGGCTGATGCTCAAGCTTGTCTCGTATCGCTCCCGTGGGAAGCCACGAAACCGTAGTCCACTTACCAAAACACGACAACGTGGGCCTTGGAAGCAGAATAAGCAACCCGATGCAAAGCTGAGATGAAAATAAGCAGGGCAATCTGCACGCGCCATCGACAAATGTAAATGCCGGCCATGGCCGAGATTAAGCAGATACCCATCCTCCCGACAAGCGCAGATGTCACAAATCCCGCGCCCCAATTCAAAACGGGAAAAAATTCGAATTCCACGAGATGAGTAATTTCAGGCGGCAGCAACACGCCAGCTTCTACTTGCAGTAATATTTACTCGCAGCAACTTGCAATTATGAATCTTGCACGCAGTCACCGTCTGGTTTTGAGTGGCGACTCGCGTGCAACTTCCCGGCCAGAAACCGCTTCTGATCAACCAATGAGCGAGGTTTGGACAAGGCGACCCGCGGCGCGAATCCTGGTAGTGGATGACAACGCCAGCGTGGCCGGACTGATGAGCCAGTTGCTCACCATGCGTGGCTATGAAGTAGTCGTCGCGAGCGACGCGAACAAAGCCGAAGCCGAGGTGTTGCGGCAACCGCCCGACTTGATCCTGTCGGACGTGAGAATGCCCGGTAAGTCGGGCTACGACCTATGCCGCGATCTCAAGGGAAATCCGGCAACCAGGCTGATTCCCTTTATCCTGATCACCGGGTTGACTGACGGCGCTGAAAAGTTGCGCGGAATCGAAGCCGGCGCCGATGACTTTTTGAACAAGCCGGTCCTCGCCGAAGAGTTGACCGCGCGCGTGAAGTCCCTCCTGCGAGTGAAAGAATTTACCGACGAACTGGAGACCGCCGAATCTGTCCTCTGCACTCTGGGCCTGATCGTCGAAGGCCGCGATCCTTATACCGAGGGACATTGCGAGCGCCTGGCTTTGCATGCCGCGGACTTAGGCCGCCATTTGGGATTGGACGAGGATTCCATCGTGGCCCTGCGCCGCGGAGGATTTCTGCACGATCTCGGCAAGATCGCCGTGCCCGATGAAATATTGAAAAAAGGCACCGACCTCACTTCCGATGAGTGGAAGATCATGAAGCTGCATCCCATCACGGGGGAGAATATTTGCAAGCCGCTGAAGTCGCTGCGCCTGGTCCTGCCCATCATCCGTCATCATCATGAGCACATGGATGGCTCGGGATATCCCGATGGCTTAGTGGGAAACGAAATTCCACTCCTGCCCCGGATTTTGCAGGTGGTTGACGTCTACGACGCTCTGCGTACGGCGCGCCCCTACAAGCCTGCGATTGCCCACGATCAATCGGTACTGACCATGCGCGAGAAGGCTCGCCAGGGCTTGCTGGATGGCGAACTGGCGGATGAATTCCTCGGCATGTTGCTGGAACAACGCGACGTAGCCTGATCCGCGGATTCCAAGCCTCATCCCGCATGCATTTTTTCCTGAAAGGCCTCATTCCGACGTACAATAAACAAGCATTTTTTTGCGGCAACGGCTGCGAGGAAAACGACATCTCATGCATTCCGGTTTGCCCGGAAAGCAGGCGTCACCAACATGACTTACAGCATCGTCGTTCCGGCCTATAACGAGGGCGGGCGCCTCCGGGCAACCCTCGACAAAGTATTGGCATACCTGCGCCAGCAGGAATGGGATGCGGAAGTGATCGTCGTCAACGACGGATCACGCGATAACACCGCCGAAATCGTCCGTGAATTTGCCCGTCAGAATCCGGGCCAGAACCCCACCGTCCGCCTGGTGGAAAATCCCGGCAATCGCGGCAAGGGTTACAGCGTGCGCAACGGCATCTTGAATTCACGGGGCGATATCGTCCTCTTCACCGACGCTGATTTGTCATCGCCCATCGAAGAGATGCCGAAACTGCTCGCGGCCCTGGCCTCTGGCGCCGATATCGCCATCGGATCGCGCTGGCTGCGCGCCGAGCTCCAGACCAAGCGTCAATCGGCCCATCGCCAGCTTTTTGGCAGAATTTTCAACTTTTTGCTTCGCATCGTTTTAGGCCTGCAATTCAAGGACACGCAGTGCGGGTTTAAAGCCTTCACCCGCCGCGCGGCGCAAACCATTCTTCCGTTGCAGCGTATCCAGCGCTGGGGCTTCGATCCGGAAATTCTTTTTCTCGCGCGCCAGTTCGGCTACCGGGTGGATGAAGTGCCCGTGCTCTGGGGCCACAGTGGCGGAACCCGCATCCATCCGCTCATCGATGGAGCGAAAATGTTTCAGGAAATGTTGCGCATTCGCTGGTACGACCTGACGGGAAAATATGACGGCCAACCCTCGGTCGTGGCGCAACCCGTAAAAAGCCTGCCCGGAAGACCCGCTCCAAGAATCTAGAATTCCCACTCAGGCGGACTTCTATTTCGCCTGCGAAGCCTTCGCTGCTTCCACCACCTTGCATCCCATCTCCGACGTTGTGCTCGCACTCGCTCCCGCGCGAACCAGATCCGTGGTGCGAAATCCCTGATTCAACGCGGCGCTGACCGCATTCTCAATGCACACCGCTTCCTCTTCCAACTTGAACGAATGCCGCAACAGCAATGCAGCAGAAAGAATCGCGCCCAGAGGATTCGCGATTCCCTTGCCGGCAATGTCCGGCGCCGAACCATGGACCGGCTCGTACAATCCAACCGGCCCGCCAATACTCGCCGAAGCCAACAGCCCCAACGACCCCACCACCCCGCCCGCCTGATCCGAAAGAATGTCCCCAAACATATTTTCCGTGAGCACCACGTCGAAGTCCTGGGGCCGCTGTGCCAGCGACATGGCTGCGGAATCCACGTACAGGTGAGAAAGTTTCACGCCGGGATATTCTTTCGCGCAGCGGATGACCACTTCCCGCCACAGCCGCGAGCACTCGAGCACGTTCGCTTTATCCACGGACGATACTTTCCCCCGCCGCTTGGCCGCGAGCTCAAAGGCAACGCGCGCGATGCGCTCAACGGCCTCTTCGCCGTAGGTCATGGTATTCGTTGCTACTCGCGATCCCGCCGCGCCCGCAATCGACCGCGGCTCTCCAAAATAAAGTCCGCCCAGCAACTCGCGGACAATCATGATGTCCGTACCGCGAACGATTTCCTCGCGCAGTGGCGAGCAATCCTCCAGCGCGGGAAAACAAATCGCCGGACGCAAGTTGGCGTACGCGCCTAGTTCGCGCCGCAACCGCAACAGCCCCGCCTCCGGGCGAAGATGGTTGGGATAGTGATCGAAGGCCGGATTTCCCACCGCGCCCATCAGCACCGCGGAAGACGAAAGGCACGCCTGCACCGTATCTGCGGGCAGCGGATCGTTGACCTTGGCCAGCGCCGCGCCGCCAATATTTTTGTGCCGCAGTTGAAGTTGATGCCCGAACCCCTTGGCTACCGCCTGCAAAACCAGCACAGCCTGCTCGGTTACTTCAGGCCCGATCCCGTCTCCCGGGAGAATAGTAAGGTTCAAAAGCATGCGGGAATTAGTCTAACGGAAGTTTCGCTTGGAGTGCTGTTTCGAAGGGGCGCGGCTTCAGCCGCGCCGTAACTAGCTCAAAATCACACCGGACTTTAGCCCCTGAGGAGGCCTACACGCCCCACAAATAATCTTCCTGATCGTGATGCTGCTCCCCCGCAATACTCAACGGCAGCCCAAACTCCGTTGCTTGCGGCACCAGAGGAAATGGCCGCTGCGCCTCCCCAACCGGCGCACCCGCTGCGGTTGGAGCGTGTTCAAACAGCGGCGTGGCCGAGGCCGCCGGCTTGTGAGTTTCACGAATCAATTCCAGCAAGTGATGATCTTCCACGTGCTTGATCTTGTCTGCCAACCGCACAAAGCGCCGGTAGATGTCATCCAGCGCGTGCCGGTCGAACCGGTAGCCCAGTTGTTCACAGCGAATATTGAGCGCATGCCGGCCGGAGTGCTTCCCCAGCACCAGCTTCGAATCGGGCACCCCCACCGACTGCGGCGTCATAATTTCATAAGTCAACGGATTCTTGAGCACGCCGTCCTGATGGATCCCCGCCTCGTGCGCGAACGCATTCCGTCCGGTCACAGCCTTATTCGGCTGCACCGGCACGCCGGTAATCTCGCTCAACATCTGGCTGGCGGGAAAAAGTTGTTCGCCTTGGATCCCCGTTTCGTAAGGATAGCGATCTCGACGCACGCTCATCGCCATCACGATCTCTTCGAGCGCCGCATTGCCCGCCCGCTCTCCAATACCGTTGATGGTGCACTCCACTTGCCGAGCGCCCGCGGCAATGGCCGCCATGGTATTGGCTACCGCCATGCCAAGATCGTTATGGCAATGCGCGGAAATCGTGACGTTCTCGATTCTTTTCACCCGTCTGCGAATCGTCGAGATCAGCTCCCCAAACTCCGCCGGCACGCTGTAACCAACCGTGTCCGGAATATTCAGAGTCGTCGCCCCGGCGTCCACCACCGCATCGAGCACCTTGCACAGAAAATCCGGATCGGTACGCGTAGCATCTTCCGGAGAAAATTCCACGTCATCGCACAGCGATTTCGCAAATCGCACCGCATCGCGCGCCTGTGCCAGGCACTCATCGCGAGTAATGCGCAACTTGTACTGCAAGTGAATGTCGGAAGTGGCAAGGAAGACGTGAATGCGGGGGCGCGCCGCATCCTTCAAAGCTTCCCACGCGCGTTCGATGTCAGGCCGGCAGGCGCGAGCCAGCCCCGCAATGATGGGCCGGCGGATGACCGCGGCAATCGCCCTCACCGCCTCGAAATCGCCCTCGGAGGCAATCGGAAACCCCGCCTCAATCACATCGACGCCAAGGCGGTCGAGCTGCTGCGCCAGGCGAAGCTTCTCCGGATGATTCATGCTGCAACCGGGCGACTGTTCTCCGTCGCGCAGCGTGGTGTCGAAAATAGTAATGCGAACTGGATCAGCGGCCATGAGCCTTCCTCAAAACAGAAGCAAACTTGTTCCATGATACGGTCCCCCGCGGCTGAAGCAATACTTATAATTGTTTACTCTCCATTAGTAAATCTAATATAATAAGCATTACTAATGGAGAGTATTAATCCCATTACGGAGTGATTGGGTAAGGTAATCCCATACGGAGTGACCATGGAGCTTTCCCAACTCGAAGTCTTTCTGAGCGTCGCTCGCGAGCGCCGCTTCTCCCGCGCCGCGGAAAAGCTTTACCGCACCCAATCCGCGGTAAGCCAGACCATCCGCAAACTCGAGGATGAACTCGGCGAGAGCCTCTTCGACCGCTCCTCCCGCGAAGGCGTTCTCACCGACGCCGGTCAGGTACTCTACGAATACGCCGAGAAACTTCTCAACCTGCGCCATGACGCCCACGAGTCCCTGGCCGAGCTGCGGGAATTGCAAAAAGGCAAGCTGGTCATCGCGGCCAATGAACTCACCGCCCTCTACCTGCTCGCCGTGCTGGCGGAATTCCGCCGCCTTCATCCCATGATCAAAATCACTGTCCAACGGGCGCTGGGCAGCCGCATCCCCGATGACGTCCTTCAGCACAGCGCCGAACTCGGCGTGCTCTCCTACAAGCCTGAGGAATCCCGCCTGCACTCCGTCGTCATCTATCTCGACGAGTTGGTGCTGGTGGTTCCTCCGAAACATGCGCTCGCTTCGGCGCGAGAGGTCAGCATCCGCCAGCTGGGCGCGGAGTCGTTTGTCGCCCACATCGTCCCGTCCCCCTACCGCGAGAAGGTTCTGCAAACATTTCAAAAATACAAAACCCCTCTGCACATGGGTCTCGAACTCCCCACGCTGCAAGCCATCAAACAATTCGTCGCTCTTGGCAGCGGCGTCGCTCTCATGCCCGAGATCAGCGTGGAGACCGAAATAGCGCGCGGCGAGCTCGTCAGAATTCCGGTCAAAGAACTGCAGGTGCAGCGCAAGCTCCGCTTGATTTACCGCAAAGAAGCAGGACTATCCCACGCTGCGCGCGCCTTCCTGAAAGTCGCCGAGGCCGTAGCATCGGAAAAAGCCGGCCGCTACCGCTTTCAGCGCGAAAGCTGAGAGAGTAACTTTAACAATGCTGGTGCCGCCGGCGATCGGACGCGAAATTTCGGCGAAAAGACATCGCCTATCGAAAGAAGGCACAACCTATGCGGACATCACCTTCATTCTATTTTTGGTCTCTTCGTGTCTTGCCGCCCAAACCGATTTGAAACCGAGGTTACACCGCTTCCCAACGAGGACATTGCCTCTGCTTGTCACTACGCGCTTACGATTCCTGACCCCGATCGTCCGATCCGCGGAGTCTGGATTATTTTTGATCGTAGCCATGACGTCCATGATCTCTACAACGAATGCGGACGTACTAGCCTTTGCTCGTCGTTTCCAGCTTGCCCTTTTATTGCACGCCCATTGCCCGGGGAAGGCCCCGGAAGATCGCGGGGATATGAACCTGGATCCTTCCCAGGGTCTCGGCTGATCCTTATTCACTGCCCTTGATCAGTTCGCAGCCAGCACGGGTCATCGCGAGCTTTCTACGGCTAAACTCATTTTCTTGGGATTCTCTGGTGCCGGGCCCCTTTGCGCGCGGCTGGTTGGCTCCGCTCCTGATCGGGCGATTGCCGCGATCCTCTCCGCTCCAGGCCATTTTGGTTCGCTCGGAATCGATACTGTGGATCTGAACCCTCAGGCCCTCGCCGTTCATGGCGGGTGGCGCCGATAACATATGCGGAACGGCTCGTCCCTCCTTAATACTTTCAAAAACATCGTGATCTGGACGCCTCTCGGTTTCTTCGCTGTCCAGAACAAATCTCCGCACTGCTGGACCGCGAACGCGAAAGACTGAATGCTCCGCTGGCTGCAAGCCCTCATCGAACAAAGGCGTCCATCTTCCTCGGGCAAGCCGCCCCGCAGGATCGATCAGCGTGAGGGCTGGCTCACATTCCTCAAAACTCAGGAAACTGAGACGCGCGACAGCTTCGGACTGAAAACGTTTGAGGTTGTGGACGCGAGAATCCAGAAGTCTGATCGCAGTATTCCGCAAGGTTGGATATCGGCGGGCGGGCTGCCGAACCACGCCCTGGCCGAGGAGTGGCTGTCGTTTGTGCGACAGCCTCAACATCCCATTCTGCCGCTTCACTAGTTCAGCAGGCCTTAAAAAACGAGCTGATTGGGTTCAGCTCGTTTTTGGTCTCTCAGCAGTCCATCCGCACTTCTTCCAGCTGAAATTCCGCCAACGCCTCGCTCAAGCTCGGATAGATATCGAGCACCGTATCCAAATGGGTCAGATCCAAGAGCTCCCGCACCAGCGGACTCGGATTGGCCCACTTCAAATCCGCATTTCTGGACTGCGCCCAGGTGTGTAGCAGAACGAGCTCGCCGATCCCCGCGCTGTCGATCGAGCTTACCCCGCTCAGATCGAGAACAATTTTCCCCCCGCTCTCCAGCGTTGCACCCACCAGGTTCGAGAGCGCCACGGCTTCGTTGCGGTAGACCAGGCGCCCCTGGCAATAGATGATCATCACATCGCCGCGATGTCGAGTTTCAAGGCTTAACTTCAATTTCAAGTCCTTTGGTTGAACTGCCGGACCTGCCAACTTCTCCCTTGGCGGGCATATTTGCCAAGTCGTGTCCATGAATTGCATCCTAGTAGATAGACGCTGCAGCATGGGTTTCGGAATCATAAAAAGAACATAAATTATTGGTCAGAGGTTCCATATTTGTATCCCCTGATTTGTATCCCCTGCAATTTTGGGACGCGGGCATCTTGGCCGTCGGGTACACTGCATCTAACGAATTTCACGCGTTAAGGTAGAATTTGCTACTGGCAATAATTTGCCAGGGAGGAAATATTTTCGTGTCGAAAATCGCAGCCGCGGTGCTGGCATTCCTGTGTCTCATGTTGTTCGCACCCTCCTCGAGAGCCCAACTGCTCCCGAGCGGGAACGTGTATGTGGGAGCTGCCTACGGCGATTCCGTCGATGTCATCAACCGTTATACCTTCCGGGGCTGGAATGCCTCTTTGGAAGATTTCGCCTTCCCCAAGCACCCCCATGTCGGACTGGTATTGGATGGCAGTGGCTTCTACCGCAGCGGAATCAACCAGTACAACATCATGGTAGGCCCGCGCCTTTCTTTCAATTACGGCAAATGGCGCCCCTTCGTCCACATCATGGCCGGAGGGCAACGCATGGCCTCCGACGGCGTCTCGCATTACCCCCTCGTCGAGGATGCCGGCGGCGGCGTGGACCGCAAATTCCAGTTCCTCTTCATGAAGCATTTTGCCTGGCGTCTTCAGTTCGACTACATGCACACTCATCTCCTGAGCGCCACGCAAAACGATATTCGTGGTTCCACCGGCCTGGTCTGGCGCTTCTAAGCTATTTCGCCATTTTCGTCGCGCAGAAACCGGGAGCTGATTTTTCGCCTGCCCCAGTTTTTGTAATTTTTTGTCAATTCGCATGGCACGGAGACCCACAATTGCCGACGGGTTTCGAGTGACCAATTCTTGCCTCAGGGCATCTAATTTTTGCACACTATTTCAATCAAATCAGAAGTTCAATTACGTTAGAAAGGTACGAAAAATCTTTATGCGTAAAATCGGCTTCGTCGTTCCTGTTCTGCTTCTGTTCGCTGGTTTGGCAAATGCGCAGATTCCCACCAAGGGCAACATTTTCGTCGGCTACTCCTACGAGAACGTGAGTTCATCAACCTTCGATTTCGCCAATACCACGCGGGCGAACCTTAACGGATGGGAAGTCACGGCCGAAGGCAAGGTGTTTCCCTGGGTTAGCTTGGTCGGCGACGTTGCTGGGCACTATGGAACGCAGGGCTATCAGTTCGACCTCGGTGGCGTGCTCACGCCCGTAAACGTCGATGCCCACGAAATCACCGGCATGTTCGGCCCCCGAGTCTCCACCAGCGTCGGAAAGCTCCGTCCCTTTGCCGAGGCCTTGTTCGGGGTCGCCCATATCACCACGAATCAAACTGCCTCTGTCGCCAGCAGCTTTGTGCAGCCCAGCGACACCTCATTCGCCTGGGCCCTGGGCGGCGGCGTCGACTACAAACTCTTCCGTCCGCTCGCCTGGCGACTTCAGTTCGACTACGTCCAGACCCGCTTCTTCCAAAACGCGCAGAATAATATTCGCCTGTCGACTGGACTCGTTTTCCGCTTCTAATAACGCCCCACAGATTTTTTCGCTCCTTAAAAACAGGATCCCCCTGGTTGGTGGGATCCTGTTTTTGTGGCCACGAAGAAAACTTCTCAAACCGGATTGCGCGAACTCCCGCGCCCGCGAACCCCACTTAAGTCTGCCAATATTTATGATCGCGCAGGAAGTAATTCTGGTTCCAGTAATTCATCGCCGTCTTCAGGAACAGCCATCCCGCGCGCCGGTGTCCCATTTTTTTGAACCGGCGGTTTGTCGTATAAACTCCGCCGCGGACGATCCCAAAGCGTTTGCGTTCTACCTGCTGTGTCAGCAGATAATCTTCGGCGAAGGCCACCTGCTCGTGAAATCCGCGCAGCTTCCGGAATTGTTTCAGCTCGAACAGCATGAACATTCCGGTGGCAAAGGGATGGTGCAATCGCGATGCATACTGGAAGAAATCGTTGCCCATGTAGAACAGCTTGTCGATCCAGTTGCCGTCGCGGCACAGGATGTTCGTGGTCACGCAGTGCAGTTGCTTCCGCTGCGCCCGTTCCACCGCGCGCCGCACCACCGAGGGATGCGCCAGTTCGATGTCTGCATCGAGAAACAGAACGTAGGGGCTCTCCGCCTGCGCCGCTCCCAGGTTGCGCCCAACCGAAGGCATCCCGCCCCGGATCACACTCACATTCAGCCGGTCGCGAAAACTCAGAACAATTTCGCCCGTGCCGTCGGTCGAGTTGGCGTCAGCGACCAACACTCTCGTACTCGACATCTTCGAGTAATCCTGATTCATCAGCGAAGTCAGCAAACGCGGAATCAGATTGGCCTCGTTCTTGGCCGGAATCACGATGGTCAGTTCGCTGATTGTGTTCGTGCTCGTCGCAGCCCTGCTCGGCGTGGTCACGCTCGTTGTATTCATGGATGCGCACTCCTTGTTCGTCCACCGTCAAATAAGTCAGGCGTGAATCCACCCAGCCGCCTGAGTTGTAGTAATGAGTACCGTCCTGCTCTACATGGATGGCTTCATGCGTGTGCCCGCAGAAAATCCGCGCCGCATCGCGCTGCCTCGCATATTGCAGCGCGCCCGCGGAAACTTTCGGCGACATCCTCAGCCACCGCGTATTTAGCCGGTCGATCATCCGCACAATCGGCTTGCTCTTGAAATCCAGCTTTTGCAGCCTGAGATACAACGATGTCCCCAGGCGGCTAAGCCGCACATTGTTCACCTGAAACCCGTCAAACTGATGTCCGTGAATCGCGATGTGCCGCAGCCCCGCAAACTGCCACGCGTAACGCTGGTAAACTCGCACTCCCACCAGATGCGACATGATGTTGGTGAGCCCGTGATCATGATTGCCCTCCACCCACACCACTTCAATGTTGCGCTTGGGATTCGAGAGCTTGCGGATGTAACCGAGAAACTTCCAGTGCTCTTTGGTGAGCCGCGCGAAATTAAGGTCGGCGAAAATATCCCCTAGCAGAATCAGCCGCTGGAAAATATTTTCCTTCAGCACGCGAGTCGCTTCCCGCGCATGGCTCGTCTCCGCACCCAGGTGCAGATCGGAAAGGATCAGCGTGTTGTACCCCGGCAGATCCATAGTCGAGTTGTAGCGGACGAATGTTAAGGAGTGATGAACGTTGCATCAATATCAGTGCAACGGTACCCGCGAAAGTAACCGCCAACAGCGACCCTCTCAAAAACCTCTGTCATTCCGAGCGGATTGGAGCGAAAGCGAGCGAAGTGGAGAGCCTGCCCCGAGCGCAGCCGAAGAGAAACTGCTTTTTGCTGCGGAACCGCCGCATCGTGAAAAACGAACCGGGCAAGACACGACTTCGGCCGAGAGATACCCCAAGTCTTGTCAACATGGAGGAATTACACGAGCGACCTTATGCCATAGCAAGGAAACCCAAAACTCAAAGAATCATGAAAAGGCTGGAAAGGATTGGGTCATTAAGCCCGTCAAAAACTCTTGTCATCCTGACCGAAGCGGAACGAAAGCGAGCGAAGCGGAGGGACCTGCTGTTCGCTGGAATTAAATCTGAAATCTCACTATTTCGTCGGCGGCACATACTGCCTGACGACATCGGCCACGACGACGTTAACCAGGACGATCTCAACTACGAAAGTCAGCAATGATCGACTCCGGCGCGACCCCGCGCACAACCGTGGGGAGCGGCCCTTCAGAGCCTACCCTGAGCCTGTCGAAGGGGCCGCGTAACCTTCAAAATTTATCAGGCTTCAGCCCCTGGAGGGACCAGTCCACCTACTTCGGCGGCGGCACATACTCCTTGGGCAAGTTCGAACCCTCCCCAAAGAAAAATTGCTCCAACTGTTTCACGATCACTTCCTGATCTTCACGTCGGGCCGGATTCAATCGATATTCGTTGAGCAACATCTTGCAATGCTCCGTCCACATCCTCCACGCTTCCTGGGAGACATTGTCGTAAACCTTGCGGCCCAGATCGTTATCGAAAGGAGGCTCGTCCAACCCGGGCAGCTCCCTATTCAGCTTCACGCAGAACACCGTGTGCGCCATACACTTCCTTCGGTCAAGAATTTGGAAAATCAGAATCAGTGAACGTTAGTGGGGTAGCTTTTGTCGTCCTGAGCAAGCGTTCTTTGCGCAGCGAAGAGCCTGTCCGAGCTTGTTCGAGGGAATCTGGGCGAGCCGCGCGTTGCGGCCCGCTCCTGAGCCTGCCGAAGGGTCGCGTTCTTCGCGACGCAATAATCGCGCGTCTGGCTCGCTTCCTTATCAAGCTGACTACCGCAATCTACTGTTTCTTTTCCGACTCTTTGCTCTTGTCCTCAATCGACATCAATTCCACTTCAAAAATGAGCGTAGAGCCCGGGCCAATATCCGCGCCCGCGCCGCGCTCGCCATAAGCGAGATCGGAAGGAATAAACAGTTGCCACTTCGACCCCACAGGCATGAGTTGAAGCGCCTCGGTCCATCCCTTGATCACTCCACTCACGGGAAATGTCGCGGGCTGTCCTCGCTTGTAAGAACTATCGAACTCCGTGCCGTTGATCAGCGTCCCGCGATAATTGCATACCACCGTGTCGTTCGCCGTGGGCTTTGGTCCCGTGCCTGCCTTCAAAATCTTATACTGCAGGCCGCTCGGCAACGCGACCACGCCCTCTTTACTTTTGTTCGACGCGAGAAAAGTGTCGCCCTCTTTCTTATTCGCCGCTCCGGCCACTTGCATCTTCTCCTGTTGTTGCTTCCCGATTTCTTCCTGCACCGCCTTGATCGCTGCCTGTGCTTCATCGTCGGTGAGCAGAGTCTTGCCGCCCGCGAGTCCATCTTTCAGTCCGCGCGCCAGAAGGGCGGAATCGAATGGAACCGATTGCTTTTTAAAACTCTCCGCCATTCTTTGCCCCGTCTTCATCCCAAGCCCGTAACTGAATTTTTCTTTTTGTGTTTTCAAGGTCAACGGCGCCGCGCTCTTCGTCGCCGCAGTCGACGGATGCTTTGCGGCCGGAGTCTGTGCCTTTGCTGGTGTGGTCGATTGACTGCTCGCCGCCGGAGTCTGCTGCGCCAGGGCGTGCCCCAGCAGCAACGTCCCGGCCGCCAATATATTTACTGCCGTGGTAAAGGATTTATGCATTCGAGTATTGTCACATCGTAAGGAAGCTCTCTGCAAACGCGAGACTGGATTTTGAGTGGTGGGCCCGCAAGGATTTGAACCTTGGACCAATGGATTATGAGTCCACTGCTCTAACCGCTGAGCTACGGGCCCTTTAATAACTTGAAGCTTGTTGAGATGTACCGGTGTCGTTGATTCTTGCTCCTGGCTTTTTTTAGCGGGTCTCCATGCATACTAACAAATACCGGACCGCCAGCGATTGCCTCGCCGCAATATCTCAAGACGCACCTGGTATGAGGGATTAACTATCTTTATGACGGTGACCAACTGACGGTGACCAACGCGTGTGGGGTAGAGACTGAGCCTCGAACCCGCGCTAGATCCAGGCGTTCGGCTGTGAGATGGAGAAGCAGTAAGATCGCGGTCGTTCCGCGATTGTCGATGGGGGTCCAGCCATAACACTTCTCTCGTTGAGAGCAGGCCAGTGGTGGAAGGGGTGCGGCGTAAGCGAGAGAGACTTGGTTCCTTTCCCGGATTCGGTTGCGCCGTGAATGTCCGATGGGTTCACGATTCGGATAATTTTAGCCATGGGGGAGCCTGTTATGGACGATAGTTCCAGTCGGAAAGACGGGTTCGGTCAGTCTTTTCATGGCAAACAGAAGTCGCGGACAGGCGCTGAAGAGCTGATACGGTGACCTCTGAGCCGATCCGGATCACGTAGCACGCCTCGTGAACAGCTTGCCCGTGCTCATCGGCTTTTGCGGTTTCGATGCGCACGGATTCCCCGCAGATAGCACAGAGTGGACAGATTGTGGATTCAGGCATGAGCGGGTTGCCCTCCGAAGTTAGATGGATAGCACGATGCTTGCCATTCGATGGGCAACCTGCATTTTGTGGAAGATGCGGCGCATAATCCTGCAGGCGCGCGCGAGTTTAGCGGCCAGATTCGAGAAAAATATGCGCTAGAGTAAACACTGTAGGCGCGGTTGAGAGAGCAAAACTCTCGTAACGTCCGGCTTGATGGTTGCAGCGAAAAATGGCGGAGCTCGCGCTAGCATTAGTGCGTGCGCATTTTTAAATGGATCGCTTCGGTCTGGCCTTACGCCCTCGTTTTTTTCTCCTTGATGAGCTTTGTCTATCTGGTATGGGCCGGGCACTTCTGATTTTCGCTGCGATTTCCTTCTCGTCGAACATTTCGGTTTCAAGGTCTGGCGCCGCGGCATTCTCTCGTGCAGAACGATTGGGTTTCTGAGGTTGTGAGTGAGCGTGAGTAGGAATTCTTCGACTGTAAAATCGGCGTTAGTGCGACAGGTCAGCCTTTTTTCAGCAGGCGTGTGATCCAAACTAAAATCACCGCGCCGACAAATGCCACGATGATGGAGCCGATGATTCCTCCGCTGGGCCAGATTCCTAGCATGCCGAAGACCCAGCCACCCACAACGCCTCCCAAAATACCGAGGATGATGTCTACGAGTACGCCGTAGCCGCCGCCTTTCATGACCTGGCCTGCGAGCCAACCAGCGATCAGTCCAACCACAATCCATGCGATCAATCCCATATACCAAGCCTCCTGGGGGACGTTAACGGACCGCCGCCAATCTACTCCCGAACTTGTTAATACACAACCGCCGCTGATTAGACTTCCTTTCACACAATTTAATTCATCGGGCTTAATATGATGGGAAAGTCGCGCACGATGGTCTGACCGGCGGAGGATGGGTTGGCATGTATACACGACGCAGGATGCTTGCGGGTTTGGGAGTGGCGGGACTCGGAGCGCTGGCGCCGGCGCTGATGAAGAGAGCGGCAGCAGCTTCGGGAATGGAATTGTCGGAGTTGGAAGCGGAGGCTGGTAAATGTCCGTTCCGGCTGGCGGTGATCAATGACGAGATTACGCAGGATTTCGAGAAGGCGTGCCAGATTGTGGCTGGTGCTTTTGGGCTGCGTTGGATTGAGTTGCGGTCTATGTGGAACAAGAATGTGAGCGAACTTAATGACAAGGAAGTTAAAGATGCGCGCAGGATTCTGGCGGCACACAAATTGCGAGTGACGGATATTGCGAGCCCGCTGTTCAAGACAGATTGGCCGGGGGCTCCGCGGTCGCCGCAGAGCGAGCGTCGCGATCAATTCCACGCCGACTTCGATGCCAGCGCACAGGAGAAGTTGCTGGAGCGGTGTATCTCGCTGGCCAAATCTTTCGATACGGACAGGATTCGCTGTTTCGATTTCTGGCGATTGGACGATCAGAAGCCGTATCGGGCAGGGATCGATGCCAAGTTGCGGCAGGCTGCGGAGCGCTGCGCTCGGGACAAGATGATCCTGCTGCTCGAAAACGAGATGGCCTGCAACACGGCGACGGCGGAAGAATCGGCGGCGGTGCTGAATTCGATTCCGAATAAGAATTTCATGCTGAACTGGGATCCGGGAAATGCCGCAGCAATTGGAAGCACGCCGTATCCGGCTGGATACGACTTGCTTCCGAAAATGCGCATCGGACACTGCCACTGCAAGGATGTGGTGAACAAGGCCAATCACAAATACGATTGGGCTCCGGTGGGCGCTGGTATTGTGGACTGGGTCGGCCAGTTGCACGCTTTGCAGCGAGATAGTTTTCACTTGGGATTGAGCCTGGAGACTCACTGGCGCGGTGCCGGGTCACCCGAAGCCTCTACACGCATCAGCATGGACGGGCTCAAGAAGACGCTGATGAAAGCTGGGATTTCATGTTGAGGCCAGGGTAGTGGGTCAGCGTTAGTAAGGAAGGGAGCCAAATGCGCGATTATCGCGTCGCAAAAGAGCGTGACCCTTCGGCAGGCTCAGGGCGGGAAGCAACGCGCGGCTCGCTCGGATTCCCCGACAAGCTCGGGACAGGCTCTTGGCTGCACAAAGAATGCTTGCTCAGGATGACAATCAAGCTGACACACTACCGAAGCCGGAGATAGCGGCGCGGCATTAAAGGAGAGGTCATGGTTACACGACGAGAGTTTCTCGATGCGGTTGCCGTGAGCGCGGCGGGGCTTGCCGTGGAAACTACGGCCAGGAGTTATGGCCAGATACTCGGTGCGAATGACCGGCTCAACTTTGCCGTGATCGGGCTTAACGGGCGTGGGTACGCTCATCTCTCGTCGCTGAAGGCGAACAAGAGTGCGGCGCGCATCTCGCATGTGTGCGATGTGGACAACGATATTTTGAAAAAGTTTGCCTACAGCGCGCGGCAGGAGATGGGCGAGGCTCCGGCGGCGGAGAAAGACTTTCGAAACATTCTCGAAGATAAAAGTGTGGACGCGATCACGATTGCAACCCCCGACCATTGGCACGCTCCGATGGCCCTCGCCGGGCTAGAGGCAGGAAAGCATGTGTATGTGGAAAAGCCATGCAGCCACAATCCGGCGGAGGGCGAGATGCTGGTGCGGGCGCAGCAGAAATATCAAAAGCTGGTGCAGATGGGCACGCAGCAGCGATCTTCACCACACACCATTGAGATCGTCGATAAAATTCATGGCGGGATTATTGGCCGGCCCTACTTTGCGAAATCCTGGTATGTGAATACGCGGAAGTCGATTGGCACGGGCAAAGAAGCGCCGGTGCCGGCGCAGTTGGATTGGGAACTGTGGCAGGGGCCGGCGCCGCGGCACGCTTACAAGGATAATGTGCATCCTTATAACTGGCACTGGTTCAGAATTTATGGCACCGGTGAAACGCTTAACAATGGAACCCACGAGGTCGATGTGTGCCGCTGGGCGCTAGGCGTGGATTATCCGAAGCGAGTTACATCATCGGGAGGAAGATACCAGTTTAAGGATGACTGGCAATTTTATGACACCATGGTGACCAGCTTTGAATACGACGACGCCACGATTTCGTGGGAAGGCAAGAGCTGCCAGGGGATGAAATATTATGGGCGCGATCGTGGGTCAACGATCATGGGAACTACAGGCACGGTGCTGATCGATCGCGAGGGCTACGAGATATTTGATCTCAAGGGAAACAAGACAGGCGAATTCAAGACCGGTGGCACGACCCAATCCTCCGACTTGATCGGGCGCGATTCCATGACCGACGCTCATTTTGCGAACTTCATCGCTGGAATTCGTAAAGGGGAGAAGCTTAACGCTCCGATTTCTGTCGGCAATGTTGCGGTGACCCTGCTGCAACTTTCAAACTTCGCATGGGAGGTGAAGCGGGAGCTGCATCTGGATACGAAGGATGGACGAATCCAGGGCGATGCGGAAGCCATGAAGATGTGGGGGCGCGAGTACGAGAAAGGCTGGGCGCCGCATGTCTAACGATTTGTCGAATAGGTTGGCGGGCATCTCGCGGAGAGAGTTTGTTCGCTCTGGTGGGCTGGTTGCCGCGGCGCTGGCCACTCCGGGCGATGCGTTTTCACTTGCTCAAGGACCGCCGTCATCCGGCGAAGGAGCGCCGATCCGATTGGGCTTGGCCAGTTATACGTTCCGCAACTTTGATCGCACGCAGCTGATCGACTTCATGAAGCAGCTTAATGTGTTCGCGTTGAATGCGAAGGACGCGAAGAACCATTTGCCGATGGATCCGCAGGGAGAAGCGGCGGCGGTTGCCGACTATGCTGCGGCAGTCGTCAAGCTGCATGCGGCCGGGGCCATTTATTTTACGAAAGACGAGGATGCGGATATCCGGAGTAAGTTCGAGTATTGCAAGCGCGCGGGGATCGGCGTGATTGTGGCGGGCGATCCTTCGCCGGAAACTTTGCCGCGAATTGAAAAGTTCGTGAAGGAATATGACATTCGCATCGCGATCCACAATCACGGGCCGGAAGATAAGGTGTGGCCTTCGCCGCTGGATGTGTTGAAGGCGGTGAAGGGAATGGATGCGCGGATGGGGTGCTGCATTGATGTGGGGCACACGGTTCGCGCCGGCACGGATGTGGTTCAAGCGATCCGTGAAGCGGGGCCGAGGCTGTTCAATGTGCACATGAAAGACCTCACGAACTTCGAGATCAAAGAAAGTCAGGTTGCGGTGGGAGACGGCATCATGCCGGTGCGAAAAATGTTTGAAGCGCTGATTGCGATAAAGTACAAGGGCTTTGTCGATCTGGAGTATGAAGTCCATCCCGACGATCCCAAGCCAGGCGTGATCGCCAGCTTTGCTTATATGCGTGGGGTTCTGGCGGGCATGGGGCTCACGCACCCGAGTTGAAGGATTCTTCTGCTTGTGGATTCTCGGGCCTCTGCCGCTCCGGGGCCAAATGCCAGCCACTGACTGCCAGTTACCGCTGTTCACTGATTCTTGCGTCAGCGGAATCAGTTCGCTTGTTACACTCAAGGTTGACGATGCCCTCGCGCTATGCACAGTGGATGTATGACTGGGAGCACCGGCTCACCTCGGTGGACAACAATCGCGTGGTGCGTCCATTGGAGTGGGGCGTGGAGTGGGCGCGGGATTGGCCGTGCCGCAATGGCACGCGTCCGGGACAGGCGGTGGACGATCCCGAGAAATTCATGATCGATTTCAACCGGCGGATTGTTGCCGGGAGCGACGAATTTTATTCCCACGCGCGGCCTAGAGATTTCCTACTGGAGAAGCGCGAGGTGCAGGTTTTTTCGACGCGCGAAGTTTCCGACCCGGAACTTGAAGCGAAGGTGAAGGGAACATTTGCGGAGTTTCTTCGTTTTACTTCGCCGGTGCGCACTCCCTACGCGGAAAATAATCTGGTGAATGCGCGGTGGTTTCCGGCGCGGGGAAGACGAGCCATCGTTTTGCTGCCGCACTGGAATGCGGATGCGATCGCTTACAACGGTTTTTGCCGCGTGCTCAATATGATGGGCATCGCGGTGTTGCGGCTGAGCATGCCGTATCACGACATTCGAATGCCGGCGGAAACGCGGCGCGCCGACTATGCGGTCTCGGCCAACATTGGGCGCACGCTCGATGCTTTACGCCAGGGAGTCGCGGACATTCGAAGTTGCTTTGATTGGCTGGAGGAGCAGGGGTACAGCCAGCTTGGTATTCTGGGTACGAGCCTGGGGTCGTGTTATGCGTTCATCGCGGCGGCGCACGATCCGCGGGTGCGGGTTGCGCTTTTCAATCATGCGTCGACTTATGTTGCCGATGTGGTGTGGCATGGGCAGTCGACGCGGCATATTCGGCAGGGAATCGAACAGAAGATTGGTCTGGAAGAGTTGCGGCAGGTGTGGCTGGGCGTCAGTCCCATGTCCTACTTCGATAAGTTTGCGCGGTGGCAGCGGAAGTCGCTGATTATCTATGCGAAGTATGATTTGACGTTTCTGCCGGAGTTGTCACGCGATGCGGTGGAAGAATTTGCGCGGCACGAACTGGATTACAAAGTGGTGGTTCTGCCATGCGGGCACTACACCATGGGAGAAACGCCGTTCAAGTATATGGATGGATGGCAGATGGCTTCTTTTTTGCGGACGGCGTTTTGATGGGGAGAGCAGTTGGCAATTAGCAGTGGGCACTCGCCACTCGGCCTTCAGACCAGACAGAGTGGGGACGGTTTAGAATGAATGCATGGAAGCGCGTCTCGGATCCCGAAGCGATTGTCGAGTACCGGCGCGGTGAGTTTTTGGTTAGCACCGACCGGGAGCGGCTGAGGGTGGATGTGGTTTACGAGTTTCTTACTAATTGTTATTGGGCCAAGGGGATTCCGCGGGAGGTTGTGCAGAGGTCGATTGAGCACGCGCTGTGCTTTGGCGTTTATGAGAACGTGAGCCCAGGTCTTGCAAGAGATGCGAAACATGGGGCAGCCGCAGATCTTAAGCAGGTTGGGTTTGCACGGGTGATTACGGATTTCGCGACGATCGCTTATCTGGGCGATGTGTTTGTGCTCGAGACACATCGCGGGCGCGGGCTGGGAAAGTGGCTGATGCAGTGTATCGTGGAGCATCCTGCACTGCAAAACTTGCGGCGCTGGATCCTGACGACGCGCGATGCGCATGGACTTTATTCGCAGGTTGGATTCACGCCGCTGAAAATGCCGGAGAGATTTATGGAGCTGCACCGGCCGGATGTGTACAAGGCGCTTTAGGAATCTTGGGGCAACTCGGTCGGCACGAGTATGAAGAAGCGAGCGGCATTGAAATTCCTCGCCGAGCCCGTGGCCGAACGGCGGGTAGGGGTCCTTCGCTTCGGTCAGGATGACAGACCTCGAGAAGATGACAGACCTGGAGATCAAGAAACGACATGAAGAATTCAGCAGTGTCTAGCAACATGTACCGGCCGCTGTACGAGGCTGACCCGCAGATTGCGGCCGCTATCGATAATGAGACTCGCCGCCAGCATGAGGGGCTGGAGTTGATTGCATCGGAAAATTTTGTCAGCGAAGCTGTGCTGGAAGCCTCAGGATCGGTGTTCACGAATAAGTATGCGGAGGGGTATCCGGGCAAGCGTTATTACGGGGGTTGCGAATTCGCGGACGTGGTGGAAAATTTAGCGCGCGACCGCGCAAAACAATTATTTGGGGCTGAGCACGCCAATGTGCAGCCTCATGCCGGCTCGCAGGCGAACATGGAAGCGTATGCAGCGGTGTTGCAGCCGGGCGATACCATTCTCGGATTGAACCTGGCCCATGGCGGCCATCTTACCCATGGACATCACCTGAATTTTTCCGGGAGGACTTACAAGATCGTTCCGTACGGTGTAAGCAAAGAGACAGAGACGATCGATTATGACGGCTTGGAAAAGCTGGCCGAGCAGGAGCTTCCCAAGCTGATTATCGGCGGCGGGAGCGCTTATCCGCGCATCATCGACTTCGCGCGCATGCGGCAGATTGCCGACAAAGTTGGCGCGCTCTTTCTCGTTGACATGGCGCATTTTGCTGGACTGGTTGCGGGCGGGGCGCATCCCTCGCCGGTTCCGCACGCGCACATTGTGACTTCCACCACGCACAAGACTCTGCGCGGGCCGCGGTCGGGAATGATTCTTTCCAAGGCGGCGTTCGCTGCGGCGATCGACAAAGTGGTTTTTCCCGGGATGCAGGGCGGGCCGCTAGTGCACATCATTGCGGCCAAGGCGATCTGCTTTCAGGAAGCGATGCAGCCGGAGTTCCGCGATTATGCGAAGCAGGTTGTGGCCAACGCGAAGGTGCTGGCGGAGACTCTGGCTGCGGAGGGCTTTCGCATAATTTCCGGCGGGACGGACACGCACCTGATGCTGGTGGATGTTTTCTCGAAAGGCATGCTGGGCAATGAAGCGGAAAAAGCTTTGGGCGAGGCGGGAATTACGGTCAACAAGAATGCAATTCCGTTCGACGCCAATCCGCCGATGAAGCCGAGCGGTATTCGCATTGGCTCACCGGCCTTGACTACGCGCGGCATGAAAGAAACGGAGATGCGGCAGGTGGGACGTTGGATTGCCGACGCGCTGCTGCAGAGGAATGAGGGGGCGGTGCTGGCGAGGATTCGGAAAGAAGTGCTTGGGCTTTGTGAAGAATTTCCGCTGTACGCTGAGCGCAGAGCGAGGGCGCAGGCTGAAGTGCGCGCCTAACTCGGCGGTAATTCGCAGTGAGCCATAGCAAATATCAGGTTACCGTTTTCCCTCTCTGGAATGGCCAACTGCCAACCGCTCTTAATTTTCCTGTGAGCTCACATGCTGTATATGGTTAAATGCCTGCGGTGAAGATTGCCATCGATGTTCGGCGGATGACTGAGTTTGGTGTCGGCACTTACATCCGTAATGTGGTTCGCACGCTGGGAAGGTTGGACCGCGAGGCCACGTATTTTCTGATTGGATCGCCCACTCGAATCGCCGAAGTCGGTCCCTTACAACCCAACTTTCACGCAGTTCCGCTGGCCGAGCCGGAGCTCTCCCTGATGGGCTACCGGGAGTTCCGCCTGGTAGTGAAGCGGCTGGAATGCGATCTGGTACATATTCCGAATCTGTTTTCCATTCCGCGCGCGCTGCCTTGTCCTTATGTAATGACGGTGCATGACATTCTGGAGCATCTTTCGCTCGCGCGCGAACAGACCGGAATTCGGCGATCGCTGCACTTCCAGTTGACCAAGCGGATTCTGAGGGGAGCGTCGCGCATTTTAGCAGTTTCAAACTTCACCAAACTGGAAATCGAAAAGCTGTTCCAGATTCCATCCAGCCGCATTGAAGTGGTCTACAACGCGATTGATGAAAGGCTGCTGCAAGGGCACGCGCGTCCGGCGGATCGCCAGTTGATCGTCGAGCGCTATCAGGTGACTTATCCCTTTCTGCTTTATGCCGGGAGAATTAGTCCGCACAAGAACGTGGTGCGGATAATTGAAGCTTTCTCCGCACTGAAGACGGAGCTGGAAAAGGATCATCTGTTCCCCGACCTGAAGCTCATCATTATTGGAGACGATGTCTCCGGCAATCCGGACCTGCGGCGGACGGTGATTCGAAGCGGCGTGCAGAACGATGTGCGCTTTCTGGGGTTTGTGCCCATCGAAGTGCTGCGCACGTTTTACGACCAGGCCAAGATCTTTGTTTTCCCGTCGTTATACGAAGGCTTCGGGCTGCCGCCTTTGGA
>Ga0116129_1000493_pt1 | contig 25486 bp, 22 predicted proteins | sample June2015DPH_17_2_FD_89732 | JGI IMG/M metagenome (GOLD analysis project Ga0116129, IMG submission 89732) | Peatland microbial communities from SPRUCE experiment site at the Marcell Experimental Forest, Minnesota, USA - June2015DPH_17_10 | ecosystem: Environmental > Terrestrial > Soil > Wetlands...
ACCGTCTACCTCCCCGAGGAAGACCAGCACACCGTCACCAAGGAGTATCTCGAAACCCGCCTCGCCACCCTCATGGGCGGTCGCTGTGCCGAAGAGATCTTCCTCGGCAAGATGACCACCGGCGCCGGCAACGACATCGAGCGGATCACCGAGCTAGCCCGAAAGATGGTCTGCGAGTTCGGCATGAGCAGCCTCGGGCCCATGACCTTCGGCAAGAAGGAAGAGCAGATCTTTCTCGGCCGCGAGATCGCGCAACACCGCGACTTCTCCGAGGACACGGCAAAACAGATCGACGTCGAAGTTCGCACCTTCGTCGATTCCGCCTACAAGTCGGCCTACACCATCCTCGAATCGAACCAGGACATCATGCACCGCATGGCGAACGCCCTGCTCGAGCGCGAGACCCTCGACGCCGCCGAGATCAAGCTGATCATCGAAGGCAAGGATCTCCCGCCCATCAAGTCCGCTCTCGCCGCAGTAGACCCAGGTTCAGGCGAAGGCCAGAAGATCCTAAAACCCGAGGGAGGCCGCAAACCCGGCTTCAACGAAGGCCAACCCTCCCCCGCATAACCTCTAACCCAGCATCGAAAGCAAAGGTAGCCCTCGTGGCTGCCTTTGCTTTTGTACTTTTTAAGTTGTCAACCTTCGCCGCAGCGGAGAACGTGCTTTTGCAGTCGTCGTTTGCATCTGCAGTGCTTGTTCTTGGCTTACTCGCAAATAACCCCATCGAACGCCACCAGAATCCCGTATAACCAAGCATGCTCAACCAGCCATCCCTGCTCTTGAAAATCGAAGAAGCCACCCTCCTCATAATCTCCCTATTCGCCTACCACCACATCCACGCGAGCTGGCTCCTCTTCGCCATCCTCTTCCTCACGCCCGACCTCTTCATGCTCGGCTACCTCACCAACCCACGCATCGGTTCAGCAACCTACAACCTCGCCCACACTCTCTTCCTCCCCATCAATCTCGCTCTCATCGCCTACTCCATGCATCACGAATTCCTGACAGCCATCGCCCTCATCTGGATCGCCCACATCGCCTTCGACCGCCTCCTCGGCTACGGCCTCAAATACCCCACCCACTTCAAAGACACCCACCTCCAACACATCCCCTAAAAAATATTAGAAAAAAATGGCGCATTTTTCGTCGCCGAAAACCGGCCATCGAACGACCACGATTAACCACACAATTACCACGCTATGACCACAAAAAAACCATGTTCTGCACACCTCTTTTCCCAAAAACCCCGCGTAAAAGCAGCCCTCCAACACCCAAGATTTTTTTCTTGGACTAAAACCGCGAATGCGACAATAAAAGCAGCCGCATGCGCCTAATAACTCTTGTTCTCGCCCTTACTTTAACCGGCTGTGGCTACCATCAGGCCGGCTCAGCCACCCACATCCCCGCCAGCGTCCGCACCCTGGCCGTCCCCATCTTCGCCACCAAAGCCCAGGCCTACCACACCGAGATGGCCTTCACCCAGGCCACCATCCGCGAGCTCAATACGCGCACGAAATACCGCATTATCAATAGCGATTCGCCCGACGCCGACGCCACCCTCAACGGCACCATCCTCACCCAGACCGTCGCCCCCCTCACCTACGACGCCAACACCGGCCAATCCTCCAGTTACCTCGTCACCATCACCGCCAAAGTCCTTCTCACCGCCCACGACGGCACCGTCCTCTACCGCAACGACGCCCTCATCTACCACGAGCAATACCAATCCACGCAGGATCTCAGCGGCTTCATCCAGGAGGACGGTTACGCCGCCAAACGCGTCGCCCGCGACTTCGCCCAGGCCATCGTCAGCAACATGCTGGAATCCTTCTAAACCGAGACCGCATTCCCAGCCGCTTCCGATGCACCCTGCCGAAAATACTGCTCCACTTCCCTCGCAGCCAGCAAAGCCCACGGCAGCGTCCACTCCAGCCAGATCCTCGTCTCTCCCCATCTCCCGAAGAACAGCGTCACCGGCGCGCACACCAGCGTGCACCACAACAACAGCCGTTCCTTCTCCCCCAATCGCCGCCGCGCCAGCCAGATAAACAAAATCAAATACCCCCCCGCACTGAACATCTGCGGCCAATGATGCGGAAACAGCAGCTCATGAAAATTCGCACCCCAGTGCAGCCCCGTGTCATTAGGATTATCTGCAAAACTCCGTTGAATCGCGATCCGCCAGGCCAGCCAGTAAACTCCCATGCCAGCCGCCATCAACCCAACCCACACATTTCGCGATCCCACCGATCTCCACGCCACCCACGACATCGGCACCGAAACCGCCAGCAAATAAATCGACGTCTCACGCAGCGGCACATCCAGCGCAAACAGCGCCAGCATCGCCACCCATTTACTCTCGAACGCGCACATCACCGCTATCCCGAACACCGCCATATGCGGCAGATCGTACGGAGTCCACACATCATGCTCGCTCCTCATCGTCAGCGTCACCGTCAGAATCGCCAACATTAAAACACCAGGCAGCCACCAAGGTTCAAACCCACGCCGCCTGCTGTACCAAACGCAATATCCTAGCAGAATCAGCAGCGAAACCAACCCAACCACCATCGAAGTAAACTTCTCCACCGACACCGGCTCCGAGTACTTCGAAGCCACAATCATCATCGACTCATATTTCGCCGCGGCCCGAACCATCACGCCACTCTGCTCTGCCCACCGAAGCACCGGCATCATCCCCACACGGCCCTGAAACGGCATCTGCTCCTCACCCGCCGCATACGCCCGCCAATCCACCCCTCCGCTCTCATTCACAAAAAAATCACTCCGCACGCAGTGAATCGCGGCAAGTATCAGGAAAACCAATATCAGAAGGTCGCGACGGCTCCATCCCCCGCCCCCGCGCCTGCCAGGAAACTTGTCCGCTTGCATTGCGTCAGTCTAGCAGTCCCTCTGCGCATCATCCAGCACTTGTATCCGCCGATGCCCACTGCACTATGCAGTTGGCGAAATCCCGTCCACGCGTCATAGTAGATCTATGCCCTCATTGCGAGAGCAGCACTTCATGTCCAGCCTCGGCCCCACCTCACAGCTCCGCAGCTTTGCCTCCGTCAACCGCTTCATCACAGAGATCGCGACACCCGCGACCCTCCGCCCAGGCTACGTCCTCCTCGGCGACGAGGTCTTCCTCTACGACTGCTGCCGTAAAGCTGTTCTCGCCACCCTCGCGCCCGAAGACACCCGCGACTTCTGTCTCCACGACCTCGACCTCGCCGACACCAGCATCTTCGAGATCCTCGACCGCGCCCAAACCCCGTCCCTCATGGCGCCCTTCCAGGTCCTCTTCGTCCGCAACCTCAAGACCCTCTACGGTCGCGGCAGCAAAAAAGAAGAGTTCGCCGCAATCGACGCCTACTTCCGCTCTCCCAACCCGCAAGCCCTCATCCTCTTTGTAGCCGACCATCTCCGCATCCCCACCGATCTCCGCAAGATGGACTACCAGGACAAAGACCGATACGAGCGCATCCGCGAGACCCTCGGCGACTGGTGCGGCACCGTCGAGCTAGCCCGCGTCGACGAGTCCGACGCCATCAAATGGGTAACTACCGCAGCCGAATCCCGCAACGTCAAATTCGAACTCGACGCCGCCCGCGAACTCGTCGACGCTCTCGGCGCCGACATGATGCTCATCGCCAGCGAATTCGAAAAACTCCTCCTCTACGTCGAAGGAAAGAACCGAGTCACCCTCGGCGACGTAGAAACCATGGTCCTCGCCGCCAAACAGCGCAGCCTCTACGAGCTCACCGACGCCATCAGCTCCAAAGACCGCCCCCGCGCCCTCGCACTTCTCCACGGCCTTCTCAACGCCAGCGACGGCGGAGAAGACGCCGCCATCGGCCATCTCTACATGCTCGCGCGCACCTTCCGCCAGATGCTAATCATCTCCGAAAAAAACGTCCGCGACCCTCGAGCCATCTGGCAAGTTCTCTGGCAGGGCTTCCGCATGCCTCCCTTCGCCGCCGAAGACCTCATCAAGCAAGCCCGCCGCTACAAATCCCGCCGCGAACTCACTCGCGCCATCCGCCTCGTAGCCCGTGCCGACCTCGAACTCCGCAGCTCCCCCGCCAACAAACTCCTCGTCCTCGAGCGTCTGATCCTCGACCTCTCCACCGAACCCAAACCCCCCACCTACGAACCCTCCCATCAGTTCGCCATGGAGCTCTAGTCTCGTGGAACACAACCTGCCCCAAACTATCGCGTTGCTCACCAGTACTCCCGCCACCCTCAATGCCCTTCTGCGCGATCTACCGGACGCGTGGACGATGCAAAACGAAGGGAAAGACACCTGGAACTCATTCGAGATCATCGGCCATCTCATCGACTGCGAGCGCGTGAACTGGATGCCACGCGCGAAATTCCTTCTGCAACACGGCGAAAGCAGAAAATTCGAATCATTCGATCGCGGAGGCCACATCCGCGAGACACAAAACAAATCGCTCAACCAGCTATTGGACGAGTTCGCTCGCCTGCGCTCTGAAAATCTGCGCGAACTAAGCACGCTAAATCTCCAACCGGAAGACCTCGAGCGCCAGGGCCAACATCCGGCCTTCGGCACAGTCACCCTTTCGCAACTGCTGGCGACGTGGGCAATTCACGATCTCACCCACCTTCATCAGATCTCCAGAACCCTGGCCCACCAGTATCGCGACACTGTTGGTCCGTGGAGCGCCTACCTCGGCGTTCTCCAGTGCTCAGGCCACAGTGCTCCCTAGAGCCGCACACACCGCTCCAAACATTACTCCGTAATCACGCGATCCGCCCATTCCACCAGCCCAACGAATATCGTCGGGTTACCAAACTTCGCTCCGTAGTTGCTCAGATCCGCTTCACTCACACCCCGGGCGCGGGAGCACGTGCCACAAGCGTAAATCTGCACATGCTTCGCGGCCAGCTTATCCAGCGTCTCCCCTACCGGAGGCCATCCGACCGGTGTAACGGCATTGGCGAGCGTCTTTCGCATCAGTGAGACTGCCTCTCCCAACAGAAAAAACTGCACCTCGTGTCCGGCCTCCGCAAGCGCCAGTCCATGCAGAAAAGGGAACCCCGCCTTCGTCGGATCATCGGAGCCCCACGCGCTCTTCATCATGATCTTGAGCGACTTATGCGCCGTCTGCCCTTGTACAGAACCGCCGGCCACAACCAGGGGTGCAGCAGCCAGTCGCGCAAGACGCGACAGAAATAATCTGCGTACCATGAGATTCTCCTCGGATGAAAGATGGGGGAATCTTATGCTTAAATCCTTGCCCCCGTGCCATATATCGTTTTTTTTGATGTGCGGAATCAGGCATACTTCGTTCGCTCATGCACCCAAATCGGAGATCGTTAGCGAGTACTACAATCTGTCCATGCTCCGTCACGTCACCGCTGCGACTCTAGTTATCTCGACCACGGGAATCTTTGCGCAATCCCCGTCTCCAACTCCCCGCCCTAAATTCGACACCTTCGAAGTGGCCACCATCAAGCCGACAGATCCTGATAACAAGTCAGGACGCTTCATCATCATGCAGGGAAACAATCGCTTCATCGAGAAGGCTTACACCCTCAAACTACTCATCGCCGCCGCCTACGATCTCAACCCGCGCACCATCTCAGGTGGCCCAGCCTGGGTCGAATCCGACCACTACGACATCGCCGCCGAAACCCCCGGCGGAGTCCGTCCAACCCATAACGAGCAGATGTCCATGCTGCGAAGCCTCTTGGCCGACCGATTCCAACTCACCTTCCATCGCGAACCAAAGGTCTTCTCGATCTATGAGCTGCAGCTTGCCAAGAGCGGCCCCAAACTCAAAGAAACCGCGGCACCGAATGATCCCCCAACTGTTGGGCCAGGGGTCGTCTATCCGCAGCGTATTGTGCTACCGTCGCGCAACGCGACCCTAGGTGACTTCGCCTCTCTCTTGCAGCGGGCGATCCTGGACCGGCCAGTAGTCGATAAGACCGGCCTCACAGCGCACTACGATTTCGATCTGGAATGGGCTCCCGACGAAACTCAATTTGGCGGAGACGTGCCGAAGGCTTCCGCCGACGCACCTAGCCCTCCACTCTTCTCCGCCGTCCAGGAGCAACTAGGCCTGAAACTGGTGGCAACCAAAGGACCAGTTGACGCACTAATCATAGACAAAGCAGAACGACCCTCCGCGAACTGATCAACATCCCACAGGAGATACAGATGCCGCCCATACATCGATTCTGATGTGTGGGCACCGCGCGAAACACGCCGACACTACCGCCCAAACCTTTTCCGCGCCCCGACCTCCATCTTCGAAGAAAGCTACCGTCATCACCTGCCGCGTTTCTGGTCCCAGTCGCTCATCAATCCCTTCACGAAAGTTTTACAGTTCCGAGACATTTCCAAGACATCACCGGACAACGCCAACTCCCAGACCGCATCACACATAGCCGAGCCCGTCTCCTTTGGGTCGATCCGCTACTTCGCCCCTCCAACACCCGAACACGTTCCGGCATATCCGCCAACCGTAGGAGGTTTCAAGATGCTGAAAATTCAGTCCTTCCCCCCTCTCGCGAGGACCGCATGCACGATCGCTCTGACATTTGCTCCAGCAGTCGCATTCGCCGACTCCTTCACCCAGACCAACCTCGTCTCCAATGTCCCTGGTCTAGCCGCCACCACCGATCCCAACCTGGTTAATCCCTGGGGCGTCTCCTTTTCCGCCACCTCGCCCTTTTGGGTCTCAAATCAGGGATCCGGAAACGCCACGCTCTACGACGGTGCTGGAAATATCACTCCATTAGTCGTCGCCATCCCTGGAAGTTCCACCCCACCCAGCGGCCCTACCGGCCAGGTCTTCAACAACTCCACAGGATTTAGCATAGGCAAAGGCACCGCAGCCACCTTCATCTTCGACACACTCAACGGCACCATCGCAGCATGGAATGGAGCCCAAGGCACAACCGCAGTAACGCAGGTCACGACCCCCGGCGCTGTCTACACCGGCCTCACCCAGGCTACCGCAGGCGGTTCCACCTTCCTCTACGCAGCCAACTCCGCCGGCAATATTCAGGTGTTCGATTCGAACTGGAACAATGTCACAGCGACCACCTTCGCGGGCAAATTCACAGACCCGAATCTGCCCGCAGGTCTTGTTCCCTTCAACGTCCAGACGATTGGAGGCAATCTCTACGTAACTTATGCCAATCTAGGCCCAGGAGGCACTCCTCTGCCGGGCGGCGTCGTCGATGAGTACACCTCCAGCGGCACCTTTATAGGCCGAATCGCAACCAATGGCCCACTCGCGGCACCCTGGGGAATCGTTATGGCGCCAGGCGGTTTCGGCGCTTTCAGTAACGATCTCCTGATCGGCAACTTCGGCGATGGCGAGATCGATGTCTATAACCCAACCACCGATGCATTCCTCGGCACCATCGATGGGTCGAACGGTCAGCCGCTTGTCAACGACTTCCTCTGGTCGCTCGAAACCCGCACCGGCGGAGCCAACGATAACACCGATGCCGTCTATTTCACCGCAGGCATCAACGACCAGACCGACGGACTCTTTGGAGAGATCACCGAGACCACACCCGAGCCGGCCACGATCTTCGGCACCGCAACCGGCCTCATCGCCCTCGCTCTCTCGAAGTTCAGGTTCAACAGGCTCAGCCGCTCGCAACAGGGCTGACTATAACTCGGACAGTTCGACTGAAGACTAGGCTTCTGCGAGGGGGGGATTCCTCTTCATCGCAGAAGCCCTTATCTTGCCTGACGATTTGCAAACCGGAATATTTAATTCTCAACTTTCCTCAGCAAATTCGCATGTCAAGCCCCTGGGACACTCAACCCCTTGCAACACAACAACATCCGCTTGGCGCATTAGTTCCACTCCAGCCGCTATACTGGATAAAGAGATCAGAAAAGCAACAGCGAAACCCGGGCCAGCCGCCGGGGTTTCCCTTTTTACGGGTGGCACGGAAACGCGCGTAACCATTTTATTTGTAATATTTTAGCCGCAACCTCTTTATTTGTAATATTTTGGCGACAGCGACCCTCGCTAAGCCGATGAAAACATGGACTTTGCGCCCAAGATAGGGGGAGGGGGGAGGGGGTACCCCTTATACCAAACCTGGGAGGTGTCAAAATGAGGAGCGAGACAAAACCGGCAACCCGGTCTAATCTCAACGGACGGAGTGACCACCCAATGCAGGACAGCCGTGAAGCGTCATCCTGGAAGCAGATCACGCTCTTCCTTCTCACCATCGGCGTCCTCATCCTCTGCGCCCTCCTCCTGCGCCCATTCTCCTCCGCCATCGTCGGAGCCATTGTCCTCGCCATCATCACCCGCCGCCCCTTCGACTGGCTCACCGCAAAGATAAAAAGCCGCTCCGTCTGCGCTGTGGTCGCTCTCGTCCTCATCACCTTGGCAATCGTCATCCCCACCTTCTTCCTCGCCCAGGAGCTCGGCCACCAGGCCTACGCAACCATCAATGCCTTCCGCGCCGGAGCCCATCAGGAAGCGATCGCCACCTACATCGCCAATCGTCCCGCGCTCGCCCAGCAGATCGAGACCTTCACCAGTTCCATCGATGTCAATAACGCCACGCGAAGCATCGCCGGATATCTCGGTGGAAGCCTTGCTGGATTCCTCGGCAACTCCGTCCGCATCATCACCCAGCTCGTTGTTATGCTCTTCCTCCTCTTCTTCCTCTACCGCGACCGGGCACTCGCTCTGGCCTCTCTGCGATCGCTCCTTCCCCTCCGCGACGACGAGACCAGCGAACTCTTCCAACGCGTCGGCGACACCATCCTCGCCACCGCGCTCGGCCGTCTCACCATCGCCGCAGTTCAGGGCGTTCTTGCCGGCCTCGCATTCTGGGCCCTCGGCGTACCCAACGTGGTTCTCTGGAGCTTCACCCTCCTTGCCTGCGCCATGATCCCTGCCTTCGGCTCATTGCTCGTCTGGGGCCCCGTCGCCATCTACCTCGGCCTCTCCGGTCACTGGGGCAAAGCCGCACTCCTCGTCCTCTGGGGCAGTCTCATCGTCAGCACCATCGACAACATCCTCTACCCCATCCTGGTCGGCTCCCACATGCAAGCCCACACCGCCACCATCCTGCTCTCCGTCCTCGGCGGCATCGCCCTCTTCGGCCCCATCGGCATCGTCCTCGGCCCGGTCCTCTTCACCATAGCCACCGATCTGCTCGATATCTGGCACAAACGCACCGCAAACTCCTCACCCCCATAATCAAGGCCGTCCAACAGGCCCCGGAGGCCCAGGAATGTGGATCGCATAGTAGAGCAGATCGTCGAAATCGATAAATTGATCACTTAATATCGCGCCAATTCTTGCCAATCCCCACATCAGCAACAATGGGGATTGAGAACTCAGCAACGTGTTCCATCTCCTGCTTGACGAGCGCTTGAATCTCTTCCGCCTCTTCTGGAACAACATCGAAGAGCAGCTCATCATGAACCTGGAGCGTCATCTTCGACTTGAGCTTGCGGTCGCGAAGAAGCTGATCGATCTTCAGCATCGCAAGCTTGATGAGGTCAGCGGCAGTTCCCTGCAGCGGGGTGTTGATCGCAGTGCGCTCCGCAAAGCCGCGCATGTTGGGATTGCGTGACTGAATGTCCGGAATGGGTCGAATACGGCCGAAGTAGGTTCTGACTGCCTGGTCGCGGCGCACGGTATCGAGCGTATCTTCGATAAAGCGCTGAACGCCTTTGTAGCGTTCAAAGTATGTCTCGATATACTGCTTCGCGGTCTTCTGGTCGATATTGAGTTGCGCAGCCAGTCCAAAAGGGCTGATGCCATAGACAATGCCGAAGTTGACAGCCTTCGCCCGCGCGCGAGTCTCTTTATCCATCGTCTCAGCGTCCACACCGAAGACCTCGCTCGCCGTAAGGGTATGAATATCCTTACCCGTGCGATAAGCGTCGAGCAACAAAGGATCCTGTGAGAAGTGAGCCATGAGCCGCAACTCAATCTGCGAGTAATCGGCGGACATCAGCACATTCCCGGGGGCCGGAATGAAAGCTGCGCGAATCTCACGGCCGAGTACTGTACGAACAGGAATATTCTGTAGATTAGGATTCGTACTCGAGAGACGGCCAGTCGCGGTCCCCACTTGATTGAAGGTGGTATGAACGCGACCCTGCGCATCAGTAAGTTGAGGAAGTGAATCAAGGTAGGTGGACTTGAGCTTGGCGAGCTGGCGATATTCGAGAACAAGCGCGGGCACAGAATGTTGCTCGGCGAGTTCCTCCAGAACATCTTGCGCGGTCGAGACCACCTTGCCCTTGCCATACTTCATTGGCTTAGGCAGAAGCATCTTGTTGAAGAGCACGTCGCCCAGTTGTTTGGGAGAGTTGATGTTGAAGCGATGTCCTGAGTCTGCGTAAATACGCTCAGCGAGGTTATCGATCTCAACCGCGAGGCGATTGGACATCTCGCCAAGCACCGCGGAGTCGATGCGAACACCCGTCTGCTCCATCCGCGACAGAACAGGGACCAGCGGCTTATCGATGGCGTTATAGACCTCGAGGAGGGGCGATGATGCACTAGCCGTCGCGGTAACCGGGACGGCAAAGAGCATCTCCTTCGTCATGGCGCCACCGAGCAGTGGATCGTCCTTCACGATGTGGTGCTCGAAGGAGCCTGCCTCGGCGATCTGTTTCCCCAACGCAGAAGCGAGCCGGACAATCGCTGCGGCGGCCTCCGGCAATCTCTTGGGGTCAGCCGGGTTGTCCTTCGTAGGCTGGTGCGTAAGTGCCCGGCTGGTCGCGCGTGCAGAGATGTCGGGCAGGGTGTGCGATCCGTGAGTTGGATTGACGAGGTAGCTCAGCAGCATGACGTCATCGCGCACACCCGCCAGTGTAACGTTGTACGGCTCGAGAGCGCGCAGGACGCCCTTGAGATCGTGGACGTCTTTCGGAAGTGTGGGATCGGCGAGAGCCTCGCGCAGGCCATTCTGGTCGAGGCCGGCTTCGAGAGCCGCATGATCGCTAACCGCGAGACCAAGATTACAGGCTGCCTCTTGAGCTGATATTGCAGCGAACGGGATGACGGGATCGGGCCGCACCCCGAAAAGGGTCATATTCTCGGCCTGAGGTTCGACTTCAACCGCTTCGGATTCGGATTCGATGGCAATCTCCTCCGATACCGCACGAGCATCTTCGAGAAAGACGGCCAGTCCGCGAGCAAGGCCTGTCGCGGGATTGATCGCGCGAGCCTCGTCGAGAAGTCCGGCGAGCTCGCCCGGCGTGGATTTTAGGTTATAAGCGATCGTGGCATTGTCGACCGCGGGAGACAGCTCTTTGAGCAGGGTCGTGAACTCAAGCTCGGTGAAGAGCTCGCGGCAGGCGGCGTTGTCCGGAGGCTGGGTGCGCATCGCCTCCAGCGAATACTCGATTGGCACTCCGGTGTGGATTGTAACGAGTTCCTTCGACAGCAGGATGTTCTCACGGTTGTTCTGGAGCGACTCGCGGTAAGTCTTCTTCTTGACCTCATCAGCGCGGTCGAGTGCGGCCTCGACCGAACCGAACTGCTGAATGAGTTCCACCGATCCTTTGTCGCCGATACCCGGTGCGCCAGGAATATTGTCGATGGAGTCACCGCGCAAGGCCATGACGTCAACAACGCGTTCTGGCGGGACACCGAGGGTTTGCTCGACACCTGCGCGGTCGAGGATTAGATTGTCTTTCGTTGGATTCAGAATGACAACGTCGTCATTGACGAGCTGCATCATGTCCTTGTCGGAGGAGACCACGAAGACCTTGTGGCCGAGTGCGGAGAGCTTGCAGGAGAGAGTGCCGATCACATCGTCGGCCTCAAAGCCCTCGTAATAGAGGATCGGGATGCGGAAGGCCTCAAGGGCGCGGCGGATGTAAGGCTGCTGTTGGATGAGGTCGGGCGGAGTCTCGATACGATTCGCCTTGTAGCCACCGTATTCGGTGGTCTCGAATTGCTGAGTTTTGATGTTGAACTTTTTTACATCTTTGAGCTGCGCGGCCATCTCGTTGCGGTGTACCGGTGCGCCCACGTCATAGACCGCGGCGAGATATTGGGGCTGGAAGTCCTTGCGGAGCTTGTTGATCATATTGACGAAAACGTAAGTCGCGGCGGTGGGTATCCCGGTGCGCGTAGACATGGGCCGTTGACGCTGCATCGCATGGTAGGCGCGGAAGATAAATGCCATGCTGTCGAGCAGATAAATTGGCGGCTTTGTTTTAGAGGCTGCAATCGAATCGGATTTTTGTGTCATCGCTGTTTTGATGGTAGCGCGTAGCGGGAGATGCGAGTCGCGGCTAAATCAGTAGCATGCAGTCGCCGTAACTGAAGAAGCGATATTTCTGCGCAACCGCATGTGCGTAAGCTGCGAGCACCGAGTCCTTTCCTGCAAAAGCGCTGACGAGCATTAGAAGGGTGGATTGTGGGAGATGAAAATTGGTGAGTAGGCCACCGGCAATTCGGAATTTGTGTCCGGGACTGAGGAATATGTTCGTTTGCCCGCTGTGCGGTTTGAGAGGTTCGCCGTGAGCAGCGAGGGCACAGTGTTCGAGCGTTCTCGTGGTGGTTGTGCCGACTGCAATAATTCGATTTCCAGCTCGAAGCGCAGAGTTAATTGCTTCGGCTGTGGTGGCTGGAAGCGTGTAATGCTCGGCGTGAAGGTGGATTTCTTTCAGATTTTCAGCGCGAACAGGCTGAAACGTGCCAAGACCAACGTGGAGGGTGATGGTTTCGACCTGTATCCCGTTTTGTTTGAGTTGGTTGAAGGTCTCGAGGGTGAAATGAAGGCCGGCGGTGGGGGCGGCTGCGCTTCCGGATTGTTGGGAGAAGACTGTTTGATAGCGGTCGCGATCGTCCGGATTGTCGTCGCGGTGGATGTACGGAGGGAGCGGCATGTGGCCTATTTTGTTGATGATGGCCTGAAAATCGCTGGTGGGTGAGAAGCGGAGGATGCGTTCGCCGAAGTCGCCTGCGGACAGGATTTCGGCTTTTAGGAGGGGGGGGGGGTTGTTTGGTTCGTGAAAGAGAAGGCGTTCGCCGGGCTGGATTTTGCGGCTGGGGCGGACTAAAGCGCTCCAATCGTGTTCTGCAAGTTGTTTTGTCAGAAGGACTTCTATGCGGCCAGTTGGTTCGGGAGAGTTGTGTTGGGTGTGGAGGCCGGCGCGGGTGGCGTAGAGGCGGGCGGGAATGACGCGGCTATCGTTGAGGATCAGTAAGTCGTTTGGTTTGAGTATTTTGGGTAAGTTGCTGAAAAAATTATCTTCGCAGGTTCCAGTGGCGCGGTCGACGACAAGCATGCGGCTGGAACCGCGGATTTCCGGGGGTTTTTGAGCAATCAGCTCTTCGGGGAGGTCGAAATTGAAGTCGGATACGCGCATTTTGAGTCGATTTTTATGGTGTAAAACGTGGTGAATTCGTGGTGTTACGTGGTCATTAGCTGGTCGTTAGAGGGCTGATTTTTTGTCTCCGAAAAATACGCCACTTTCTTAAACTATTTTTTCGCATTCTTCCCGGATTGGGCGAGGGCGACGGAGCGATCGAGGGCTGCCTGGACGGAGGGCAGGTCGGGAGCTACGGGGCAGGTCCATGCAACGGTGACACGCGAGAAGGGTTTCGGAATAAGGAAGCGGTCCCAGGAGCGTAGCTCCCAGGCGCGGTGGGGATGAAGGTAACAGGTGCGAACCGGGGAGTCGACGAGTTGAGCAAGATGGGCTACGCCGGGTTTGGCGACCATCGCTGGCCCTCGGGGACCATCGGCAGTAATCGCGCAGTAGTGGCCGGCGAGGTAAGCGCGCTGGAGGTTGCGGAGACCGGGGGCGCCGTCTCGCGAGCTGGAGCCGCGTACGGAGAGAAATCCGAGATGCTTTGCGGTGCGGGTGAAGAGCTCGCCATCGAAGCTACGGCTGATGAGGAGGGTCAGGCCGTGGTTGCGGAAGGGCCATACTCCGGCGAGAAGACAGCGATGCCAGAAGGCGTAGACGGCCGGAGGAGCGACATCGAAGCCGATGGCGGCGCCGGGCTCGCAGATGTGTTCGTAGCGAAGGGTGGCCCCGAGCGCAAGAGCGATTGTGCTGGCGATGCGCGGACCTACAGCCAGAAGGATTCGCTGCTTCAGTGTGTAGATGGAGGCCACGTCTTCAGTTTACCTTTGTCCGTTTGCCTTCTCGGTTGTTCGTTGCCTTTGCTGTGCTGGAACCCGAGGATGAAAAAGCCGGAGAGGGGCTATTCTCAAAGTTGATGGTGGACTTCCCCATTCATGCTTCCGTCTACGTCGCGGCGCTGCTGACCCTTCTGCCGTTTCTGTACGCGGCGTTCTGGCCGCGCAGCGCTCTGGTAGCGCAGCGTCTTCCACTCGCTGTTCGCATCGCGGGGCCTTGTGTGCTGTGTGTTCCCTACTTGATCATTGCGGTCTCGTATGGCCGGTTTCGATGGGGCTGGTTTGCGCTTTACCTCTTGCTGCCGGTGGCGGCCGGCTTTTTGCTTTATCGTGCCGGGATTGCTGATCCGGAGCAGCATGGGGACTGGCGCGATCTTCTTGTCCTTGCAGTTCTGGGGCTTGCCGTTGATTTGCGCTGGTTTGAGCCGGCGTGGCCGCCTCGTCTTGCCGTGTTTAACAAGATGCTGCTGCTGGACGCCGGTATCTACGGTTTTCTTGCGATTCGAAGGTTGAATGGAGTTGGCTTCGACCTTCGCCTTCGCGCGGCTGACCTGCGGATTGGTCTGCGCGAACTTGTGTTCTATGCACCGATGGCGATCGCGCTTGGCTTGTCACTTGGCTTTCTGCACTTTCACGCTCAGATTCCAACCGCTGCGCATGTTGTCCTGGGTTGGATTTTTACTTTTTTCTTTATTGCGATTCCTGAGGAGCTTTTTTTTCGCGGGTGGATGCAGAACCTGCTGGAGCGGCGGCTGGGCCGGCGCTGGGCGTTGCTGACTACTGCAATTCTCTTCGGGCTTTCGCACTTCAATAAGCGCGCGGTGCACTTCAACTGGCGATATGTTGTGCTTGCGGGGATTGCGGGGATTTTTTACGGACGAGCCTGGCGTCAGGAGCGGCGCGTTGGGGCTTCCGCGGTTACCCATGCGTCGGTTGATACTCTATGGTCGCTTTGGTTGCGGTAATTCCAATGGGTCTAATGGCTGGGATTATCGGGTGGGGAGTTATCCAGCCAGGTGCGATGGTACCTGAGGTAGCCGAGGCCGACGCGCATGTGGTGGTGCAGCGAGTTTGGCACGGTTATCGCTACGCACAGTCCCATGATGCCGTGGGCGACCCCGAGAGCATAGATATTTCTGTAGCGAAGAAACAGAGTGCACGCGATGAGACCCCATACCAGCGTGATGGGCGTGAGGACGGGATTGGGCAGGTGGGCCAGCGAGAAGATGGCCGCCGATACGATGACGGGTGCGACCTTTCCGGGCAACAGGCGCAGCATCCGCAGCAGAAAATAACTTTGCAGGAGAAACTGCTGCATGAGAGCCCACACGATATAGGCCCATCCATGCAACGGCCACGGGGTGGGACCATGCAGGCGATGCAAATGGTGAGTCAGCCAGGCGATGAAGATGGCGAGACCTGAGAGAAAGAGAGCTGCTCCTATAATCCAGAGCGACTGGGGCAGGCCCTCTTTGCCAAGACCCAGCGCGGTCCAGCCTTTGCGGCTGGCCCACGAGGTGCCGACGATCCATGCGAAGGCGAGCCAGTAGAGAACTCTCTGGGTCGGGTTCGCGGTCCACACGGTAGCGAGGATCAGGGCGTAGCCAACTGCGAGTTCCAGCAGGTCGCGGCGGGCAGACCGGGGTTGATCTATTTTGGAAAGATCCGCTAAGGGCGATTTTGCGACCACTCAACAAGTCCTCACTCTTTCAGAGTACTTTTTCTTTTAGACGTATGAAACCCTGCTTTCCTTGAAGTGGGGTGCGAAGATGGCTCTTTACGATCTTTTGACATCGATTGTGCTCTTAACGGCATTTATGAGAGGTCACCATGCGGTTTCTGAGTCGATTCCTGCTTCTTTCATTTTTCATCTCGATACCTTCCGGCTTTTTGGCGCTGGCGCAGACTACGACTGCGACTGCGGCTCACGGCGAGAATGAGGACCTGCGGGAGACGGTTCGTCAACTGGCGCTTCGGGTGAGCGCGCTGGAGGAGGAATTGCACAGGCAACGCGCGGGTGCGCCGGTGGAGTCCGCTTCACTGAGGCCGGCGACGCTGGTTTTGCCGGGGGCGGATGTTCGGAGCAGTGTGGAGAGCGTGTCGAGCAGCGGCGTCGCAGAGGCGGCGCCGGTTGCTGCGGTGAGTACGCAGACGGCGACGGCGCAGAATCCGCCAGCGTCAGCGCCCACAGTGTTACCGACACAATTGCCGGATGGAGCGACGCTGAACTACATGTTCGATGGGTACTACGAGTATGACTTCAACCATCCGATTGGCCGGATACAGTACCTGCGGGCGTATGACGTATTGAGTAACGCCTTCAGCCTGAATCAGGCTGATGTGGTGTTTGCTCTCGATCCGGACGTCGCTGCAGGGCGGCGGTATGGAGTGCGGCTCGATCTGCAGTTCGGGCAGGCGACTGCGACGTTGCAGGGGAATCCAGCGAATGAGGCGAGACCTGATATCTATAGGAATATTTTTCAAGCGTATGGGACTTATGTTGTTCCTGTGGGGAAGGGACTTACTGTGGACTTCGGCAAGTGGGCGAGTTCGCTGGGGATCGAGGGCAACTATACGAAGGACCAGGTTAACTATTCGCGGTCGTTCTTCTTTGACTATCTGCCGTTCTACCACATGGGGATTCGTGCCAGTTACAAGGTAAACGATAAGCTGACTGCGAACTACTGGATCGTGAATGGGACGAACCAGACAGAGCCTACTAACTCCTACAAGGATGAGCTGTTTGGATTTACTGCTCAGCCGACGAAGAATATTTCGTGGAACTTCAACTATTACATCGGGCAGGACCATCCTGATGTCGCGCCGGCAACGAATTGCACTGTGCCGCTGCAGCCGGGGCTATGCCTGCAGCCGATCAATACCGCACCAGACGGAAAGATAAATATTTTCGATTCCTACGTGACCTGGAACGCTACACCGAAGCTGACTTTTTCTGCGGAGGGCGACTATGTTATCTCGCGGGAGTGGGCGAATGCGGCACCGGGTGAGTCTTCGGCACCGTCGCTGGTAGCCGGCGGAGCTGCTTACACGCGATACCAGTGGAAACCGAAGATGGCGTGGGGGGGAAGGTTCGAGTACTTTGATGACCGGAACGGGCTTTACAGTGGAACGGCGCAGGCGCTGAAGGAGTTTACCGGGACGTATGAGTACAAGTTTAGCGAGGGCTTTCTGACACGCGCGGAGTTTCGGCGAGACTGGAGCAATGTGCCATTCTTCCTAACGAACAAGCCAGGAGTGCTGGCGGCAAGTCAGCCTACATTTACGGTGGGGATGGTTTGGTGGGTTGGAGGGAAGCAGGGAGCTTGGTGAGCTTCCCTGCTTTTTGTCATCGATGATCTATGCGCTAGCTGTATTTGAGCCAGCGAAGGATCTCGGGCAGGTTGGGCTTCTTGCCATACATCAGGATGCCGACGCGGTAGATGCGGCTGGCGACCCAGAGGACCGCGTAGATGGTGGCGATCAAGATGAGGATGCTGAGCGCTATCTGATACACAGGCGGCTGGTGTACGACGACCCGTGTGTACATGATGAGTGGCGCCGTGAAGGGGAAGTACGAAAGGGCTTGCGAGAGCGCGCCGTCGGGATCGGTGATGACGCGGAAGATGACGACCGAGCAGGCGATGAGCGGCAACATGAGAAAGATATTCATCTGCTGCAGCTCCTGCTCGGAGTTGGTCATGGCGCCGAGCGCGGCGGCGACGCTTGAGTAAAGCACAAAGCCCAGCAGGAAGAAGATGATGAAGAACACAAATTGCAGCGGCGACGGGAGCAACTGGATACCACTCCCGATGAGTTGCATCTTTGCGGCTGCAAGAGCAACGACGATCCAGATGCCGACCTGCGTGATGCCGACTGCGCCGACGCCGATTACTTTTCCGGCCATCATCTCGGCAGGTTTGACGGTTGCGAGAAGGACCTCGAAGATGCGAGAGGTCTTTTCTTCGATGACCGAGCGCGCGACGTTCATGCCATAGAAGAGGATGATGAAGTACATGAGAAAGAAGAGACCGTAGGCGCTGGCGACTGCGGCTCCTGAGCTCTTCTTTTCGGCGTTCGGCGCACTCTCGAGAGTGACGGGCTCGAGGAGACTATCGACTTCGGTTGGGCGCATGCCAGAGCCTGTGAGCTTCTCGCGGGTCAGTGCGCCACGAATAGCATCGGAGACGCGCCCCTGAGTGACGATGTCGGACTTCGCTTTGGGATCCCATTCGAACGATCCGCGTGGAGCGCTGCTGGAGGGCGGCGTGACCCAGAGATAGCCGCCGAGATCGCTGTTCTTCTGCTTCATCTCAGCGTCAAGGGTCTCGCGGATGCCGGGTTGGGTTGGCGGGTAGACATCTACCGCTGTCTTCCGGTCTTTGCTGGAGAGCTCGGATTTCAGGTCGTCCGCGAACTGCGGGTCGCTGGTGATGACGGCGATGTGGTTCGAACCAAGGCTGCGGTTCGCGAGGCCCGCGCCGACGAGGAGACCTCCCATGAGCAGCGGGATGAGGATGGTCATGACGAGGAAGCTTTTTGCGCGGACGCGCTCGAGGTACTCCCGCCTTGCGATGAGCCAGATGTTATGCATCGGCTTTGCCTCCTACGGCTTCGATGAAGATTTCTTCGAGGGTGGGCTCCATGACTTCGAAGCGGGTGATGCGAGTGCCGTTTTGCATGGCGGCGACGAGGATTTGTTGCGCGGCTGCTTCGTCGTTGAGTTTGATCTCGGCATGGCCGGAGTAGTTTTTCGCTTCGGCGATTCCGGGGTGCTTCAGGAAGCTGTCGTCGCCTTCAAAGATGACCTGAACGCGATTGCGGGGGTAGCGGCTCTTGACTTCGCGCATGCCGCCGGAGAGGACGAGATTGCCGCGATCGATAAGGGCAATGGCGTCGCAGAGCTTTTCGACCTGATCCATGCGATGAGTGCTGAAGAGGATGGATTTTCCCTGCTTGCGGAGGTCGAGGAGAGTGTCCATGAGGAGGACCGCGTTGACCGGATCGAGGCCGCTGAAGGGCTCGTCCATGATGATGAGTTCGGGTTCGTGCAGTAGCGTGGCGATGAACTGGATTTTTTGCTGCATGCCCTTGGAGAGCTCTTCGGTCTTTTTGGGGATGGCTTCGGTGATCTCCATGCGCTCGCACCAGACGTGGGCGCGCTTGCTGGCGGTGATGGGGTCGAGGCCGTGGAGTTCGCCGAGGAAGATGAGCTGGTCCATGACCTTCATCTTCTTGTAGAGGCCGCGCTCTTCGGGGAGGTAGCCGACGCGCTTGAGGTGTTCGCGGCTGAAGGGCTGATTGAAGAGGCTGACGGAGCCGGAGTCGGGGACGGTCATGCCGATCATCATGCGGATGGAGGAGGTTTTGCCGGAGCCGTTGGGGCCGAGGAGGCCGAACATGCTGCCGGGTTCAATGGTGAAGCTGAGGTCTGCGACGGCGATCTTGGTGTCGTAGGCCTTGCGGACATGTTGCAGTTCTACGATGGGCATGAGTTCTCGCGGTTAGGGTGTCGACGATAAGTTTAGCAGGGACAACTCCGAGTGATGGTTGTTCGCTGAATGAGTGCTTCCTATGGATGAATTTCTATGTCGTCAATGTTGATAGCATCGAGTTGTGCTGGAACTTTCTACACCGATGAAGTTTGTGAAGCGCGTGGGGGAACGCGTTGCTGCGGAACTCGCGAAACGCGGCGTCGAGACGGTTGAGGATTTGCTGTATCACCTGCCGTTTCGGTATGAGGACCGGTTGAATCCGATGCCGATGAGCGCGCTGCAGGCGGGGACGATGGCGTCGGTGATCGGCGAGGTGCGTGGCGCGGTTCTGCTCCAGACTCGACATATGCCGCTGTTCGAGATGACCGTTGGGCAGGGGCTGAATACGGTGAAGGCGATGTGGTTTCGCGGGGGGTATCTGCGGGATCGATTTCGCGTAGGTCAGATGGTGGCTCTTTATGGAAAGCTTGAGGCTTCGCGGTCAAGCGCTGGGAAGTTCAAGATGATTCAGCCGCAGTTTGAGATTTTGCCTGCCCACGGCGATTCCGACGCTGAGTTTTCGATGCTCGAGGTGGGGCGGATTGTACCTGTGTATGAGTCGCTTGGCGGGACGACGGCGTGGGGAGCGAAGCTGGGGTCAAAGTGGCTTCGACGGGTGATCTGGACGCTTTTCGAGGAGTTGGAGAAGCAGCCGGCCGGCGAGTCGGGGCAGCAGATCGAACAGATTGAAACCTTGCCGGGAGCGTTGCTTGAGAGGCTGGGGTTTCCCGGACGGCTTGCGGCGTTGAGGGCCGTGCATTTTCCTGAGGCTGGTACGCCGATGACGGAGCTGATGTCGGCAGCGACTCCGGCACACCGGCGGTTGATATTTGAGGAGTTGTTTTATCTGGAGCTTGGGCTGGAGTTGAAGCGGCGACGGATGCGCGAGCGGGAAGGAACGGCATTTGCTACCAATGCGAATGTGCGCGAGGCGATCAAACAGGTACTTCCCTTCCATCCGACGACAGCACAGAAGCGCGTGTTAGGTGAGATTGCGAGCGACATGCGCCGGCCACAGCCTATGCGTCGTTTGCTGCAGGGCGATGTGGGGTCGGGAAAGACGATCGTTGCCATGCAGGCGGCGCTTGTGGCGATTGAGAACGGGTATCAGGTTGCCTTGATGGTGCCGACGGAGATTCTGGCGACACAACATTATCTCTCTGCGAGGAAGCTGCTGGGCGAGGTGCTGTCGCCACAAACTGGAAAGCCTTATCGCGTGACTTTGCTGACTGGGTCGCTGGATGATGCTGCGAAACGCGAGGCCAGGGGGAGGATCTTTCGCGGGGAGACTGATCTTGCGATCGGGACTCACGCACTGATTGAGGACAAGGTCGATTTTGAAAATCTCGGCTTGGTGATAGTTGATGAGCAGCACCGGTTCGGAGTGCAGCAGCGTTTTCGATTGATGAAGAAGCCGGGGGCGCTGGATCCCGATGTTCTGGTGATGACGGCTACGCCGATTCCGCGAACGTTGGCACTGACGTTGTATGGAGATCTTGATGCGAGTGTGATCGATGAGTTGCCGCCTGGGCGATCTCCCATTGTGACGCGGCGTACTACGGAGGAACGGGCTGAGGATGTCTGGGGATTTGTCAGGAAGCAGGTAGAGGCGGGACGGCAGGCTTACATTGTTTATCCTGTGATTGAAGGAGCGAAGGACGATCAGCCTGAACTGGATTTTGCGCGAGATGAGGTGGCGGAGGACTTGAATGCTGCGGCAGGGAAGAAAACCGCAGGTTCCTTCGGCGCGCTCAGGACAGGCTCTTCGACTGCGCTGCGCTTCGCTCTGGATGACACTTCAGTTAAGAGTGGAAAGAAAGCCAAAAATGCGAGCACCTCTAAGACGAAGGGTAAAGCGGCGAAAACGGAGAAGCTGTTTGAGACGAAGAAGGCGCTGCGGGCTGCTGCGGATATGTATGAGGAGTTGCGGGTAGGTGCATTGGCCGAACTTCGGCTGGGATTGCTGCATGGCAGGTTGAGCGCGGACGATAAAGAGGTCACGATGCGCCGGTTTCAACGGGGAGATATCGATGTGCTGATTGCGACGACGGTGATCGAGGTTGGCGTGGATGTGCCGAACGCTTCGTTGATGGTGATTGAACATGCGGAGCGGTTCGGGTTGGCGCAGATGCATCAGCTACGCGGGCGTGTGGGGCGAGGCGCCGCGAAGAGCTATTGCATTTTGATGACGGGTGGAAAGGTGAGCGAACAGGCGGAGGTCCGGCTGGATGCGATGGTGCGAACGCAGAATGGCTTTGAGTTAGCCGAGCTGGATTTGCAGCAGCGAGGACCGGGTGAGTTTTTTGGTACTCGGCAGGCGGGGTTGCCAGAGTTTCGCGTCGCCAATCTTATTCGAGATCGTGCTGTATTGGAGTTGGCAAAGCTTGAGGCAGCTCGATTTGCTGAATCGCCGGATCCGGCTCTTTCCTGTGAAGAGATCGATGTGGTGTGGGAGCGATTGAAGCAACAGTGGCAGCGGAAGTACGGGTTAGTGGAGGCTTGAGGCGATTCGCGCATGGCGCGAATAACCCACCCTTTCCATCCCACCAGCGAAGCCGGCGGGGGCCCAGGTTTGCGATGAAACTGCAAAGGATGGGCCACCCGGCTTAATCGACGTTAGCTGGCAGTTGCGTGCGTGAAGCCGGCTACATCGACGGATTGAGTTGAAGTGGGGACAATGGCCTTCTTTGGGCCGCGCTTGCGAGCCACGAGGACTCGGATACGCTCGATCATCTCTGCGGGGGAGCTCGCACCCTTGGGCAGAAAGACATCGGCGTGGAGAGCGCGGTCGAAGGCGTTGACGGTGCCGGAGACGATCATGGCAGGCAGGCCCGGGTGAAGTTGCTTGGCGCGGCGAACGAGCTCGTTGCCGTCCATCTGTGGCATCAGGAGGTCACAGAGGATGAGGTCGAGGGTCCCGGGAAGCGATCTTTCGAGGACTTCAATGGCCTCCTGCGCATTACGAACTGCAATGACGCGGTAACCACGGGTTTCGAGAAGAAAGGTGCGGACAGAAAGAACCTGTTCATTGTCGTCTACGCAGAGAATCGTTTTCTTAGGGCGCATGCAGTCTCAATTCCGCCGGAGACCACCTTGTGGTGGTTCGCGGCCGATGGGCCAATCCGATGTGTCTGCTGGTTTGCAGGCGCACCGGTCTGGTGGTGTTCAAAATTGCCCCGTGGCCCGGCTGGATTCAGCCCTTTGGCGCGTGATGGGTCGCCTGTTCCGAAAGAGCGGAAGACGAGAGAGCGAGGCTCTGCTGTCTGCTCCACCAAAGGATCAGCGCCATCTGTCCGTCGAGCCAGGTCGCCGGACCGCGGGGTGCGAGAGAGGCCTTGGTGCGGCGCAGGTTGCCACGCGTCTCCGCGCGACACAGGATTCTCTGCTGCGAATACAGTGAAGGCTCGATGCAGGAAGACCGGCATCGGCCTCAGTGCGTGTGCAGGCAGCGAGGTGCGCGCGGGAGTCGCGACTGCAGGGCAGCCAAGCTTCTCTCAACTCAAATTGTCAGAAAACAGGCGAAAGCATCTTCATCTCGAACGACGCTGCACATTGCATGCAATGCCGTCGTCAACGCTTTCCAACAGTACGAATGGTTGGCTTGCTTGGCAACAGCGAAGTTAGAGCGAAGATGCGCAATATTAGAGCTTGCACATCCACCGTTCCGTGGCATCGGGCCGAATTCATTGAGGATTCACGATGGGTGGCTGTTGAAATCGCGTGCATCACGGCAGGAAAAAGCGTCCGCTTGCAACAGGAATTGTGCGACCGCCGACGAACACTTTGGTGACGTTGCCGTCTTCGATCGACGCGCTGACGTGGATGCGACTGGAACGTAATATCTCAATTCCCTGTTCGATGATGATCGGCTGGCCGCTGGCCGCGGCTCCGTGACGCACGAGGTAGGAGATGGCAGCTCCAGCGGCTGACCCGGTGGCGGCATCCTCTCCGCTATCGAACTGCATCCGGGCATGCCAGTCTGCTCCTGAGCTCGCATGGGCGCGGGTAATGCAGTAGAAGAATTTTGCGCCGATGCGGTCAAGATATTGTCGAGCGGGGTGGGGAGAGATTTTCAAACGCGTGGCGACGTCGATGGAACGAAGAGGTACGATGCAGAAGACCATGCCGGTTGAGGCGACCTGCGGAGAAAGTTCGGGATCCAGATCGTCTGGGGAGAGATCGAGGACTGCGGCCAATGCTTCGCGGTCTTCTCTTCGATTGAGGAGATCGCCGAAGGTTGGGTCGTTCTGCTTCATGGTGCCAAAGACGCCGTGTTTGTCGGGTTGCGGCGGAGAGAAACGCACGGAGATGGGGCCAACGCCGAGGTCGAGCGTGATTTGTTCTGCGCCGCGCAGGACCGGATGATTCCAGTAGAGCCAGCTTGCGGTACCTAGCGTCGGATGACCTGCGAAAGGGACCTCCTGGGTTGTGAGAAAGATTCGGACCTGGACACCGCGGTCGCGCTCGATCTCGGGGGCGCGGGGAAGGATGAAGGTGGTTTCGCTGAGGTTGGTCTCGCGGGCGAGAGCCTGCATTTCGTCGGCGGAGAGGCCACGAGCATCGCTGAAGATGGCGAGAGCATTGCCTTCGAGCGGGTTTTCTGCAAAGACATCGACCTGTGTGAAGTCGTAAGCGCAGTGCGCCGTCTCTGAGGCTGCGGCTAAAGTTGCAGGCGCTATGTTTGGGACATCAGTTGACATACTGGCTCCTCAGACGTATGGTTTGGACAGACCGCAATGGGGTAAACCTGCCTCATGCTAGCGTAGCTGGCACGCGGTACCAAAGATTAGTTATGACGATGACGCCCAACACGACCACCACACTATGCCGCTGCTGTTGCTGTAGCCCGGTGTGGGTGAGTGAATGAGCGAATCGAAGTAAGTATCTTCGTGTAGCACAGAACCCACCCAGAGCCAACGAGCCGGGTGGGTTTTTCGTGTTTGAGAGGAATTGATTTTTCAACAAAGAAATTACGGGGAGAAACCCCGGGAAGGTGCACCGATTATGTCTCTACGCATCAACGATATTGCTCCTGATTTCACTGCCGAGACGACGCATGGGACGATCCAGTTCCACGAATGGATTGGCGGCAACTGGGCTGTTCTGTTCTCGCACCCAAAGGACTTTACGCCAGTCTGCACTACGGAACTGGGCGCCGTCGCCGGCCTTGAGGCTGATTTTGCGAAGCGTGGAGCGAAGGTTATTGGGTTGAGCATTGATCCAGTTGAGAACCATGGTAAGTGGGCCAAGGATATTCAGGATGTGAGCGGGGCGGCGGTGAACTATCCCATCATCGGCGATACGGAACTGAAGATAGCCAAGCTGTATGACATGCTGGCTGGCGATGCAGGTGAGAGCTGTGAGGGACGCACTCCTGCGGACAACGCTCCGGTGCGAACGGTGTTTGTGATTGGGCCGGATAAGCGGATCAAACTGACGCTTGCGTATCCGATGACTACGGGACGCAACTTCGATGAGATCATTCGCGTGTTGGACTCGATGCAGCTTACTGCTAAGCACAAGGTTGCAACGCCGGCGAACTGGAAACAAGGCGACGACGTGATCATCACAGGGGCGGTTTCCAATGAGGATGCCGAAAAAATCTTTCCTGGATATAAGACGGTGAAGCCGTATCTGCGCACGACTGGCCAGCCGCGATAGATTTAGTTTAGGAAGGGCTTTCGTATAAGAGGCCGCCCTGCGATTTTGATTGCACGACCAGGTTGATCGCCTGCGTCGCCTTCAGAACGCCCAACAACAATGGGAGAAAGGAACATATCAGGAGATTCAGTCTCCTCCACAGGACCCATCGT
>Ga0116129_1000495_pt1 | contig 25350 bp, 29 predicted proteins | sample June2015DPH_17_2_FD_89732 | JGI IMG/M metagenome (GOLD analysis project Ga0116129, IMG submission 89732) | Peatland microbial communities from SPRUCE experiment site at the Marcell Experimental Forest, Minnesota, USA - June2015DPH_17_10 | ecosystem: Environmental > Terrestrial > Soil > Wetlands...
CGTAGTCCGGCAAGCGGAAGCCGGCAACGGACTTGCGCAGCTGCGCGGACAGCGCAGCCAGCTTGGCGATCGACGTCGAGGTCGCGGTGGACCCTTCCGCCGTTTGCGAGGAAATCTCGCGCACCACCTGCATGTTCTTCGAGATGTTTCCCGATGCCACCGCTTGCTGGCGAGCGCTCGCGGAAATGTTCTGCACCAGGCTCGCTATCTGATTGGAAACCTGTTCGATTTCCTCCAATGCCGCGCCGGCGTTTTCCGCCAGCAGAGCACCGCCCACGACGTCCGTAGTGCTGCGTTCCATCGACACCACCGCCTCGTTCGTGTCGGTTTGGATGGTGCGCACCAGTACCTCGATCTGCTTGGTGGCATTGGCAGCCCGCTCTGCGAGGCGCTGCACTTCGTCGGCAACCACGGCGAAACCGCGGCCAGCTTCCCCGGCCATGGACGCTTGAATGGAAGCGTTCAACGCCAGGATATTGGTTTGTTCGGCGATGTCGTTGATCAGCTCGACGGTATTGCCGATTTCCTGCGAGCTCTCGCCAAGACGCTTGATGCGCTTGCTGGTCTCTTGAATGGTCTCGCGAATGGCATTCATGCCATCGATGGTGCGCCGGACCGCATCGCCGCCCTTGTGCGCCACGTCCACCGAGTGGCGCGCGACGTCCGCGCAGCGCTCCGAGTTACCGGATACTTCCTCGATCGAGGCCGCCATGTCGGCCATGGATTCGCTGGCGGCGGAAATTTGCCGCGATTGCGTGCTGCTGGCCTTCGCCATGTGCGCGGCCACGCCTTGGGTCTGCTTGGCGGCGCTGTCCAATTGGATGGCGCTGTCATTGATGGTGGTCACCAGGTCGCGCAATGCTTCGACCGCATAGTTGATCGAGTCGGCGATGGCGCCGGTGATGTCCTCGGTGACGGTGGCCTGTACCGTCAGGTCGCCGTCGGCAAGGTTCGACAGCTCATCGAGCAGGCGCATGATGGCTTCCTGGTTGCGCTCGTTCTCGCGCACCCGCAGCTCGCTGGTCTTACGCACGCTGATGGTCTTGGAATATACCCAGGCCAAAGCGCCCAGAAGAATGACCGCCAGCCCCAGCAGCCCCAATATCAAAGGCTTGTAGTTCGGACCGGCCTCGGCGCGCGCCACGGGCGCCGTCGCCAGCTCGTTGGCCAGTGTGTTGGCGGTGGGCGACAGCTCGCGCGTGGCGGTCTGAGCCTTGGACAAGGTCTGGGCGGCAGCGATCGCCTTGCGCACCGCGTTCGTGTACTGCAGATTGCGCTGCACCACGGTCTTCAAGCGCTGCTCCGGATCCGCACCGGTCACTTTGGATATCGCCAGCCCCGATTCCTCGCCGCTCAAGCCGCGTATGACCTGGTTGAGAAATTCCAGGCTGTCGGCCAGGCGCTGCGCAGCGGGTGCCGCATCGCTGACGCCGGAACTCAAGCCGTTCAAATCCTGCTGGATGCGTTGCACCATGAGTTCGAAGCGCTCGAGATAACGGCTCATCCCCTCCAGCTTCGATGTCCCCACGGAACTGCCGAGATCGCCGAGCTCGGACAACAGCTTGGGGGCCAGGTCTCGAGCATCTTGATTGGCGCCTTGAATGGCCTCCACGGACTCGCGCGCCGACACGACCGTCGCCACATTGCCGTCGAGATTCTTCCACGCCGCCGCGTCGCCGGCGCCGATGGCTCCCTGAGCCCGCAGCGTCTGCAGTTCGGCGGCGCTCTTGCCGAGCGCGCCGAATGCACTGGCCTCGCCGCGCAAAGCATTTTGCGCCTCGAAGGGTATGCGTTGCAGCACCAGCGACAGCTGCTCCGGCGGTGCCGAGTTGGCGGCCGCCTGGCGGGTCAGCAAGGTCAGCGCGGCCGCGCCGATCACGCAAAGCACCAGCAAGCCGGCCAACACGGGCAGGATGGTGAGCTTCGGTTTGGAGTCGATGCGCGTCGTCATGGGCTGATCTTCGATGAACTCAACTTGCTGCCTGCAGGAAGCTCTGGCTTTCCACCAAAGATTTCAAACTCAACACCGGCCACACCTCGCCGCCGCGGCGGAATGCCCCGGCCAGATAGGTATCGCAGCGAATCACGGTCGGGGGCGGATCCGGATTGAAGTCGGACTCCGCGAACCGCCGAAACCCCAATACTTCGTCGACCATCAAACCGGCTGGAATATCCCGGTGATTGACCACGATGATGCGCGTGTTGCGGCCCGATGCGGTAGCGCCGCTGCCCAAGAATTGCCGCAGATCCAACATGGGCAACAATTGTCCGCGAACGTTCGCCAAGCCTTTCACCCAGCTCTTCGCGCCGGGAATGCGCGTGACGGCGGCCGGATAGCCCAATACCTCGCGAGTCTCCTCGCGGGCCACCAGGAAAGTCTCGCCGCCCATGCGAAATGCCACGCCTACCCATTCCTTGGCCGCTTCGGCCTCGGCAACGCTGCCGGCGGCCATGGTACGGCTGCGTTTCTCGAGCTCCTTGAGCAATTCGAACGGCCGGTCGCGCAAGCTGCGCAAGCTGGTGTCGGACCCGCTTATGGTACTCGTCATGTAGCCAGCGCTGCTTGCGCCTTCTCGACCAATGCTTGCGCCGAAACCGGCTTGACGAGATAGTCAACGGCTCCCTGGCGCAAACCCCAGACGCGGTCGGTCTCCTGGCCCTTGGTGGTGACCATGATGATCGGTATCAAACTGGTCACCGGATCGTTCAGCAGCATGCGCGTGGCTTGATAACCGTTCACGCCAGGCATGACGATATCCATGAAAATGAGATCCGGTTTCATTTCTCTGGCCTTGCGGACGCCCTCCTCGCCGTTCTCGGCGGCAGCGGTCTTGAAGCCATGCTTCTCCAGCGCTTTCTGCATGACGAAGACTTCGGTAGGTGAATCGTCCACGATGAGAATCAGTGCCATTGGGTTTATCTCCCTCATTTCCCGACGTGCGCTTCAATTGCGCCCAGCAATTCATCTTTGGTAAACGGCTTGGTCAAATAATGTTCCGAGCCTACGATACGCCCGCGCGCGCGGTCGAACAGTCCATCTTTGCTCGACAGCATGATGACCGGTATCTGCTTGAACACCTTGTTGTGCTTGATCAAAGAGCACGTCTGGTAGCCGTCGAGCCGCGGCATCATGATATCCACGAAGACGATGTCGGGCTGATGGTCCGCGATCTTCGACAAGGCATCGAAACCGTCCACCGCCGTAAAGACTTCGCAGCCTTCTTTGGTGAGCAGGGTTTCAGCGGTTCGCCGAATGGTCTTGCTGTCATCGATCACGAGAACCTTGAGACCCGTGAGCTTGGGCTTGCCGCTGGTGATCATGCTATCCATGAAATTTCTTAAAGGACCTTGGTGCTACTTGAGCGTAGGTGCTGGAATATTGTGGCTTTTTAACATATCCGGGCCGTGCAAGCCACGGTATGGAGCGCACATTTCGAGGCATGCGGAGCGAAACAGCGGTGGTCTGGTTCACAGTTTTCTCATGAGGTCGGGCGCGGCGTGCGCTTGCGCTAAACTGCGGCCATGAGCGTGTCGCCCCGAGTTCGTCTTGTCGTGGTCATGGACCCCATCGAGGCGATCAAGCCGGCCAAGGATAGTACGCTGGCGATTCTGCTGGCCGCGCAAGCTCGCGGCTGCGAACTTTTCTATGCGGAACTCAAGGATCTATGGCTGCTCGACGGCGTCGCCTGCGGCAGGCTCGCGCCGCTGGAGGTGTTCTCCGACATGTCGGTTTGGTTCGAGCGGGGACCCAAGCAAGCAGCCAAGCTCGGCGACTTCGACATCATTCTGATGCGCAAAGACCCGCCGTTCGACACCGAATACATCTACAGCACCTACATCCTGGAGCGTGCCCAGATGCAGGGTGCGCTGGTGTGCAACCGACCGCAGGGCCTCCGGGACATGAATGAGAAGGTCTATACGGCGTGGTTCCCGCAGTGCTGCGCGCCCACATTGATCACCCGCGACATGCACGACATGAGCGAATTCCTGCGCGAGCACGGCAAGGCCGTCTGCAAACCGCTGGACGGCATGGGCGGCAAGTCGATATTCGTGCTGGAACAGGGTGATAAGAACCGCAATGTCGTGTTCGAAACCCTCACCGGCTACGGCAGCCGCTATGCAATTGTGCAGCGCTATCTGCCGCAGATCGTCACCACCGGCGACTGCCGCATCATCCTGGTGGACGGCGAGCCCGTCCCCTTCGCGCTGCAGCGCATGCCTATGCCTTCGGACAACCGCGGCAACCTGGCCGCCGGAGCCACTGCCGAGAGCCGTCCTCTCAACGATCGCGACCGCTGGCTATGCGCGCAGATAGGACCGAAACTGCGCGACGCGGGCATGCTGTTCGTCGGCTTGGATGTGATCGGCGAATTCGTCACCGAGATCAACGTCACCAGTCCCACGGGTATCCGCGAACTAAACAAGAAGCATGGTGTCGACATTGGTGGCATGTTGATGGACGCGATCATCAAGACGCTGGGAGCAGCGTGAGCGCACCGCCGCCGGTATCCAGCATGCTGGGCGTCGGCCTGCCGCCTGCTCAGGACCGCATGCTCACCACGTGCTTCCTGGCGGCATTGCTGCACGGTATCGTGATTTTGGGAATTACGTTCGGCGCCACGGGCGGCTCCTCCACGGACGACGCCGCGGCCGGCCTGGAGGTGGTACTGGTGAACGACCGCGCGCCGAGCGCTGCGCAAAACCCGGATGCCCGGTACCTGTCCGAGCGGACCCAATTGGGCTCGGGCAACGCTCTGAAGGGCGAGCGCACGCTCATCCCCAAGTCCTCGCTGATGCCCGTCGATCGGATGGGAATGCCGAACGGCGACGGGTTGGCGTCCATTCAGGCCGGCAACGACTCGGGCGATGAGCAAATGGTCGCGACCCACGCAGCGTCGCAGAAAATCCTGTATTTCGCCTCCTCCAACGAGGCCAAGGAGGCTTCGCAACTGCCTCTGTTGCTGGAACAGCGGCCCGATCTGGCGATGTCGCCCAATGATGACGGCGTCGAACTGCGCATGCGCGGCGAATCCAAGCAGGGCTTGTGGATCGCTGCCGACACGCGCGAATCGGACGTCGCCGTGTATTTGGACAGCTGGCGGCGCAAGATCGAGCGCGTGGGCACCATGAACTTCCCGGATGTGGCACGTCGCAAGAAACTCTCGGGCACCCCCGTCATCGAGGTAACCATCGGCGCGGACGGCAAGTTGCTGAACGCCACCGTGCGCCGCACCAGCGGCCACGCGGAAATCGACGAGGCCGCTTTGCGGATTCTGAAGCTCGCCGCCCCCTACGATCGCTTTCCGGGCGAACTCACCGCCAAGCATGACCAGATTCGCATCGCCTATGAGTGGCAATTCCTCGGCGGTGACTCTCAGGGCGGCAGCGTGTTCTACGCAGAGCCGGAAAAACCGCAGTAGATCGCCGTAAGCTCGTGACTGAGTCAGGGTACCTCACCAACCAGCTGCTGATCGCCATGCCGGCCATGGGAGATCCTAATTTCTCGCATACTGTTGCGCTCATTTGCCGCCATAGCGAGCACGGCGCGCTGGGTTTGATACTCAACAAGCCGCTACCGCTGCCGATGCGCATGGCGGAAGTCTTCGAGCAGCTCGAAATCGAGATAGCTGCCGGGCCGCTCCAGGAGCGGCCGGTGCTGCGCGGCGGTCCCATGCAGACCGAGCGCGGGTTCGTGGTGCACCGAGCCGGAGGCGAATGGGACTCCACGCTGAAGGTCTCCGATGTGCTGCACGTGACCACCTCCAGGGACATCCTGGCGGCAATGGCTCGCGGCCAAGGGCCCGAAGATGCCGTGGTGGCGCTGGGATACGCCGGTTGGGGCGGCGGTCAGCTGGAAGAGGAGATCCGCGCCAATGCCTGGCTCAATGCTCCCGTGGATCTGGCTCTGATTTTCGACCTGCCGTTCGAATCGCGCTGGCAGGCTGCGGGTCGCTTGCTCGGCGTCGAGCTGACGCGCATCAGCCCCATCAGCGGAAATGCCTGAGGACGGCCGAGACGCCTCGGCGCCGCGGGTGATCCTGGCTTTCGATTTCGGTCGGCGCCGCATCGGCGTTGCCTGCGGCGACACCATCAGCCGCAGCGCCGCGCCCGTGGGTTTGGTGCCGGTCGATGCCGGCGGACCTCGCTGGCACGAGGTCGAGTCGCTGCTGAAAGTTTGGGCGCCGAACCTGGCGGTCGTCGGCCTGCCGTATAATGTCGACGGTTCCGAGAGCGCTTTGGCCCTCGAAGCTCGCCGTTTCGCGGCACAATTCGAGCAGCGCTTCTCTCTCAGCGTGGAGATGGTGGACGAGCGCTACTCCTCGATGGACGCACAGGCCCGGCTCAAATCGGCGCGCGAGTCGGGGCTCATGCGCCGCCGGATAGCTAAGGGCGACATCGATGCGGCGGCGGCTTGCGTGATCTTGGAACGCTGGTTCACAGTTGCAACATCGAGGCGCTGATGCGTTCACAACAAGACACCGCGGGCGGTTTGCGTCACTTCATCACGCTCGACGGTCTGCCGCGCGATGTCCTGACCTCGTTGCTCGATCGTGCCGAATCCTACCGGCGCATTCCCGGTCAACCGGCCTATGAAGGCCGCGAGCTGGCCGGCGTGACGGTCGCCAACCTGTTCTTCGAGCCCAGCACCCGCACCCGCGCCTCGTTCGATCTGGCCAGCCGCCGCCTCGGCGCTCATGTGCTCAATCTGGACCAGCACTTGAGCTCGCGCGCCAAGGGCGAGACCATGCTCGACACGATCTACACCCTCGAGGCCATGAACACCGACGTGTTCGTGATTCGCGATTCCGAGGCCGGCATGCCCGAGTTCCTGATCGATCATGTCGCCCCGCACGTCTCGGTCATCAGCGCCGGCGAGGCGCATGTGTCGCATCCCACGCAAGGCCTGCTGGACGTATTGACCATCCGCTCGCACAAGCGGCGTTTCGCGGGACTCAAAGTGGCCATCGTCGGCGACATCAAACATTCGCGGGTAGCGAGATCGGCGGCCACGGCGCTCGGCACCCTCGGAACCACCGATGTGCGGCTGGTGGGCCCGGCGGCGCTCTTGCCGGGGGAGGACGAGTTTCGCGGCGCGCAACGGTTCACGCGAATCGAGGACGGCATCGCCGGAGCCGACGTCGTGATGATGCTGCGCATCCAGAAGGAGCGCATGGTACAGACCGCCTCACTCGACGACGCCGCTTACTTTCGCGATTACGGCCTGACGCCCTCGCGCCTTAAATTGGCTTCGCCGAGCGCGCTGGTGATGCATCCGGGTCCGATGAACCGCGGCGTGGAAATCGCTTCCGAGGTCGCCGACGGTCCGCGCTCCGTGATCCGGGAACAGGTCAACAACGGCGTCGCCGTGCGCATGGCGGTGCTGGCATCCATCGCCGTGACCCTGACCCGCCACCGACGGCCGCTGTAGGCCGCCTGGCGGCAAGCCCTTTTACTGCTCGAGCGAAATCGGCCGCGCAACTCCCGCTCGCTCCAGCACCGCCGCCCCCGCCAGGCACAAATCCTCACGCCAGGGTGCGGCGATCAACTGCGCGCCCACCGGCAGGTTCACGCCCGGATCCGGCCACAGCGGCGCGGCGCACACCGGCAGGCCGATGCAGGATATGGGCTGGGTCAGCACGCCCAGACTGGCGCGCGTCGGTACGGTGCGGCCATTGACGGTGAAGGATTCGGAACCGATGAGCGGGGCGTAATCGGGCGTCGCCGCGGCGAGCAACAGATCGAAGCGGCCGAATAGATCCAGCGCCTCAAGATACGCCCGCTTGCGCACGCGCTGCGCCTCGAGCAGCCAAGACGCCGGAATCAAGCTGCCGGCGACCAAGCGGTCGCGGGATGCGGGTTCGAACTCGGCGTAGCGCGTCAGCAGTTTTTCTCGATGCAGCGCGCCGCCTTCGGCGCCGGTGATGACGAAGGCCGCCGCACGCGCCGACGCAGCGCTCGTAAGCTCGCACCGCTGCGTCGCACCGAGCGCCGCCGCGGCCATCTGTACGGCGCGGCGCGCGGCCGGCCCCGCCCAATCCTGAAACCAACCGCCGAGGATGCCGATGCGAGTTCCCGCCGGTAGCGCCGGCGTCTCGCCGACGGGCTCGATGTCTCGCTGCGCGCAGGCGTGATCGCGCTCATCCCGGCCCTGCAGGGCATCGTAGCTCATGGCAAGATCCGCCACCGTGGCCGCCAATGGACCGACGTGGTCGAGACTGTCGACGAACGGAAAGCAACCGCTGCGCGACAAGCGGCCGTAAGTCGGTTTCAGTCCAAACACACCGCAGAACGAGGCGGGCACCCGGATCGACCCGTTGGTGTCCGAACCGAGGGTCACCGGCACCAAGCCTGCGGCCACGGCGGCCGCCGAGCCTCCCGATGAACCGCCGCTGACGCGCGCGTGATCGCGCGGATTGCGGGTCGCGCCGAAGTGCGTATTTTCGCAGGTGAACCCGTAGGCGTGCTCGTCCATGTTCAATGCGCCCACCAGGACGGCGCCCGCCTCGTGCATGCGCGCAACGAGGTGGGCGTCGCCCGCCGCCGCGGGGTTCCCGGCGTTGACCTTGGCGCCGGCCAGAGTCGTCACGCCGGCGACGTCGAACAGATTCTTCACCGCATAAGGAACACCGGCAAGCGGCGGAAGTGACTCGCCGCGGGAGCGGCGCGCATCGATCGCGGCCGCCTCGCGCTGCGCGCGCTCGAATGTCGTGGCCGTAAAGCAATTCAGCGAGCCGTCCTGCGCCTCGATCACAGCACGCGTTTGCGCCAATACCGCCACGGCACTGACTTCGCCGCTGCGAATCCGGCGCGCAATCTCCAGGGCGGAACCGTTCACGGCCGAAACACGGGAGCAGGGCCTGGATCCTGTTCGGTAGCGGCGGCCACGCCCGGGGGCAGGATGGTTCGGGCGATCGACTCGATACGAGTGAACTGCAGCGTTATTTCGGCGATGCGCTCTTCGCTGAATTCGTAGCCCTGCAGGTCGAGCGCGGCGCGCACATAGGTCCGCAACGAATCGGGCGGGTCATTCATCAAGAGCCTCGGATGGTCGCCTTCATGGGGCAGTTCCCGGCTGAGTTTACCCTCCAACCGCTGGTCTAGGAGACCCTAGACCAACGGCCTGCCCTTCGGCACGCGCACCACGACCGTGCCCGCGATCTTGTCGTGCCACGCCTGATGGTTTTCGTCGAAGGCGATCCAGATGAATCCTAGCCCGCAGACCGCCAGCGACAGGAAGCAGCCCAAGGCGCGCACGATCGCGGTCTCCCACTCGACCGGGCGGCCGTCCACGCGCACCACCCGCAAGTCGCACACGATGCCGCCCACCGTCGAGCCGCGCAATTTCCACATGCATGCACCGTACGCGGCCAGTACCAGCAGATGCAGATTCGTTTCGTGATGGAACGAGCCCAGCAGGAAACCGCTCGACTGCGTCAGGAAGCCGATCAGCAGTACATCGATCAGCAGTGCTCCCATGCGTAGCCAGAAGCCGGCCCGCGGCAGCGCAGCCAACAGCTGCGGCGCCGCTTGCGCTTGCGTGCCGCCCACATGCGCGGCACCCGGTTGCCCCGGGTCCGCTTGCGCGGTCTGCGGACCATTTGCATCGCCGGGACGATTAGCGTCGCCGGGACCGGTTGCGGTGCCGGCGCCGGCATACGGGTCGAGACGCTCGCCGTTGACCGCAGCTGCCCTGGCCGCCTGCCGCGCACGCTGCCCGAGCAACAAGGTATAAACCACGGCGCCAAGTCCGAAGAAGCCGAGCAGTTTGTAGGTCAGAAGCCCCACGACCGGGATGACGTACAGCACCAGCACGATGGCGCCGCCGACGAGCACCGCGAGCGCGGGATGAGCGCCTCCCGGACGATGACCGACGACTCGCTGACCCATCCACGCCAGCATGACCGCCTTGCCGAACAGGCCCAGGCAAAACAGCGTGATCACCACGAAGGGTACCGCGGCAATGCCGATTACCGTGATGCAAAGCAGGACGAGCATTACCGGCGTCAACAGCATGGTGAGCAGCGCTGCCAGGGCGGTATGGCCCGGCTGCGTCTCCAGCGTGTTGACGCATTGGCTGATGCCCGTTCGGAACAGCAATGCCAGGAACACGTACAGGGCGAGAAACACGAGGGCCAAGGTCCAAGCCCATTCGATGCCGGATACGAAGGCGAGCGGCCGCGCCTCGAAAAGACATCGATGGATCCAGGTGTGCAGCCAATCCACATCGCCGACTTCGCCCAGGAATACATCGTGCACGTCGCCGCGAATGATGGATTCGGGCGCGCGATGCACGGCGCCGAGCACCGAGGTCACGTCGCCCTCGACTTCCGCGTGAGGTCCCAACTGCACGCTGCCTAGCACGGCGACCGCGTCGCCCTCGACTTTGCTGTCGATGTACAGGTTTCCCAGCACGGCCACGGCATTGCCGTGCGCCGGCCCGGTGACCCGGGTGTTGCCCAGCACCGAGACGACATCCACTGCCTCGCCCTCGCTCGTCGAGGAGCCGAGCACCGACACCACCGAATCGGCTTTTTCACCGGCGGCCAGCTGCGAGTTGTGGCCGATGCTCACGATGTCATTGCCGCCGCCGCTCCGATGGTGGTGCGCGTGCCGCTTGCCTCCATGCTCGGTTGGAGAGGGCTCGACGAACTCATCATCATCGCCGGTCTTGTCGGCAGCAGTGTCGGCGTCGGCTGCGGGAGCCGCGGCGCTGGGCACGGCAGACGCCGGGGCGCCGGCTGCCGGGGCAGGCTGCGCCGCGTGCGCGACGATGATGGTCGCGCAAAGAAGAATGAACAGGAAGCTCAGGCGTCGCAGCATTATGGTGTTCATGTTCTGATCGCAGTGTTCGAATGTTGAAGATAAAGCGTTCGATAGGCGAAGGCGCCAAGACCGAACAACAGCGCGTACAGCAGCGCGCCGACGCCCAAGGCGAGGTAGATCAACGGCGGCGGAACGAGGCTGGCGGCCACTGTCGCCATGGCGCCGATCGACGCCATCAGGCCGATGAACGGCTGAGCCCAGGTCCAAGTCTGGGTGCCGAGTTCCTGCATCGGGCCGCTCGTCAGGGACAGGCCGGCGAGCACCAAGCACACGATGACGAACGCAGTCCGCGCCGCCATCGGCCATTGCGCAAAACCGCGGCGCCACCAGGGCAACGCGGCACGGCGCGCGAGTTCATCCAGCACGCGCTGCTGCAGCCCGTCGGGCGCACGCCGCGGCGGCAATCCGGCGAATGCGCCTTCGATCAGCCGCTCGAGTTTCTCATCGCGATCGTTCGACATTCAGGTCTCCAGGGTGTCGCGCGCGGCAGCGTCTTGCAGCGCGGGCAGCAGCGCGGCTCTGGCACGGCGGATATCGGTCTTTACTTTGGTCAGCGAGACGCCGAGCTTCGCGGCGATTTCTTGATAAGAGAGATCCTCGAAGTGAAAAAGCACCAGCGGCAGGCGCTGATGATCCGGCAGCCGGCGCAGCGCCGCCTCGACGATGGCGCCGCGCTGTTCGGCGCTCAAATCCGACAGCAGCGTGTCCGGCGTCTCCCACTCGAGTTCCGGCGCCGATTCGTCGGCGGCGACGCGCATCTCGGAAAACATTCGCCAGCGCCTGCGATAGCGGTTCAGATAATTGATGGACAGGTTGGTCGCGACGGTCTTGAGCCAGCCGCCCGCGGTCGCGCTGCCGGCCAGATCGGAAAAATGCTCATAGGCGCGAACGAAGACTTCCTGCGCAATATCCTGGGCCTGGGCATCGCTGCCGGAAAGCCGCGCGGCAGTCGAGAAAACCATGTCCTGATAGCTACGCATGAACGTCGTGAAATCGAGCGAGCCTGTTCCCGTGGGTTGCTTTTGCACTGGAGTATGTTCGTTTAAGACCATAACCCCGCCGGCCGGGAAAAGTTGCCGAAGCTGGCAGCCAGTCTTGAGTACTGGCTCCCAGGGGCGTTATTTTGTGCGCATTATGGCCTGCCCCATTGCGAGACGCGCGCCCTCCTCGATTCCGGGCAGGAGTTCGGTGCCCGGCGGTGCAAATACGATGATGGTCGAACCATGCTCGAACCAGCCCATTTCCTCGCCGCGCCGCACCGCGGCGTTGCAGGGGATCAGATTCGGGCCGCGATATTTGAGATGCAGCAGCACATCGAGGAACTTCAGGCGGATGCTGGCGACCAGGATGGCCGCCACCGGTACCAAGGTCAGCATCGCGCCCGAGGCATCGAGACGGCAACGCAGCACGGCGCGTTCGTTCTTGCAAAATAGCTGGTCGACGCGCTTCAGTGCGATGGGATTCACGTTCCAGGTATCGCCGGAGATATAGACCACCTGCTCCACGCGGCAGTCGGCCGGCGCGTGGAAGCGGTGATACATGCTCGAGGTCAGCCTCAAGGTGAGGTACTGTCCGCCTTCGTAATAGCGGCATGCCTCCTCGTCGCGCAGCAGGTCCAGCAGCGGGTACTCGAAACCCTTGGCTTGCAGCGCCAGGCCGCGCTGCACGCGGCCGCAGGCGCCCACCAAGGCATCACAGGGGCTGACCAGACAGTCCGGGTCGGTATCGATGCGACGCGCACCGTCCTTGAGTTCACGCGTGAAGCATTCGTGCACGCTGTTGAAGCGGCGTTTCTTGGCCTCGCTCAGGTCCAGATCGGTGAACAGCCGCCACACGGCGATGCAAAGCCTGCAGAACAGGGGATTCTCGATACGGCTCAAGCGACCCACGAAACGCGTCAGCAAGCCGCGTGGAATGCGGTTGGTCAGCAGGAAATTGATGTCTTCCTGCTGCACCAGCCGCGCGATCACGGATCTCGGAGTCATCCTCGGAGTCATCGTAGTGTCATCGGACTGCAATACAGTGCCACGCCGTGACTACCCCATATGCGTATCTCGCCGGCGGGCTCATCCTGCTGTATCTGGCGCGCAGGCTCCATGTTCGGCTGCAGCTGTCGCGCGCCAAGCATCGCTCCTTGGGCGGCCATTCGCGCATGGCGCGGCGCTTTGCCTCCTGGGTGCCGTTCTACGAGTACGACGAAGCCAGCTTTTTCCAGGCCGATTCGGCACCCGCCGAGGTTGCCGCCACGCGCCGCGGCGCCTTCATGCGCCTTGCGCACCTGTTCATCGCGCGTACCAAGCAAGGCGCCGCGGAAACCGCCGGCCTCGCCGGCAAGGTCTCGGATCTGGAATTCACGTCGCGCTATCGCGTGCCGTTTCAATTCAGCCGGTTCGTGCGCCGCCACTTCAAGGTGGGCTCCTTCCTGCAAAGCTCCGACGGCGTATCGGTCACCGACCTCGACGGCAACCGACACTACGATGTGACCGGTTCCTACGGCGTCAATGTTTTCGGCTACGACTTCTACAAGGCGTGCATCGAGCGCGGCAGTGCACGGGTTCGCGATCTCGGTCCGGTTTTGGGAGCCTATCATCCGGTGGTTGCCTACAACGTACGGCGCCTGCTCGAAATCTCGGGTCTCGATGAAATCTCCTTCCACATGTCGGGCACCGAGGCGGTCATGCAAGCGGTGGGTTTGGCCCGGTATCACACGCGGCGTACGCACCTGGTGCGCTTCTGCGGCGCCTATCACGGCTGGTGGGGCGATGTGCAGCCCGGCGTCGGCAACCCGATCGCGGCGCGCGATACCTACACCTTGAAGGACATGAGCGAGGCTGCGCTCGCCGTGCTGCGCACCCGGCGCGACATCGCCTGCGTATTGGTCAATCCGCTGCAGGCCTTGCACCCTAATAGCGGCGCTCCGGGAGATTCCACGCTGGTGGACAGCGGCCGCGGCGCCCGCTTCGACCGGGCTGCCTACGGCCGGTGGCTCGAGCAGCTGCGCAGCGTCTGCACCGAGCGCGGCATCGTGCTGATCTTCGACGAGGTGTTCGTCGGCTTCAGGTTGGCGCCGGGCGGCGCACAGGAATATTTTGGCGTGCGTGCCGACATGGTCACCTACGGCAAGACCGTCGCCGGCGGCTTGCCGGTCGGCGTGCTGTGCGGCCGCGGCCGATACATGCGCCGCTTTCGCGACGATCGGCCCGCGGACATCTGCTTCGCGCGCGGCACATTCAACTCCCATCCCTACGTGATGGGCGCCATGGCCGAATTCCTCACCCAGCTCGACGGCGCCCCGGTGCGCGCCCTGTATGCAGGCCTCGATGTGTGGGACGCACGCGCCCAAGCGCTCAACGAGCGGATGGCGGCGGAGGGCCTGCCGGTGCGCGTGGCGAATCTGTCGACGATTTGGACCATCTACTACGTGCGGCCGTCGCGCTATAACTGGATGTTTCAATATTATCTGCGCGCTGCCGGTTTGGCCCTGAGCTGGGTGGGTACCGGGCGGCTCATATTCAGCTTGAATTACACGGCTGACGAGTACCTTGAGGTCGCGGACCGCCTGGTGTCGGCGGCACGGGACATGCACCGCGACGGCTGGTGGTGGTCGGAGCCGCAGCTCACCAACAAGTCCATCAAGCGCCGCATCCTCAAGGAAATGCTTCAAGCCCGATGGGCTTCGATTTCACCCATCGGGTCGATCAACTCGCCGCGCAACAAGAAGAGCGGCGCCTTGCAATAGATTTTCGCGTCATTGAACGGATCGGTGACGATCTTCGTCAACCACACCAGCCCGGTCTGCACGTCCTTCAAGAAAAACAGCTGCACGGTGCGAAATATCAGCGCGCCGATGCCCAGAGCCAACCAGATCTCCCCGACGTGGCGCACGAATTGCGCACCGCCGGCGTGCGCGGGAAACAGGCCGAAGCAGCTCGGATCGAGCCATAGCACCAGGGGTGCCAGGATCCAGATCAAATGCAGGATCACCTTGCGGCGCAGGTTGTAGCCGACCTTGATGTTCTCTTTGTACTCGTGGGTCGCCCGGTTGACCTGGTCGTAACCCTTCGGCTCGAAGAAAAAATGACCCGACTGGCGGCTCACCATGGACACCAGCCAGCCGATCAGCGCCGACTTCACGGGGTCGAAAAACATGGTGATGTAGGCGGCGATGAAGCTGATGGCGCTCAGGAAGTGCAGCGACTGATTGATGCGGCTGTGATGGTAGTAACGATGATCATCCCATCGCTGGGTTCGCAGTTCCGCCAAAAAACTTTGCATGGTGGTTCCTCAAGGATTGCTCGGTGACTTCGCAAATGAAGCAAATATAGGAAATTAGTTACACGCATGTTACAAGGCGCGGCCCATGAGCCGCTTTGCGACACGGGGCGCATGTTCATCGTACCGTCATGCCTTGGGCCTAGTCTTGTCGGGCATGAAAATCATGATCGTCACGGACGCCTGGAGCCCGCAAACCAACGGCGTGGTGCGCACCTTGAGTCAGACGATTTCGTGGCTGCGTCGCTTCGGCCATGAGGTCAAAACCTTGACCCCGGGTGATTTTCGCAGCATCGCCTGCCCTACCTACCCGGAAATCCGCCTGTCGCTGTTTCCGTTCAAGAAGGTCGAGCGCTCCATTCTGGAGTTTGCGCCGCAGGCGCTGCACATCGCGACCGAAGGTCCGTTGGGCCTGAGCGCGCGGAGTTTTTGCGTACGCTGGGGATTGCGCTTCACCACCTCCTACCACACCCAATTTCCTCAGTACCTGCGCGCGCGCTTTCCGATTCCCATCGAGACTTCGTACCGCGTTCTGCGCCGCTTCCACGGTGCCGCAACACGCTGCATGGTGAGCACCACCTCGTTGCGCAACGAGCTCGCCGCGCACGGCTTCAACAACTTGGCCAACTGGCAGCGCGGCGTGGACACCGAGATTTTCAAGCCGGGCCGCAAGGACTTTCTCGATCTGCCGCGGCCCATTGCCGCCTATGTGGGACGCGTCGCCGTGGAGAAGAACATCGGCGCATTCTTGGGCATGCCCTGGCCGGGCAGCAAGATCGTGATCGGTGACGGGCCGGAGCGAGCGAAACTCGAACAGCAATTTCCGGACGCCACGTTTGCCGGCTATCGCTTCGGCGAAGACCTCGCCAATCATCTGTCGGCTGCCGACATCATGGTATTTCCCAGCCGCACCGACACCTTCGGTCTGGTGAACCTGGAAGCCATGGCCTGCGGGGTGCCGGTGGCCGCCTATCCGGTGACCGGGCCGATCGATGTGGTTCAAGACGGCGTCACCGGCGCACTCGATGAAGACCTGGCGAAGGCCGCATGGCGTGCGCTGCGTATCGATCCCAAGGCTTGCCGCGAGCGAGCGCTGCGATCCGGATGGGATGTCTCGACGCGCCAGTTCGAGAGCAATCTCGTGCCCTGCCGCGATCTGGCCGATGGCCAGTTCCGGCTCGCTCAGCCGAAGTTGATCTTCGCCTCGAGATTGGTGCGGGAGTCGGCGCTCGACAATGCCTCTTCGAGTTCGATTCTGCCCTCGCGCACCAGATTGTAAAGGGAGCTGTCGAAGCTCAGCATGCCGCGCTCGGTGCCGGTGCGGATCGCTTCCTTCACGCCGATCACATCGCCCTTCTTGATCAGCTCCGATATGTGCGGGGTGTTGACCATCACCTCGGTGGCCGCGACGCGGGATCCGCTCTTCGCGATCACCAGCCGCTGCGACAAGATGGCGCGCAAATACTGCGACAGGTCCAGGAAGATCTGATTGTGCTGGTCGCGCGGAAACATGTTGATGATGCGGTCGAGGGTTTCGGCGCAGTTGTTGGCGTGCAGGGTCGCGATGCACAGATGCCCGGTGCCGGCCAGCGCGATGGCCGCCTCCATGGTTTCGCGGTCGCGGATTTCACCCACCAGGATCACGTCCGGTGCCGAGCGCACCGCGCTGCGCAGCGCACGCGCGAATGACTTGGTGTCGAGGCCGACCTCGCGCTGATTGATGATCGACTTCTTGTTGGTATGCAGGAATTCGATCGGATCCTCGATGGTGAGAATATGATCGGAGGAGATTTCGTTGCGGTAGTTGATCATGGCGGCAAGGGTCGTGGACTTGCCCGCGCCGGCGGCGCCGACCATGAGAATCAGGCCGCGCTTCAGCATCACCAGTTCCTTGAAGACCTCAGGCATGCCCAGATCCTCGAGTCTGGGCATTTCCGCGGTGATGTAGCGCAGCACCATCGCCGGATAACCACGCTGATAAAATACGTTGACGCGGAACCGTCCAAGTCCCGTCTCGGAAATCGCGAAGTCGATTTCCAGCTCCTCGTTGAAATGCTCGATTTGATCCTGGGTCATCATGCCCAGTGCGGCTTGGCGCACGGTCTCCGGCGTCAGGACCTGCTTGTTGACCGGGAAGATCTTGCCTTCGATTTTTATCTTGACGGGTGCATTGCAGGTAAAGAAAAGATCGGAGGCCTTTTTCTCGACCATCAGCTTGAACAGCGGCTTGGTATTCATCACCGGAGCTGGGGCGGCGGCGGACATACGCTAGAACACCTGTCCTTCTTCTTCCTCGACGATTTGCAGAGGCGCGCCGCCGGCCTCGGGGTTCTTGATCTCGCGCTTGCTCTCCAGTTTCACGCGCAGGCGCAGTTCGTTCTTCGAGTCAGCGTTGCGCAGGGCGTCCTCGTAGGAGATCAGGCCCGATTCGTACAGCTCGAACAATGCCTGGTCGAAGGTCTTCATACCGAGGCGGTTGGAGCGCGACATCACATCCTTGATCTTCGCGACTTCGCCCTTGAAGATCAAATCGGAGATCAGCGGCGAGGCCAGCATGATTTCCATGGCGGCGATGCGCCCCGATCCGGATTCGCGTGGGATCAATCGTTGCGAAATGAGCGCGCGTATGTTCAGCGACAGGTCCATGAGCAGCTGCTCGCGGCGCTCCTCCGGGAAGAAATTGATCATGCGGTCGATGGCCTGGTTGGAGCTGTTGGCGTGCAGCGTAGCCAGCACCAAATGGCCGGTTTCGGCGAACTGAATGCCGTATTCCATGGTCTCGCGATCGCGAATTTCGCCGATCAGGATCACGTCCGGTGCCTGGCGCAAGGTGTTCTTGAGGGCCAGGTGCCAGCTCTCGCAATCCACGCCGACCTCGCGGTGCGTGACCACGCAGCCGCGGTGTGCATGCACGTACTCGACCGGATCCTCGATCGTCACGATGTGGCCGCGGGTCTTCTCGTTGCGATAGCCCACCATGGCCGCCAGTGAGGTCGATTTGCCCGAGCCCGTGCCCCCCACCAGAATGACGAAACCGCGCTTCGAGAGCACCACCTCCTTCAATATGGGCGGCAACTCCAGCTCTTCGAGGCTCGGGATCTTGGCATTGATGGTGCGCAGCACGGCGCCCGTGTGACCCTGCTGCACGAAGGCGCTGACTCGGAAGCGGCCGATCCCCGGCGGGGCGATCGCGAAATTGCATTCCTTGGTGCCGTCGAATTCCTTGGTCTGGCGGTCGTTCATGATGGCGCGCACCAGGCTGGCGCTCTGCTCCGGGGTCAAGGAGCGGTCCGACTGCGGCCGAATTTCCCCGTCGACCTTGATGGCCGGCGGAAAGCCCGCTGTGATGAACAGATCCGAGCCTTTCTTGTCGACCATCCGCCGCAGCAGGTCCTGCATCAACCGTATGGCTTGTTCGCGTTCCATAGCTTTGTCCTTCGTCTTTATCTTCCGGTGCGCGCCGCGCGCCGCCCCGGATTCGGGGTTCGCGCCTCCGCGCGAACCCCGTCAAAGATGTGCGCCAGCGCACTAAATAGTGTGGCTAGATACTGTCCTTATTTTGCGCCTTATACTTGGCTTCCTCGCGGCTCACTACGCCTTTCTGCACTAATTCCTGCAGGCATTGATCGAGGGTCTGCATACCCTGACCTTGGCCGGTCTGGATGGCGGAATACATTTGCGCTATTTTGCCCTCGCGAATCAGGTTTCTTATGGCCGGCGTGCCGATCATGATTTCGTGCGCCGCAATGCGGCCGCCGCCGACGCGCTTCATGAGCGTCTGCGAAATGACCGCCCGCAAGCTCTCGGAGAGCATGGCGCGCACCATTTCCTTCTCCGCCGCCGGGAACACGTCCACGACGCGATCGATGGTCTTGGCCGCGGAACTGGTGTGCAGCGTGCCGAATACCAGATGGCCGGTTTCCGCCGCGGTGAGCGCCAGGCGGATGGTCTCCAGGTCGCGCATTTCGCCCACCAGCACCACGTCGGGATCCTCGCGCAGTGCCGAGCGCAGCGCTTCGCTGAAGCCCAATGTGTCGCGATGCACCTCGCGCTGGTTCAGCAAGCAGCGCTTGCTTTCGTGCACGAATTCGATCGGATCTTCGATCGTGATAATGTGATCCGGGCGATTATCGTTGCAATGATTCACCATGCCGGCAAGGGTCGTCGACTTGCCGGATCCGGTGGGTCCTGTGACCAGCACCAATCCGCGAGGCAGCATGCATAGATCCTTGAAGCTCTTCGGAGCGTTCAGCTCGTCCAAGGTCAGAATGTTCGACGGGATGTTGCGGAACACAGCGCCCGCCCCGCGGTTCTGGTTGAAGGCGTTGACGCGGAACCGAGCCAGCTTGGGAATCTCGAAGGAGAAATCCGTCTCGAAGAACTCTTCGAAGGCCTTGCGCTGTTTGTCGTTCATGATGTCGTACACCATACTGTGTACTTCTTTGTGCGCGAGCGGCGGCATGTTGACGCGCTTCATGTCGCCATCGACCCGAATCATCGGCGCGACGCCCGCCGATAGGTGCAAATCCGAGGCGTTGTTCTTCACCGCAAAGGCGAGAAGTTGCGCGATATCGACCGCCATTTACGGCTCCTAATTCGGCTGATTTGTCTCGCCGGCAGTATATAAGAGGGTGTCCTCACCCAATATGTTAATTGGTCCGCAGAATTTGACCGCCAACGTGAACCACGTCCGGTCTCGCATACGTCACGCGGCGCTGGCCGTAGCGAGAGACCCTGAATCCGTCACCCTGGTGGCGGTCAGCAAGGGTAAGAGTGCCGAAAAAGTACGCCAGGCCGCCACGGCGGGCGTCACGGATTTCGGCGAAAACTATCTGCAGGAAGCACTCGCCAAAATCGACCAGCTGGGCGGGCTCGAGGTGCACTGGCACTACATCGGACAAATTCAATCGAACAAGACCCGCGCTATCGCGCAGCGCTTTGCCTGGGTGCACAGTCTCGATCGAATGGACATCGCTCGGCGCCTATCCGAGCAGCGGCCCTTTCACGCGCCGCCCTTGCAGGTTTGCCTGCAGGTGGCCTTGATCGCGGAGCCGGCCAAGGGCGGCATCGAGCCGGGATCGCTGCCGGCGCTCGCGGCCGCGGTTGCGCAGCTGCCGCGGCTGCATTTGCGCGGCCTGATGTGCATACCGCCGCCGCAGCCGGACGTCTCGGCCGAACGCGCCGTGTTCGCGCGCCTGCGGGAACTCAAGGATCAGCTGAATGCAAACGGCCTCAAGCTAGATACACTGTCCATGGGGATGAGCGCAGACTTCGAGTCCGCCATCGCCGCAGGCGCGACAATGGTTCGTATTGGCACCGCCCTTTTCGGTGCGCGATAGGCGCGAACACGAGATGGACACATCGGAATTGAATCATTTGCAGACCGTGGCCTTCATCGGCGGCGGCAACATGGCCCTGGCGCTGATCGGCGGCCTGACGCGGCGCGGCTTTCCCGGCGAGCGCATCGTGGTCGCGGATCCCGTGGCGGAGGCGCTGCGGTTCCTCCAAGCGGAATACGGCATCCGGCCGGCGGCGGACAACGGGCACGCGGTGTTGAATGCGCAGGTGGTGATTCTTGCGGTGAAACCGCAGTACTTGCAGGCGGCGGCCGCGCAGATCGCGCCGCATCTGCCCGCGGCCGCCCTGATCATTTCCATCGCTGCGGGAATTCCCCACACGGCTCTGACCCGCTGGCTTGGCTCCGGCAACGCGGTGATTCGAACCATGCCGAACCGGCCGGCTTTCAACGGCTGCGGCGCGACCGCGTTGTACGCGCCCGCCGCGGTCGGTGCCGAGCAGCGCGCCTTGGCGCAGGCCATCATGAGCGCGGTGGGCACCACGGTGTGGGTCGAGCATGAATCGCAATTGGACACGGTCACCGCCCTCTCGGGCAGCGGCCCTGCGTACTTTTTCTTGCTCATGGAAGCGCTCGAAGCGGCGGCCCACGAGCGCGGTCTGCCCGCCGACGTGGCTCACGAGCTGACGTTGCAGACCGCATTCGGGGCGGCGCAAATGGCGCGACAGAGCCGCGAGTCGCTGGCCACGCTGCGCGAGCAAGTAACCTCCAAGGGCGGCACCACCGCCGCGGCGCTGGCAGTCTTCGACGCCGCCGGACTGCGTGCTATCGTCGCAACGGCCCTCGCCGCGGCCGATCATCGGTCGAGCGAACTCGCGGCGCAATTCGCCGCTCCTTGAACCGGAATATCAATGGAAGCGATTAGATACATCGTAGATACGCTGCTGTGGCTGTTGGCATTGGCGTTCCTGCTGCGTCTGCTGTTCCAGCTGGTGCGCGCCGACTTTCGCGATCCCATGGCGGACGCCTTGGTGCGGGTGACGAACTGGCTGATATTGCCACTGCGGCACGTGTTGCCGCCCATTCGCAAGGTCGATACCGCCACCGTGGTCGCGGTGCTGCTCGTCGCTTCGGTGCGCACCTTTGTCGAACTGGCCCTGAGCGGCCAGAGCGTCGCGGATCCGGTTGTTTTTTTGCACATTACGGTGGTCGATCTGCTCGACCTGGTGCTGCGCGTCTATCTGTTCGCACTGCTGCTTTACTGGCTGACGAGTTTCGTCTCGCCGGGCGGATACGCGCCGGGCTTGAGGCTGCTCGGCCAGCTATGCGAGCCGGTGCTCAAACCCGTGCGGCGCATGATTCCGCCGATCGGGCAGATCGATTTCTCCGTGCTTTGGGTCTCGATCGCCATCGGCGCGTTGCTTGTGTTGCTTCGTTGACATTGCGTGCTACATCGCTGATATCCCAGTGCTCCCTTAGCGCGGGACGACTCCCAGGCCTGGACGGGACGACTCCCAAGCCTGAAAAATAAGGCTCAATCGCATCGACGCGCCGAGGTTTTTTTCGAGATTGCGCTAAACATCGGCTTTTTTCTGTGTTATTTTCGGCGCCGAGTTGAATCAGTGGGCATTTGTTGTCCGCGCTCGCACACAATTAGCAGGAGATTGAACATGGCGAAAAAGAATGCAGCACCGACCAAGTCTGAAATTCTCGCGACGATATCGAAGGATACGGAACTCTCCAAGAAGCAGGTCGGAGCCGTGTTTGACTCGCTTTCCGGCACCATCAAGAAGAGCCTGCGCAGTCATGGTCTGTTCACGTTTCCGGGACTTATGAAGATGAAGGTCGTGAAGAAGCCGGCCACCAAGGCGCGCGAAGGCATCAACCCGTTCAACGGCGAAAAGATGATGTTCAAGGCGAAGCCGGCAAGCAAGAAAGTGCGCATCGCGGCACTGAAGACGCTCAAGGAATTCGTGAACTGATGGTTTCCTGCAATTCGGTGCGGCTGAGCGCTCTCAGCCGTCCCGAATCGCCTCGACTGTGGCGTCGCGCAAATCGCTCAGGCGCCCGTGGAAATAGTGTCCCACGCCGGGAAGAACGATGATGCGAGGCGCCGGCGAGAGTGCCGACGCCCAGGCAATGACGGACTGTGGATCCACGACGTCGTCGGCATCTCCCTGGATGATCACCCAAGGACAGCTGGGCGCCCCCATGCCGGCTTCGAACAGCAATACTGCGGGCGCGACCGTGATCAATCGTGCGGCGGGAACCTGCCGTGCCAGACGCAGCGCCACGTAGCCGCCGAAGGAGAATCCGGCTGCGAGCATGTCTCGGCCCGGCCAGCGCGCCGCGCCGAAGGCGGCCACAGCGGCGGCGTCGGCAGTCTCGCCGACGCCCTGATCGAATGTGCCGCGGCTCTGGCCCACGCCGCGGAAATTGAAGCGCACCGTCGGAATCGCGAGCGAATGCAGCGCGCGCGCCACGGTGGTGACCACCTTGTTGTCCATTGTGCCGCCATACACAGGATGCGGGTGGCAAATGACGGCGTATTGCGGGCCGGCGATACCGGGATCTTCGACGATCGCCTCGAGCGCGCCGCTCGGGCCGTCGATAACCACTGGTTCGCCGCGGACTACGGCCACGCGCTTGCCTACTCGATCTTGACGAGATCGATGTCGAACACCAGGGTTGCGCCTGGCGGAATCACGCCGCCGGCTCCCGCGTCGCCGTAAGCCATGTCCGGCGGAATGACGAGGCGGCGGCGCTCGCCCACCTGCATGCCCGCCACGCCCTGATCCCAACCCTTGATGACCGAACCTGCGCCCAACGGAAAGCTGAATGGCTTGCCGGCGTCGAGCGAGCTGTCGAAGCGCTTGCCCTTGTTGTCGGGAGCAGACGTCTCGTACAGCCAACCGGTGTATTGCACGACTGCAATTTGTCCCGCGGCAATCGCCGCGCCGTCGCCCGGCTTGAGCACGGTGCTTTGCATCGAAGTCACGGCGGGGGCCGACGCGACCGTCTCTTGCTTCGTGCCGCACGCGGTCAGGCCGGACAGAATCCAAGTTCCGAACAGCACACCGGTCAATCGCAAAGAGGAGCGTTTCATGGCTCACATCTTAAAGGATTTCGCGGCGCTGGAAGCGTACCTCGCGTTGTGCGGTCGCGCGGCGGCTCGCCAGCATGGCGATCTCGGCGCCCCATCCCAAGACGCACAGGCGCAAAGCGCCGACGGCATCGTCCAACTCATCGGCAACTTGCAGCATCCACTCCACGCGGCGCATCTTAAGCGGGTATCGCGGCGCAGCGCCGTGAGTGCCATCACACCCTTGCCACACCGGCTGATGCTGCGTACGCTGTCCGTCAAATGCAGCGCATTCTCGTCCTGAATCCCAAAGGGGGCTCGGGTAAAACGACGATAGCCACCAATCTCGCCAGTTATTTCGCGAGCCAGGGGGACCGTCCTCTGCTCTCCGACAACGATCAACAAGGTTCCAGCGCGCGCTGGCTGAAAAAGCGCAAGCCCGAGCAGGCGTTCATCCACGGCGTGGCGGCCTTCGAGCGCAATGTGCGCATGACGCGCGCCTGGCAGATGCGCACTCCTCCCGATGCCGGACACGTGATCGTGGATACGCCTGCGGCCCTGCCGGGGCAGGATATGCCCGAGTTGACCAAGACCGCCGATGTCATCATCGTGCCGGTGCTGCCCTCCGATATCGATATTCACGCCTGCTCGAAGTGCATCGCCGACCTGTTGCTGATCGCCAAGATCAGGCGTGACGAGTACCGCATCGGCGTCGTCGCCAATCGCGTCAAGCGCAATACGCTCGTCTATCAATCGCTGATGCGATTTCTGCAGACCTTGCGCATTCCCATCATAGCGACCTTGCGCGATTCGCAGAACTACGTGCGCGCCGCCGAGCTCGGCATGGGATTGCACGAAATGAAAGCTCAGCTCGTGGCTCAGGATCTGGAGGATTGGCGGCCGATGATCGACTGGCTGAAGGCCAAGGAAGCCTTGCAGCAACCGGGCGAGGGCTTGAGTCCCCTGTCGGAAACCGCGTAACGAAGTTTACTTCTTCTCGTCGAAATTGCCGCGGGCTTTCTCCGCCCAGTTCTTGTAGCTGTGCCAGTTGTATAGGTTGTTGGTGATCGCAGCGTGGCGCCCGCCGGTCTTATAGACGTCGCGCGGCCCAATGGTGCCCGACTTGACCAGACCCGGATCCACGCGCACGGCGCGCCGGTCTACACCGCTGTATCGAGTTGGATTTTTTGAATCGATCATCGCTGTGGCCTCTGTGATGTAAGCGAAGGTAAAGGTCTCGCTCCTTGCTCGACAGGAACTGTGTCACGGCGTCCCGGCACTGTCGCGAATCGGCGACGAACGTTGCGATGCGCATCTCAGAGAGCGTCGCGGTAAGTTAAATGCCTAGGTTTTGGTAACTTGCATCGTCAAATAGCGGCGCGAGTTCTTGCCACGAACTCTCGAGCGCAATCGGTAAAAACGGCTCCTTTATGCGACCAGACGATAGCACGGCTTGTATTCGCTGCCGGTGAACTTCATGCGCCCTTGGGCCACGAAGGAGCGCAGCAGCGCGTCCATCGGTTCCATGATGGCACGCTCGCCCTTCAGTTCGAACGGGCCGTAGCGCTCGATCGCGTTGACACCGTACTCCTTGATGTTGCCTGCCACGATTCCCGAAAACGCGCGGCGCAGATCGGCGGCGCGTTTGTGCAGCGGTTGGTCGTGGGACAGGCGCAGCGCGCGCATGGCCGCGTGCGTGACCTCGAACGGCTGCTGAAAATCCAAGGGAATCTTCAGCAGCCAATTGTAGCTGTAGGAATCGCTGGCCTGGCGGCGATAGTCGCGCACCTCCGCCAGCGCCTGCACCATGACCCGGGCCACACCAGTCGGATCGTCGATGATCACGCGGTAGCGTGACTGTGCGGTGGGCCCGAGC
>Ga0116129_1000496_pt1 | contig 25291 bp, 25 predicted proteins | sample June2015DPH_17_2_FD_89732 | JGI IMG/M metagenome (GOLD analysis project Ga0116129, IMG submission 89732) | Peatland microbial communities from SPRUCE experiment site at the Marcell Experimental Forest, Minnesota, USA - June2015DPH_17_10 | ecosystem: Environmental > Terrestrial > Soil > Wetlands...
CAGGTTGAAGCGAGCCAACACATTGATGATGTGCAGCCGCGCAACCGGATCCTTGCCTTCTATCCTCGCAAGCAACTCATCGACCGACGATTCGTCGGCGATTTCGGCGATGATCTTGAACAACCCGTTCCTTTCGCTGGGCTCCTGGGTGTAGGCGGCGTTCAACAGCTCGCGCACGGTGTAACGCACCTTCTGGGCGGCAATCACGTCCAGCAGCGCCTGCTTGGGCATTCCTGGCTTGGTCAAGGCATCAAGCAGCGCATGTGCCGGATAATTACGGCTTGTCGACAACGCCCATGCGATTCCCGACATGGCGCGGCCGTTGGCCTCCGACATGGTCTTCAGCAAGGTCGGCAGGGTCTTGGAATCGATCAGGCGGGCAAGTGCTTCGACATAGGCCATGGTTTCGCGCTTTTCCGCGGTGGCCAGCGCGTCGACGATGGGGTCAATCGCGTCGGACCCCAGGGCAATCAATTTTTCCAACGCCTTTTGCGCCAACGGGCTGCCTGGATTGCCGCTGGATTTGACCTCGGCAATCAGCCGATCGGCACGGTAATTGGCGAATATAGTCATTCGGCGCCCAAGTTGATCAGTCCCCCGGAGATTTGCCCATTGTTACCTTAATTCAGGCGCCATCTCTGGTCTTGAATCTCAATTTAGAATTATGCCATACGTCACGGTTTTATCGGCCTGCGGTACAATCGCCGTCCCTTATGAATCACCTCCCTGCCGCGGAAAGCGCCATCCGCGAGAAATTAAGTGCCTATTCCGATCCTTACCTGGGGCAAACCCTGGGGGATGCGAAGGCTGTCGGGCCGGTCAAGTCCCAGGGTGGCGCGGTATCCGTGGAACTGGTGTTGGGGTTTCCATGCGCCGACTACGTGCCGGAATTGCAGGCCGCCCTGCAGGGCTACCTTCAGCCCGTGCTGGGCGATGCCCGGCTGGAGCTGAAGCTGCGTGCGCAGATCACGGCGCACGCCGTCCAGCGGACGCTCAAACCCTTGGCGAACGTCAAGAATGTGGTGGCGGTCGCCTCCGGCAAGGGAGGTGTCGGCAAGTCCACGACGGCGGCCAATCTAGCCCTTGCCTGGGCCGCCCAGGGTGCCAAGGTGGGTCTGCTGGACGCGGATATCTATGGCCCCAGCCAGCCGCTGATGATGGGCTTGAGCGGCGCCAAGCCGGTGAGCACCGATGGCAAGCACATGGCGCCCCTGAAGGCGCACGGCGTCGAAGTGATGTCCATCGGTTTCATGATCGATCAGGAACAACCGATGGCGTGGCGCGGGCCGATGGTGACCCAGGCCCTGACCCAACTGCTCGGCGACACCACCTGGGGTGATCTGGACTATCTGGTCGTGGACATGCCGCCGGGGACCGGCGACATCCAGCTCACCTTGGCACAGCGGGTTCCCGTCAGCGGCGCGGTCATCGTGACCACACCGCAGGATATCGCCTTGTTGGACGCCCGCAAGGGCCTCAAAATGTTTGAAAAGGTCGAAGTGCGCGTGCTCGGCGTGGTCGAGAACATGAGCATGCACGTGTGCGCCAACTGCGGCCACGTGGAGCATGTTTTCGGCAGCGGCGGCGGTGCACGCATGGCGGCGCAATACGGCGTGCAGTTGCTCGGCGAGCTGCCCCTGGATATCCGCATTCGCGAAGACGCGGACGGTGGTGCGCCTACCGTGGTGTCGGAGCCCGGCAGTGAGCGTGCCCGCGCCTATTTTCAGATGGCGCGCCGCACGGCGGCGCGGTTGGCCACGCTGAACAAAGACTATAGCCGGGCATTCCCCAAGATCACGGTCGAAGCCACCTAATGAGTATAAAAAGCGATCGTTGGATCCGGCGCATGGCCGCCGAGCACGGCATGATCGAACCCTTCTCCGCGCAGCAAGTCCGCGTGGCGGACGGTCACAAGATCGTCTCCTATGGCACGTCGAGCTACGGCTATGACGTGCGCTGCGCCGAAGACTTCAAGATATTCACCAATATCAATTCGACCATCGTCGATCCGAAGAACTTCGATGAAAAGTCTTTCGTCGATTTCAGGGGACCGGTGTGCATCATCCCGCCGAATTCGTTCGCGCTCGCGAGCACCGTGGAATATTTTAGGATTCCGCGCAGTGTGCTGACCGTGTGTTTGGGAAAGTGCGTCACAGGCGACACCCGGGTCGTTGACGCCGATACCGGCGCGTACGTGCCGATCACGGAAATGCGCTGGGGTAAATCCACACTCGCGCTCGATTCCTGGCGGCTCAAGGCCGCCAAAGTGTCCGCGTTCGTGCCGCAAGGCAAAAAGGAAGTCTTCGAGCTGCGCACTCGAGCCGGTATTCGCATTCGCGCCACTGCAACTCATCCCTTCCTCAAGCTAAAGGGATGGGTGGCGCTCAGCGACTTGCGCCCGGGCGATCGGATCGCGGCCGCTCGCAATATTCCGGTCTTCGGCAAGAGGCCCATTCCCGATTGGGAAGCGAGTTTGCTGGGATTGATGATCTCGGAAGGTCAATGCGACACGCCCGGGAACAGCCCGACCTACACGACGGCCGATCCGGCAATGGTTAGATTGTTAGAATCATGCATGGCGGACTCCGGAATGGGAGTCGTCACATTCAAAGGACGCTACGGCTACCGCCTCGTCAATCGACAAGGCCGAGGCGGCATACAGGAACGCAATCGGGCGCACACTTGGCTCCAAAAATACCAATTGAATATTGGAGCGGGTAAGAAGTTTGTTCCTCAGTCCATATTCACCGCACCTGAAGGCTCGGTTCGATTGTTTCTTCAGTCGCTATTCAGCGGCGACGGCAGCGTATACAGCTCGAACGCGGGAGTGTTTGTCGAGTATTACTCAAAATCCCGCAGACTGATCGAGGATGTGCACCATCTGCTGCTTCGATTCGGCGTGTTCTCGCTGATTCGCGAGAAAATAACAGCCATCGGCACGCGTGCCTGCAAGATCCAAATTACGGACAAGGATCAGATCCGGCGCTTTGCTGAAAGAATCGGCTTCACCCCGGGCTCCTTGAAGCAAAAACGGCTTGATGTTGAAGTGCTGCCGATGATTCGAGCCCAGCCGCGGCGTCGAAGCAACTTTGACACCCTGCCTGCGGAGGCGTGGCCCATGATCGGCATGGCGGCTCGCGTGGGCGGTGTGACATTGAGTTCAATCAATGTTCATACGCAACCAAGCCAGTCGGTGCCCTTCTATGCGGCAGCCCAGGTGGCGCTTGCAACAGGCGATAAGTATGTCAGCCCTCTTATCGACGGGCCGATGTGGGACGTCGTCGAGAGCATTGAGCCCGCAGGCGAAGAAGAAGTGTTTGATATTTCCGTGCCGACGCTGCACAACTTCGTGGCCAATGATCTAATTGTGCATAATTCGACGTATGCACGCTGCTTTGCAGCGGACACCCGCGTCGCATTGGTCGATGGAACATCGCCGACTCTCGAGGAAATGGCCAGAAGGCACGACTCGGGCGAACCGTTCTGGGGATATAGCATCGGCGAGAACGGTCGCCTCATCGTAAGCCTCTTGGACGCGCCTCGATTTATCGGTCGAGATTCACTGCTCGAGGTCGAACTGGATAACGGCGAGCGGATCCGCGCGACACCTGATCATTTGTTCATGAAACGAGACGGGCGGATGGCGGCGGCGCACACGCTTCGTCCCAATGATGCACTCATGCCGCTATATCGCGACCTGTTTCGCGGCTATGAACAGGTTTACCAGCCGGTTGATGGAAGTCTTTACCCCACCCACGCCCTTGCCAATGAATGGAATCTCCGGCACGAGATTTGCGATGACGTTCCATACACGCATCGCCACATTCCGGAAGTCGTCAAGCAGTTCAAGGGGATGCCCGCCTATCGCAATCACAAAGTCGCGGCTGTGCGTGAGATTGCCGGTGACCACGATGTGTATTGTCTGACGGTCCCCGAAGCAGGCAATTTTGCTTTGGAAAGCGGCGTGTTCGTAAAGAATTGCGGAATTATAGTCAACGTAACGCCTTTAGAACCCGAGTGGGAAGGGCACGTGACGCTGGAATTTTCCAATACCACGCCGCTGCCCGCGAAAATCTATGCCAACGAAGGCGTGGCGCAGATGCTGTTCTTCGAATCCGATGAGATCTGCGAGACTTCGTACAAGGATCGCGGCGGCAAGTATCAAGGCCAGCGCGGAGTCACCCTGCCGAAAACTTAGTGCGGCGGCTCCGGGGGTCGGATGCCGATCAGGCGATCGACGCTCTTGATGCGCATGGCGATCTCCACTTTGCCGTCCCGGCTTCGCTCCGCCTGCACCGGCACGAATCCCAGCGACGGGGCAAACCACATGCGCAGCAGGCGATTATTGCCGGCGCGCTGACTGGTGACGATGACGGTATCGAGTTCTCCAATCGCCGTCCTCAGCTTGGCGTGGCCTTCCTGCGTGTAGTCGAACTCCTTCAGTTGATCCTTGTCGATGATTTGGAACGTATTGGGTAGGTTGCCGCGCTTGAGGTCGAGCATCACTTCGACTTGAATGGACATGACATCCTGGGTTCCTTCTTGGAGCTTCAAATCGACCGGTTTGGTTTCCGACACGCCGGTGGCGCGCTTGTTTTGCCAGTCGAAATCGATCGCCACGTTCGATTCGCCCTCCTTGCCATAGTATTTGTCCGGGCGCACATGGTCGCCGGCCAGGCTCAACCAACTCTTTTGCACCAGATCGTCGTGGTATGCGAGGCGGGCCACGCCATGGGCGGTGATGGTCCACGTGTATTGGTAGTGGCCCGGTTCGTCGCCCTTGATCAGCTGTATATCACTGGTGCCGACACTGATGCCTTTCCAGCTGGCTTCATAATGCGCGATAAACGGTGCGATACCGGACTCATCGGCCGCCGGCACCACGGCGGATGCGACTGAAGCCACGGCGGCGGATGCGGCGACTACCAAGAGAGCGGCTGGCTTCAGGGTCATCGGTAGCTTCATAGGATTTTCTCTCGCCCAATGTCGGTCACTTGCACGGGCTCGCTCAAGATTCGGCCGTCCAACACGGCCTGACCTGCTTGGTAGCGCAATCGGCCGGCGCAGAACCAATCGACGGCCACCGGATAGATGACATGTTCCTGCGCCAGCACCCGCCGGCTCAACGCCGCTTCCGTGTCGCCGGTTTCGACCGCAACGCGGGCCTGGATCACGCGTGGTCCGCCATCGAGCTGCTCCGTGACGAAATGCACCGTGACGCCGTGCTCGGTGTCACGGGCTTCGAGGGCGCGCCGATGCGTGTGCAAGCCTGCATACTTGGGCAGCAAGGAAGGATGAATGTTCAACATCTTTCCTTCGTACCGGTCCACGAAGGGTGCGGATAGAATGCGCATGAATCCGGCGAGTGCGATCAGTGAGGGGGAGTATTCGTCGATGGCGGCGGCCAGGACCCGGTCGTAGGTGGCGCGGTCCATGTCCTTCGCGGGCACGAAGGCTCGCGCGGCAATCCCGAACTGTCGGGCCGTGTCCAGTCCTCCGGCATCGGCCCGGTCGGCAAGCACGGCTCGTACCTCAAAGGCAGCGGCTGCTGATTGGCTGTGTTCGATGAGCGCACGCATATTGCTGCCGCGTCCCGAAATGAGGATGACGATCGGCTGCCGCGGCGGCATCCTGCTCAAGCGATGACGACGCCTCGGGTTCCGCTGCGTATCGAACCGATCACCAGCGCTTCCTGGCCGGCATCACCCAGTATGCCGATGGCGCGCTGCGCGTCGTGTGCGGATACGTGCACCGTCATGCCGATTCCACAATTGAACACGCGATACATTTCTGCGTCCGCGATATTTCCCTGCTGCTGCAGCCACTCGAATACCGGCTCGCGGCGCCAGGAGCGGCGCTCCAGAATCACTTCCAATCCGTCCGGCAGTACGCGCGGGATGTTGTCGACCAGCCCCCCGCCGGTGATGTGCGATAGGCCGTGGACTGCGACTTCGCTGATCAGCTTGAGCAGCGGCTTGACGTAAATCCGCGTCGGTGCCATGAGCCGGTCGATGAGACTGACGCCTTGAAGATCGGCCGAGATGTCCGCATCGGACAGCTGAAGGATCTTGCGGATCAAGGAGAAGCCATTGGAATGCGGCCCGGAGGAGGGCAGCCCCAGGACCACATCGCCGGCCGTTGTTTTCGAGCCGTCGATGATCGCGTCCTTTTCCACCACCCCAACGCAAAATCCCGCCAGATCGTAGTCGGCGCCGTGGTACATGCCCGGCATCTCGGCGGTCTCGCCGCCGACCAGGGCGCATCCGGCCTGCACGCACCCTTCGATGATGCCGGCAATGACGCGCTCACCGACATCGACGTCGAGTTTGCCGCTGGCAAAATAATCCAAAAAGAACAGCGGCTCGGCGCCTTGGACCACCACGTCATTGGCGCACATGGCCACCAGATCGATTCCCACACCGTCATGCCGGCGGGTGTCGATGGCCAGCCGCAGTTTGGTGCCGACGCCGTCGGTTCCCGACACCAGAACCGGCCTGCGATACCGGTCCATGGGCACCTCGACCAGCGCGCCAAAGCCGCCGATGCCGCCCAGCACTTCAGGGCGCATCGAGCGGCGCACCCGCGGCTTGATTCGCTCGACTAGTTCGTCGCCGGCGTCAATATCGACCCCGGCGTCGCGATAGGTTACCGGCGCTCGCTCAGTCATCTAACGGATTCCTCATGTAGGACTTGGGCCAACGCGGTTGGCTAGGCAGCTGTGGTATTTTACAACACCATGGCACAGTACTTACGGCGCTTTTCGGAGCGATATCTGCGGTCCGCCGCTATGTTTCTGGTATGCATCGCCGGGCTTGGCCTGGGCGCGACGGCTTTTTCGCTGACGCGCGCCGAGATGTATCAGGCCACGGCGCCGGTTTCCGACCGCTCAGAAGCGTCGTACACGGCGGCATTCCAGAGTGCGATGAAGACGGTCCTGATCCGCGTCACCGGCCGGCGTTCAGCGGATGAAGATCCCGCCTTCAGCCCCTTGGTTGCCAACGCGCGGCGCTACGTGCAGCAGTACCGGCCCGCGCCCGACAGCCAGCTGTGGGTGGCGTTCGACGGCCCTGCCATCGAGCGCTGGCTCACGCAGAACGGCCAGCCCCTGTGGGGCCACGAGCGGCCGACGACGTTGATGCTCCTGGCGGTGCAAACCGGGCCCCAGACCGGCAGCATCGTCACGACAGAAGACACGTCCGAGCTGAAAGCCGCCATCGACGCGGCGGCGAGCACGCGCGGGTTGCCGTTGGTGTGGCCGAGCGACGCGGAGCTGCAGAAGTATCACATCGATTTCGCCGCGGTGAATAATGGCTCGCCCAGCGGCTTTGCGGAGATTGGCCGGCACATGGGCAGCGACGGGATTTTGGTGGGGCGTGCGAGCGGCAATACGGCGAGCGCGACGATCCGCTGGACGCATTTGTTTCAGGACCAAAGCAGCGAATTTTCCGGGACCTTGGAGGGCGTGAATCACGCCGCCGATCTGTACGCGGGCATGTTCGCGGCCAGCGGCAGCTTGGCGCCCGTGGAAATCGAGGTCATGGGCATCAACGATCTTCGCGACTACGCCGGCCTCACGACCTATTTGGAATCGCTCACCTTCATCTCGCATGTGAGCGTTGAATCCCTGGCCGGTGATACCGTCCGATTCCGCCTGGCGACCCGCGGCGGAGTCGCCTCGCTGCAGCGTGCGTTGTCGTTGAATGGGCGATTGCAGCCGGCCGACGCCGGCGAGAACGGAATTCAGCGCTTTCAACTGCATCGCTAGGGAGGACCTAGGTTCGGTGCGTCATATACCGAATGTCATCAGCATGATCAGAATTCTGCTGGTCGTGCCCATTTCACTGGCGCTCAAGGATCAGCGGCTGGCACTCTCCATCGGGCTGTTCGCCGTCGCCGCGGCCTCGGATGCCGCTGACGGATTTCTCGCCCGACGTTTCGGCTGGAAGAGCGAACTGGGCGCCATGCTCGACCCGATCGCGGACAAACTGCTGCTTGCCGCGGTTTTCGTCACGTTGAGTGTGCTCAAGCTGATCCCGCTCTGGCTCATGGCAGCAGCGGTGGCGCGGGATGTGATCATCGTGTTGGGGGCCGCCGCCTACCGCATGGTCCGGGGTCCCTTGACGGCGCATCCGTCCCTCATCAGCAAGATCAACACGGTGTGCCAGGCCGCCTTCATCCTGGTGGTGGTGAGCCGGGCCAAATTTTCGGTGCCGCCCGATTGGGTGGCGACGTGGCTCGGCGCGCTGGTGTTCGCGACAGTGGCGGTGAGCGGCATCGACTATGTGCTGGTCTATGGCAAGCGGGCAGCGGCGGCATGAAGCAGCTCGCACTGGGCGTGCGGCTGCGTGCTGAAGCGGTGTTCGAGAGCTTTGCTCCCGGCCAGAATGCGGAGGTGGTCACGGCGCTGCGATCGGCGAATACCGCGCCGTTGTGGCTATGGGGCGCCCACGGCTCCGGCAAGACGCACTTGCTGCAGGCTGTGTGCGCCGCAGCCGGAGAGGCGGCCGCCTATTTTCCCTTGGACAAATCTCTCGCCTTGCCGCCCGAGGCGCTGCTGGGTTTCGAGCGCTGTCAGGTGTTGGGCATCGACGATGTCGATGCCATCGCCGGCGATCAGGCCTGGGAGCGGGCGCTGTTCAGGCTCTTCAACGAGGCCGCTGAGCTGCGCACACGCTTGATATTTGCTGCCGCGGTGGCGCCGCGGCAGGCGGCTTGGATACTACACGACTGGGCTTCCAGAGCAGGCTCCTGCGTGGTGTATCAGCTGCGGGAACTCGATGACGCGGGACGCATCGAGGCGCTGCGGCTGCGCGCGGCTCAGCGCGGCTTGCAGCTGCCCTACGAGACCTCCGAGTATTTGCTGAAGCGCATGCCCCGCGACTTGCCGACGCTGTTCCAGATTCTCGACGCGCTCGACGAGGCCTCGCTGGTCGAACAGCGCCGCCTGACCATTCCCTTTATCCGCGATGCGCTCGAGAAGCACGCAGGAACAAAATCATAGTGCAGAACCAGGCGAACACCAGCAGCAGGCTCATCGCCGCGACCCAGCGCGCGCGCGGATTCACCAGCAGTTCGGTGACCGCAAAGGCGACGTATGGAATGGCGAACAAGGTCGCCCACGCGTAGGTGTAGCGGCTGCCGCGCATCAAGCCGCGCAGCGGCGCCAACAACGGCAACACCGCGATCACACAAATCGGCCACGGATAACCAACGAGTATCCACGCCAGCAAGCTCGAGGTGAGGGCGAGCCAAAGCCAGATGGTGAGCGTGCGTGAGGCTCGCGCAACGCTCATGCGCGCGGCGCCAGCCGAGCGGCGAGCGCGGCGACTCGCAACCCTAAGGCGCGTGCCAGGACGCTCTCGTGCTCGGAGAGTTCGCCGTGCGGAGTGAGGGCGGCCACATGGCTCGCGCCGTAGGGGGTGCCGCCGCTGCGCGTGTCCGTCAGGCCCGCTTCCGTGTACGGCAGACCCACCAGGTACATGCCGTGGTGAAGCAGCGGCACCATCATGGACAGCAGGGTCGACTCCTGACCGCCATGCAGCGTTTGGGTCGAGGTAAAAACGCCGGCGGGCTTGCCGACCAGGGCACCCGACATCCACAGCGCACTCGTGCCGTCCAAAAAGAATTTGACCGGCGCCGCCATGTTTCCAAACCGGGTGGGGCTGCCGAGAATCAAGGCGCAGCATTCGGTCAGATCGTCATGCGTGGCGTACGGCGGCCCCATGTCCGGTACGGGCGGATCGAGTCTTTGGGTGGTGGCCGTGATGGGGGCGACTGTGCGCAACCGGGCCTGCATGCCGGCAACCGCTTCTACCCCGCGGCAGATTTGTCGCGCCAACGCAGCGGTGCTGCCTTGGCGTGAATAATACAGAACCAAAACTTCATTCATGGATGCTCTTCCGTGGATTCACGCAGAATCGCGTGCTCGTGCTGCGCCGGCGCAACGGATCAACAGGCTAAAAATACCTATTGTATAACGGGCGCTTGTTTGACGGCTTTGGCGGCTATTGCTAGTGTCACTGGAGCCCATGTCGCGGATCATTCTTGTGCTGGTCGGAGTTGCCTGTCTGCTTGGCTGCAGAACGGCGCCGCCTGTGCAGGAAATGAGCGACGCGCGCCAGGCCATTGTTGCCGCGGCCGCGGCGGGGGCCACCGGCGGCAGTTCCCCGGAATACGATGCAGCGCAGGCGGCCATTGTCAGGGCGGAAGCGCACCTGCAGGCTCATGAATACACGCGCGCCCGTCTGGCTGCCCTGCAAGCCAAGCACCACGCGGCGGCAGCGCTTGCCAACGCCCAGCATGCAGAGGCGCCGGCGGCTGTTCCTCACTAGGCACGGCGACTCTCGATGGACGAGGTGATCCGGCGCTTTCTGGTGATGGGGAAAGTGCAGGGCGTCTATTTCCGCCACAGCGCCCGGCTCGAGGCCAGCCGTTTGCAGGTGCGCGGCCTCGCCCGTAATTTGCCGGACGGATCGGTCGAAGTGCTGGCGCAGGGCAGTCACCGCGCCGTGGATGCCTTGCGTCAATGGCTGCATCGCGGGCCGGCCCACGCCCGGGTCGACGCGGTCCGCGAATTCGACGTGCCTGACCACGACCGCGCTGAAATGCCTGCAGGATTCGAGGTTTTCTAGAAGCGCCACGCGCGCTGCCAGCGCTGCATGACCAGGGCCGGATACTTGTTGTGGCCCACACTGCCGTTATACCGGGCCAGCGCCAGGGACCAATTGCGATGCTCCACGCGCAGGTAGTAGCGCAGGATCTCGCAGCCCATGCGTATATTGGGCGCAACTTTGACGAGCTGGTTCTGGACCCCCAACTGTCGCGGCCAGAATGGCATCACTTGCATCAAGCCCACGGCGCCGGCGGGCGAGACAGCCCATCGATCGAAACGGCTCTCGACCTCCATCAGCGCGAGCACGAGGTCCGGCGGGATTTGCAGCGTCGGATCGCGCTTGGCCTCGCAGTACACGTGATCCAGAATTTCGACCCGCTCCTCGTGCGTCGGCACGAACTGGGCCAGGCGCGGCTCCATGGACTTGTACCAGACTTCGGATTCGTACTTGTCGACAAAGCAATCGGCACTGCCGATGATCTTTTGCAGCAGGTCCTTAAGTGCAGGATCGCGCTGCTCATCCGCACGCGCACTTACGGGAGCGGCCAATGAGACGATCAGCGCGACCAGCACCGCCAAGGCATAGCGCATAGGACGAACTCAGCCATTTAACTTATGTCGAATATAGCCTACAGGATCGGCGGCGGAAATTTCCGTCGACTCGGTCTCGCGCCGGTGACGATATTCGAGGTTTCCGGCGGCCAAGGTGCGTTCGCCGATGACGATGCGGTGAGGAATGCCCAGAAGCTCCGAGTCGGCGAACTTGACGCCCGGGCGGGCGTCGCGATCGTCGAGCAATACATCGATGCCGGCGGCGTTGAAGTCCCGGTACAGCGCGTCCGCGGTCTCCTGTACGCGAGCCGATTTTTGATAGTTGATCGGCACCAAGATCACTTGGAAAGGGGCGATGGCCTCGGGCCACACGATGCCGTTGGCATCGTGATTCTGTTCGATCGCAGCAGCGACCACGCGCGTCACGCCGATGCCGTAGCAGCCCATGAACATCGTCAGCGCCTTCCCCTGTTCATCCAGCACACTGGCGTTCATCGCTGCGCTGTATAGCTGTCCGAGCTGAAATATGTGCCCCACCTCGATGCCGCGCGCAATTTGCAGGGTGCCGCGCCCGGTGGGGCTCGGATCTCCCGGTTGAGCATTGCGGATGTCGACCGAGGGCTGATCGGGCAGATCGCGGCCCCAGTTCACGCCGAGATAATGCATGTCCTTCTCATTGGCGCCGCAGACGAAATCGGCCAGATGAGCCGCCGCATGGTCGACATAAACCTTGCCGTTGAAGCCGACGGGACCGATGAAACCCGGCTCGGCGCCGGCCGCCGCTCGTATGCGTTCGGCGCCGGCCATGCGCAGCGGCCGCGCGACGCCGTCCAGTTTTTGGGATTTCACGGCGTTGAGTTCGTGATCGCCGCGGATGACCAGCGCGACGACATCGCCGGCGCTGCCGTCCACCAGCAGAGTCTTGACGCATTGCGCGGGATTCACGCCGAGCAGTGCGCTGACTTCCGCAATGGTGCGGGCGTTCGGCGTCGGTACCTTGGTCAGCGGCTGAGTGGCGGGCGCGCGCGGCGCGGCAGGCGGCCGGGTGGCGGCGGTTTCCAGATTGGCGGCATAATCATCGGCATCGGAGAACGCGATGGCGTCCTCGCCCGAATCGGCCAGGACGTGAAACTCCTGCGACGTATCGCCGCCGATACTGCCGCCATCGGCTTGCACCGCCCGGAATTTGAGTCCCATTCTCGTGAAAATCCGCGTGTACGTCTCATACATGAGCCGATAGCCCTCGGCCAGGCTGGCTTCGTCGGTATGAAATGAATACGCATCCTTCATCAAGAACTCGCGCGCGCGCATGACGCCGAACCGCGGACGAATCTCGTCGCGGAACTTGGATTGAATCTGATAAAAATTCACCGGCAGCTGCTTGTAGCTGCGCAGTTCGCGCCGCGCGATGTCCGTGATGACTTCCTCGTGGGTCGGTCCATACGCGAACTCGCGATCGTGGCGATCCTTGAAGCGCAGCAGCTCGGGTCCGTACTTGCTCCAGCGCCCCGATTCCACCCACAATTCGGCCGGCTGGATGGTCGGCATGCACAGCTCCAAGGCACCGGCACGATTCATCTCTTCGCGCACGATGTGTTCCACCTTCTTCAAGGTCCGAAGCCCCATGGGAAGCCACACGTAGAGACCCGCCGCCAGGCGGCGAATGAGCCCCGCGCGCAGCATCAATTGATGACTGACGACTTCCGCGTCGCCGGGTACCTCTTTGAGGGTCGAAATGGGGTATTGGGATAAGCGCATAGCCGCATATCTTACATCAGCCCCCCTGCTATTATGCTGAGCAATGAGCGACGTCGACGACTCTCCGGCACGGCCGCGCGGAGTATATTGGCTCCCAAATCTACTCACGACCGGCGCCCTTTTTGCCGGATTTTACGCCATTGTGGCAGCCATCGACTTGCGGTTCGAATACGCGGGCATCGCCGTATTCGTCGCGATGATCTTCGACGGATTGGACGGGCGCGTGGCACGCTGGACCCAAACCGCGAGCGCCTTCGGCAAGGAGTACGACAGCCTTTCGGACATGGTGTCCTTCGGCGTTGCCCCGGCGATCGTCACTTACCAATGGGGCGTCGCGCGCATTGCCGAGTACGGGCCGCTGTGGCGCCGGGTCGGCTGGTTGGTGTGCTTCTTTTACGCGGCGGCCGCGGCTTTGCGCCTGGCCCGCTTCAATTCGCGATCGGCCACGCAGGACAAACACTATTTCGAGGGCCTGCCCAGCCCGTCGGCGGCGGCCATCGTCGCGGCCTTGGTATGGCTGGCCAGTGATCAGACCAATATCGGGTTGCCAGGATTGATTCTCGCGTTCTGCGTCACGGCGACTGCCGGCGCACTCATGATCAGCCGCTTCGCATTCAACAGTTTTAAGTACGTGAACGCCGGTGCCAAAGTGCGCTTCACCTACATCGTGCTGGTGCCGCTGGCCTTCATTTTGATCTTCCTGCACCTTCCCACCAGCTTGTTGGTGATCTTCGGCCTGTACGCCCTGTCGGCACCTTCCGTCTGGGCGTATCGCAAATTACGGCGGCGAAACCGCCCCGTCGCACCGACGCATGAATAGCGAACTGCGCCGGGAATATCTTGCCGGCCTGGGTCTGACGAGTTGGACGCTGCGCAGCGCCGAGGCGCCCCCCCGGACAGCGGCGCCCGTGCCGCCTCGCGCGGCGGTACCCGCGGCGGCAACCGTGGCGCCGCCCGCCGATGCGTCGCCGGCGCGCGAGGCGGACGCGGATTGGACCGAATTGCGCGCGCGCGTGGCGGCCTGCGTTCGCTGCGGCTTGTGCGCGACGCGGACCCAGACGGTGTTTGGCGTGGGCAACCTCAACGCGCAGTGGCTCATCGTCGGTGAGGCGCCCGGCGCGGATGAGGACCGCCAGGGCGAGCCTTTTGTCGGCCGGGCAGGCCAGCTTTTGAACGCCATGCTGCATGCAGTGGGATTGGCGCGCGAACAGGTATACATTGCAAATGTTTTAAAATGCCGGCCGCCGGGGAACCGCGATCCCGGAGCGAGCGAAGCCGCGGAGTGTTTGCCTTATTTGGAACGGCAGATTGCACTATTGAAACCGAAGATCATGTTGGCTGTCGGGCGCATCGCGGCGCAAAACCTGCTCCGCACCGACAAAACGCTGGGCAGCCTGCGCCAGCAAGTGCATCGCTTCGGCGCACTGCAAGTGCCCTTGGTCGTCACCTACCACCCCGCCTATTTGCTGCGCACGCCGACCGACAAGCGCAAGGCCTGGGAGGATTTGAAATTCGCGCGTGAGGTGTGTTCCCGTGTCTAGCGTCAAGCTGGACGCAGAGCCGGCAAGGGTCGATATAAGGCCCATGCATGAGCTCGACATCCCCGTCATTGCGGCCGTCGAAAAGTCCGCGTATCAATTCCCCTGGAGCGAGGGGATTTTCCGCGACTGTCTGCGCGTCGGCTATGTTTGCCGCGTCATCGATGTGGCCGGTGATCTCGGAGGCTACGGCATCATGTCGGTGGGGGCGGGTGAGGCGCACATATTGAATGTGTGCATCCGAGATGAATATCGTTCGCGCGGCTTTGCCCGTAAGGTCATGCTGTACCTGCTCGAGCGAGCGCGTGGCGCGGGCATGAGCGAAGCGTTTCTGGAGGTCAGGCCCTCCAACGTGGCGGCCGCTCGGCTGTATCACTCCTTGGGCTTTGAGCAGGTGGGCATCCGCCGCGGATACTACCAGGCGACCGTCGGGCGCGAAGATGCCGCGGTGCTGCGCCGTGTGCTGACGCCAAACCCGAAATAAACGGAATTATTAAAGCGTTGTAAAATCAACAGGTAACAACGCTTAAATTCGCGCTGTGCCGCCCGGGTATACGCTCATAGCAACCTGATCTAAATGATATGGGTACCGACTGGTACTCTGTTCGGCGCCTCGATTCGACTCGCGTAATCTCTTTACTGAAACAGCCATGACCGACACTCCACTCTATGCAGGCGCGGGACTTTTGGTCGGCACGTTGGTCGGCCTTACCGGCGTCGGCGGCGGATCGATGATGACGCCGATATTGATGCTGCTGTTTGGACAATCACCGTCGGTTGCGGTGGGGACCGATCTGCTGTTCTCCGCGATCACGAAGCTCGTGGCGACCGCCTCCTTCGGATTTAGCCGGCGTGTCGACTGGCCGATCGTCGGGCGACTCTTGCTCGGAAGCGTCCCAGGATCGGCGGTGGTGGTAATCGGTCTCTGGCTCGCGCGCCGCACGCCGAATGCCGCCGATACGATCACGACGCACTCACTCGCGATTATTCTCCTGGTTACCGCTGTAGCGCTCATTTTTCAGACGCAGCTCCAGCGCGTCGGTCTCAAGATCACGGCACGCGCGCTCGTACACGTGGAGCGTCACAAACTCCTGCTCACCGCGCTTGCCGGCCTGACGTTGGGTGTCGCGGTCACCTTGACTTCGGTGGGCGCGGGCGCGCTCGGCGTCGTGATGCTGCTTGCGCTCTATCCTTTGAGGCTCACCGCAGACCGACTGGTCGCAACGGATATCGCTCATGCACTGCCGATCACGCTGATCGCAGGCCTGGGGCATGCATTCTTGGGTCACGTAAACTTCAACGCGTTGGCCGCTCTGCTGATCGGGTCGATTCCGGGCGTATTGATTGCCTCGCGCATCACGCTGCGCCTGCCCGCCCGAATTACCCGCATACTCATCGCGCTGATGCTGGGCACCGTCAGTGAGCGCATGCTCTTTAGCTAGGCAAGGCTAAGAGTCGGCGCTTTATTCGTGCAGGCCGCACTCGCGCTTTAACCCAAAGAAACGTAGTTCTTCCGGGCTTTCTACTTCGGCGAGCGAACGGGTCGTGTGCCAATCGCCGATCGACACATAGCCTTGGCTGTACAAGGGGTGATACGGTAACCGGTGCTTTTCAAGATAACGACCGATGTCTCGGTCGCTCCAGTCAAAAAGCGGATGGACCTTGTAGCGTCCGCGCTTGAATTCAATTGGAAAAATTCGTGAACGTGTCTCGGCTTGCGTGCGACGCAGCCCGGCAAACCAAGTCCTTGCGTGCAGTTCAGTCAGCGCACGGTCCAGAGGTTCCTGCTTGTTGATGCGGTTGTAGCGCTCGATACCTGAGAGCCCCTGATCCCACAACTTTCCGAATCTTGTCTCCTGCCACGCTGGAGAGGATTCGGCGCGAAACACTTTGAGGTTGAGTTTCAGCGTTTCGGTCAACTCATCGATGAAGCTATAGGTCTCCGGGAAGAGATACCCCGTGTCGAGCAAGACGACGGGCACGCCCGGATTGACTGTGTTCACAAGGTGCAGCATGACCGCCGACTGGGCGCCGAAGCTCGAGGTCAGTACATGCTCGCCCGGAAGAAGTTCGAGGGCGCGCTCGACACGCTCGCCTGCCGAGAGGTCCTCAAATGCACGATTGAGTTCGGCGAGCTCCGGTGGAATCCCGGGGCCGAACTCACTCGCCCACAATCGCGAGAGCCGCGCTTTGATGTCCATACTTAAGCTGTTGTTACGGCGCCCGCAGACGCCTCCATGTGCGCCCATCATACCGCTCAGTCACATGGGCGCTTAGTTCAAAATTGCATTAGTCCATAACCGCGGCGGATCGCTAGGGTATAATGCTTTCAACCACTTACACGCCCATTCCATGGCCTAGCCCGCGCTTGGACGAGGCCTTAGCGGCAATACGTACTTTCCATACTGTGTACCTATGCGTGTACCTACGTGCGCGCGTGTGCATTTTCGAGGATTAGATCGGTGCCTGAAACAGAAATATCTAATGAAATCAAGCGTCGCCGCACGTTTGCCATCATCTCCCACCCCGACGCGGGCAAGACCACGCTCACGGAAAAGCTGCTGCTTTTCGGGGGCGCCATTCAAATGGCGGGTACGGTCAAGGGCCGCAAGGCCACGCGTCACGCCACATCCGACTGGATGCGCCTGGAGCAGCAACGCGGCATCTCCGTCACCTCCTCGGTGATGCAATTCCCGTTCGATGGTTGCATCGTCAATCTGTTGGACACGCCCGGTCACGAGGACTTCTCCGAAGACACGTACCGCACGTTGACCGCGGTGGATTCGGCCTTGATGGTCATCGACTGCGCCAAGGGAGTCGAGGAGCGCACCATCAAGCTCATGGACGTGTGCCGGCTGCGGGACACGCCCATCATGACTTTCGTCAACAAACTGGATCGCGACGGCCGGGCACCGATCGAGCTGCTCGACGAAATCGAAAGCGTCTTGAAGATCCAATGCGCGCCGATCACCTGGCCCATCGGCATGGGGCGCGATCTGCTCGGCGTCTATCATCTGATCGAAGACACGATCTACGTGTACGTGCCTGTGGAAAAGGGGCGGGTGGGGACCCATGAGACCATCGTCGGTATTGCCGGCGATGAGGCGCGGGAGTTTCTCGGCGACCGCTACGACAAGTTTCTCGAGGAGGTTGAGTTGGTGCGGGGCGCGAGTCCGCAATTCGATTTGCAGCGCTACCTGGCGGCGAAGCAGACTCCGGTTTTCTTCGGATCGGCGGTCAATAATTTCGGCGTGCGGGAGTTGCTCTCATCCTTTGTCGCCCACACGCCCGCGCCGCTGCCCCGTCCGACCTTGCAGCGCCCCGTCCAGGCGGACGAGCCCAAGCTCACCGGTTTCGTCTTCAAGATCCAGGCCAATATGGATCCCGGGCATCGCGATCGCATCGCTTTCATGCGGCTGTGTTCGGGGCGTTATGCGCGTGGCATGCGCTTGCACCATGTGCGGCTCGACAAGGATGTGCGCATCGCGGATGCGCTCACCTTTCTGGCAGCCGACCGCAGCCAGGCCGACGAGGCCTACGCCGGCGACATCATCGGCCTGCACAATCACGGCACGATCAATATCGGCGACACCTTCAGCGAGGGCGAAAATCTCACCTTCACCGGCGTGCCGAACTTCGCCCCGGAAATATTCAGGCGCGCGGTGCTGAAGGATCCGCTGCGTATGAAGGCGCTGCAGAAGGGGCTGTCGCAGCTCTGCGAGGAAGGCGCGACGCAGTTGTTCAAGCCGCTGCGCAACAATGATTTGATTCTCGGCGCCATCGGCCAGCTGCAATTTGAAGTCGTGGCCTTTCGTCTGCAGGACGAATACAGCGTGCAATGCGTGTTCGAGCCGATCAACGTGGCGGTGGCGCGTTGGGTGAACATCAGGGACGAGAAACGATTGGCGGAGTTTCGCACCAAAGCCTACGACAATCTCGCCATCGATCACGCCGGAGAGCTGGTGTATCTCGCCCCGACCCGCGTGAATCTTGGGCTGACCGAGGAGCGCTGGCCGGAAATCAGATTCTTGAAGACGCGCGAAAACCTCGCCGCCTGACCTGACGCATAAGAGCCTGTCTGAGTATTCCCTGTGGCCGCGAGCCTAGGGCATCGGCGCGGGCACGCGCTTGCGGCCCGCCAATTCGTCGGCGGTCTGCTCGATGTTGTGCTGCGCGAAGTAGTCGAAATAATTCCACCCACCGTACGCCGTTTTCAATTGCGGCAGTACCGTCTTCACCACGGCGGTAGCGGATCCGTCCGGACCGCGTGAGGCCGCGACCGCGCTGCGCAGCGCCGCCAGATAATCCTTAAACGCGCGGACCTCGGCAGCCTTGCCGACCTCACCGTGCCCCGGTACGAAAGAGGCCCGGGAGTAGTCTTTGAGGAAGGTATCGTTGCTGGCGATTTGCGCCTGAGTATCGGCATCGATCAGGTTCGGCAGGGTGTGGTTCCAGAACATGTCGCCGGTGAAAACCACGTCCGCATCGGGTACTACCACGACAGAGTCGCCGCCGGTATGCCCGGGCAGTACGCGCACCACGACTTGGCGGTCGCCCAAGTAAAGCTCAGCTCCGTCGCGGTAGACGATCGAGGGCAGCACCAGTGTTTCGACCATGTGCCTCTGCTGTGGCGTGATTTTGTCGCCGAAAAATTTCAAGTTCTCGGTATGTTCCCAGGCCCGTACATTGGCCTGAGCGAGGATCAGCGCCCCCGATTCTTTGTACACGCCATTCCCGGCCACGTGATCCAGGTGATAGTGGGTGTTGATCACGTAACGCACCGGCAGCTTCGTCTTGGCATGGATCTCTTCCAGCAACGCCTGTGCCGCTGCCGGCTCTACGAAGGAATCCACCACCAGAACGCTGTCCGATCCGATGATGAAGCCGGCATTGCTGCCCGCCTTGCCCTGGGCGGGCGAAATCGCCGCCCATACCCCGGTGCCGAGCTGGTGCAGTGTAAAGAATGGCGTCGGCTCGGCGGCCAACAGGCGGCCACACGCGGCGCTCAAGAGACACGCGGCGTAGATCAATTGTTTTATCGACATGGTTTCCCTAAGGAGGCGGTGCTGGAAATCCCCATGCTAACGTCAACGGCGATGGGATCAAAGTCCCTTGGGCCTGAAGGCGCGCACGCCCGCCTGGAACTGACCCAAGGTGACGCGCGTCGACGGTGTCGCGTAGCGTAATGAAGAATAGTGGCGGCACAACGCGGTTACCCTGTCCGCAAGGTCAGGGCGCAGCTGCGCCACTCGCAGCGCATAAGCTTCCGCGCCCTCGTGCGGCCGGCGCGCGATTCCCGCCGCGGCGAGTTTGGCGCAGAGGCGCGCGTAAGTGCGGCCTGCGACATCCTTGGAAGGAGGGGCCAGTTCGCGATGAACTTGCCAGGTGAGCCAAGCCAGCACCAGTGCCATGGCGGCGGCCAAGACCATCACGAGTTTTTGTCCATCCGGATCGGGGATCTTGAGTATCTCCAGCAATTTGCGCTGCGAATCCTGATTGAAATCCAAGATGCGCTCGCGCCAGATTTCGCGCAGCAAATCCAGGCGCAGCCGTGCACCCGCGAACCACGGGGTCTTTCTTTGCCAACGGCTGGCCAAGGGGTCATCGGCGCCGGCGGCATCCGCCAGGCCCCGCTCGACGCGTTCGGGAGCGATGGCCGCGGTGGGATCGACGCGCACCCAGCCGCGTCCCTCGATCCAGACTTCAGTCCAGGCATGGGCGTCGCTCTGCCTCAAGATCCAATAATCCCCGTACGGATTGAGCGTTCCGCCCTGATAGCCCGTGACCACGCGCGCCGGAATGCCGGCGGCGCGCATCAATGCCGCAAAGGCTGAGGCGTAGTGGCCGCAGAATCCGCGTTTGGTGTCGAACAGGAATTCATCCACCGAGTTGTCGGCAAGCTTCGGCGGCGTGAGGGTGTAGTAAAACGGCTGCTGTCGGAACATGTCGAGCACAGCGCTCACCAGTTCCATGTCGTCGGGGTGCGCGCTGCGCATCTCCCGCGCCAGTTGCTGCGTGCGCGGGTTGCGGTCCGGCGGCTGCTTCAAATCGCGGGTCCGTGTTCTTGGCTTCAGAGGTTCCGAGTATTGAACCCGGGTATACGATGTGCCAACCACATCGATGGGCCGCGATAGCGGTTCGGACTGCATCAAGGTGTAGTCATTGGAAAGCTCGGCGTGCGGCCGATCCCAGGTGGAGGGCCAATCGAGCATGAAAATCCAACGATGTTGATGCGGCTCCATCATCACGGTGTAGTGGTAGGCAGGCCCCTGCGGCTGCACCGGCGGCGGTGCGCCGCCGATGCCGGAAGTCGCCCGCGTCCAAGTGTGGCCATCGAAGCTGTCCAGCACCGGACCCCGCCAATAGCGTTCCGGCGCCGGCGGGGCCGCCGAGTCAAACCGCACGCGGAAGGCGACTTCATCCGACAAGGCCAATTGAGTGATGTCGCCGGGACTCATGGTGTCGCTCAAACCCGAGGCGGCGGTCTTCGAATCATTGGGGATCTGCCACAAGGGCGATGCGAAGCGCGGGAACAGCAGCCAGAAAACCAGTGCCAGGGGCAGCGCCTGTGCCAGGACACGGCCGCCGTAGCGCAGGCTGCGGCGCCAACCAGGCGCCGGGCCGCTGCTGGTGGCGCGCAGCAGGGTGGCGGTGGTGAGCCAACAGACGCCGATCAGATAGGCCAGCAGCCAGAACGAATCGCCTTCCAATAGCGCCGCCAGGCTCACGAAGTAAATGATCAAGGTGATGATGTAAATATCGCGCTGGGTTTTCGTCTCCAGCAGCTTCAGGCCGGCGGTGACGCTGAGCAGCGCCGTCCCGGCCACCAGCCCGTTAAAGGTGTGAAAGCGCAGAAACAGGAGCGGCATCGCCAGGACGGCAACCGCAATGAGGATGCCGCGCGGCGGCGCGCCGCGCCCGCTGCGTGCCAACAGCAAGCGAACTGAGCCGCAGACCACGACGATGACGGGCACCCAGAGTGGCAGCGTCGTGACATGCGCCAGCAGCGCCAGGCCTAAGCAGCCCGATATGCCCAGCAGTTGTTCGTAGGAGACGCGATCGGTGATCACTGCCCAGGCTCCGGGGATTCACCCGCGCCGAAGGCGGCGAGCGCTCTCAAGCAGGCGAATCGATGCGCCGCACCGCCGGACGGCGCGATCTCCCGGCCGGGAATGCGCAGCCCATAGGGCCTTTGCGCCGCATCGCTTTCCAGCACCCAGAGGCAGAGCTGCGAAAGACGTGCCTCCAGCGCCATGCCGTCGAGCGAGGACCATTCGAGCCATTCGGGTTGCGCTGCCAAACTCGAATAGCTGCGAACCGCGGCCTCGCCGCCGCGCGCCAGCACCTTCCAAGCCATGTGTTTCAAAGGCACGCCGGGCTCGTAGGCACGCAAGCCGGAGAAATCCTCGTCGCCCCGCGCCTCCGAGTGAGTGCCCGTGCCCTTGGCGCCCGCGGAAGGCAAGGTCTTAGTTCCGGCAGGCGCGGGCGCCACGTAAATGGTGATGAGCCCCTGCACGTAGGTCCAGGAATAGAACCACCCAAAGGGATAGCGGGTGCGCAATTCGAATTGACGAACGCGCGTCACCCCGCGCTGTGCGACCGGGGCGATGACCTCGATGGTCCCGCTCTCCCGTGCCGCGACACTCCCCATGCCGGCCCCCGCGAGGCAGCGAGCTTCGATGTCGCATCGATCCACATTCGAACCATTGCGCAGCGCGAACTCGAAGATGGCTTCGCGTCCGGCGAACGCATCGACCTCCGTGGTCACGTCCACCGACAGGCGCTGCAGGTTGCGATTGCAGTGATGCATGATGACGAGCGCCATGCTGGCCATCAGGAATGCAAACCCCAGCGCGAGATTGCTGTTGTAGTTGAGGCCTGCGATCAGCATCGCGGCGAGTATGGCCCCCAGCATGACTCCGAAACGCGTTGGCAGAATGTAAATGCGGCGCCGATGGATACTGATCGGCAAGCTGTCGCGGCCGTGGCGGCGCATGACCCAGGCCCGCAATCGATTGGCCGCTGCCTGGCGCACGGTGTTCAAGGGCTCCCTAGGGGACGGGCACGGCCTCGAGCAGCCGGGTTACCGCAACTGCGTCGCTGCCGCGCTGGCGAACTCGATGTTCCACTACGGCCGGAAATATCGCTTGCACATGCTCAGGTATGACCGCACTGCGTCCGCAAATCAAGGCCCAGGCGCGCGCTGCGCGCAATAACCCGATGCCCGCGCGCGGCGACAGGCCCGCGTTCAACCCCGGTGCGCGCCGCGTATGGGCGATGAGCGCCTGGACGTAGTCGAGCAGCGCGGGCGCGACGTGGATATCGAGCACGCTCTGCTGCAGCTGGCGAAGGCTGTCGGCCGTGGTGATGGTCTGCAGCGTTTTCACCAGATCGCGCCGGTCGACGCCGCTCAACAATTCACGCTCCGCGGCGGCGGCCGGATAACCCAGGTGCACCCGCATCAAGAATCGATCCAATTGCGATTCCGGCAGCGGAAAGGTGCCCACTTGATCCTGTGGGTTTTGAGTGGCGATGACGAAGAACGGTTCCGGCAACGCCATCGACACGCCGTCGAGCGTCACCTGATGCTCTTCCATCGCTTCCAGCAATGCGCTCTGCGCTTTCGGTGAGGCGCGATTGATTTCGTCGGCGAGCACCAGTTGGGCAAAAATCGGCCCGCGCTGGAAGCGGAACTTGCCGGTTTCACGGTCATAGATCGAGACGCCGAGTACGTCGGCAGGGAGAAGATCACTGGTGAACTGCACCCGCTGGAACGACAATCCCAGGGTCTGCGCGATGCCATGCGCGAGCGTGGTCTTGCCCACGCCGGGGATATCCTCGATCAGCAGATGGCCGCGCGCCAGGAGACAGGCCAGGCATAGCCGGATCTGCGCATCCTTGCCGAGGATGACCTGATTCAGCTGGGCAAGGATGGCTTCGATCTGCGCGTGCAGCGGGTTCATTGATTTTTAAGCTTCGTCACCCGTGCAGTTTGGGCCGATAATTGACCGATTTCCGTGCGCAATTCCTCAAGGCGCTGCTGATCCTTGGCCACGATATCGGGCGGAGCATTTTTGGCGAACTGACTGTTGCCGAGCTTGGCCTCCAATTTACTCATGTCAATCTCGGCTTTGCGCAAACGTTTCGCCAGGCGGTCGAGTTCGGCCGTGGGATCGATCAAGCCCTTCATGGGCACCAGGATTTCCAGATTTCCCAACAGCGCGACCGATGCGATGGGCGCGGCTTCGCCGGCTGCCAGCAGGCGCGGCGGCTCGATGCCGGCGAGCCGCATCAAGTAATGCACATTGCGTCCGAGATACTCTACATCCCGGGCTCCCGCGTTTTGCAGCAGCACGGCCACCTTTCGGCTCAGCGCAATGTCCATTTCGCCTTTTATCTGGCGCACGCCCAGAATGAAGTCCATGACCCAGCGCATTTCCGGCTCCGCCAAGGTGTCGGTGGGTACGGCCGCTGCGGTGGGGAATTCCGCGCGCATGATGGTCTCGCCCGTGACCCCGGCGATCACGCGCACCCGTTGCCAGATCTCTTCCGATATAAAAGGGGCGAGCGGATGCAGGGCGCGCAGCAAGGTCTCGAGCGTTTGAAGCAACGTAAAGCGCGTGCCGCGTTTCGCCGCCGGGGAGGCCGAATCTGACTGCAACACGGCTTTCGACAGTTCCACATACCAGTCGCAGAATTCATGCCAGGTGAATTCGTACAGCGCATTGGCGACATTATCGAGCCGATAGTCGGTGAAGCCGGACTCGACCCGCGCCAGCATGGCGGCGAGCCGCGAGCGGATCCACCGGTCGGCGAGACTGTACTCGGCTCCTTGCGGGCGCAGATCCTGACCCTCGGCATTCATCAGCACGTAGCGCGCCGCATTCCACAGCTTGTTGCAAAAATTTCGATACTCTTCGACCTTCGCCATGTCGAAGCGCAGGTCGCGGCTTTGGGTGGCGAGCCGCGCAAAGCACAGGCGCAGCGCATCCGTGCCGTAGGAAGCGATGCCCTCGGGAAATTGCTTGCGCGTGGCCTTTTCGATGGCCGATTTCATTTGCGGCTGCATCAGACCCGTCGCGCGTTTCTCGATCAGCGCCTCCAGGGAGATGCCGTCGACGATATCTAGAGGGTCGATGACATTGCCCTTGGATTTGGACATCTTCTGGCCGTCTTGGTCGCGTATCAGTCCGTGGATGTACACGGTGCGGAACGGCACGTCATCCGTGAATTTGAGCCCCATCATGATCATGCGGGCGACCCAGAAAAAAATGATGTCGAATCCGGTCACCAGCACCGCGGTCGGGTAGTAGGTTTGCAGTTCGGGCGTTTTTGCCGGCCAACCTTGCGTGGAGAACGGCCATAGCGCGGAGGAGAACCAGGTGTCCAACACGTCCTCGTCCTGGCGCAGCGGTATCGCAGGATCGATGCCGTGCGCGCTGCGTGCTTCCGCCTCGCTGCGCGCGACATACCAGCGGCCATCCGGGTCGTACCAGGCTGGAATTCGATGGCCCCACCACAATTGCCGGCTGATGCACCAATCGCGGATCTTGTGCATCCACTCGTAATAAACGCCGGTCCAGGTCTCGGGCACGAATCGCACGCGGCCTTCTTCGACCGCGCGAATGGCCGGCGCCGCCAAGGGCTTGATGTTCACGAACCACTGATCCGTCAGCAGCGGCTCGAGGACCGCGTTGCTGCGATCCCCGCGCGGCACCGTGAGTTGGTGCGGCTCGATGCGCTCGACGATCCGGTGCGCATGTACCTCAAGCAGATGGGCGCGGTGCCGTTGCTAACCCGCGAACAAGAGGTGGAGATTTCCAAACGCGTC